>OBLS010000791.1_pt1 | contig 12157 bp, 12 predicted proteins | sample 1519901 | NCBI WGS metagenome assembly OBLS01 (sample SAMEA3113585, study PRJEB22503) | soil metagenome
TTCCAATTAACAATATACATAATAATATATAATTCAATTATCGTTTTAATAATGGCTTAATTTGTCAAGTTCTAAAATGGTAGCAAGTACCATCTTTGTTATTGAAGTTAAATATTTTATATTCAGAGTATCTGGCGTATCTGATGATTTGTGATAATGTGGATTATTTTCTGAACCTCCATCATGTATTCCTATAACAGCATGACCTAATGCTTCGAAAGGAATAAAATCACTATTTCCAAGTTTAGACAATATAGCTTCCAGGTTGGTATAACTAGAAGCTGTTTGCTTGATGAATAGGGCTATTGTTTTTGAATATTCATCATTTTGCAAATATTTATTGCCAACATCATATTCTAGAATGACTTTGTTTGATTCATTAGGAGATGAATAGCCAACCATATCCAAGTTAATGTAGAGGTCTATAGTTGAGTTTAGATTACTATTATTCAAATATCTTGAATAATTCTTTGATCCCCATTGACCTTGTTCTTCACCTGAGAATAATACAAATTGAAGATTATATTTTAAATTTAAATGGGAAAGAATTCGTGAAAGTTCTAGCAATGCAGAAACTCCACTAGCATTATCATCAGCTCCGGGAGCTCTAGCATCAGTATTATTGATATTTTTTGATCTACTATCATAATGTGCTCCAATTACAATAGTATTATTATTATTATTGTAATTAGATTGAGAGGAGGATGCTAAACCTTGTTTACTACAAATAATATTTTTTAAATGAAAAGTTTGATTTTGATCACTTTGAGTATAATTGTGAAAAAATACAATACCTTTGCATATATTTTCAAATTCACTTTTAAGCCAATTTGCAGCCTTCTCAATATGATGTGATTTAGTGTGTCTGGTATGAAAAGATGATAAAGTATCTATATATTCTTTGAGTCTAGTAGAACTAACTTGTTCTAATATTAAATCTGTTTGTATTTTATGATCTTCTTTTTTCTCTGGATGTGGTATATCGTTAAGACATGCTATTATAGATATGTTACAGGACATGGTAAAATTATTATTGTTATTATTGTTATTGTTATTATCTGCTTGACTTGTATTTGTAGAATTTATAATAATGCTATTGGATGAAAAAGCAATAAATAAGATGGTTATTATTGAAATCAATAACCATAATCCATTGTATTTTTGAAATGACAATTATAATCTTATCCATACTTATTCTTAATAGTTTATAATTGACATTCATTTGAAAATAGAAGTAATAAATCATGTCAACACAACTGATCTGCATTTTCATTCAGTTTCTCCATGTATTTGATAGTTTTCAATTAAATAATAAAAATGAATATTTTATAAAAAATAACCATGCATTATCAATTGTTTAAGGAAAGATTCTTTTGTTTGTTTTTAATACATCTATAGTCCATAGTTTATTACAAAAATATATCTTAATTCTTTCTTATTAATGATGAGAAAAATTTCTTTATTTAATTAGAAAATTAATAAAAAAATACAAAATCGCAGAGGAGATTGGCGCATTAAATTTACAATTTCTTTCAATTTTTTAAGGTTAAAAGGTTAAAAAAGATCTACTAAAAGCCAGAGATATCAAAAAAAAATTTTCTATTTAAAATATGAAAATATAAATAAACAAAATAACCATCTTCCTTAATTTTTATTATATTTGTATTCATTGTAATTTTTTAATTTTGATTAAAAATATCTTGGATATACAAAGTTTATTTGTTTATATCTGTTATTTATAATATATACAAACAATAAAAATTATTGTGAATATACTACAAATATTCCTAATTGGCCAAGACATAAGATAATATATTAGAATAACAAATTAGAATGATTGAAAAAAAGTAGTATGTATATTAGGATTTGATAAACAATAGCATTTCATTTCATAGAAATCTTTTATTTATTATTATTATTTAAAAGAGGAATCAGTCCTTTACATAATATCTCTCATTTAATCTCATTTCTTTATTGTTTAACTTAATTACTATGGTATCACTCAATCTGTTGAATATTCTCTGTCTTTGCTTATCTGTTAAAAACCAACCTAAGACTAAGTCTATCGGAAGTAAAAAAGATTTCCCAAAACTTTCAATTAACGCATGTTTTAAAGTTGGCGATGATTTACCATCTAAAGTTGTGGTTTTTATATTCAATAACTTTTTTCCAATAGATTGGCCCGTTGTAGATTCAAAATATGTCCAATATATCAAAAATATTAAAGAAGAAATAAAGTATTGTAATCCTTGTAAATTAAAAATTCCAGTCTGGATCTGTGTAGTACTGTCTATGATTAAAGAAGATAAATAAATAGTTCCAAATATTATCCATAAAGGAATTGAAATAATAAGAAAATCTATTAACCAGGCAAGAAATCTATCTAACCATCTAGCCAAGATTATTGCTTCATCTGTATTTGTGGCTTTTGATAGAGAATTCATAATATTATTATATAAAGTATTGTAATCTATATTATATAAGTTCTAAGGATTTAGTTTTTGTAATAATAATTTCATTATTTCAGCAAAAGAATTTACATATGTTATGTTATACAATTTTGAGACATAAATATACAATAAAGAATATAATTATCGTATAAAAAATTGTAGGTTATTTGTAAATTATAACTTTATTATCGTTCTACACCAAACGCTAATTTTATAGTAGTATTATATCTTTTTATCTTACCTGAGTCTGGATCTACCGACGCAGTCCTACTTACAACTTCAAGTCCTGTAATCCCTCTTATTGTCTTTGTTGCCTCTACAAGAGCAACTTGAATCGCTTCTTCCCATCCTTTATCAGAACTACCGACAAGCTCGACTACATTTGCAATATGATGAGTCATATTTGTTATGGGTATTCATCTTTATTAACTGTTATAAATAAAACAACATCTACCGAGTATATATAAACACAAAATGGATATGAAATTATTATCTTTGAGTTTAACTCTTTTTTGTTGGATGTATAATGAAATAGTATTTGCTACATAATTTATATTCTCATTGAACAATTTAATATAATACTCTTATTTTTCAAGTTACACAGTTAAAAATACCTATATTGAACAATAACAATAACATTAATATTAAAATATGAATATTACCAATAAGGATACAGAAAAAAAGGTTCTAACCGAACCTGTTATAAAAATAATCAAAGATAAAAATTTTGCTTTTTTTGGAACAGTAATGAAAGATGGTAAACCTCAAGTATCTCCTGTCTGGATAGATATTGAAGATAATGATGATATTATTCTAATCAATACAGCTCAAGGAAGAATTAAACATAAAAATATCTCAAGAGATCCCAGAGTATCTTTATCAATTATTGATAGAAATAATCCTTATAGTATGGTATCAATTCAAGGAACTGTTATTGAACAAACAACTATAGGAGCTGATCAGCATATAGACAAACTTGCAAAAAAATATCTTAATATTGATAGATATCCTAGTCATTCACCTTCGATCATACGAGTGATATGTAAAATTAAACCAGAAAAAATGTACTTTTTACCACCAAGATATACCGAGTTTATAAAAAATATTGAATGACAATCACACCTAATGGCATTATTCCTTAGTATAACAATATATTAAAATAAATGAATTACTAATAATAAATATGAAAAATAGAAGTAGAACAGAAATAGCAGGTACTATACTAGAGTCGGCAAATGGTGGAGCTACCAAGACAAAAATTATGTATAAATCTTTTCTCAGTTATGCACAATTAAAAGAATATCTTTCTGTTTTGATTGAAAATAACCTAATAGACTGTCTTGAAGGCACTCAAACATACAAAACCACAGAAAAAGGATTAAATTTTTTAAGAATGTATAATGAAATTGGAGCATTGTTACAAACTACTATAAACAAATAATTATCACCTTTATTACTTATATAATTTAAGAATTCTGGCTATTAACTATTATTGTTACTATCAAGTATTAATACTCTAATTATTATTAGTTATTTTTTAAATTGATTGGATAATAAACTTTTTGATAAAGACATTGTCATAGATAATAAAAAAATTGGGTTGTTATGCTTTGGAATAAAAACTAATAATTTGTTTTATTAAGATTTTTTATTTTTATGATAAATTACCATAAACTATGTATATATAAAATAATATGATATGTTTCTTATTTCTCTATTATAAAATGCCTAAAATAAATTTTAGAAACAAAAAATTGAAAAGCTATTTTATGATTGTGATATTATATGTTCTCTATAATATTAACCCTATTCTAAATGTATCAAAGAATTAAATGTTATCGGTCAGTATGTTTTAACTCTCCAATCTTATATAATATTTTACTATTCTTCATATAGAGGCATATCAAAGTTATTAAATATATTAGTTAAAGTTAATTGATATTTATATATATATGTTCTTTTATAATAGCCATATTTCAATGAATCTATTCTACTATTCAATTCTATTAATAATGTTATTATTTTTATCATTTATTAGTTTCTTTCATTATAGCTCATTTTCATATTCTGAAAACAAAAATATTACGTACAACTTTGAGCCATATCTACAAATTAATGGAACAGATTTTTATGATCTTGAAAATAAAAATCAATTACAATTAGAAGAATTTAGTTTGGCTACTTGGTTCAGAACTAATCAAAGTAATTTTAATGAACCTGCACATGTTGTTAACAAAGGTGGCTTCAATAATGATAAAATCGGAAAAAATATGAATTATGGTGTATGGATGAATATAGATGGAACTATAACCGGAGGATTTGAATCTCAATCAGGTGAGAACTTTGAAATATTATCTCAAAAAAAATATAACGATGGAAAATGGCATTATGTAATTGTTTCTTGTAGTTCAACAGTATTAAGAATGTATATAGATGGCCAGCAAGTTGGAATTATACAAATAAACGAGAAGCCTGACATAACAGGAAATCAGCCACTTCGAATAGGGGCAAATTCTTTGGATTTAGATAAATTTTTTAAAGGAGAAATTGATGAAGTAAGAACTTGGAATAGAGGATTAACAGTTAATGAAATAAATGAAATATACGATAACAAAGATATTAACTTTGCAGGACAAGTAGAATCTCTAAATTTTGGAAAAAATGTAATGAATTTTAGCAGTGAAATAATTAATAGTAATAGTAGTATAACTAATGATACAAAAGACATACAAACAACAAAGCCTCCATCTGTCATTTTTGTGATTCTTTTTTCAGAAGATACTTTAGAAAAGATACAAATAACAACAAAGCCTCCAATTGTAGAAACTCTATCTTCTAATCAAGACATTACACAAGTACCATTATCAAACAATGCTTCATTTATAGACAATGCTATTTATTGGATAGACAATGCCAAGGCTTCATTTATTATCAAGATAAATAATTAACAAATAAAAATTACATTTTATAAATATTCAAATACTTTTTCAATAAAATTTGTTACAACGAGAATATGCAACAAACTCTTATTATTCTCATTGTATCAGCTGCTTTAATTGTATCAGTATTATTTTTATTCTTATTAACTAGTATTCTTTCAAGCAGTATTGAGGTCTCTGCAACTATATTTAAAGGACAAGACGACAATGGTAAAATAAAAGATGATGTGGAAGACACAAAACTTATTGCTCTTCATAAAACTAATATAGTTCCTGAAGTTAGAGATTATCATGATATTCTTTCTATTGATATAAATAAAGTCAATGATAACAAAATACTATTTACTATAGAATTAGCTGGCGATGCTAATAAAAATGAAAACTATGAAACAGTATATGTATGGTTGATCTATTACTATACTACTAATGCTTCTGCTCTCAATGCTGCTTCAAATGCTGAAAAAGAATTTCATCTATATACCGTCATTATCCCGAATTTTGGAGCAGGCTCTAACTTTGGAAATAAAGAAGAAGGATGGTATTTAGCAATTTTTAATAATACTAACAATTCCTATACACTTCCTTTATCCAGAATTTCTGATATGCCCAAAAACAAGGTTCAAGTCTTTATTGATCCTATATTTGTTGGAAATCCATCATCAACTTTTAATTATAGTGTAAGTTCTATGATTAGGGTAAATAATACAGTTCTTGACAAGCCACCAGATTATATTGTTGATTATGTTCCTAATAATTTTAATTCATTGTGGAAACAATGGTTTGGATGATGAATTAGTAATAGGTAAACTAGAAAAGATATGCTTTGAATATTTGTTTCTCTAGAGATGAAATTGTGTTCTGATTTTTAGGTTGTATATATGATGTAGATGTAGTTGGTATCGTAGAGTAACTGTATTGCGTTTTAGATTATGGATCTTCATCAAATCTTTTCTTATGCCACTTCTTATGTAAATTGTTTCTTTCGTCTATTACTAACTTGATATAATCTCTTACATTATGTTCTGTAACTTCATTCGAAAAATTGCCAACCTGTACTTCCATTTCCTTTTGCTGTTTTTGTATAATCTTCATTACCTTTTTTTCTATCTCTTGTTCCATCTGTGCAGATCCAATGTTACCTATTAAATCATTCATAGATCCTTTGATTGATTTTCTTAGCGCATTATCGTGTGATATAGATATTGCTGAAAGATATAATCCGATACTAAACAAATATGAAGATAATAGTACAAGTGAATGAGCAGCCACTCCATAGGTCGGTTGTATGGCAGAAGTAGAAAGCGAAATACCCACCATTGTATCACCTATTGCTGCAATAATAAGATAATCTTTTAATTTTGATGATGCCAAACTTCTTACTGCCATAAAAAAGGCTAGACCAAAAAGTACATTTCCTGCTATGGTGCCAAATCTGAATAGAAGTCTAAAAAAATAGCGGTATTGTTCATCTACTTCTGATAAACTCTCACCTGAAAAAAAGCCTGGAGCTTTTCCAATCAAATAAAATATTAATGGAAGAGATAAAACGATCCAAAGTAATATCGGTAATTTGCCTACTCTTTGATAAAGAGTACGTAAAAGTGTTGTAGAAGCAATCCATCTAAATCCAAATGCTATTGGAAGTACTGTAGAATTTAGAAGATTATAATAGACTAAACTAGAATTTGGTATTATGTACAGAATAGTAGTATCTGGATTTACTATCTTGTATATTATTTCACCATCATACTTTTCAGATGCTTTATACAAGAAAGACGATTCAATCGTTGCTCCTGGTGGTGATTTTTCTTGTATCACCTGTACCAATAATAATTTAGTACCCGCATCTTCTAATATTGATGATCCAAGTGTTAATGCAGCAATACCATAAAATAAGATTATGAGATTTTTGTAATGACTTAATTTATACCACGAAATTAATTTGAATGATATGAGACCTATGACGATGCTTGATGTTATTGAACTAACTGCGAAAACTGAAGGGGACAAAATTCTACTACCGGTATTACTAAAAAGCATGAACAAGAGTACTACAAATAAGGAAAATTGAATTATAATCACAGTCCAATGCATTAGATTAATAAAACGAGATTTGGTTCTAATCTCCTTGCTTATTTGTGTAGTATATTGTAAAAGGATCCAAGATCCTATACCATATCCAATAACAACAGTCAAAATAAACATTATGACTTCACTATCATTGGTATAGGGCAAAATTTGACGGGTCATCAATAAGTCAATAATTACAATGGATATCATGACAGCTCCTGTTATCACAGGTATTTTTCTGCTATTCTTCATAGATAGATGTAAGAAAGGGAACCTGGATTTCCAAGAATGCATATATTACCTTTATTTAAATTCTTTATAAATATTAAATTTTATCAATTATGTAGAATTATGATTAAAGAAGTCTATTAATTCTTAATTATTGTTATTTTTCTAACTCCAACAGTATCCACAATATAGTAATCATCAGCTACCTGAATAATGTCTCCGCGATCTATTTTATTATGAGTTTTCTTTTTTCTAAGAGGTATTCCAAAAGGTTTATCCTCTTCTTTAAATTTAAGCCAAATTCTTCCTGGGTTTAAAATATTTTTGAATTCTGATTCCCAAACTAGATCATAGAGAGTAAAAAGTGCTTGGTTACTAATTCTATGCTTTTTAATTAACATTTCGATTTCAGATTCTTTAAAGAAATACACTTGTACCTTCATGATTTAGTTTTTATATATGATTTTTTTCATATATATTAATTATATCTCAATGACTATTAAAAAAATTACCTGATTTCTAATATTATATAGGCTTAAAATAAGATTTCCTTTATAATATATAATATTAAATTCCAATGATGATTTAGCACATTTTTGTAAATGGTTCTAAAAAGTAGAACATATAAGATTTCCTAAGTTTTATATTATTCTAAATGTCAATTATTATTTTACATTCAATTAGCTTTATAACTTTGGCAATTTTTTGTAAATTAATAAATTGATATTTTTATTTATGTTAAGGCGATGGCTATATGTTATCATAGTAGTTGTATTTGCATTTTATTAGGTCATATGGTTATTGTATCCTTCTCCGAAGTGTAATATTTTGATATAAATATTTAGATTATCCATGTAAAAATATGAAGACTTTATCCCCCTTGATAACGGTAAGAAATTATAAAATTATTTATATTTGATAATAAATAAATAATTTGATAAAGAAATAAAAAGCAATTAATATATTAGTTGATGCAAAAATAATAATATACTAAAAGAACAGACATACCAAAATCAAATGAAATATTATTATAGCATTAGATTAAAATAATATTAAGAAACGAATTCCTTTTATAATAATGATTTCTGCTTTCTTAAAAAAAGGCTTCGAAAAAGATTATCATTATAAGAATCAAATCCTAGTACAAATTAATTATTCTTTGATATTTGATAAAAAGTTTTAGCAGTCTACTAATTAAATAGATGTTTGAAATGTAATTAAGTAATTTAGACAAATAATGATGGATGAGAAAGAATTATTATATCATTATGAACACCAAGGTATTGCATTACAATCTTACCCAATGTTAAACTTCCATATTGGTGATAAGGTTTCAATTATTTTTAATATTAATTTGGTAATTGAATGAAGAATAAATCAACGTCAATAATAATACGGATATCCCTATGAGCATTAAAAACGTTATTGTGTAAAAAATTAATTTATTGTAATCATGAATTAATTTCATACTATAATATACATAAAAGAAAGATTTTAATTTTGCTATAAAAAAATTAGTATATATGTATATTATTTTCATGTAAAACCAAAACATCTTTTTATTTAAAACAAATTATAAGTGGAATATGGATTTTGTTCAAATATGTTATTATAATACTTCAACCCTATATTTAATATCCTGAAATAATTTTTAATATATAGAACTGTCTATTAAATCACCCTTTACGGTATAAGTATTTTTTATTACATCATAAATTCCTATAGAATCATAATACCAGGATTTAGAATCAGAATTTCTACTTATACTATTTGTTCTATCATTACAAAAATAAATTTCCCGTTCTTTATCCTTGATAATGTCATAAATTATACATGCACTCATATTTTCGCTAAATTTTTCTAAGTATTCTTTTTCCATCGAATCTACATTCGCATTGGTAATATTATATTTTAAATTAAACTCAATAGTGTGAGCAATAGTCATATTGTATGGTCCAGGAGGAGTAAATGAACTATCAGTAAACTCTAGTTCACATTTATCCATTGGACATATTTGTTGAAAACTTTCACCGTCTATTTCTAACTTTGAAATTGAAGGATCCTTATTCACATTTTTTAATTCAAGGACAAAATCAGAATCCCCAAAAACCATATTTATTGATATTGTAAAAAAAAGTCCTGAAACTAGAATTCCAAGATGTATATTAAATTTCATTGAGAAAAATTTTCGTGTGAATTTAATAAAGTTATTCCTTCATAATATCTTCTTTGTAGCATATTAATAAAAGATATATTGTTTTAAGATTGTTTAAGATATAAATCGTATATTTTTATAGATAATGATTATTAAGGAAGTGAGTTAGCAGTATAACTTTGCTCAATGAATAATAGAAAAACTTAGAGCCCGAAAAAATTCGTAAAAGATCGGTGGTGAGTATGCTTGAATATGCTTAAGGATAAGAACTTCATTATACAAAACTCTTTAGATCAATATATAAAAATTTTATTATATATTAACCGATTTTGCAAAAACTTGGTATTAATTGTTGTATTGCAGAGTGTAACGGATGTAATGGTAATAGCGATTAGATAAAACAAGAGTAATAGGAGCAAATTTAGAGTGAATTTGCATTTACCGTTAAAATAACAATATATTTTTATATAAATTTAATCTATAAATTGATAGACGTGAATATAAGGTCTAAACTTATAATTTTTTTTTAATAGTATCTCTAATTCCATTAATGATTTTCGGAGTTTTTAATTACATAAACATGGAGCAACTACTTAAAAAGGAAATTTTGAAAGAATTGGAAATTGCAGCTCAATTGAAGGAAAAAAATTTCCAAGATCTATTTGAGCAAAATATTGAAAAATTAAAATTAGTTTCCAGCAGATACCAATTAAAGGTTGAGCTGGATAAATATAACAATAATAGCGATAATAAAACCAATTCACAAAAAACTATCAATCAGATAATTAACTCTATAAAACCTGAAATTAAGAATTTTGAAGATATAATCATACTTGATCCATATGGTAAAGTAATTGCTTCTACAAATAATACATATATTGATACAATCCATACAGATGAGGACTTTTTTATAGAAGGAAAAAAACAAAATAATGTAACTATTTTATTTAAGGATAAAAATCAGAAACTCGAATCATATTTAACTGGTCCACTAAAACTTAATGATAAATTAGTAGGAGTAGTAACTATCATTTATGATTTAGTAGATTTTTTGTCCATGTTTAAAGCGTTTGAGGACTTAGCTGCAACAGCTGAAATTATTTTAGTAAAGAAAGATACTAATGGTGATGCTCTTGTTATAAATCCACTCAGGTTTTTTCCTAACGCGTCTTTGAATTTAACAGTTAGTAATAATCAAACACATACTCCAACAATTCAGTCACTTTTAAAGAATGAAGATAGCTTTACAGAGGCAAAAGATTATCGTGGAATACCTGTCTTGGCTGTAACAAGATACATAGACAAATTAGATTGGGGGCTAGTTGTAAAAATTGATAAAACAGAAGCTTTTGCATCTCTTGATAACTTAAAATATATAACTATTCTGATAGGAGTTTTGGTTGGAATTTCTATTATAATTGCTTCTCTAGTTTTAGGAAATTCTATTTCTAATCCAATTCAAAAATTAAGAAATATAATGAAAGATGTTGCAAATGGAAGATTTGATTCTAAAATTGACGTTGGAGGCACTAATGAGATTGAAGAATTAGCTAAACAATTAGAGATTATGAGATTTACTATATCAAATACTAATACCCATTTAAACGAACTTGTCAAGGAAAGAACAGATAAAATTGAAAAATCAATAGTAGAATTAAAAGAGAAAGAAGAAGCATTAAAAGAATCCAATAGACAACTTCTTTCAGTTAATGAAAAATTAAATCTTCAAAGTAGGGTTCAGAAAGACTTTATCAATATAACAGCTCATGAACTTCGAACTCCAATCGTGCCTATTATTACTCTTTGTGAATTACTTTATACTAAAATTACGAATGAAAATAAAATACAAATGAATCAATCAAAAGAAAATCTAAAAAAACAAGAATTTCTTCAAGTTATTCTTAGAAATGCTTACAGATTATACCAACTTACACAAGACATTTTAGATGTTACAAAAATAGAAAGCCAAATTCTTAGACTAAATAAGGAACTAATTCAATTAAATGAGATTATTGAAAATATTGTAAATGACTATAAAGATAACACAAACAGAAAAAGATATGATAGTAATAAAGAAGTTAGAATAATATACGAGCCTATTAAAGATACTATTTTTGTTAACGTAGATAAGGCAAGAATGATCCAAGTTCTTTCAAATTTACTTGATAATGCCCTTAAATTTACTAAACAAGGAAATATATTTATAAGTGCCAAAAAGATAAAAGAAGAACAAGTTATTGTGATTATAAAAGATAGTGGTACAGGTATAGATGCAGAAATACTGCCACGACTATTTGAGAAGTTTGCAACAAAAT
>OBLS010000793.1_pt1 | contig 12148 bp, 11 predicted proteins | sample 1519901 | NCBI WGS metagenome assembly OBLS01 (sample SAMEA3113585, study PRJEB22503) | soil metagenome
ACGAGCCAGGTCTGGTACACGCTCCTCGTCAACGGCGCCGACTACGGCGCGAACCAAATCGGTTACCAGTCGGCTCTCGTCCTCGACCGCACACCGTCCACGACCTACAACCTCGAGGTCACGGTGCGCGACCAGTTCGGGAACACGAACCGGAGCAACATCGTGACGGTGACGACACCGGCGGCAACCGAGACGACGCCGCCGACCACACCGACGAACCTGCGCCTGTCGCCGCAGACGTCCTCGCCGGAGATCTGGCTCGAATGGGATCAGTCGACGGACGACACCGATCCGCAGTCCCAGATCCTGTACGACGTCTACGTGAACGGCGTGCCGGAGCACCTCGCGATCGGGTACGGCGACGAGCTCGTGTACTGCCACACCACGGGCGAAAACAAGTTCACGCTCCGGGCGGTCGATACCTCCGGCAACGCGTCGGGGCAGAGCAACGAGATCGTGTTCATCTGCTAGCGCTCAGGAGATGCGGCCAAGCGATCCGCCAGTGCCCGGACGCTCCCTCGGAGCTCGTCCGGGCGGCGGATCGCGAGTGTAATCCGGCCCGCTTGGTCGTTCGGGTCAACGCGTCGGACGCAGCCGTTGGGCGGAACGAGCGTCGCGCTCAACTTCTCGTCGAGGAGCCTGACGCTACCGCGGCGCACGCAGTGGCAGCAGGTGCCGAGGGTGTCCGGTCGCTGATCTGCTGCACCGTAGGATTGCCGGCGATGTCGTTCACGCTCACGAACCTCAAAGAGGATCTGGAGGATCTCAGGTCCAAATTCGGCGGTGCGCCGGACCTGGCGTTCCGATTGGCGACCTAGGCGCTCGAGCTTGAACAATCCGGCCTGGGCTACCAGCGGCTTCCGCCCGGTTATCGCTTTCCATACGGCCACACGCACAAGAAGCAGGAGGAGGTGTACGTGGTCGTGCCCGGAAACGGGCGAATGAAGCTCGACGAGGAGATCGTCGAGCTGAAGGTATGCGACGTGGTGCGCGTCGCTGCCGGCCACATGCCGAGGGTATGAGGCAGGGCCGGACGGTCTCGAGATCATCGTCATCGGGGCGCGCCGCATCTCGGCGACGCTCCTCGCGACGACGTCGAGGGCGGCGCGACTGGGGGCTGACTAGCGCCAGGTTGCCTCTTGCACCGGGCGGACTGCCCTCCTTCTCCCCGGGAGCCCGGTCAGGCGAACCCAACGACGTACAACCGGCAGTCCGAACATCACAAACCCAGCGGCCAGCGCGGGCATCCAGAACTGACGCCGAGTCTGCCGTAGCTGGTCTATCGGTGCATCATGAGCGATTCGCTCGAGGGGCATTCCCGACGCTGGCCCAGGCGAAGCTCCGGGGGACGTTGGCCGCTGACACCTCCAGCGTTAGAGTGACGCTCGCCGATCAGGGGTACGCCGTGGCCACTAACGGCGCGACGCGGTGAGGTCACCAAAACCGCTGGTTTGCGGCCGATGCCGTCAAATCGGTGAGCATGCCCCCGACAAGAATCGAACTTGTGCACGCGGTTTAGGAAGCGGCGGGCCAGTCATCCAGAAGTTCTCGCAAATCCGCGGTTTAACAGGTCGATGTCGCGGGTGCGCGCCAGTTGTGGCGCCAGTGTGTCGCGAGCCACCGCGCGGGTCCTTCGTGTGACGAACGTCCTACCGGGCTTCGGCCTTGCGTGCATCGCCGCAGATTGGTTCTGGTTTTTTGCGGAGCCGCCACGCTGCGCATGATGGGCTGTACCACCTAGTTGGCGTGGATCAGCAGGGCAAAACGGTCGAGCACCCTTCATGTCAGTGGTGCGACGACACGGGCAGGGGGTTGCTAGGAAACGGTCATCGTGCGGCGCTTAGCCGGCGCGCGGTCCGAGTAGAGGAAGATCTTGCCGGGTCTGAACCGCACCCTGAACTTGTACGTGCCCGTGCCGGCGACGGGGGTACGGATGTTGATCCCGCTACCGACCAGATGGAAGTTATGCCGCTTCGTCTTGTCCGTGACGACGATCGTGTAGACGCCAGCCTTGACGTTGTAGATCTTTGGCGCCGGTCGAGTCGGTCGGCGGATCGCAGATCAAACAGGCGAGCGAGGAGTACGGCGTCGAGTTCGTCCGTCCGTTGCCGGACGAAAGCTGAGAAACGAGCGGCGCGCCGGAGGCTCGAACGCCGGGTTTCGTGATGGCGTGAAACCTCCCGTTGCTCGGGGAACATTCCCGAACGCTGGCGCATTCGAGGATCCCGTGCGGGGCAGCACTCCCGCGCGCTCCCACTGTTGCAAAGGCGCGCAGCAAAGTTCGAGGCGATGCATTCCGGTCACGTTTGGTTGGCTGGGCCGCACCCAAGTGGCTCCAGCACCGCGCGCGTTGGCACTATCGCCAATCACTTGATCTCGGCCGCAGCGGTCGGCGTGCTTCGTGCCGCCCTTGCGATCACGGCGCGGCGGCGATCGCCCGCTCGATCCGCGTGGTGAGCTCCCGCGCCGCGGCCACTGTCGTTTTTGCCGGCTCGACCACAATCGGCTCGCCGACGTGCACGCTCGTCGCGCGCCGACCGGGGCGCGGGAAGCCACGGGTGCCGACGAGGCGAACGGGGACGATCGGCGCGCCCGTCGCGAGGGCGAGACGCGCGGCGCCCCGGTGGAAGGCACGCGTCGGAAGCTGCTTCGACGTGCCTTGCGGAAAGATCCCAATCACCTCGCCGGCATGCAGCAGCGATGCCGCTATCGACATCGCCGACCCGTCTCCTGTTCCACGCTCGACGGGAAACGCGCCGAATGCCTCGACAGCGCGCCCGACGAGCGCGACGCGCCAAAGCTCCGCCTTCGCCATGTAGCGCACGGGCCGCGGAGTTGCGAGCGCGAGGAGCCAGGGGTCGAACATCGACTCGTGGTTGGCGACCAGGATCGCCGCGCCCTCGTCGGGAATGCGCTCTTCGCCGGTCACGCGCACTCGGTACAGCCGGCGCGCGATCCCGCGGAAGTTCGCCCGCTCGAGCAGTTGGTAGAGGATCATGGCGAGAGCCTTGAACGGCCGCGTCAGCGTCAGCCGGACGTCTGCTCCGTGACCGTGTAGCGAAACCGCTGCCGCTTCGCTCGGAAGAGCGCGAACACGTCCAACTTGCTGCCCACGCGCACCGACGATCTACGCAGGATCCCCGGCGCGCGCCGAGAGACCGACACGTGGCCCTCGCGATCTGCGTCCCGGGCTCTAGCTCTACCTGGATGAGGGCTGGCAGACATGCTGAAAGGGAGGTCATCCGACTTACGAAGTGGGAAACGCCCGATGCCAACTGGATCAGTCGGGCACGGACGTTGCCTCTTTCAAGTTTTTTACACATGCGCGGGTACCGGTCGCAACGGGGGACGGGGTCGCGCCCATAGGTCAGGCTGGGGCACGGACGCTCCTTTGGGCACGAACGACGTGCCGAGGCCTCGTTCTCACAGCCTCGGTTGGGCGCACTGACGTACTGCTGCGCGTCGTTGGAGCGAAGGGTCGCGTAGGTTAGGGCTGATGGGGGCGGGTCGGCGATCGCCGTTGAACCTGAATGCTCTGCTGGCGGCGGTCGAGGCGGCTCCGCCGGTTGCCGCGGTCGACGTGCTTGCGTCCGCGCTGGCGGAAGCGGTCGGTGCTCGGGAGGTCAGCTTCCTGATTGCCGACTTCAGTGGGCGCTCACTGATCCGACTCGGCCACTCGGGTGGAACCGGGATGATCCGGGGGCAGGAGACTGCCGAGCGCGTGCCACTGTTCGGGACGCCGCAGGGGCGGGCGTTGTCAGCCCAGGCCGTCGAGGTGGTCGCCGAGGACGGGGGCGCTCGCCTGTTCGCGCCGGTGACCAGCCGTGGCGAAGCGGTGGGCGTCCTCGAGTTGGTGCTGGACGACTTCCCGGTGGAGCAGACCGTGACAGATGTCGCGCTTGCCGGGCACTTCCTCGCATATGTTGTGATCGCGAACCGCCGTTACACGGACCTCTTCGAGTGGGGGCAGCGCTCGGTTCCGTTGTCGCTTGCCGCAGAGATCCAGCATCGGCTCCTGCCAGGAGCGTTCACCTGCGAAGCGGGGCAGTTCACGCTCGCGGCCTGGCTGCAGCCGGCGGGCGAGATCGGCGGTGACACGTTCGACTTTTCGCTCGAGCGCGACACGTTGCACCTCTCGATGACTGACGCGATGGGCCACACGATGGATGCCGCCCTGCTCGCGACGGTGTTCGTCGGCGCTCTGCGCAATGCGCGCCGACGGGGTGTCGAGCTGGAGGAGCAGGCGCGGTTGGGGAATGATGGCCTGGCCGACCATGTGAGCGAGGGCCAGTTCGTAACAGGCCTACTGGTGCGGATTGACCTCGCCACCGCGACCGCGGCGATCGTCAACGCCGGCCATCCGCCGCCGCTCCGGCTGCGGGCGGGGCGAGTCGAGCAAGTTCCTTTGGAGGCTGACCCTCCGTTCGGCACGGAGCACGGACGCGACTACCGCGTGCAGGCGCTGCCATTGAATGTGGGCGACCGTCTGATGTTCGTCACCGACGGCATGCTCGAGCGCGACGCCGCGGACGTGAACATCGACGCCATCCTGACGGCCGGAATCGACATGCACGCTCGCGAGGCGGTGCAACACCTCACTGAGGCGGTTCTCCAGGCGTCGCGCGGCCAGCTGCGTGACGACGCAACGGCCTTGTGTCTCGACTGGCACGGCGGGCCTCCGCGCGACCGCGACGCCACGTCGGGAGCAGACCGCGAGGGGCGCCTCGATCAAGCCTCCTCGACGTGATGCGCAGACTAAGGCCCCAGGAGCAGCGCCCGGCGAGGAGACGCTCGGGATCGTCAAGAAGCTCGACGCTCAGCGAATCGTCATGACCCACATCGAAGAGGCCGACGCTCAGCTACGACGACCTCGCGCGGCTCACAGACCAGCTAAGAGCCGAGGGCCTGAACATCTCGTTCGCGTACGACACACAAATCATCGACGTCTAGCGACGCTCAACCCGCCGCCTTCAGGTGACACTCCCGAACGCTGGCGCAAGCTGAAGTCCTGGAGCTCGAGGTCGCGCCTGGCAGGTGACAGCGGCGCGGTCGTGACAGACTCCGCAGGCCCCGTGTTCGTCAGCCGTGGGACGAGCCCACGTCGCGGAACGGTGGCGGGAACGGTGGCGCCTACAGGAGGTTCGCATGTACGCCACCGTTCGCACGTACTCCAGCCCTGAGCTCGCCGACGCGCTTGTCAGCAGGGAAGCTGACGTCAAGAGCCTGATCAGCGGGATAGACGGATTCAAGGCCTACTACCTCATTCGCACCGCTGACGGCGCAGCTTCGGTCAGCGTCTACGACGACGAGGCGGGCGCGAACGAATCGACCACCGCGGCGGCAAATTGGATCCGCGAAAACCTTCCTGAGATCGGCGGTTCGACGCCGCAAGTCGCGGCTGGGGAAGTCGTCATCTCGGCATAGACTCAGCGAACGCATCCCTGCCCTAGGGACCGGGCATGGATGTTAGTTCGCTCCAGCTCAAGGGTCATGCCCCAACACTGGCCCGCCCCATGGTCCAAGCCAAACTCTCCTACCCGGCGCCTGAGCCCAACCGGCGACGGTCAGAGTTCCCGAAGTCTGCGCGGGAGTAGCCGCCGCGCCGGGTTCCGGGGAGGACTTGTGAGCGCGTGCACCGTGCCTGCAGGAGGGCGTGGTTGCTGGCCTGGCGGCGCCGGTTCTGACTGGGATGCAGAGGGTTGGCTGCTAGCCGGCGTTGCGGTCGGGCCGGGTGGGGTCGAGCCAAAGATCCCGAGCCTCGTCCCAGATGAGGTAGTGGCCCTGCTTGGCGCTCCAGTCGAGGTTTGCCAGGGCATCGATCGCGTGCTCGGGGATGCTTGTGGCGACCACCAGATGGGTGCCGTCGGGATCGTCAATGACCACGGAGCCGTCCGGTCGGCGTCGCGCCTGCCAGAGGCCCATGACGAATGCCTTGATGCCTGGGTAGGCGTCGTCGGCGGCCCTGGCCGCGAGCGTGGTGAGGAACCCGCTGATTGGAGCGGTGAGGGTGATGCCGATGAGCCAGGGCACGATGGGGCCCGACCGCGTGTCGTACTTGGCGTGGACGTTCACGTCGAAGCCGGCGGCGTGAAGTACGGCGCCGATGTCTGCGAGCTCCTCAGGCTCGATCTTCATCTCCGTGTGGACGGACCGGATGAGGCCGGTCTGAGGTGGGCGCCGGTGACGTTTCAGCTCTTCGCGGAGGTGGGCGAATGCGGGCTTGTCCTCCGGCCAGCCGCGCTTAGCGAGGACGTCGGCGAGCTGGGCCGCTTCGTTGTGGTCGAGCTCGATGTCTTCGCTGATCTCGCGGTCGTGACCGCGGGCAGCTTGCGCGCGAATCTTGCCGGCGAGTCGGAGTGCGGCGACGTTGGGTCGCTGCTCGAGGAGCTGGGCGACCTCGAGCGCGTCGCGCTCGTCGAGGCCGGGTCTGCTGCGGAACGCGAACGCTATGGCCGCCACGGGGAGGAAGCCTAGTGGCCGCTGGCGATTGGACGCCGGCGCTTCCGGGGCAGCGGGCGCCGCTCGACCCGGGTACGCTCCCGCCGGCGGGAGCGCGATCGTGCCAGCTGTCACACCGCAGCGTCTTCGCGCCGCGTGACTAGCAAGACGCTGGGCTTGCTTGCGGCTCCGCTCGAGGACGCTGCACGAGCTGCAAGGGGTGTGTGCGGGCCTCCGGGTTTTTCGGCGGTGGGGCGAACCTATGTTCGGCAGCGCAGTGCGCATAACGCCCTTACAAGGCTTTGAGCTGCACGGCCCTTTTGTACTGGCGAATACGGTCGTTGCGGGTGCCCATGCAGAAGGTCGTGAGTTCGAGTCCATCAGCGCTTGACCAAAGCCCCGCTCAGCGGGGTTGCGTTTTCTCTTTGGGCGACGACGTCGCGTTCTGCAGGCGAAACTGCAAGCGGACGTCTCTCTTACCTCGAAAGCGACGTCGAACCCAGCAGGTTGGGCAACGCAACGCGGTGCGCGCGAGGGCCTAGGTGATCGGTTGACTCTCCGGGGGCGGGCGAGAAGCTCAGGCGAGAGGACGCTGGCACCTGTTCGCGACGCACACCACGAGAGCTTTCGCGTGGCCCATGCCGTCCGTTAGCGTCGTCTCCTCACTGATTCTGGCAGGCGCGGCGGAACTGCGAGAGATGTAGGAGCGCCATGGGCAAACCACCACGCACACCAACAGGTTCCCGAAAGCCGCCCGTGGCGTCGGATGGCCACCGTGTCATCGAAGACTGGATGCGCCGCGTGATGCCAGATCTGCAGCCCGTCGTGACGCGTCTGGACAGCATGATCCGCGCAACAACCCCGGACCTTCAGTACGCCGTTAAGTGGAAGAAGGCGTACTACGGGCTGCCAGAACTCGGATGGATCATCGAGGTGGTGGCGTACGACGTGTCGGTGAACGCTGTTTTTTTTGCGGGATCAGACTTCGAGCCTCCACCGCCGCTCGGAAGCACAGATCGCACGCGCTACGTCAAGGTAAAGACCGTGGAGGAGGTCGAGACACCGGAGATGTACAAATGGATCGAGCAAGCCAGCGGCGTGCGCGGTTGGATCTAAAGGCCCAAGATGCGGTAGTCGCGCCGGCGCTCGTCGCGGCAGCTTCACCGAACGTCTGCGGCGCTGAGACCCCTTGGGGCTGTCAGGTGACATTCCCGAACGTTGGCCCAGGTCATGCTCGCCATCAGATGAATGGTGGAGACCCGACGCGGAGGAGGTTCCCGCTGGGGTCGACCAGAGCGCAGCCTGCCTCGACGCCGATCCTCGTTTCCCAATCGTCGACGTCATGTAGAACCAACCGCAGCCGCGACCCCGTTTGCGGGTCGGGACAGGCATCACGTCCGGCTCGTGTTCTCCACCACGGAAGCGATGAGCTGCTCGTTGTCCGTCGGGGAGTGCCGGTCGTGCGTATGCATGACCGCGACCGGCAAACTCCGTGAAGGAGATGTCGTTCCCTTGCCACATGGGCCTTGTGGCCACGGAGCCCCGGGAGCGTCCGGGGCATCGACCGCGACCTTCATCACTCTCGCCCAGCCGGTCGGCTTGAACGGTCTCGTCGATAACTCCCCTCAGCTGATCGTCTCGAAGCAGCTGCCGCCCGGAAGCTGGGCTGTCGTTGCAACCGTCAACTCGAAAATGCTTGAGAAGGCCGGGGGCGGTGACGTGACGTCGGATCTCACCTGTCAGCTGCGGAGCGGCGCCAACGTGATCGGAAGCGCCACTGACCGTCGCTTCTCGCCAGGAGGCGATTTTTCAAGGCGGACGCTCTCGATGAATGGAGGCGCTTTCGTCGAAGCGGGCACCGGCCCGGTCAGTATCTGGTGCGGGACGAACTTCGCGGAGACAATCGAAACCGCTCAGATCATGATGATTCAGGTCGGCGGCTTCTCCTGATAGACACGAGCGTCTGAATACACCTCATGAGGTGGGCGTGAGCCAGCCGCTCACCTCATACGGTGCCAGCACTAAATCCGGGACTACGGGTCCGGCTCAGGAAGCGGCTGAGGAAGAAAGGCGACATGCATCGAGACGCCTCGAGCGCGCGGCGCGAAGACTTGCCTTGAGTCTCCCGCCAGCTCGATAAACCGGCTCCGAACCTGCAAGCGAACTGCAAGCGAACGTGTTCCGCGGAGGTGTCACCGCGTGCCTGCGTCACGCGGGCAAACGCCGAGAAGCCACGGAATCATGCGGTTCAAGCGGCACAAGGCGGAACCGCGCACTCGTCTGAACCGGTTGCCATGCAGAAGGTCGTGGGTTTGGCCGAGGAGTCCCCGGAAAGAACTCGACCCCGACCAAATGCGCTTAGACCCCGTCGTGCGCTCGGGAGATCTAACGCTGATGAGCGGCAATCGCCGGTTACGGCCACAACGACATCACGCAGACGACGCCGCCCGCACCGAGCTCGCCAGCTCTTCGGTCTGTTCCGACCCATGACGCCTGTCCATCCGAAAGGCAGCGGACATCGAGGGTGCGAGGATCGCGTCCGTTTCGGGCCGCTCTCGGTAGCCGGTCGCTAGTTCGGGATGATCGCGACCCTCTTCAGTGCCGCCCAGGCGACGGCTGCGGACTTCGCCTGCCCGGGAGCTGCGAGATGGATGACATCCCAGGAGATGTACTCGGGCCGCTCGACGATGCGCCCGAAGGCGCCACCGTCGGAGCGGCAGGTGGCGACTGACTTGCAGGCGGCCGCGACGGCGGCCTCGTAGCGGTGGATGACCGCTTCGAGGTAGGCGACGCCCTTCGGGATGGCCGCTCCGCGGGCGTCGAGGTAGGCGCACGGTCCGCTGGCCGGGGAGATCCTGGCGCGCTGATTGACCCGTTGTTTGAGGGTCAGCGCCTTGATGTAGGTCGGGACGCTGCCGAACTGGCTGACGACGAAGATGCGTGCGTCCGGCAGCCCGGTCGCGAGCACCTCGAGGACGCGCGCGAAGGCGACCTGGAACGGTCGGTGGCCGGTCTCGTCGCAGCGGATGTCGTTGTCGATCCCCTGGACGACGACGAGCTCCGGCGCAGGTTTCAGCGTGACGGCCTTCCGCGCCTGTAGCAGCATCGACGCGACGTCCGCACCGTTGATGGCGAGGTTGAACTTGTTCCCTCGAATGGCCGGATTGCGCGCCAGGATGCGCGAGTAGAGGCTCTGCACGGCCGCGGTGTCGCCGGTGATCCACGAGTTACGCACCCTGAACGCGCGTGGTCCGGACACTCCTTCCCCGGTTGCGAAGGAGTGGCCGATCGCGGCGATCGAGTCGGGATAGGCGGGGGCTGCTGTGTGCGTCACCACTGCAGGGGCAGCGCTGACAGAGAGCCCCGCGGTCGTGATCGTGGCGAGAGTCAGGGTCGCGGCGACGGTCAGCCTGCGGAGTGTCACCCTGCGAAGTGGCTTCATTGTCGTTCCCTTCGGTTGGAAGCTGCGGGCGTCGGTGGCCGCAGCGTGATCACGGGGTTCCCGCGCGGCCGGCGTCTGCGAGCCGGAGGATGCGTTCTGTCGTCTGGTCGGCCACCCAGACGTCGCCGGCGACGAGGATCGGGCTGGGATATCGACTGGCCGGCAGAGGGAGGTCGAGCTGGCGCCCGTGTAGGGGTCTGGCTCGGGCGACGCTTCCGGGGACGGCGAGCCAGAGGGATCTGCCTCCGGCGAGCTGCGGGCCGTAGCCGTTTGCTCGGCGACCCGCAGTAGCGACCCTGACCGCTGTGCCCTGCCGGATCCGGACGAGCGAGCTGCTGTTGGCGACGCCGACCCAGACGGAGCCGAGGGCGGCTGCGAGGGTGCGTGCGTAGGGGATCGAAATGCGCAGGTCGACGGCCGCTGTCTCGGGCCGGATCCGCTTCACCACCATGCCGTCCTCGGCGACCACCCAGATGCCGGCGGGCGAGCTGAGGATCGCGCCGGGCCACACCGCACCCCCGCCGACGTCGATCGTCGCGATCGTCTCGCCGCTCGTGGGTGAGACTCTGGAGACGGTCGAGTCGAGCTGGTTCGCAACCCAGACCGAGCCGTGCCCGATCGCGATCCCGCTCGGGAGCCCGCCGACGGGGATCCGATCGGTGATCCGGTTCGTCTCCGGGTCGATCCGGAGCAGCTCGTCGAAGAAGACGTCGATCGCCCAGATCGATCCGAACCCGGCAGCAAGCCCGACCCCGCCCGGACGGATGCGCGCGACGATCTGATTGCTGGCGGGATCGATGCGGGCGATCCCGTCGACGCCAAGCGAGACCCAGAGCGAGCCGGCGGCCATTACCATGCTCGACGGGACGCCGCCCACGTCGATCGTGACGAGGAGCCTCAGCCCGGCTTCGGGGCGCGCCACCGTCCAGCTGGCGTCACGCAGTTTCTCCTCTCGGACCCCCTCTGCGGCGGCTGGCGCAACGACCAGTAGCACAGTGGCAAGCGCCCCGATCAGTAGCAACGGAACTCGGTGCATCGACAATTTCGCTCGCCTGCTCACGTGAGGTCCCTTCGTTGGCGGAAATGGGACAGTGCTGTCCCGCTAATATAGGAGCATGAGACGCAAAAGTCAATTCGGGCTACACCTATGACCAACGAAAAGCGCGGCTACCAAATGACGAAACGGGCCGAGACGCAGGCCCAGACGCGTCAGCGGATTCTCGAAACCGCCATCGAGCTGCACGCCACGATCGGCCCCGCCCAGACCACGATCATCGCGGTCGCCAAAAACGCCGGCATCCCCCGCTCCACCGTCTACCGACACTTCCAGGACGAAGCCGCCCTCATCGTCGCCTGCTCAATCCACTGGCAGAGCGAAAACCAGCCGCCCGACCCAGGCCCCTGGACGACGATCGACGATCCCGACAAGCGCCTCCAGACCGCGCTAACCGAGATCTACTCCTACTACGCCGGTACCGGGCTGATGCTGGACAACGTCCTCCGCGACGAAACGACGATGCCCATCCTGACCGAGCTACTCGGCCGCTTCCGACAGTACATGGCCACAGTCCACGAGCTCCTGATGGCCGGACGGGCAGCGCGGGGCGCCGCCCGCCGACGAACAAGCGCCGCCATCTCCCACGCCCTCGCGTTCAGCACCTGGCGCACCCTCGCACAGCAACTCACCAATGACGAAGCCGCCGCACTGATGGTCCAACTCACCGCGTCAGCACAAGAAAAACAACCCGATAGCCGCTGAGGTAGACCGGAGCGCATCAGAACCTGCCCGCCAGGCGCTCTAGGCGGCAACCGATCACGTACGCGCATACGTCGCCGAGCACGTCTTCTACGCGCGCCTGTTCGATGCCGCGCCGGCGGCGCAGCCGCTGTTCGCACACGTCGACTTGAAGAAAGCAGAAGACGATGCTGCTGGGTGCCCTCGTCCTGCTCCGCAAGTCGTTCCGCAATCTCGATCCGATTGTGCCGAAGCTCCGCGAGCTGGGCGCTCGGCACGTCGCCTACGGCGCGCGGCCGGAGCACTATCCGATCGTCGGCGCCGTGTTGATCGCGTCCATGGCGGAGGTGGCAGGCCCGGAATGGCGCCCGGAATACGGGCAGGCGTGGGCGCAGGCGTACGAGATCGTGCAGACGGTGATGCTCGAGGGGGCGCTGCTCGCCGAGGTGGCCGCCGCCTAGCCGCGCGCGGCTGCGTTGAGCCCGTCAGGGTCTCGGATCGAGACTCAACGTCGATATGCCCCCGACAAGAAT
>OBLS010000794.1_pt1 | contig 12145 bp, 14 predicted proteins | sample 1519901 | NCBI WGS metagenome assembly OBLS01 (sample SAMEA3113585, study PRJEB22503) | soil metagenome
GAGGCGGCCAGGCCGGCGGTGCCGAGGGCGTTGAGGACGGTGACCTGGGTGTTGGCGGGGGCGGCGGCGCCGGGGGTCGCCTCCTGGGCCGGGGTGGCGCGGCCGAGGAAGGCGTTGACCACGGTTTCGGCGTCGGGTTGCTTGAGGAGGAGGACGTCGCCGAGGGGGTGGTCGGTGCTCACGGTCACCGGGAGGGTGTAGGTGGCCAGCTTGGAGGGGCTGAAGGAGCGGAAGGAGGCGCCGGTGCGGATCACGTCGCTGACCCGGAGGGCGCTGTCCTTGGTGACCTCGTGGACCAGGGAGCCGACGAAGGCGTTGGCCCGGACCGGGTTGGTCAGGCCCTTGTCGAGGGCGGCCTTGACCAGGGCCTGGAGGAACGCCTGCTGGCGGCGGATGCGGCCCAGGTCGGCCCAGGGGTCGCTGTGCCAGACGCCGTCGACCTGGTAGGAGAAGTAGCGGCTGCGGGCCAGGGCGAGGGCCCGGCCGCCGTTGAGGTGGCGGCAGCCGGCCTCGCGGATGTCGAGGCCGGACTTGGCGTCGCGCGACGGGTAGGGGAAGCGGACGTCGATGCCGCCGAGGGCGTCGACGATGGCCCGGAAGCCGTCGAAGTCGATCAGCACGTAGTGGTGGATGGGGACGCCGAAGTTCTGCTCGATGGTCTTGACCAGCTGACCGGGGCCTTCGGTGAAGGCGGCGTTGATGCGGTTCTCGGCGCCGGTGCCGGCGATCGGGACGACCAGGTCGCGGGGGATGGACAGCATCGAGACGCGCTTCCTGGCCGGCTCGACCCTGACCACCAGGGTGGTGTCGTTACGCTGGCCGCCGACGTCGCCGTAGCGGCTGCCGTCGGCGTCGTCGAGGCTCTCGCGCGAGTCCGAGCCGACCACCAGCAGGTTGAACGGGCGGCCGCTGCTCGACTTGTGCAGGCCCGGGACCTTCACCGAGCGGATCTGGTTGAAGCGGTAGTGCACGTAGCCGTACCCGGCCGTGGTCGCCACGACCAGGAACACCAGGAGCAGGCAGCATCCCACCAGGAGCCGCCTGCGCATCCGCCGAGCCCGGGCGCGGGCGGCCCGAGAGGTTCGTACCATAAGCGGGCACGCTACCACGCTCTCCGGGTCAACTACCGCCCGCGGCAAACACCCAGGCCAGCAGGCCCAGGACGATCAGGACGGCCGCGACCAGCAAGGCGATGTCGACCACCTTCTTGTCCCGGTACCGCCGGGTTGCGTTGAACCCCATGCCGCTACAGCTCCTCCTTGCGGATGAGCTCCTCGATGTTCACGTCCTTGAAGGTGACCACCCGGACCCGGGTGACGAAGCGGGCCGGCCGGTACATGTCCCACACCCAGGCGTCGTGCAGGGTGATGTCGAAGTAGGTGTCGCCGTCCTGGTTGCGCATCTGGAGGTCGAACTTGTTGGCCAGGTAGAAGCGGCGCTCGGTCTCGATGACGTACTGGAACATGCCCAGCACGTCCCGGTACTCCTGGTAGAGCTGCAGCTCCATGTCGGCCTCGTAGCGCTCGAGGTCCTCGGCGCTCACTGGCGCTCCACCCTCGCATCAGGGGCCTCGTATGCGCCCGCCCTCATCATCGGCACTCCCCCTCTTGCTGGTCGTTCGTCACCGCCGGGTGACCGGTTGCCCACGGTGCGGCCACGCCCGTGAAGGAGTGGCGATGGTAAGCCGAGGGGCCGAGTCGGCGCAGGGCGGCCCAGTGCTCGTCGGTGCCGTAGCCCTTGTGCCGCTGGAACCCATAGCCGCGGTAGCGGCGGGCCGCCCCGGTCATGATCTTGTCCCTGGTCACCTTGGCGACGATGCTGGCCGCGGCCACGCAGGCGGCGACCTGGTCGCCCTTCTTGACCCCGAGGACCGGGGCCGGCATGCGGGGCAGGGGGAAGCCGTCGGCCAGGGCGTAGTCGTAGCCGCCCTCCAGCTCGCGCAGGGCCTTGCACAGCAGGGCGATGTTGGCCCGCTGGAGCCCGACCCGGTCGATGGTGTCGGGGCCGATGCGGACCACGGCCACGGCCACCGCCTGGTCGTGGATCTGGGCGGCCAGGCTGCGGCGGCGCTGCGGGGTGAGCAGCTTGGAGTCGGCCAGCCCCTGGATGGGGCAGTCCCGGGGCAGGATCACGGCGGCGGCGACCAGCGGGCCGGCGAGGGCGCCGCGGCCTGCCTCATCGACCCCGGCGACCCGGCCGAAGCCGACGTCGCGCAGCCGGTCCTCGAACAGGGCGGTGGCGGTTGCGAACATCGGCAGGAGTCTAACGGCGGCCGGTGTCAGCGGTCGCGCCGGAGCCAGCCGGTGTGGTTGAGCGGCCAGATGCGCACGAACGCCCGCCCGACCACGTCGGACTCGTTGATCGGGCCGAAGGCGCGGGAGTCCTGGGAGTTGGAGCGGTTGTCGCCCATCACGAACAGCTGGCCCTGGGGGACGGTGGTTCGCGTGCAGCTCTGGGTCTCGGTGCCCGGGTCGAGGTAGGGCTCGGTCACCCGCTCGCCGTTGCGGAGCAGCTTGCCTCCCTGGCAGTTGATGGTGTCGCCGGGCAGGCCGACGACCCGCTTGATGAAGTCGCGGTCCGACGGCGGGACCACCCCGATGGCCTGGCCGAGGCTGGAGAAGAAGCCGGCCACCGGGTTGGACGGGCCGGGGGTCGCGACCCCCGCCTCCTCGTGGACGAACACGACCACGTCGCCGTGCTCGATGTCGCCGAAGCGGTAGGAGACCTTCTCGACCAGCACCCGGTCGGAGATGTTCAGGGTCGACTCCATCGACCCCGAGGGGATGTAGAAGGCCGCGACCAGGAACGTCTTGAAGACCACGGCCAGGAGCACGGCCAGGGCGACCAGCACCACCGTCTCCCGGAGGACGGCCAGCAGCCCCGGCTGCCGTTCGTCCTCCTTGTGGTACGGAGGCGCCTCGACCTCGGGTGGTGCCGGCGGTGGGCCGGTCCGGTCACCGAGCTGCCCGCGCTCGTCGCTGGTCTTGCTCAAGAGGAAGGGCCTCCCCGGCTCACGTCCGGGCGGGGCTGCGCTTCTCCTTGATCTTCGCGGCCCGGCCGGTCCGCTCGCGCAGGTAGTAGAGCTTGGCCCGGCGGACGTCGCCCCGGGTGACCAGCTCGACCTTGGCGATGCTGGGCGAGTGGACCGGGAAGGTCCGCTCGACGCCGACGCCGAAGGAGACCTTGCGGACGGAGAACGTCTCCCGGAGGCCGCCGCCCTGGCGGCGCAGGACGAAGCCCTGGAAGACCTGGATCCGCTCCCGGCTCCCCTCGACCACGCGGACGTGCACCTTGACGGTGTCGCCGGGCCGGAAGTCGGGCAGATCGTCGCGCAGCTGCGCGCGCTCGACCACGTCGGTGATCTGCATGATGGATGAGACTCCTTGAAAGCTGAAAACGCGAAAGGGCAGCATAGCGCGACCCGCGTCCACCCGAGAGTAACAGATTCAGCCGGGGGCCTGCGGTCCGTCGGCGTCCTCCTCGGCCTGTTCCAGCAGGTCGGGGCGGAGGCGGCGGGTGCGGTCGAGGGCCTGGTCGCGGCGCCAGCGGGCCACCGCGCCGTGGTCGCCGGAGCGGAGCACGGCCGGGACCTCCAGGCCGCGGTAGACGGCCGGCCGGGTGTACTGCGGGTACTCGAGCAGCCCGGCCGCGAACGACTCGTCGGTGACCGAGTCGGCGTTGCCCATCACCCCGGGGACGAGCCGGGCCACGGCCTCCAGGACCACCAGGGCGGCCGTCTCCCCGCCGGCGAGCACGAAGTCGCCGATCGACAGGACCTCGTCGACGCGGGTCCGGACGCGCTCGTCGATGCCCTCGTAGCGGCCGCAGCACAGGATCAGCCGCGGCTCGGCGGCCAGCCGCTGGGCGACCTTGTGGTCGAAGCGCCGGCCGTCGGGGGCGAGCAGCACCACCCGGGCCGGCCCCTGGGCCTCCAGCTCGTCGAGGGCGTCGAACCAGGGGCCGGGGACCATGACCATGCCGGCGCCGCCGCCGAAGGGGGCGTCGTCGACGCTGCGGTGGCGGTCGGTGGCCCAGTCGCGCAGGTCGTGCAGGCGGACCTCGACCAGGCCCCGCTCCCCCGCCTTGCCGAGCAGGCCGGTGGCCAGGGGCGAGGCGAAGAACCCGGGGAAGATGGTGACGATGTCGACCAGCACGGCCTACTCCTCCGGGAGCAGGCCGGGGACGGCGTCGACCAGCACCCGGCCCGCGTCCAGCTCGACCGTGACCAGGGCGGCCACGGCCGGGACGAGGGCGCTGGCCCCGCCGGGGAGCTCGACCGAGAGCAGGTCGTGGGCGGCCCCGGGGACGACGTCGGCGACCCGGCCCCGCTGGCGGCCCTGGTGGTCGACCACGGCCAGGCCGACCAGCTGGTGGGGCCAGAACTCGCCCGGGTCGAGGGGGCGGGCCGAGGCGACCGGGATCGACAGCCAGGCCCCGCGGAACCGGTCGGCGGCGTCGCGGTCCTCCACCCCCTCCAGGCTGAGCAGCAGCCGGCCCAGGTGCAGGCGGGCCGCCCGGATGGTGGCCGACCCCAGCGGGTCGGGCCCGTCGGGGTCGCCGACGCCCAGCTCGGCCCCGGGCGCGAACCGCTCCGGGGCGTCCGAGAGGACCTCGACCGACAGCTCCCCCCGCACCCCGTGGGGCCGGACCACCCGCCCCACGACCAGCCGTTCGGGCGGAGGGGTCCGGGGAACCCCGGAGGGGTGTCCCGGTGGATCGGGGGGCACGGTCACTCGCCCTCGGCGAGGACCTCGACCTCGACCCGCTGGCCCTTGGGGGCGACGGCCTTGACGACCCGGCGCAGGGCCTTGACGGTCCTGCCGCCCCGGCCGATCAGCTTGCCGACGTCATCGGGAGCGGTCCGGACCTCGTAGGTGACGCCGCGGCCGCCGGGCAGCTCCTCGACGGTGACCCGCTCCGGGTCGTCGACCAGCGCCCTGGCCAGGTAGACGACGACGTCACGCATGGGGCCCTACTTCTTGCCCTTGGCCGGGGCCTTGCGGGGCTCGGCCTTGGCCTTGGCCTGGGTGGCCCGCAGCGCCTTGGCGGCCTGCTTGCGCTCGGCCAGGCCCTCGACCCCGGCGATGGTCAGCAGCTTGGCCACCGCCTCGGTCGGCTGGGCGCCCTTGGCCAGCCAGGCGGCCGCCTTCTCGGTGTCGATCTCGACCTTGGAGGGCTCGTTGTTGGGGTGGTAGATGCCGAGGTTCTCGAGGAAGCGCCCGTCGCGGGGGCTGCGCGAGTCGGCGACGACGACCCGGTAGAACGGGGCCTTCTTGGCGCCCATGCGCATCAGGCGGATCTTCACGGCCATGGTGTGGAGTGCTCCATTCTCGGGGTGGCCCGCCCTCCCGGTGGGTCTGCCGCTCCCCGCTGTGTCTGCCTGCTGTGGCGTCCGGGACCGAGGCAGTCTAGCGCAGGCCCATCCGGCGCAGCTTCTTGGGGGTCATGCCCGACAGCTGCTTCATCATCCGGCGGGCCTCCTCGAACTGCTTGAGCAGGGCGTTCACCTGCTGGGTGGTGGTGCCCGAGCCGCGGGCGATGCGGGCCCGCCGCGAGCCGTTGAGGATCTTGGGGTTGTTGCGCTCGCCCGGGGTCATGGAGCGGATGATCGCCTCCACCCTGGCCACGTCGCGGTCGTCGAGCTCGACCCCCTTGAGCTGCTGGCTCATGCCCGGGAGCATGCCGAGGACCTGGCTGAGCGGGCCCATCTTCTTGACCTGCTGGAGCTGGTCGAGGAAGTCCTCGAGGGTGAAGGAGGCCTCGCGGAGCTTGCGCTCCATCTTCTCGGCCTGCTCGCGGTCGATCTGCTCCTCGGCCCGCTCGATCAGGGTGAGCACGTCGCCCATGCCCAGGATCCGGCCGGCCAGCCGGTCGGGGTGGAAGGCGTCGAAGTCGGCCAGCTTCTCCCCGGTGGCGGCGAACTTGATCGGCCGCCCGGTGACCGACCGGATCGACAGGGCGGCCCCGCCCCGGGCGTCGCCGTCCAGCTTGGTCAGGACGAACCCGGTGACCTCCACGCCCTCCTGGAACGCCTGGGCCGTGGCCACCGCGTCCTGGCCGGTCATGGCGTCGACCACCAGCAGCACCTCGGTGGGCTGGACGGCGTCGCGGATGGCGGCCGCCTGGGCCATCATCTCGGCGTCGATGGCCAGCCGGCCGGCGGTGTCGACCACGACCACGTCGCGCCCGGTCCGCTCGGCCTCGTCGCGGGCACCCATGGCCACCGGCACCGGGTCGGCGTCGGGGCCGCCGGGGTGGGGCGCGAACACCGGGACCTTGGCCTGCTCGCCCAGCACCTGGAGCTGCTTGACGGCCGCCGGGCGCTGGAGGTCGCAGGCGACCAGCAGCGGCTTGCGGCCCTTGGCGGCCAGCCAGCGGGCCAGCTTGGCCGCGGTGGTGGTCTTGCCCGAGCCCTGGAGGCCGGCCATCAGCAGCACCGTCGGGGGCCGGGGCGACCACTGGAGGGGCACGTTGCGCTCGCCCAGGGTGACGACCAGCTCCTCGTGGACGATCTTGACCACCTGCTGGGCCGGGGTGAGGCTGCGGGTGACCTCCTCCCCCACCGACCGCTCCCGCACCCGGGCGATGAAGTCCTTCACCACCTTGAAGTTGACGTCCGCCTCCAGCAGGGCCAGGCGGACCTCGCGGAGGGCGGCGTCGACCTGGGCCTCGGACAGCCGTCCGTGCCCGCGCAGTCGCGAGAAGGTGTCCTGGAGCCGATCCGAAAGGGTGTCGAACATGGAGCCCAGCATATGCTGGCTCCCGGGAATGACGCCGCAACGCGGGAGCCAGCACGTGGAGCACACCAATCTCGGACGGACCGGTCTGCTGGTCAGCCGGCTGTGCCTGGGGACGATGAACTTCGGGCCGGAGACCTCCGAGGAGGACTCCCACACGATCATGGACCGGGCCCTCGAGGAGGACATCAACTTCTTCGACACGGCCAACGTGTACGGCTGGAAGAAGGGCGAGGGCGTCACCGAGCAGATCCTGGGCCGCTGGTTCGCCAAGGGCGGCGGGCGCCGCGACAAGGTGGTCCTGGCCACCAAGCTGTTCGGGTCGATGGGCGACTGGCCCAACGAGAACAAGCTGTCGGCGCTGAACATCCGCCGGGCCTGCGAGGGCTCGCTGCGGCGGATGCAGACCGACTACATCGACCTGTACCAGATGCACCACGTCGACCGGGACACCCCCTGGGAGGAGATCTGGCAGGCCATGGACCTGCTCGTGCAGCAGGGCAAGGTGCTGTACGTGGGGTCGTCGAACTTCGCCGGCTGGCACATCGCCAAGGCCAACGAGGCGGCCCGGGCCCGCAACTCGCTCGGCCTGGTCTCGGAGCAGTCGCTCTACAACCTGGCCGAGCGCTCGGTGGAGCTGGAGGTGCTGCCGGCCTGCCGCGACTACGGGGTCGGGGTGATCCCCTGGAGCCCGCTGTTCGGCGGGTTGCTCGGCGGGGTCCTGCGCAAGGCCCAGGAGGGCCGCGCCGTCGGCGAGCAGCAGCGCAAGCGGCTGGAGCGGTACCGCCCGCAGGTCGAGGAGTACGAGGCGTTCTGCGACGAGCTGGGCGAGCGGCCCTCGGACGTGGCCCTGGCCTGGCTGCTGCACCAGCCGGGCGTGACCGCGCCGATCACCGGCCCGCGGACCCTGGAGCAGCTGGAGCAGTCGCTGCGGGCCCTCGAGGTCGACCTGGACGACAAGGCCCTGGAGCGCCTCGACCAGATCTGGCCCGGCCCCGGCGGCCCCGCCCCCGAGGCCTATGCGTGGTGAGGCGATGAGCTTCGACGTGGGCCGGGTGCGGGCGCTGTACCCGGCGCTGGGCGACGGGTACGCCTACCTGGACGGGGCCGCGGGCACCCAGGTGCCGGCGACGGTGGTGGAGGCGATCGCCGGCGCCTACCGGGGCGGGATCGGGAACGTCGGCGGGGCGTTCCCGGCCAGTGGCCGCTCGGACGCGATCGTGGCCGAGTGCCGGCGGGCCGTGGCCGACCTGGTCGGCGGGCGGCCGGAGGGGGTCGTGCTCGGCCCGAACATGACCACCCTCACCTACCGGCTGGCCGCCGCCCTGGCCGCCGGGTGGGCCCCGGGCGACGAGGTGGTGGTGTCCCGCCTTGACCACGACGCCAACGTCCGGCCCTGGCTCCAGGCCGCCGCCCGGGTGGGGGCGGTGGTCCGCTGGGCCGAGGTCGACCTGGGCACCGGCGAGCTGCCGGCCGGCCAGTACCAGGGGCTGGTCAGCGAGCGGACCCGGCTGGTCGCGGTCAGCGCGGCCAGCAACGTGCTCGGGACCCGCCCCGACGTGGCCGCGATCAGCGCCACCGCCCACGCGGTGGGCGCCCTCACCTACGTCGACGGGGTCCACGCGGCCGCCCACGGGCCGGTGGACGCGGCCGCCCTGGGGGCCGACTTCTACGCCACCAGCGCCTACAAGTGGTCCGGCCCCCACATCGGGGCCGTGGTCGCCGACCCGGCCCTGCTGGAGACGCTCCGCCCGGACAAGCTGGCCTCGTCCTCGGACACCGTCCCGGAGCGGTTCGAGCAGGGCACCTCGCCGTTCGCCGACTTCGCCGGGGTGGTGGCCGCCGTCGACCACCTGGCCTCGCTCGACCCGGCGGCATCCGGCACCCGCCGCCAGCGGGTGCTGGCCTCCATGGCCGCCGCCGAGGCCTATGAGCTGGAGCTGTTCGGGGTGCTGCTGGGCGGGCTGGAGGCGATGGGCCACGTGACCACCTACGGCAAGGCGGCCCGGCGGACCGCCACCGCCTACTTCACCGTCGCCGGCCACGACCCGCGCCAGGTGGCCGAGCACCTGGCCGCCCGCGGGGTCAACGTCTGGAACGGCCACAACTACGCCTGGGAGCTGACCGGGGCGCTGGCCATCCGCGACGCCGGCGGCGCCGTCCGGGCCGGCCTGGTCCACTACAACGACGCCGGCGAGGTGGACCGGCTGCTGGCCGGCGTGGCCGAGCTGGGCTGACCGGCCGGCCGCCTCAGACGTCGTCGGGGAGGGCGGCGGCCACGATCAGGCCCCGGTCGAGGGCGTGGCGGCGGGCCGCCTCGGTGTCGGGCGAGAACACCAGCTCGACCCCGTGGCCGGCCAGCTCGGCGGCGATCGCCCGCACGGCGTCGTGGCGCTGGGGGGCGACGTCGCGGACGTAGACGGCCAGGACGCGGCCCGGGTGGCGCAGGACCACCTGGCGGTAGATCTCCGGGTCGCGCTCGCCGCTGTCCCCGACCAGCACCACCTGAAGGCTCGGGTAGGCCTCCAACAGCCCTTCGATGGCGGCCAGCTTGTGGGCCGCCCCGGCCTTGAGCCGGCGCGGGCTCCAGTCGCGCAGGAGCAGCGGGCCGCGCGGGATGCCGTGCACGTCGAGGAAGTCCTCCAGCAGGTCGTAGAGGTTCCAGGGGCTGTTGGAGACGTAGAACACCGGGTTGTAGGCCTCGCCGTCGCGGCCGCGCTGCAGCGCCTGGTAGAACCCGGCCACGCCCTCGAACGGCAGCCGGGTGTGGGCGTTGTGGAGCAGGGTCAGCTTGGCCATCTGCCACAGGCTGGTGGCATGCGAGTGCAGCACGGTGTCGTCCAGGTCGCTGATCACGCCGTACTGGGGGTCGCGGGGGACCAGGACCTGGCAGGTGGCGTGGCTGACCCCGGCGGGCGCGGCCGGCTCCAGCAGCTCCAGCTCGACCGGCTCCCAGACCCGCGGGTCGTCCAGGGGCCGGGGCAGGTCGAGGACGACCTCGAAGTAGCCTTCCTGGTCGCTCACGGCCCGGACCTCGTCGCCGAGCGCCGCCCGGGCGGCCACCACCGCCCCCGGGACCTCGTCGCTCTCGAACCGGTGGAACATGTTGCGCAGGTTGTCGAGCACCGAGTCGCCCAGGCGGGAGCGGACCAGCCCGGTCGAGCGCAGCACCCGCCCGCGGAGCAGCAGCCGGGTCGGGGTGCCGTAGCCCCGGAAGGCCTGCAGCTCGACGTGCCGTCGGGATCGGCCCCTGCGGATCGCGGTCATGAGGCTACGGTAGCTGGTCGGCCCGTGGCCCCGGGGCGGCCTAGGCGCCGTCGTCCGAGAGGAGGGCGTCGACGAAGGCGTCGGGGTCGAAGGGGGCCAGGTCGTGGGCGCCTTCGCCGAGGCCGACGAGCTTGACCGGGATGCCGAGGTCGCGCTGGACGGCGATGACGATGCCGCCCTTGGCGGTGCCGTCGAGCTTGGTCAGGACGACGCCGGTGACCCCGACGGCGTCGGTGAACTGGCGGGCCTGGGCGAGGCCGTTCTGGCCGGTGGTGGCGTCCAGGACCAGGAGGACCTCGCGGACCTGGCCGCCCTCGCGCTCCAGGACCCGGCGGAGCTTGCGCAGCTCCTCCATCAGGTTGGTCTTGGTGTGGAGGCGGCCGGCGGTGTCGACCAGGAGCACGTCGGCGCCTCGGGCCCTGGCCGAGGCCAGGCCGTCGAAGGCGACGGCGGCCGGGTCGGCGCCCTGCTGGTGGCGGACGACCGGGGCGCCGACCCGGTCGCCCCAGATGGCCAGCTGCTCGGTGGCGGCGGCCCGGAAGGTGTCGGCGGCGGCCAGCACCGGCTGCTTGCCCTCTTCGGCCAGGGCCAGGGCGAGCTTGCCCACGGTGGTCGTCTTGCCGGTGCCGTTGACGCCGACGACCAGCACGATCCCGGGGCGCTGGTGCTCCTCGAGGAGGTCGAGGGCGAGCGACCGGTCGCCGCTGCCGACGGCGTCCAGGAGCTCGGAGCGGAGCAGCTCGCGCAGGGCCGGGCCGCTGGCCCGCTCGGCCCTGGCCCGGGCCCGCAGGCGCTCGACCAGCTCGGTGGAGGTGGCCACCCCGACGTCGGCCGCGAGCAGCGCCTCCTCCAGCTCCTCCCAGGCGTCGTCGTCGTCGGGGCCCCTGGCCAGCAGCCCGGACATGCCGCGGGAGAGGGCGGCCCGGGAGCGGCCGAGGCGCTCGCGGAAGCGGCGCCGGGGGGCGATGACCTCCTCGGCCGGCGGGGCCGCGGTGGCCACCCCCCGGTCGTCGGGCAGGTCGACGTCGGCGACCTCGCGGCTGGGCCGGGGTGGCTGCCCGGCGTCGTCGCCGACCCCGGGCTCGCGGTCCAGCACGGTCTGGCCGCCCGGGCCGGGCCGGTCGGCGTCCTGGCGCCGGCGGCGCCCGGCGACCAGGGGCACCACGGCCAGCAGGCCCACGATCACCAGGGTGGCGGCGACCACGAGGACGATCTCCAGCCCTTCCACTACCTCACCTCGTTGCGGCGGCGACGATGTCGACGTTCTCGTCAACGGTGCCAGAGCGTAGCCGCCGGCTCACCACCTTGCTGACTCCCTGGGCCTGCATGGAAACCCCGTAGAGGGCGTCGGCGGCCTCCATGGTGCGGCGCTGGTGGCTGACGACCAGGAGCTGGGCGTGCTCGCGGGCGTCGTCGAGCAGGTCGAGGAAGCGGTGCAGGTTGACGTCGTCGAGGGCCGCCTCGACCTCGTCGAGGACGTAGAAGGGGCTGGGCCGGGCCCGGAAGATGGCGAAGTAGAAGGCCAGGGCGACCAGGCTGCGCTCGCCCCCCGAGAGCAGCGACAGGCGCCGGACCTTCTTGCCCGGCGGGCGCGCCTCGACCTCGACCCCGCTGGACAGGATGTCGTCGGGCTCGGTGAGGACCAGGCGGCCGTCGCCGCCGGGGAACAGCAGCCCGAAGGTGCGCTGGAACTCCCGGGCGACGTCCTCGAAGGCCTGGCCGAACACCTCGCGGACCCGCTCGTCGACCGCCCTGACCACCTTGAGCAGGTCGCGGCGGCTCTCCTTGAGGTCCTGGAGCTGGCCCGAGAGGAAGCTGTAGCGCTCCTCCAGGGCCTTGAACTCCTCAAGGGCGAGCGGGTTGACCCGGCCGAGCAGGGTCAGGCGGCGGTCGAGGGCGGTGGCGACCCGGCGCAGCTCGGTCGAGGGCTGGCGGCGCGGGTCGGTCTCGGCCAGGCCGGCCAGCCGGGCCTCGCCGGGCAGGTACTCGGCCATGGCCTCGTCGGGGTCGATGGCGAACTCCTCGACGATGCGCTTGCCCAGCTCCTCGGCCCGCAGGCGGGCCTCGACCCTGGCCTCGTCGGAGGCCCGGGTGACGGCGTGGTGCTCGTCGAAGGCGGCGGACGCCTTGCGGCGGCTGGC
>OBLS010000795.1_pt1 | contig 12140 bp, 15 predicted proteins | sample 1519901 | NCBI WGS metagenome assembly OBLS01 (sample SAMEA3113585, study PRJEB22503) | soil metagenome
ATTCGTCGCGAGAATGATGCCGCCGCCGGTAGCCTGAGCGTGATGCACAGCGTCGCGCCCCGCGGCGGGCAGGACCTCGCGCGGTTCCGCCGCCTCGTCAACCTCACCATCGTTGCCACGTTCATCCTGATCGTGATCGGAGGCGTGGTTCGCGTCAGCGACTCGGGGCTGGGGTGCGGGCCGGCGGGCAGCGGCACGGAGGGATGGCCGCTGTGCGGCGGCAGGGTGCTCCCCTTCCTGGAGGCGAACGCCGTGATCGAGTTCACGCACCGCGTCGCGGCGGGGGTGGTAGGCATCCTCATCCTGGCGCTTCTCTGGCAGGCGGCGCGCGGGCTGCGCGAGCGGCGATGGGTGGTGCGCGGCTCGGTGGCCGCCGCGATACTCGTCTTGATTCAAGCCGCGCTCGGGGGCCTGACGGTCGAGAACAACCTCCACGAGGTGCTCGTCGCCGCGCACCTCGGGCTCGCGATGCTCCTGCTCGGCGTCCTGATCGCGTTGCGCCGGGCGACCGAGGACGGGAGCCCCGCCCCCGCCCACGCGGGAGGCGTGCTGCGGCCCCTGGCGGCGACGGCGCTCGCCCTGCTGTTCGCGACGATCGTCGCCGGCGGCTACATGGCCGGCACCGAGCGCGAGGGTGCCGAGGGCGCACCCGTTGCCGGCGCCCACCTCGCCTGCGGGACCGAGTTCCCCACCTGCGCCGGCAAGGCCCTGCCGTTCGGAATGGGTGAGATGGTGGACGTCCACCTGACCCACAGGACACTCATGTACCTGGCCGCGATTGCGGTGCTCGCGCTGGTGGTGGTGGCGCGACGCCGGGGCGTGCGTTCGTGGGCCTTCCCGCTCGCCGCGCTCTTGCTCGCCTGCCAGATCCTTCTCGGGGCGCTCAACGTGTGGCTCGGTGAGCACGGCGATCTGGTCGTCGCCCACCTCACCCTGGGGACCCTGCTCTGGGGCACCGTGGTCTACGCGACCATGGTTCTGGTCCCGGTGCCGGAGCCCCGGCGTTCGCCGCTGCCGCGAGTCGAGACGGAGGCGTCGGCCACTCCGGCCTGAGCCGAGTATGGAGAGCGCGGCGGAGGCAGCTAGGCGGGCAGCGGCCGGGGCGAAGGTCGCCGGCGCGAAGACGGCGCGGCCCCCGGTGCGGTCCGTGGGAGCCGCGCCAGTGCCGCGTGCACATCGCTCGGCCGGCTCGGTGCTGCGCGACTACGTGGCGCTCACCAAGCCCCGAATCATCTCGCTCCTGCTCCTGACCACCGTGGCCGCGATGTTCGTCGCCGACCCGGCGGGCCCCGCGCTCTCCACCGTGCTGTGGACGGTGCTGGGCGGGTACCTGGCCGCCGGGGGCGCGGGGGCGATCAACCACTACCTGGAGCGTGACGCGGACGCGCGGATGGCACGGACGCGCGGCCGCCCGCTGGCCAGCGGGCGGATCGAGCCGGTGCACGGCCTGATCTTCGGGATCGCGCTCGGCGGTCTCGCGATCGTCGAGCTCGCGGTCGCGGTCAACGTGCTCGCCGCGCTGCTGGCGCTTGCCGGCCTGCTCGGCTACGCGCTCGTCTACACGCTGTGGCTGAAGCCCATCACCCCGCAGAACATCGTCATCGGCGGCGCGGCCGGTGCCGTCCCGCCGCTGGTCGGCTGGGCCGCCGCCACCGGCGGCCTGGAGGTTGGGGCGCTGTACCTGTTCGGTGTCGTCTTCCTGTGGACGCCACCCCACTTCTGGGCGCTCGCCCTGTTGATCAAGGACGACTACGCCCGCACCGGAGTTCCGATGCTGCCGGTGGTGCGGGGCGAGGCGACGACCCGGCGGCAGATCCTCGTGTACGCGATCGTGCTCGTCGCCGCGTCGCTCGTTCCCGTCGCGGGCGGGCTGCTCGGCGCTCCCTACCTGATTGGGGCGCTCGCCCTCGGAGCCTCCTTCACGGGGCTTGCCGCGTGGCTCTGCGTGCGACCGTCCCGCCGCGCCGCCGTGCGCGTCTACCTCGCCTCGCTCGCCTATCTGGCCCTGTTGTTCACGCTGATGGCGCTGGACCGCGCGGTCTGGTAGAAGAGCGCGCGTGGATCGCAAGAGCACCTACCGGACCCTCCGGACCGGACTGCTGCTGGCCTCGGTGGCGATCTTCGCCTTCGGGATGACCTTCGTGTTCGCGGTCTTCTACATCGCCTGATGGCCGAGCGCGGACTACCCCAGGAGCCGACGGAGCTCGTCTACCTGCCGAAGCCGTCTTGGCTGCCGCTCCTCACCGCCCTCGGCATCGCGCTCGGGCTGGTCGGCCTGTTCGCGTGGTGGCCGTACGGCGTCGTCGGGGCGATCATCGCGGTGGTCTCGATCATCGCCTGGATCCGGGGCGTCGCGCGGGAGACGTCCCGCCTCCCGGTCGAGCAGCGCTCCACCACTGCGGTGCTCCCGGCGGTCCCGCTGCGTCGCCGGCCCGCCCGCAGGGGACGCTAGCTCGGCCTCAGCCGACCGCTTCCTGCTCGGGTGGCGTCATCCCGGAGGTGGCGCCCTCCGAGGTCCACACCCGCATGATGTCGCGCATCGACAGCACTCCCGTCGGCTGGCCGTCCTCGACGATCACCAGGTGGCGGATGCGCCGCTTCGCCATCTCGGACGCGGCTCGCTCGAGGCTCCAATCGGGGGCCGCCGTGATCACGGTGTCGCTCATGTGCGCGGCGACCCGCTCCGAGTCGGGGTCCTCGTCCCTGCCCACCGAGTTGAGGATGTCGCGCTCGCTGATGATTCCCGGGCCCGGGGCCTGCTCGTCGATCACGATCGCGGCTCCCACCCCCTTCTCGGTCATCCGCCGGGCCGCGTCACGCAGGGTGTGACCGGGTCCGATGGTCAAAACGACGCTCGACATGCCCTCACGTACCTCCATCGAAACCCCTATCCGCTAGTGGCGATTGACTCAACCGGGCCATCAACCCTAATACAAAACGACGCCGCGGCAGGCGCCGGTTGACGCGGCCCCGCCGAGGTAGGATTGCCGCCCCGTGTCGGGCTCCCGGATCACGCCCCTCGCGCTTGCCGCGGCTGCGGCGGCGCTCGCCGTGCTTCCGGGTTGCGACCTGCAGGAGACGGCTGACGTGGAGAACGGGCGCACGCTGTTCGTCGAGAAGTGCGGCACCTGCCACGCCTTCAAGGAGGCCGGGACCCAGGCCGAGGTCGCGCCCGACCTCGATTCCGCGTTCCAGTCCGCACGCGCATCGGGGATGGACGCCGACACGATCGAGGGCGTGGTCGAGTCCCAGATCGCCAACCCTCGCTTCACCAGCCCCGACAGCCCCGCGTACATGCCGGCCAACCTGGTCGAGGGCGAGGACGCGGTCGACGTCGCGGCCTACGTCGCCGAGTTCGCGGGCGTACCCGGCGTGGAGCCGCCGATCCCGCCGGACGCAGGGCCCGGCGCCGAGGTGTTCCTGTCCCAGGGATGCGGGAGCTGCCACATGCTCGCCGAGCTCGGCGACATCGCGGCGGGAACCGTGGGCCCCGACCTCGACGAGGTGATCCCCGGCCAGGACCCGAAGCAGGTCGAGCAGTCGATCGTCGACCCCGACGCCGACATCGCTCCGGGCTTCCCGTCAGGCGTCATGCCCGACAACTACGAGGAGGAGCTGTCACCGAAGGAGCTCAAGGACCTCGCGGACTTCCTGGTTGAGTCGGCCGGCAGCAAGCCCGGAAGCGGCAACTGAGCGGGAATTGAAGAGCGGGCCGCGGTTCCCCCGATCCGCAGCCCGCTCATTCCCCCGGCGGGCAAGATTTCGGTCCACTCGCCCGTACTGGCGTCACGTACGGGTGCTGTTTACGGAGCAACGCGCGACGCGTCGATTCCGTTACAAGAAATACTTGGGAGCTATCCGCTGAGCAGCGCGGGTCGCCGCCGCTCGGGGCGCCCCACCGCCGCGAGTCGATCCCGCAGGAAGCTGACCGCGCGGTAGTGCAGGACCCTGACCTCCGACGGGGAGCGACCGAGGATCTCGCCGACCTCGCGGTTGCTCATATCCATCATGTAGCGCAGGGTCAGGACCTGGCGCTGCGCGAGCGGAAGGCGCTCGACGAACAGCAGCAGGTCGCGATCCGAGATCCACCCAAGCGTCGGCACCTCGGGTTCCTCCGGGACTCCGCGCGAGAGCAGACGCTCGATCTCCTTCTCGTCTTCGAGCTCGACGCGACCCTGCTTGCGCAGCTCGTCCATGGCGTGATTGCGGACGACGGTGAACAGCCACGCCCGCAGCGGCTTCTCGCGCAGCTCGTACCGCGGCAGCGCCTCGAAAACCTTGGTGAACACCTGCTGGGTGCCGTCCTCGGCCTCGTGGGCGTCCTTGAGCAGGACACGGAGGTAGGAGTAGACGCGGTCGAAGTAGCGCATGTACAGGGACGAGAACGCCTCCGAGTCCCTCGCCTGGAAGCGGACGACCAACCGCCCCGAGTCGAGGTCCTCGGCGTGCTCCGTGGGCGGCTCGAGACGCTCGACGAACGTCAGCAGAACGGCGTACGCCTGCAACGGCGCCGGGAGGGGCGGCGCCTCGACCTCGACGAGGACGGCGCGGCGCTCTCCCACGCGGCGACCCGCGTCGTTGTGGACGCGCCGCCGCTCCGGTCCCGGGTACGGCTCCTTCCTCTGTCGTCGCTCCTTCCCGCTGCGGCGATCCTTCCGGCGCCGCTCTACGACCACCTCGACGTCGGGATCGTCGGCAAAGTGATGGCGGAGCTCGTCGTGGACCTCCCCCGCCAGGTCGGGCGGGATGAGGCAATAGAGGACTGGTCGCTGGTCGGAAGTCACGTGCCAATCACTACATCGGCGCGAACGGCGCCGCGCTTGAAGGCCCGCCGACGACATCAGGGGCATGGAATCTATGCCCTGGTCGCCGCCTCCGCCTGGAGATCGACGACCACGTGCGTGATCGGCAGGTCCACCTCGCTACGCGCCCGCTCGACCACGCCGCGCTCGAGCCACCGCGAGCGCTCGGCCGGGTGGGTGGAGATGATCACCTCGTCGGCCGGGAACGTGAGCAGGGCATCCTCGATCGCGACGTTTGGCTCGCAGTCGCCGACCTCGCCGCGGGCCCTCAGTCCCAGGGCCTCGATCGCCCGAACGGAGTCCGCCTGTCGCTGCTTCGCCGCGTCGATCGCATCGTCCACGTCGGATGCCCAGTGCTTGACCGCCGATGTCAGGGCCGGCGTCACAACGAGGATCTCGCAGTCCCGCCCCTTGCACCGATTCTGAATCTCGCTCAGCAGCGCCCGTCCCCCGACCGTCTCGTTCGCGACCACCAGGACGCGGTGAGTGGGGCCGCCGCCGCGCGCGACCTCGGTCTTCTGCCGCATGCTGCCGCGGGCGCTCCGCCATGCGGCGCCTATCCCGACCCCGACGAGCGCCGCCGCGAGCACGACGCCGTACTCGGGTCCCGCCAGGAGGCTGAGCGCGATCACGGCCGCGGCCCCCGCGCCGATCGTCATCACGAAGCGAAACGCGTCTGCCTCGGATCGCAGCGGGTTGTGCATCGAGCCTCCTAGCGCGCCCGGTCCTCTTCGTCGACCCTGCGCTCGGCCCAGGGTACGGCCTCGAGCCTCGCGTCGGGTATGGGCTCGCCGCTTGCGATCGAGATGCCGTAGGTGCCGTCTGCGAGGCGGCGCTCGGCTCGCCCGATGGCCGCCAAGGTCTGGTTCAGCTCTTCCCGAAGCGCCTGATCGCGCTCGGACTGCTCGAGCTCCGCTCCTCCATCCGCAAAATCCCCCGGCTCATCCGAGGCCGGCTCGTCTTGGAGCGCAACCAAGGCCTGCTCGACCCGGGTTCGCTCCTCGCTCAACCGCTGTCGGGCGCGCTCGGGGTCCACAACCGCATCCTACGGCGAGCGTCGCGCCTACAGCTCCTGGTGCACGGCCAGCACGTTGCCTGCCGGATCCTTGAACCAGGCGATGTCCGGCCCGTTGCCGCGGGCGATCCCCTTCTCGTCCTGCTCGAAGCCTTCGTAACGCTCGAAGCGCACGCCGCGCCCGGCGAGCTCGTCGACGGCCTCATCGACGTCGTCCACCTGGAAGTTGAGGATGGTGTAGCTCGCCGGCGTGGAGTCCGGCTGCTGGTAGACGAGCGTGTCCCGGTCACCGGCGAGGTGCAGGGTGATCAGGCCGGCATCCTCGTCGAGGACGGACGTCCTCAGCCCGAGCGTCTCGCCGTAGAACTCGCGGGCCTTCTCGATGTCGTCCACCGCAAAACCGCTGTATGCCTTGGTGTTCGCGAACATGGCTTGCTCCTCTCCGGATCGAATGACCTACGTCTATGACCGCGGAGCGACTGGAAAATGATCGCCCGGCCGCTCCTCACTCGTTCATGACGCAGCCCTCGCAGCCTGACCCACGACTCGGGGAAGCCACTCTCCCACTGCGGCGGCCACCGCATCGAGGTCCTTCTTCAGGCCGTGGTCGCCGGGAACCTCCACCACCGTGCGACGCGCGGCGGCGGGCGGAATGCCGAACCGGTCTCGCTCACCCTGCACGACCAGCGTCGGAACCGTCAGCTCATCGAGCTCGGGCAGGCGGCTCGGCGACGCGGTCTTCCCGGAGCGGCGCGGCGGCTGCAGGGGGAAGGCGAGGCAGAGCACCGCGACGGCGCCGGTCGCCTCCGCGGTGCGGCATGCCACCCGCGCGCCCAGGGACCGACCGCCGACGATGAGCGGCAACCCGCGCAGCTCGCCCGCGACCAAGTGGTCCACGACCGCGGTCCAGGCGGCGTCGAGCTGGCGCGCCGGAGCGGGAGAGCGTCGCCCGGCGACGCGGTAAGGCTGCTCGACGAGCGCGACGCTGATCCCCTCCGAGATCGCGACGTCCGTCGCCGCGACGAGATCTCCCGAGCCCACGCCTGCGGCGGCTCCGTGACCGAGGACGAGGGCGGCTCTCGGCTCATCGGCGGGATGCAGGTGAACCTCCGCCTGACCATGCGGGGTGTCGACCGCGAGCCGAATCACGCAGTTGATGCTTGCAGACGTCGCGCCAGGTTCGCCACGTGCTCGACGAGCTCCGGCGGCTCGTGGACGTCGAAGTCCACGCCGAGCATGGCGACGCGCAGGGCGAGCCATTCGAGATCGTCGTCGCCGGTCCGGTACTCGCAGGTCCGGTCGTCGATCGGCTCGATGGTCCCCCACCGGGAGGGCACGCGCTCGCGGATCGCCTCGGCCGACGCGTGAAGCGTTACCCGCGCGTCGTAGCGGTACGGCGCGGCGGAGAGGCTCTGCGCGACGTAGGCCGCGGCGTCCTTCGCCGGTGGCTCACGCTGAGCGAAGCGCACGCCGGTCGAGGCCGGCTTGGCGAGGCGATCCACGCGAAAGGTCCGCCAGTCGCGCCGGCCGCGGTCCCAGGCCACGAGGTACCAGCGGCGCCCGAGATTGACGAGCGAGTGCGGCTCCACCTCGCGGCGGCTGTCGACCCCGTCGCGCCCGCGGTAGGCGAAGCGGACGCGCTCGGAGTCGCGGCAGGCGGCGGCAATGACGGTCAGGCATTGCGGGTCGACGGTGGGGCCGCCGGCGGGGAGGGTCATCGTCGCCGACTGCAGGGCGCGGACGCGGCGGCGCAGGTGCGCGGGCAGGACCTGCTCGAGCTTCACGAGCGCCCGCACCGAGGTCTCCTCGATGCCCGTCACGGAAGCACGGGCGGCGGTGCGAAGCCCGACGGCGATCGCGATCGCCTCTTCATCATCGAGCAGCAGCGGCGGCATCGCCGTCCCGGCACGCAGCCGGTAGCCGCCGGCCGGGCCCGTGAGCGACTCGACGGGGTAGCCCAGCGCTCGCAGCCGCTCGATGTCGCGGCGGATGGTCCGTCGCGACACCTCCAGCCGTTCCGCGAGCTCGCTTCCCGGCCAGTCGCGTCGCCCCTGCAGCAGGGACAGCAGCGTCAGCAGGCGGCTCGAGGTCTCGGTCATGGCGTATCCATGATCGTCTCAGTTGAGGACGGATCCTGACCTAAACCGGTCGTAGGGTCGGCCCACGCAATCAACCGACGAAGGGAGCAACATGCTCGAGCGAGATGGGTACCCGGCCGGCGTCCCCTGCTGGGTGGACACCGGCCAGCCGGATCCGGAAGCCGCGGCGCGGTTTTACGGCGGCCTCTTCGGGTGGGAGTTCGAGGACCGGATGCCGGCCGAGGCGCCGGGGCGCTATCTGGTGGCGCAGCTGCGCGGCAGCGACGTCGCCGCGGTCGGCTCGCAGCCCGACGGGCCGCCACCGGCGCCGATGTGGAACACCTACGTCTGGGTCGACAGCGCCGACGAGACCGCCGCGAAGGTGAAGGACGCCGGCGGCCAGGTCATCGACGAGCCCTACGACATCCTCGACGCGGGTCGCATGGCGGTGTTCGCCGATCCGGAGGGAGCCACCTTCTGCGTCTGGGAGGCGAAGGAGCACAGGGGAGCGCGGCTCGTGAACGAACCGGGCACCTGGAACTTCAGCGAGCTCAACACGCGCGACCCCGAGCGCGCCGCGTCCTTCTACGGCGCCGTGTTCGGCTGGGAGGTCGAGACGATCGATGTGGAGGGCGCCGCCGAGTTCACGATGTTCCGCCTGCCGGGCTACGGCGACTACCTCGCGGAGTCGGACCCCGAACTGCGCAGCCGCCAGGAGTCCGAGGGGGCGCCCGATAACTTCGCGGACGCGGTCGCCTGGCTCATCCCGATGACGAGCGATCAGTTCCCCGATGAGGTTCCGGCGCACTGGAGCATCACCTTCGCGGTCGACGACGCCGACGCCGCCGCCGAGCGGGTGGCGGAGCTCGGCGGCAATGTGACGGTTCCGCCGTTCGACGCCCCGCCCGTGAGGATGGCGGTGGTGAGCGATCCGCAGGGGGCGGCGTTCACGGTGAGCAAGTACACCCCGCTGTCGGGCTAGCGCTCGCGGGATCAGTCACAGACGGGCTCGCCGTCTCGTCTCCCCACCAGACCCGATCGGTCGGGGAACCGGACAAGGCCTTGACCGAGGCCTACAACGACAAGCGAGGACTTCCCATGGAACGCAAGTGGTGGACCCTGATCGCCGTCTCGGTGGCGACCTTCATGCTCCTGCTCGACATCACGGTCGTCAACGTGGCGCTGCCGTCGATCCGCGAGGACCTCGGCGCCAGCTTCGCCGACCTTCAGTGGGTGGTCGACGCGTACGCGCTGACCCTCGCCGCGCTGGTGCTGACGGCAGGCTCGCTCGCCGACCGGCTGGGGCGCCGTCGACTATTCGCGATCGGACTTGGGATCTTCTCGGTCGCGTCGCTGCTGTGCGCGGTAGCGCCGGATCCGACCTCCCTCAACCTGGCGCGCGCGCTCCAGGGCGTCGGTGGGGCGGTGATGTTCGCGGTCTCCCTGGCCCTGATCGCCCAGGAGTTCACGGCCGGCCGCGAGCGCGGAACGGCGATGGGGATCTACGGCGCGACGATCGGCGTCGCGGTGGCGATCGGCCCGCTCGTGGGCGGGGCGCTCACCGACTCGCTCGGCTGGGAGTCGGTCTTCTACCTCAACTTCCCGGTCGGCGTTGCGGCGATCGCGGTCACCTACCTGAAGCTGCGCGAGAGCCGCGATCCCAACGCGACACGCGTCGACTGGGCGGGCGTCGCGACGTTCAGCGGCGCGCTGTTCCTGCTCGTGCTCGCGCTCGTGCGCGGCAACGACGAGGGCTGGGGAAGCACGCTGATCGTGTCGCTGTTCGCGGGTTCGGGCGCTCTCCTGGCCGCGTTCATTGCGGTCGAGCGTCGGGTCACCGAGCCGATGCTGCCTCTCGGGCTCTTCAAGCTGCCGTCGTTCACCGGGGTGCAGCTCGCGGCGTTCGCGGTCTCGGGCTCGGCGTTCGCGCTGTTCCTCTACCTGACGCTGTACCTGCAGAACTATCTGGGCTACTCCCCGCTTGAGGCCGGCCTGCGCTACCTGCCGATCACGCTGGCGAGCTTCCTCGCCGCCCCGATCGCAGGCGCGCTGCTGTCGCGGGTTCCGGCGCGGGTGATGATGAGCACCGCGCTGGCGGCATCCGGCGTCGGCCTGCTCCTGATGTCGGGAATCGGGGCCGGGGACGAGTGGACGACGCTGCTCGGCGGCTTCCTGGTCTTGGGCGCCGGCACCGGCCTGCTGAACCCGGTGATCGCCGACGTCGCGGTGAGCGTCGTGCCCAAGGAGCGGAGCGGCATGGCGGCCGGGATAAACGACACCTTCCGCCAGGTCGGGATCGCCGTCGGCATCGCGGTCTGGGGGGCGATCTTTGTCGGCCGCGGTGGCGACAAGGTCGGCGAGCTGGTGGCGGGAACGCCAGCCGCGAACGGGGATCGCCCGCGCGAGCTCGTCGAGGCGGCATCGTCGGGCAACCTCGACCAGGCCCTCGCGGCGGTTCCCCCGCAGGACCAGCAACTGGTCTCGAACGCGGCCGCCGAGGGGTTCCTCACAGGGCTCAACGACGTTCTGATGCTCGGCGCATTGCTCTGCTTCGCCGGCGCAGTCCTCGCCCTGTGGCTCGTCCGAGAGCGCGAGATCGAGCGCGAGCCGCTGGAGGCGGAGGGCGAGGCACAGTCCGAGGCACTGCCCGAGGCGGCCGCCGCGTGAGGCGGCCGACCGAGGCCAGTCACAGATGGGCCCGCCATCTCGTCTCCTTGGTAGTGAGACAACGAAAGGAGACGTCATGAACGCAGGCAGCGAAGCGACGCAGCACTCAACGGCCGACATCGTCGACCAGATGTCCGGTTGGATTGTCGGCGGGGGCATCGTCACGATCGCGCTCTTCCCGCTGGCGCTGCCCATCCTTGCCCTGACGGTGGTCGCGGTGATCCCGGTCCTGCTGGTTCCCCTCGCCGCTGGGCTCATCGCCGCGGTACTCGCGGCCCCGATCCTGCTGGTGCGGGCCGTGGGGCGATCGTTGAAACCGCGAACACGGCCCCACTCCGGGTTCCGCGCTGGGACGGCCGGCTCGCCGCCGGCGAGCGGGTAGCGGTCATCATGACCGAGGTGCGAGGAGCGTCGAATGAGAAGGAGCTGTTCGAGGAGCTGCGGCCGAAGGCGTTCGGGGTTGCCTACAGGATGCTGGGCAGCGTGAGCGAGGCGGAGGACGTGGTCCAGGAGGCGTTCCTGCGTCTCTACCGCGAGCTCGAGGGCGGCGCCCGCATCGAGTCACCCGAGGCCTACCTCGTCACCGTGGTCACGCGGCTCGCGATCGACGAGCTGCGCTCGGCGCGGGCGCGCCGCGAGACCTACGTCGGCGAATGGCTCCCCGAGCCGATCCTCACCGCCGAGGATGACGATCCCGCCCGCCACGCCGAGATCGCCGAGTCGCTCTCGGTCGGCCTGCTGGTTACGCTCGAGACCCTCACGCCGGAGGAACGCGCCGTCTTCCTGCTGCGCGAGGCGTTCGACTACCCGCACGAGCGGATCGCGGGGATCCTCGGCAAGAGCCCCGCCGCGGTCCGCCAGCTCGCGGTCCGCGCCCGACGCCGCGTCGGCGAGCGCGAGCCGCGCTTCGAGACCTCGCGCGAGCAGCGCGATCGGCTCGCGGACCGATTCTTCGAGGCATTCGAGGAGGGCAACCTCGAAGAGCTGGAGACGCTGCTCGCCGACGACGTCGCCCTGCGCGGCGACGGCGGCGGCAAGGTGCCCGCCCTGGCGCGCGTCGTGCAGGGACGCGTCCGCGTCGCCCGCACGCTGCGCAACCTGGGGCGGGCTGCCGAGCGCTTCGGGGTCGCCACGCTACGCCGGGTGGAGGTGAACGGAGAGCCTGGCGCGATCGCCCTCGACAGCGAGGGCAACCTGATCAGCGTGACCGCGATCGAGGTCGCGGGCGGGCGGATCCGCGCCGTGAACTCGGTCGCTAACCCTGAGAAGCTGCGCCACCTGGGGCAACCGGTGGGCGACCTCGGCGAGCTGCTCAAGGGAGCCAGGAAGAGCCGCCCGAGCCCGTCCCGGTGAGATGACTCGGCTACTCGAACTCGCTGATTGCGCTCAGCGCTCCAGCACCTCCTTCAACGCCGCGACTCGATCCCGCCAGTAGGCCTTCATCCGCTCGGCCTCCTCCGCGTCGGCGAGTCGCGCATGCTCGAGCGCCGCGGTGCTCTTCGCCTCGCCCTTCGCGATGAAGTCGACGACGACCCGCGTCTCGCCGTCGCCCCAGTCGAAGCGGGCCGACTTCGGCTT
>OBLS010000796.1_pt1 | contig 12133 bp, 11 predicted proteins | sample 1519901 | NCBI WGS metagenome assembly OBLS01 (sample SAMEA3113585, study PRJEB22503) | soil metagenome
CGTTCTGCCTCGACCGTCGCGCGCGCCCGCGAGCGGTGCGGGCGGACCCGGCCCTGCTGGCCGACTTCCAAGCACGGCTGACGTCACAAGGCGTCCAGCTCCATTGGCCGCCCGGACTTGTCACGGCCGTGCGCTAACCCGGTGCTGAAAGCTCGTTCGACTGCCGCCCGTACCACCGCGACGCGCTCGGCGTCCAGAGCACCACGCAGCCCAGCAGGATGTACAGCGCCCCGACGGCCCACCATTCCAGCTGGTGCTGCAACCACCAGGCTGACCAGCCCACAGCGACCAGGCCCACCGCGGTGTGCGCGATCCGGGTCCAGGGGCGTTGCGACAAGATCAAGAACCCGGTGAGCAACGAGGCGAGCGGCAGCAGATAGAGAGGCACCGCCAGGCCGTCGCTCATCCGGAGGTCGAAGCGGTGCAGCATGTGGAAGACCGCACCCTCGGACCCGCTGCGACTGAGAGTGTCAGCACCCGCTACTGCAGTCAGCCACAGCAAGCTGAGGCCGCAGATCCACTGCAGCGACGCGGTGACCGCCAGCGTTGTCGCCAGCCCGATCCCGATCGGGCGCTGCGGCACTGCGGTGAACCGTGGATGCCCGGTCGGCGGCAGCGGCGGGGGCAATTGCTGAAGCTGCTCGTCACGAATCTGGGGCGGACCGTTGCCCGGCCCCGGCGCTCCACCGGACCCGGCGCCCGGCGCGGTGAACTGCGGATAGCCGGCTGACACTCCACCAGGGTAGAGGCGGCGACGGCTAGTTGAAGTGGGTCTTCCCCCGTGGCGGCTCAGGCGAGAGCTCCTCATCAGCCGAGGTGAACGGGGCGACGCCGGTCATCAGCTGCCCGAGCCGGGCGCCGTGCAGCACTCGATACGGATACGGACCTCGGCCGGCGCGGTCCGCGATCTCGGCGACAGGCAGCACCCGCGCTGAGCCGACCATGATCACGTTTCCGAACCGCCGCCCTTTGATAGTCGACGGCTCTGCGCACAGCAAGCGATGGGGGAAGCTCGCGGCTACGCCGGCCAACACCCGGCGCGCGTAGGTCAGCGGTCCCCGGTCGGTCACGTTGATCAATATGACCCCCGCTTCGGCCAGCACTCGGCGGGCGTCGCCGAGGAATTCCGCCGTGGTCAGCTCTGCCGGGACTCTGGCACCGACGAACGCGTCCAGAATCACCACGTCGGCTTGGCCGTTGCGCAACCCGGCCAAGCCGGCGCGACCGTCGATCGCCCGCACTGTGATTCCGCTCCGTTTCGGCAGCGGCAGGTGCGCCCGTACGAAGGCGGTCAATTCGACGTCCGGCTCCAACACCAGCTGAGCCGAGTGTGGCCGCGTCGCCGCGACGTAGCGGGCCAGCGTCATCGCGGCGCCGCCCACATGTACGACCCGAAGCCGTTGTCCAGGTTCGGCCGCGCAATCCACGGCATCGGCCATCCGCTGCAGGTAGTCGAACTCCAGGCGTAACGGATCATCCAGGTCGACATAGGACTGGTCCGTGCGTCCGATCCGCAACGTGTAGGCCCGGGAATACGCCCGATCGGGCACGAGCTGCACCCCCTCGACGCCCGCTCTCAGCACGACGTCGCTCTCTCTAGGGTGTGCCCCCCGGGAGTTCATCGCCTGCGGTCGACCGGGAGACGGCAACCCGGCTTCATGCCCCAATCCTGCAGCGCGCCGGCGGGGCGCTCAACGTGAGGGCCGAAGCCGGCTCGCCGTGCTCAGGAGGCGGCGCCGACTGCAAGCTCGGCCGGATGGACGATCCGCAGACCGTCACTCGACTCGTCGACGTCGAAGGTGACCGTATCGCCTTCCAGGACCCGGCCGGAGAGGACCTCTTGGGCCAGCCGGTCCTCGATGGTGGTCTGGATCAACCGGCGCAGCGGGCGGGCGCCGAACACCGGGTCGAAACCAGTGAGGGCGAGCCACTCCTTGGCCCCAGGAGTCGCCTCGACGGTGATCCGGCGGTCGGCCAGACGCTGGTTGAGGCGGTGCAGGTTGATCTCGACGATCTTGGCCAGCTCCTCGGTGCCGAGGGCTTCGAAGAGCACGACCTCGTCCAGCCGGTTCAAGAACTCCGGCTTGAACGCCTGCCGCACCACACCCATCACGGCGTTGCGCTTGGTCTCCGCGTCGAGCGTCTGATCGGCCAGGAACTGCGAGCCCAGGTTGGAGGTCAAGATCAAGATGGCGTTGCGGAAGTCGACCGTCCGGCCCTGGCCGTCGGTCAGCCGGCCGTCGTCGAGGACCTGAAGCAAAATGTCGAAGACCTCGCTATGGGCCTTTTCGACCTCGTCGAGCAGCACCACCGCGTACGGACGGCGTCGGACCGCCTCGGTGAGCTGACCGCCCTCCTCATAACCGATGTAGCCCGGGGGCGCACCGACCAGCCGGGCGACCGAGTGCTTCTCGGAATACTCGCTCATGTCGATCCGGACCATGGCGTGATCGTCGTCGAACAAGAACTCGGCCAGCGACTTCGCCAGCTCCGTCTTGCCCACACCGGTGGGGCCGAGGAAGAGGAAGGAGCCGGTCGGGCGGTTGGGATCGGAAATACCGGCCCGGGACCGCCGCACCGCATCCGACACCGCACGTACGGCTCGCTGCTGCCCGATCAGCCGCTCACCAATCCGCTCCTCCATCGACAGCAGCTTTTCGGTCTCCCCCTGCAGCAGCCGACCCACCGGAATGCCGGTCCAGTTGGACACCACTTCGGCGACGTCGTTCGGACCGACTTGTTCGGAAACCATGGACGGCAGCTCGCTTTCGGCCTCATCTGCCTCCTGGAGCTCCTTCTCCAGCGCCGGGATCTCACCGTAGGAGATCTCGCTGGCACGCACCAAGTCGCCCTCGCGAAGAGCTCGATCGGCTACAACCCGCAGTTCGTCGATCTGCTTCTTCAGCTCACCAACCCGGTTGAGCCCCTGCTTCTCGGCCTCCCAGCGGGCCTCGAGCGCCCGAAGCTCCTCTTCGGCGTTGGCAAGCTCCTCGTCAAGCCGGTGCAGGCGGTCGACACTGCCGGGGTCGGATTCCTTCTCCAACGCGAACCGCTGCATCTTCATCCGCTCGACCGTACGGCGCAGGGCGTCGATCTCCTCGGGCGAGGAGTCGATCTCCATCCGTAGCCGGGACGCCGCCTCATCCACCAGGTCGATCGCCTTGTCGGGCAGCTGCCGAGAGGTGATGTAGCGGTGCGAGAGGGTGGCGGCGGCGACCAGAGCCGCATCGGTGATGACGACCTTGTGGTGAGCTTCATACCGCTCCCGCAGCCCACGCAGGATCGCGATGGTGTCCTCGACGCTCGGCTCGCCGACGAAGACCTGTTGGAAGCGACGCTCCAGCGCCGGATCCTTTTCAATTCGTTCGCGGTACTCGTCCAGCGTGGTGGCGCCGATCATCCGCAGTTCCCCGCGCGCCAACATCGGCTTGAGCATGTTGCCGGCGTCCATGGCACCCTCGCCGGTGGCACCGGCGCCGACGACCGTGTGCAGCTCGTCGATGAAGGTGACGATCTGGCCCTCGGCGTCGCGGATCTCGTTCAGCACGGCCTTGAGCCGCTCCTCGAACTCGCCGCGATACTTGGCGCCAGCCACCATCGAGGCCAGGTCCAGCGCGACAAGTCGGCGGTTCTTCAGCGAGTCGGGCACGTCGCCGGCAACCAGCCGTTGAGCCAGGCCCTCCACCACGGCGGTCTTGCCAACGCCAGGTTCGCCGATCAACACGGGGTTGTTCTTGGTCCGCCGAGCGAGCACCTGCACGACGCGGCGGATCTCGGTGTCGCGGCCGATCACCGGGTCGAGCTTGCCCTCGCGGGCGGAGGCGGTGAGGTCAACGCCGTACTGATCAAGGGCTGAGGACGTGCCCTCCGCTTCGGCGCTGGTGACCCTCTTGTTGCCGCGAGCGGCGTTGAAGGCGTTGGTCAATGCATCGGGTGTGATCTTAAGATCACGCAGGATCTTCTTCGCGTCAGACTCCACCGCGGCCAGCGAGATGAGCAGGTGCTCGGTGGCCACGAACGAGTCCCCGAGTTGCTGGGCTCGGTTCTCGGCATCGGCGAGGACGCGCGAGAACGAGCCCGAGAGTGCCGGCTGGCTGACCGACGAGCCACTGGCGGCGGGCAGCTTGGCGATGGCACCTTGAGCGGCCGCTTGGACGACGGCCGGGTCGGCTCCCACAGCAGTGATCAAGGGCGCAACGGTGTTGCCGGGGGTGAGCAGCAATGCGTGCAGCAAGTGGGAGGGCTCGGCATTCGGGTTGCCGGAGGTCAGAGCGGTACGGAGCGCGGTGGAGACCGCGTCCCGGCTCTTGGTTGTGAGCTTGTTGGTGTCCATGTGTCCTCTGAGTTAAGACTTGAGTACGTCTCACTCAACTATGCGCTGACTTGCCTGTCGATGCAAGCCAAAGTTGAGTGTCGTAGACTCAACTTTGCGAGAAGCTCCACTATTCCGACAACGAGCAATCCGCTCAAGGCTGTGAAAGCATCAGTGAGATTCGGCCAGCACCTGCCGGATCGTCGCAGCGAAGCCGCCAGGGTCACCCAAGAAACCGGCATGGTCGCCGGGAAAGATAGTGACAGTCGCTCCGAGCCGTTGGGCCAGCAGCTCGCTGGAGCGCTGCGGAATCTCGCCGCCGGAGGCCGCACCCACAGCGACAACGACCCGTGGGCCACCCGAGCGGAGGACGTCGATCTTCGGCTCGTAGCGCAGAAACGGCTTCAGCATGCGGAGCAGGAACAGTTCGTCGTCGGACTGCTGTTTTTCCGAGCGCTCCGGCACCACCTCGACGCCACCCACATCGTCGCCGCTCTGACTCTCGGGGTCATCACTCGGGGAACCTGCGGGCGGCCACGCGGCGGGCGGTACTCCGGCCTTGGTCACCGGCCCACGGTGCATCACGAGGGAGACGAACTTGCCGAACGCCGCGCCCCGCCCTACCTCGTGGTAGGCATCCTCGATGTCGTCGACCGCGGCGCGCACGTGCGGAACGTCGGGCAGCAGCTCGGGAAGCGGCGGCTCGTGCGCGATAAGGGTGCCGACCTTGTCGGGATTGTCAGCGGCCAGGGCTAACCCGGCTACGGCACCACCGCTGGTGCCGAACACGTCGGCCTTACCGCCGCCGACCGCGTCGACGAGGTGAGCCAGATCCATCGCCTCAACCTCTGGCGTTATGTCTTGTGTCCGATTGGTTGTCGTACTGGCGCCCAGACCGTGTGGGTCGTACGTCACCACGGTGTGGTATTCAGCGAGTAGGTCCGCCAGCGGTCCGAACGGACCACTGGTCATCGGCTGACCGATCACTAACAGGAGTGGGCCGGATCCGCGGACCTCGTAGTACAGACGTCCATCCCCGACATCCAGATGGTGTGAACTGGGTTGCGTCTTCATCGTGCCCTCTCGTTTCGTACGGCGGAACAGACGGATAGACCTGCCGACGAGCGCGAACTCATCGCCGCACGCTGCACCTGGCAGGTCAGGAGGCTTACTCGGCGCCACGCTGGACGCCGAGGGTGGCAATCAAATCTTCGTGCAGCTCCATCCACACGGTGTGGCACGAGTCCGCTGTCGGGCGGTTGACCCAGGAGAGCTCCCCTTCTCCTACACGTTTGAGGGCAGCTGCGAAACGCTCGTCATACCCGCGGAAGCGGGCTAGTCGATCACCCAGTTGGAGGCACAGGGATCTCAGTTCGCCGCTCAGGTCCGACAGCGTGTTCAGCACCCGCTCGTCCCATGTCCTATCCGTATGGTCGTTGACGGCGAGCGGGTCGCTGCCGCGGGGCCGTAACTGCCAGTCCGTACAGGCGCGCATGAGTCGTCCGTTGGAAGGGAGAAATTCCCCGTACGCGCGGTTGACGCTCGACCTGAAGCCGGTCGAGGCGAGTTCGTCGGCCAGCTGACGGACGTTCTCGGCCCGGCCGGCCTCGGTCAGGGTCCAGCCACCCGTACCGGCGAACTCAACCTTGGTGATCCAGCCGAACGCCTGGAAATCAAGCAGACACTCGGTTGCGACAGTCCGCTGGAGGCCGAATCGCGTGGCAACCTCGTCGTCATCCGCCATGCCCTTGAGACGTACGGCGTGCAGCGTCAACAATTCCGCTGTCGATTGAACAGGCAGCGTCACGGATGGCCTCCCACGTCAGCGAGTGTAAGGACGAGTCGACGCGCTCAGTAGTCATCTCGGCACCTGCCGGCCCGGCTGCGCTGTGTTAGCTCTGAGCCCTGTGGAATGGTGCCTCCATGCTGTCCGATCACGCGGCTACCATCGCTCGGGCGTACTGCGGTGGCGCCCCAGTCCAGGACATGGTGGTTGCCGCTCGGGGCGAGCAGGGCCGCGTCTGGCGGCTGGTCACCGACGAACGGGCCTTCGCGGTCAAGGATCTCGTCGTACGTCAACTGCCGGCTGATGCTGCCGCGGACGTCGGATACCAGGAGGCGGTCCTAGCGACAAGGACGCTCCAGATTCCCCGACCGGTACGCACAGCTGCCGGCGACGTGCTGCTCGATGTCGCCGGCCACCAGGTGCGGGTCTACGAATGGGTCGATCTGCTCCCGACGGATACGGCCCTGGAACCGGCGTTGATCGGCGCCACCCTCGCGGCGGTTCACCGAATTCGGCACGAGCCAGCTGGACCGCTGCACTGGTGGTACACCGATCCCGTTGGTGCCGAGCGCTGGACGCTTCTGCTCGCGGCGGCCAAAGCGGCGCAAGCACCGTTCGTCGAGGCCTTGGAGCTGGAGATCCCGCACTTGTTGAGACTGGAAGCGCTGCTCGAGACGCCGAGGAACCTACAGAACTGTCACCGTGACTTGTGGGCCGACAACATCCTCCCCACGCCGGGCGGCGGGGTCTGTGTCATCGACTGGGAGAACTGCGGTCTCGCCGATCCAGCACAGGAGATACCGATGGTCCTCCTTGACTTCGGCGTCGGCGATCCGCTCCGGACTGCCGAGCTCTATCGAAGCTATGAGGATGCGGGCGGGCCGGCTCGAATCCGGGGATTGGCGGCGTTCACCATGGTGATCGCCCAATTCGGGCACTTCTGGGAGGCCGCCGTGGAGCACTACCTGAGGCCTCACGCTGCCGACGAGGACCGGGCCCACAGCCTGGAGCGGATAGCTGAGCTGCTCACCATGCCGCTCCGCGTCAAGCATCTCGAGCAAATGCTGGACATCATCGAAGCAGCGCACTGACCGGAAGGATGAGCCGACGACAAGGCCCATGCGCGACCGGTCAGGGCAGCGGGCGCCCCGGCAGAGCGAGCGGTGGTCGCCGGCCGCGACGGCCAAGGTGCACTCCTCCGGTCGGATCTGCCGTGAACACCCGACCCTCAGAAACGGACTGCACGGCGGCCAGCAGCGACGTCAGATGCTCCAGCCGGCTTCGCAGTTCGTCGATGTCGTCCTGCATGGACAAGATCCTGCGGATTCCTTCCAGGTTGATGCCCTCGTCCTGGCTGAGCCGCTGGATCAGTCGCAGCCGGGCGATGTCGCGCGCCGAGTAACGGCGGCCGCGCTTCGCGGTCCGGCGCGGCGACACCAGCCCCATCCGGTCGTACGTACGCAGTGTCTGCGGGTGCATCGCGGCCAGCTGTGCAGCCACTGAGATGACGAACACCGGCGCATCGTTGTCGATCGGCTGGGGCAGCTCGGACGCTGAAGACCGCAGATTTTGCATCGATCCACGGCCCCCTACTCGCCAGCGATGAGTTCAGTACTCATGAGAGTGTGAAGAGCTGCGCTCGAGGGTCGGCTGATCCGACGGCCTCGGCATAGTTGGCCAGCGCCTGCTTGGCCTGATCGTTGAGGGCCGCCGGTACGAGGACCTCGATCGTCACCAGCAAATCCCCCCTCAAGCCGTCACGCTTGGCCACTCCCTTGCCGCGGACCCGGAACGTACGGCCGTTGGGTGTGCCCGGCGGGATGCGCAGCTTGACCGGCGGACCGCCCAGTGTCGGCACCTCGATCTCAGCGCCCAGAGCAGCCTCGGTGAAGGTGACGGGGGCGGTCAGGGTCAGGTGGTCGCCCTTGCGCCCGAAGATCGGGTGTGGGCGAACGTGCACGGTGACATAGAGGTCCCCCGCTGCACCACCATTCTCGCCGGCACCACCCTTGCCCTTCAGCCGGATTCGCTGATTGTCGGTGACGCCGGCCGGAATCCTGACCTGCATGGTCTTCGTCGACTTGCCGCGCCCCGAGCCATGGCAGACCGGGCAGGGATCGTCCACGACCATTCCCCGTCCGCGGCAGTCGCGGCACGGCTCGGTGACGGCGAACACGCCGCCTGACGTCGAGGTCTGCATCCCGCTGCCCTCACAGGTGGGACAGACGCGGGGGACGGTGCCGGCCTTGGCTCCAGTTCCTCGGCACGCTTCGCAGGCCGCATCGGAGATCATCTGCATGCCGACAGTGACACCCTCGATGGCCTCGACGAAGTCGACCGTGACCTCTCCCTCGACATCACTGCCACGCCGCGGACCGCGCGTGGTGGAGTAGCGCGTGCTACGGGTTGCGCCGCCGCTGCCACCGAACAAACCGCCGAAGAGATCGGTGAAGCTCGAATCACTGGCGTTGCGGAACAAGTCGTCGACGCCGACCCCACCACCGCGCTGACCGGCGCCGGCGCCGGGGAAGCGGAAGCCGCCGCCGCCGAACAGCCGCCGGGCCTCGTCGTACTCCTTGCGCTTCGTCTCGTTCGACAAGACGTCGTTCGCCTCGGAGATCTCCTTGAACCGTCGTTCAGCCTCGGGGTTGCCGGGGTTCTGATCGGGATGGTTATTGCGCGCCAGCTTGCGGTAGGCCCGCTTGATCTCCTCCGGTTTGGCGTCTTTGTTAACGCCCAAGACCTTGTAGAAGTCCTTCTCGATCCAGTCCTTGGTGCTCATGAACGCCTCCCCTCGATGATGCTTGGAAGAACGGAACTACTCAACGCGGTCGGAACTCGCCGGCGACTCTTCGACCGGCTCAGGCTCGGGAGGCGCTGAGCTCGAAGGGCCATCCTCCTGCCCCTCGACAGGCTGAGGGCTCGGCTCCGCCTCAGGGCTGGTCTCGGTCGTGGCGTCCAGATCCGGCTCCGCGACCGCCACCCGAGCGGGCCGCAGCACCTTGTCGCCGACCTTGTAGCCGGGCTGCAGGATCTCCACGCAGGTCGGGCCGTCGATCCCCGTGGCGTGGGCGTGCAACAGCGCCTCGTGGATGTGCGGGTCGAAGGGGTCTCCCTTCTCACCGAACGCGACCAGCCCGTACTTGCCGGTGATCCGCTCGACCTCGTCGCCGACCGCTTTGAAGGCGCCGGTCAGCTCGCCGTGCTCCCGGGCCGACCGCAGGTCGTCCAGCACCGGAAGCAGGTCCTTGAGGACCCCCTCGATGCCGACCTTGCGGGACAGGTCGCGGTCGCGGTCCACCCGTCGCTTGTAGTTGACGTACTCCGCTTGGAGCCGCTGCAGGTCGCTGGTCCGTTCGGCCAGCTGCTCCTTCAGCTCGGTCACCGCACTCGCTTTCTTCTCATCGGTCTGCGCCGGCGGCCCAGAGTCGGCGGGAGCCGCAGTCTCCTGCGGCTCCCGAACCTGGTACGTCTCCGGGTCGATCCGGCGCCGGTCCCGGACGGTCGGACCGCGGTGTTCGCCGCCGTCCTCCCGCCCGGTCTCTTCGTAGTCGGACAGGCGCTCGGTCATTACTTGTTGGCCCCGCTTGAGGTCTGGTCCTCGTCCACGATCTCCGCGTCGACCACGTCGTCGTCGGCGCTGCCGGTCGCCTCGCTGCTGCCATTGGTGTCGGCCTGGTCGCTCGGCGAGCCGGCCTCCGACGGCGCCGACTGCCTGGCCTGGGCCGCGGCGTACATCGCCTGGCCGAGGGCCGCGCTGGTGGTGTTCAGCTTCTCCACCGCTGCCTTGACCGCTTCGTCGTCGGTGCCCTCCAGGGCCGTCTTGACCTCGGCGATGGCCTCCTCCACCGGCGTCTTGACGTCGTCGGTGATCTTGTCGGCGTTCTCGCTGATCAGCTTCTCGGTCCGGAAGACCAGGTTGTCCGCCTCGTTCCGCATCTCGACGGCCTCGCGCCGCTTGCGGTCCTCCTCGGCGTGCGACTCGGCCTCCTTGACCATCCGGTTGATGTCGTCCTTGCCCAACGCCGAGCCGCCGGTGATCTGCATCGACTGCTCCTTGTTGGTCGCCAGGTCCTTGGCGTGCACGTGCACGATGCCGTTGGCGTCGATGTCGAAGGCGACCTCGATCTGCGGCACCCCACGCGGCGCCGGCGGCAGGCCGGTCAGCTCGAAGTTGCCGAGGGACTTGTTGTCCCGGGCGAAGTCGCGCTCGCCCTGGTAGACCTGGATCATCACCGACGGCTGGTTGTCGTCAGCGGTGGTGAACACCTCCGAACGCCGGATCGGGATGGTGGTGTTCCGCTCGATGATCTTGGTCATCACGCCACCCTTGGTCTCGATGCCCAGGCTGAGCGGGGTCACGTCGAGCAGCAGCACGTCCTTGACCTCACCCTTGAGCACGCCGGCCTGCAGGCTGGCGCCCAAGGCCACGACCTCATCGGGGTTGACGCCCTTGTTGGGCTCCTTGCCGCCGGTCAGCTCCTTGACCAGGTCCACCACGGCGGGCATCCGGGTCGAGCCACCGACCAGCACCACGTGGTTGATCGCGGAGACGCTGATCTTCGCGTCCGCGATCACCGCGTTGAACGGCGCCCGGCAGCGGTCCAGCAGGTCAGAGGTGAGCCGCTGGAACTCCGAGCGGGTCAGCTTCTCCTCCAGGTGCAGCGGACCGGACTGGCCGAGGGTGATGTAGGGCAGGTTGATCGAGGTCTCGCTCGCGCTGGACAGCTCGATCTTGGCCTTCTCGGCCGCCTCCTGCAGCCGCTGGCGGGCGATCTTGTCCTGGGCCAGGTCGGTGCCGTTCTTGTTCTTGAACTGCTTGACCAGCCAGTCGACGATCCGGGCGTCCCAGTCGTCACCACCAAGGCGGTTGTCGCCCTTGGTGGCCTTGACCTCGAAGATGCCGTCGCCGATCTCCAGCAGGGAGACGTCGAAGGTGCCACCACCGAGGTCGAAGACCAGGATGGTCTGGTCGTGCTCGCCCTTGTCCAGCCCGTACGCCAGCGCGGCCGCGGTCGGCTCGTTGATGATCCGGTCCACGATCAGCCCGGCGATCTCGCCGGCCTCCTTGGTGGCCTGCCGCTCGGCGTCGGAGAAGTAGGCGGGGACGGTGATCACCGCGTGGGTGACCTGCTCGCCCAGGTAGGCCTCAGCGTCCCGCTTGAGCTTCTGCAGCACGAACGCACTGATCTGCTGCGGACGGTAGTCCTTGTCGTCGATCTTGACCTTCCAGTCCGTGCCCATGTGGCGCTTGACGGAGCGGATGGTGCGCTCGACGTTGGTGACGGCCTGGCGCTTGGCGACCTCGCCGACCAGCACCTCGCCGCCCTTGGCAAACGCGACCACCGACGGGGTGGTCCGGCTGCCCTCGGCGTTGGGGATGACGGTGGGCTCTCCACCTTCGAGCACGGCGACGACGGAGTTCGTCGTGCCGAGGTCGATGCCGACTGCACGAGCCATGTGTGTATTCCTCCAGAGTGACTTGAGTCTGTGAGGCTCAATTTACAACTTGAGCGACATTGGCTCAACTATGTCCACCCGCGTCGTATTCCGGCAATGCGGGAGAACCCTGGCTTCCGCCGGTCTGCGGACGCGATCGAGCACTACGCCTGCGTGCGGTCAGCCGGCGCGCCTTGGCCTTCGCGCCGCAGTTCTCCATGGAGCACCACCGGCGAGAGCCGTTCCGACTTCGATCGAGGAACAGCCAGCCGCAGCGGCCGTCCGCCAACGGACAGGTCTTCAGCTGGCCGACTTCGAACGTGCGGAGCAGGTCAACGGCGGCGTCGGCGAGCCGGTCGGGCACCCTCAGTAGTTGCCCGGCGCGGGTTCCCAGAAGTACTCGTCGTCGCTGAGCCCCGCCAACCGCAGGCCGAGGTGAACGTCCCCGTAGAACTCGAGCCGGCCCACCCGGGCCTTGGTCCAGGAGAAGTCCGCGCTCATCTCGCACCGTAGCGTCGGAGATGACCCGTCCGTCCTAAGGTGCCGCCATGCGCCGCTACGTGATCGACGCTCCGACGCTGCTGCACCTCATCGCC
>OBLS010000797.1_pt1 | contig 12129 bp, 11 predicted proteins | sample 1519901 | NCBI WGS metagenome assembly OBLS01 (sample SAMEA3113585, study PRJEB22503) | soil metagenome
TTTCTGCTCCATTAATTGGAGGATTTTATGACAAAGTAAGAGATACAAGAACAGTCTTGCTTATTTGTGGAGTCGGAACGAGCATGGCTATAGCCGGACTATCCCTTGGCAGCCTATACTTAATCATTACGTCAGTTATCCTCACAGGATTCTTCTCCGGTGGTGCATTCACTGTAGTTTATGAGAAAGCTCGAACCCTTTTGATTGAGGGCATCCCGGACCATAGAAATAATGCGACGACCACCCTAGAGGCCAACAGAAGAAATAACCGCGATAAGGGTAATCTTATCAATAATCCTTCTTATTATGATACACTAAAGGTTGCTTGGGTTAATGGCCTATCCCTCATTGGAGTCTTGTGGATGCCTATCGCTTTTTCTTATATTGCAGAGGAGAGCAGCTTTGAGCTGGCTTGGATATTATCTGCAATTGTAACTGCATTATTCATATTAGTTCCGATATCAAAGTTGTCAAAATGAAAAAAATAAGATCTATTGTTCACAGTTACCACTGTCGGTTCTGTAGTATTTCTAATTGTTGTTGTGAAATGTATTGGCTCATTATCTTATAGTTTCACCAAATAACCTGATTAGTTGCCGCCGTACTTGCTATGAGCGTACGAATTACTTATTTCAATCCTTTCTTATCTTGGATCGCTTGTACAGTTCTTTCCTTTTCATAGTTCAGTTCCTCTGCCGTAACCCCCTTTGCCAAGATTATTGTACTACCAACATCTTCGCTGTCATCTTTAGTAAAGAGGATAGCGTATGAAGAATGCCTTAATGTCTGACCAACGGAATCATCATCTTGTGGTAATTTAAGATCTAATTCTCTTAGGGGAATAACTGAACCAAAATCGTCTATATCAAGCTTGGTAACTTTAACATCATTCCCACTAGCATCATTTATCTTTACTAGCATCTAGCTATAGCACCGTTATCAATATATTTCAGGCAGGTCCCTATTAGAGTTTCCAGTTTGTTATCTTGCAGTTCCCATTGTAAGGGGTTTGCACACTGCACAATATCTATAAAGAAAAAGGTCGAATAAATTACGCCACGAGATGCCGCATCCTTTCCCATTAAACACGAGCGAATATAACTTCATGACGAAAGTAAATATCTTATTAAATAGTTTACAAGGCAAAGTCACGTTATCGTAACAAGCATAAGCCAGAAAATTATCTATATACACTACATACCTGATTTCCAAAAGTCAACTTCCTATTCCATACATGCAGGTAATCTACCGTTGTGCTTATTACGATATTCATTTAGCAGCTGTTCTTTCATTTTATCTGCAGATTCTACTAATGCATAACTGAACCTTTTAGCCTCACTTATGCAAGGATCTGACAGACATCTAAGCATGGACTCTCTAAGGTTTAGGCTACTCCCAATAAATAAGATCTTCATACCTGCATGTATCTTGTAAACTCCTTTTGATTCTGCAATATTGGCAATAGTATCTCTTTCAAAATCAAGCCATGGGGACCAGTCCAATGCTTCTGTCCTTTCATTATTCACAACTTTCAATTCTACTTTGTTCTTCTTTAAGTATTGCTGCTCGTATCAGGTATAGTAGTGCAGTGAATATATAATAAGAGTCGGAGGTATTCTGTAGATGAACTATACATTTCATATGATTCTGATACTATCAATGCTGACTATGGAAATTTTTTTCTGCATTGGAGGTTATGGATTATAGAACAAGACGGCTTTTGTCAGATGCTTTAACAAACAACTTGCCCATTATATATAGACTGAAAGTTACAGCGACATAATGTTAATTGGGCTATGTTGAAAAGGGCCAGCTTATTTGATTAATATCAGACTGTATAGATTTTTTAAATATGAGTGCCATGCCCTAAGATGACAGAATTTCTACAGACCTTGTTTCCGACAGATGCCAATTTTGCGGGATGTCCTTTAATAGAGCGAATCAGCTATCGCTACACTACGAGGAGAAACATTTCGACAAGCTGGAAGAAGAAGCAGATAGTCCATAAGAAAAAATTGATAGTACTTGGGTTAGAATATAGCAGGACCTATGAAATTGAAGGAATTTTCACTAGGGAGACCGCTACCTAATAATCAGGGCGCTAAATGATATGGAAAGAACCTATATGCCAAATGGAGATTGCACTTGAGCTCCTGATTGATGCATTTGGCTGATTTTCTGGCTAGGCCTGAAGATTGTAAAATATATAGATCAAGAAAATAGTCTGTATATCTTATCCTATTCTATCTCTGCTTGGTGTCCGTTGTTGCTTTTCTGTACGGGTTTTCACATAAGATAATGCAATTGCAATACCTAGGATTGAGCAGATTATGGCCAATGACATCTCTATTGATATCTCGTAGAACTCCGACAGGAGCATTTTGAATCCTATAAAGAATAATAGTGCAGTCAATGCAGGTTTAAGATAATAGAATTTCTCCATAGAACCCGATAAGAGAAAGTACAGACTTCTTAGTCCAAATATTGCAAATACGTTTGATGTTATGACAATGAACGGATCTGATGTGATAGCCAAAACAGCTGGTATTGAATCGAGGGCAAAGACAAGGTCGGTCATTTCTACAATAGCGACGGCAACTAGCAACGGGGTAGCATACAGGATACCGTTCTTACGAAACAGGAACTTGTCTGTCTTTAGTTCTACATCAACTGGCATAATTTTCCTTAAGGCTCGTACGGCAATGTTTTTTTCTACTTCGATTTTCTCTTCCTTCTTTTGCACGAACATCCTAATTGCTGTATAAATCAGAAATGCACCAAAGATGTAAATCATCCAGTGAAATGTCTCAAGCAGAGAAACTCCAGCAATTATCAGCGGAATCCTCATCGCTATTGCACTCAAAATGCCAACTGACAAGACCTTGTGTTGGTATTGATGGGGGATAGCCAAGGAGGTAAAAATGAGCAAAAAGACAAACATGTTATCAACACTAAGCGTCTTTTCAAGAGTATAACCTGTAATGTATTCAAGCATCTTTTCATAGCCCATACTGAAATAGATTACACCAGCAAATATCAAGCCAAGAGAAATCCAGACAATAGTCCAAATTAAGGCATCATGGGTTGAACGGACTTTCTTTGCATCAGATACTGCTTTTTGGTTCAGTCCTTTTGCAAGCATTTCCTTTATCTTGCCTATGACGCCAAGGTCAATGGCTAAAGCTACACCAACAAAGATGCTAAATAGTACCCACATTAAGACGCCTTGCAGTTGCTGTGGATTGAATATGATATCATGCTGCAATGCTTATTCTATCCCCCGCCTGCAAAAACACAGACATGTAAACTATGCTAGATCCATATATACGCACTCTAGAATCTTAGGTACAGCAGGTAATTGTCCAAGTGATCTCCTCCGGTGAGTCACTTCCCAACAAAATTTTCGTTCTTTTGAACTTTTTCTATGACTAGAAATTGATAAATTGTGTATTGATATAGCAAGTTAACCAGGCAGATAGCCAGGTACTAACTTAAGATTTAATTATCTACTGAGATAATTGGTTCAAAAAAGATAAGACTTAGCACAGTCCTTACAAGTAAGTCTTATTAGAAGCAAACACGTATCTTTTCTTGGAAATGAAACCTCATATAGTCTCGCTAAGGGTACTTGCTGCTTACGCACGCGATATAGGTCGCGGGGTTGTGCGCATAGATGGCCGTTCCATGGATATCCTGGGCGTTTCGAATGGGGATATAGTTGAAGTTATCGGCAAGAAAGATGGAACAGACGCAAGATGTTATCAACTCTTGCCCTCAGATGAAGATCAAGGTATCACAAGGATTGACCCTGCCTTGAGGAAGATAATAGGTGTTGCTATTGACGACACTGTTAACATAAGAAAGATAGCAGACGCTACTGTACCAGTCGAGAAACCCGCAAGCATAGAACCTGAGGAAGCCGAAGCACCGGTGGCTCCACCGTCGGAATCTAGTGAGAATCTGGGACCCGGGACTCAAGACACAGCAACAACAGCAGCCGCCGCCGTCCCTTCTACTGCTGGAATGTTTGTCCTGTCAGGTTCGTGTATAGACTTTGAAAAGGAGAGACCCAAGATAATGCAATTTATAACTACCCTAGAATCTGCAACGCGTAACCAAAGCAAATGCAAATGCTATTCTGACGGCAAGAAAGCCTTAGGATGGGATTTCTTTCTGCTTGAGTTGGACGAAATATTTGTAGACAAGTTGCGTGACATATATCCAGATATTGAGAAGCAAGAGGCCGGTAGCATGGAGGAGCGCTTTGCACTTTGGATGAACAAGCAGCTAAAGAAGATGGCCAATATGGATTTTCATCTAAAGTTGAGCGATGTTCCTCAGGAAAAGATCAATGGGTTCAGACTTAATCCTGAACACTTTAGAGACAAGACCGACTTGGAAGATCTGCGCTGACTGCAATCTTTGGGAACAGGCTACAGCAAATCGATGCAGGGAAGGAGAATTAGTGAGAATATATTACATCATCATCAGTTTAATCATATGGAGGCTATAATCGAATGGATTTTACTCAACGCTGGCTTTTGATGATGGCAATTGCTACAGGCCTATTTGCTATTGCGCTGCTCCTCCTACGAGTCAATATTCGGACACTCGCTATCCTTCTTGGCATTGGATTACCCCTTGTTACACTTTGGCTGTACATGGATGCTAAGCATTTTAGTGTTCAAGGAAGAAATACTTCATCAAAACAGGCTTGTGTATGTCCTGTCTGCAAACACCAGGATGCAAGAATGTGTTTTGAGGAGAAATGTTCATGCTGCCTGATTACAAAAGATGAAAAAGTGATAGGGCATTCGAGCAGTCCATTGCAGTAGAGGAGGGATTAAAAAATAAGTCTGCTGCTTTTACTTTGCCCTAGTATGCTGTCGTTTTACCGAGCTGCTTGTGTTGAATTTCCTGCTGCTGCTGCCGCTGCCGTTGTTGGTGTTGAAGTAGCGGTGCCATTAGAACCTTGTTCTGCTGTTCCAGCTTCTTGAACGGTGCCTTCTCTTGATGATGGGATTTCTATGAATGGCGTTGCTCCTTCAGCGCCGCCTGTTACAAGAGGCAATACGCCATCCCACCTTTGAGTCTTGAGCCATTCTAGATAGCGCGGATTTTCTCTCAGCTGCGCCTCAACTATTTGTATCGCCTCTGCCTCTCCTTGTGCCTGCAGTACGGCTGCTTGCCTTACTCCTTCTGCGCGAGCAATATTGGCTTCCCTCTCTCCGATAGCCCTTGCTTCTGCTTGCTGCGCCTCTATCTCGATTCTCCTAAGGTCGTTGGTAGCCTGAAGTGCTCTCTGTTCTGCTTCCACTTTTGATTCAACTGCTCTTCTAAACTGCTCTGAGAACTGAAATTCTGTGATTGATAGCGCCTCTACATCAATGTTGTAAGCTGCTAGTCTTTGCTTTATCTGGTTTTCAATTTCAGCCTTTACAGTCTCTCTATTTGTAATCAGATTCTCTGCATTGAATCTAGCAGTTACTTGCTTTACGGATTCCTGTATTGCAGGGGCAATGACTCTATTGGCATAATCAAGGCCGAGCTGCTGGAATAAGACTTGAGCAGTATCCGGGTTTATGTGGTAGTTAACTGCGACCTGTGTGCTGACATCTTGGAGGTCCCTTGATGCAGAAGCTGCGTTTTCAACTGTTTTTTGTGTTCTAACCTCCGTTTGGACTACGTTGTCTCTAAATGGCACTACAAAGTGAATGCCTTCGCTGAGAGATGCTGAGGTGTCGACGGCCCCAAAGTTTAATAGAACTCCTCTGTGGCCAGCTTCTACGATTTTGATGCTAGCAGCTAGTATTACAATAACCAGGATGAAGGCTATGATAACCGGTATTACGATTCTCACTGAAGATCTAGATATTAATCCTCCACCTTCTCCTCTATAGTCTTCAAGTGGCTCTCCTTCACGGGTCATTCTTTGGTAGCGTCCAGGACCGCGTTTGAAGGCTCCTCCTCTAAATTTTCGTTTGTATATGAAAAAGCCTATGACTCCAATGATAATTACTGCAATAGCAATCGTGATTATAGTGCCAACTTCTACCATTGTCTCAATGATCTCCATTTGTCAAATCTCGAACTTGCGTACATTATTTTTGGGATTTGCATGTACTAAATTAATACAATATGACAATATGAAGTTTTATCTGTCAGACATTCTCATTTAAAATTGAATGTGATAATATTCTATAAGATCTTTCTACCATAACAGTCTGGTTGCTGAGCCAGTCAAAGTGTGGTCTATATTTTGGGCTGCCATGGGTTCTACTAAAGGGTTCAAAACTTTTTCATCACTTCTATATTTCTTCTTCCTTTAGAACCATTCTCTTGGTTCAGATGCGGTGATAGCGGGTTCGCTCTCTTAAAGGACCACCTGCTAGGATGGCAAGCGTTAAATTTAGGGCGGGAAATGCGAATCCCATACGCTCTATCATCACAGGTATTTTTCATATTTCTACGACCTTTGAGATCATGGTGCTTTGTTGATGAAGAGCTTGATAATAGGGTGATGTATACATCTTTTTTCAATAACCTCCACATAATCTGCCCAGTAGATACTACTCTTTCATGAGAATCCTGGTTTCTTTAGTTTTGATCCACAATTTGGGCATGAGATCTGATTATGTTTTGTTCCGCAATTCATGCAATAGTAATTTATGCCCTTTTGAGAGCCAAACATGTTGCCAAAGTATGAAGTACCCGGAGAGGAAGCTTGGCCGGCTTTTCGAAATTGACTTCTTCTTCTGTAAAATCCAAGGCCTATCACGGCGACGATGATGACTATCAGAGAATAAGGAAATGGCAATAGTCTAGAAATGATAAATGCTATCCCAAAGTAAATGCCAATCCACATCAATGTTTCAATCATGAAGCGTTTTGTATTATTGTCCATTTTTAGGAATCAACACTATCTCATAATGGTTATTGATATTATTTTAAAGTAATATTGACAATTAACTTTTTAATTGCTTCAGTCAAAAGATAATTATCAATATATGTGAGTAAGAACCACCAAGCAGTATAGAAGAAGGGATGGGCTCTGAGGCTCTTGCTATGTGGATATATTTCTAATGCTAACCTCATAATCCTCTAGTTTCTAGTATAGAAACAAGCAAATCTATCTTTTGAGAATCAAAAAGCTGCTTTGGTCTATGCATTTCTAATCATAATATCCTTACTGGGATTCACAATATCCCCTTGCACGTAGCTTGCATGTAGGTTATAATCCCGCATCTTCAGTCGAAATTCTTAAGATGGTACTAAGCCTATTGGGCAAGGTCTAAGGTTATTTAGTCCAACTTGGGCATATGTACTTGCTCTGAGAAGTGTTTAGACTTTTCTGTAAATGACGGGATTGTTCTTTGAATTTATGAGCACATAGGATGTATCTTGAGCCAGCCATTATTTCTGTTGACATATTTGTGGAATACAATGGTTTTTGTAAGTTTGGCTCCTATCAGATTCAAGAAGAAGAAGAAGATATCCTTTGGACCAAGTAAAAGCAACTATTTGTTAGGCGGACCTGATTTAACATTCCGAGCAAGAAAAATCAAAAATAGTTCAGCAATGAAAAATGTAAAGTCATAGAAGCCTTGCTAGGATAATGAGCAATCTCTTTATGTTCAGCTATAGTGGCAAAGGAACTATTGCATATACCAAGACAGTCCATAGTGATTTAGGAGCGTCAAATTGCATGATAATAGATACATCCTGCAGCCGATGTAATACACACGGTTTTTGAATGGTTAGTTGTAAAAACTCAAACAGAACTCTGGAATGGTTGTGCAAGTGAAACCTCTGTGATCCATTCGCACTTTATGTTGACCTTTGCATGATGTTTCTCTATTGCGTCAATATCTGGGCCCTCTAGCAAGCAAAAACAAATCTTTGCATCCTTGTTGTACAATAGGTTGACATGACGAACACCAAATTCATCAGTTGGAGATACACATAATTCCTTCAAATTTGCCTCACTAAAAGGAACTTTGTGAACATCTAAGAATACTGGCATTCATAAAATAATTCTGCGACATATATATAAGATTTAGTACCTTCTCCATCAGGAGTTTTTAGCGTCTAGATTTTTGCTTTCTCATTACAATAATTCCAGTTTGTCTTTATATCTATGATCGTGGTAATAAACGGAGACTTAATGTTGGAAGGCTTCGATGATTTCCAATTAGTAATCAATAAGAGATCCTCTAAGGGTTCAAAAGGTTCTACTAATTTTCTACTTGATGCTACAAATACGATAGATTGTTATTTAAGCCAGCTTTCAAAGTCAGAATCGACACTTTCCAATTCGTTATTTGAGTTTCTCAAAACTGTGGACAAGAAAAAGAAGATTATAGTGAGACTTGTCACGACGATTAACCCAGAAAATATGGAGCTAGCCAAGGAGCTGGCAAGGCAATTCAGCGTATACCACACTGATGCATCAGGCGGGGATTTTTGCATTATCGATGGGACTCTGTATTTTTACGACATAGAAAATTCAATTCATAAGATGGCTCGGTATCATAGACAATTCCTTTCTAAAAATCTCTCTTTTGTCAAATTGCAGCAGGCTTTGTTTGAGAATCTCTTGAATCATGCTATACCAGCACGAGACAAGATCAAAGAAGTAGAACATGGTATTCAACCAGAATATATCAAGACAATGCAAGATCCATCTTCAATACTGCAACTTGTAAGCGAGCGTATAGAAACAGCTGGATTTGACATACAAGCACTTTTCGCAACTATCAATTCTTTCTACAGGGCAGAAAGTGATGGAATTATGGACTTGCTCGGAGCTGCAAGAAGTCGAGGAATAAACGTTCGAGTTCTGATTAAAATTGATGATGAAACAATGAGGGATATATCTAAGGACATGATCAAGAAAAAACATGACCTTATCAACGTAAATTTTATCCGTCAATCTCTAAGAAGCAAAATCACCACTTTCATAATCGATCAATCTTTCTCCTTGACTGTAGAGGAGAAGGATGATAACAAGGATAATTTTTCAGAAGCGACTGGTTTGGCTACATATTCTAATAGTGAATCAACAGTATTCACCGACTATTCAATGTTTGAGAACCTGTGGATACAAGCTGAGCTTGAAAGACAAAATAGCATAAGGCAGGCCTATTTTAAGATGTTCAACGGACAGAAATTAAAAGATGAAATATACAAGAGGGATTGGACAAAGGAGGAAAAATAATGGCGATCAGTCATTATTCATGAGTATACATCTCTAAACTCGCTAGATCTTTTGTTCAACAGTGATAACTCTCTTAATACAGATGCATTCAAATTTTCTTCTGCTTCTATTTAGAGTCATGCAGATTGAATACAATGTAACCCTGGCAGTCAAGGGTTCAAACTAAGGAATGTCGATATGTATGTACGGACAATGGAAACTGCCCAACCTGCAAATGGCTACATCTAGAAAAAAACTTATGAACGAGGACTATTACGACATATTCCACAATTCATACAATTGCTCAAGGAATGTCATTAAGAGAAAAGCCTAACGTATCAGAAATATTCATATAATTAGAGTTATTCTTTGTTTCATAGCTTCATATCATAATCCAATGTCGCATATGTATTGTCAGAAGTGTGACAGGAGGTATCCTATGTCTTTTGCGAAATGCTCGATATGTGATGGAAAATTTGTTACAAATGAGTACGTTGAATAGCGACTGAAAAGCTTGTTCTAATTCTCATTTTCATTAGAAGAATAGGTTTGATAAGTGTGAGGAAATATTATGACGAAACTCATAATATCCAAGTGCAAAACTTTAAAGGCTACTCACGTGGGTATCTCTCGACCTATGGTTTTATGTTCAAATAAGTTCGACAGTTATTTGTTTACTCTAAACGGAGGGATTTGTCAGTGGCGAAGGAATCAAAGAAAACGATAACGCTGCTTCGTCTAATTCGAAAAGCGCACTGTTAGAAATCTCTGACAACTATGAAGAATGAATTTCCTTATTGGTCAGAAATGAACAACAAGAAGAATATTAAGGCTCACTTAGTAATCCTTATACTCCTTGTAATTGTTTTATCTCCATTAAATTCTCTAATCTCTTCTGAGCATCCAATTATGGCTTATGACAGCTATGGCTTAGAAACAAAGGACAGAATAAACACTCCTTTTACGGCAGTACAGGACTTGCCATTTGTAAACAATCAAAAAAAGATTATGGGAGCATATATTCCAGATACACTTCATTTAGAAGACATGGATGGAAATGATCAAACACTAGCCATTTTGGACTTTCTTGAACGGGGATTTAATGAATATTATTTTGTAATGGATAATTTTTGGGATCCTGAGCAAGTACAATCAACAGAAAGGCTGCTTGATGCTGCAGACAACACGGAATTGAAAATAGTTATTATTCTTTTACCTCCGTCAGAAGGCGGTCCTATGAGCAGCTATGACTGGAAAGGATGGATAAGTTACTTCAATGATCTTAAAACTAGACATCCTTCTTCATTCAATGGTTTTGCTATAGATGACTTCAATTGGATCAGTACGAGAAATGACACAAAGTTTTGGAGAAACATCGATTTCATGTTAGATTCCAATCTTACTGAAGCTCTAAGAGGAAAGAGAAGCGATGTGAAATTCTGTCCTGTAGTGTATTTTGAAGGTCTAGGAAATCAGGTAGTAGCCAACGAATATGGCAAGTACATAGACACATTGGTTTTCGTAAGTGCAAGCTATTACAATGTATCCAAGCTTGAAACAAATCTATTGCAGTTTAAAGAAATGTTCCAAGGAAAACCTAGTCGATACATCGTTTATCCAACGATAACATACAATTATACAAGACAAGGTTATGACCCTCCATCTGATAGGCTTGTTATGGCCACACTTTCGATAGCAACAAGATTGGTAGATGGAATAATATTATGGCATAAGATTGATGGACCTATAGTCCAAGATTACCTTCTTTACAGAGAAAATCCAGACTATTTGCATGCAATACATGTAATGGAACAGCTCCAGATAGCAGATGAGAAAAATACGTTAATTCAATCAGTTGAAAAGCAAGTAGTCAACCGCTATTTTTCTAAAATGCGACTTACTTGAGCCGATGATTTTGAGATTTCGAGGGATCGCATCAGAAAGATCCTACGTTAGCTTCTGCGATATCGCCTTCACAAAAATTTATTACCGATCCCACTACTGCTTGAGATTGTATCCGAATGTTTTGAAGGTCGTGTAAAGAAACTTCCAAAACAATTTATAAAAAAATATTATCCACCTTTGAACGCCTAACGGGTTCACTTACGTTCAGATATCATATGGCACCATTAGGTGGCCTTGCTAACAAAAAAGTCTTAATGGCATCCTTTAACAATGCATGATGGATTGATATCATTCTCTCTCCCTTCCATTATTATTATCCTCAATTTGTACTTTCTTTGCAAGCACATGTTTTTCGCCATTGTCATATGTCTTTTCAAATTCTATGTTGAAATTATTCGATCTAAGCAGTTCTATCGTTGGACCATAAGTGTCTTTACCATGTACCTCTACAAGAATCGAGATATGTTGGTTTGCAGACAATATCTCTTTGGCTCCTTTAAGTACCTCGTATTCTGCTCCCTCTACGTCAATCTTGATCCAATTCACTTTATTTATTCCCCTAATTTTCAATAAATTATCTAGCGTATCTGCTTCTACCTCGATATATCTTCGTTCGATCTCCTCGCTATATTTTGTAGCAAGATAATTTGTCATTAGACTATGATGCATCGTATATCCTAGGTCTTCATCTGGCAAGTATAGTTTTAGCCTTGCCTTCTTAGAGTACACTGCACAATTCAATAGATTGACGTTTGGCAGTTTGTTTAACCTTATATTATGCTGTAATATTCTAAAATTAAAAGGATGGGCTTCAACAGCTATTACCTTTCCGGAGGAGCCGACCGATTTTGAACTTGTTATAGTATATCGGCCCATATGTGCTCCAATATCTACAACTGTCTCCCCTTCTTTGGGACAAAATAGCCCCATTATTTCCTCTTCATGTTTGGTCATGACTATAAAGTCTTCCTTGTTGAGCGGACAATGTATGCGATAATCATGACTAGGGACATGTATCTCCAAAAGTA
>OBLS010000798.1_pt1 | contig 12118 bp, 9 predicted proteins | sample 1519901 | NCBI WGS metagenome assembly OBLS01 (sample SAMEA3113585, study PRJEB22503) | soil metagenome
CAGCTCTCGCCGGCGAAGTCGGCCCCATTGTTGAAGTCGGCAGGGGTGTACTCGCGTGGCTCGACGAGCACGAGCCAGTTGCCGGCGTTGTCCCGCATCACGGCCTCGACGCCGTAGGGACGGTCGGAGGGCTCCTGCAGGAACTCCACGCCCTTGGCGACGAGGTCCTCGTGGGTCTTGCGGCAGTCGTCGACCCGCAGACCGACACCACCCATCTGCCCCTTGCCGAGCTGGCGCCGGACGAACACGGCGGCTTCGTCGTCCAGAGGCGGTCCGGGTGTCATCAGCGTGAGCTCGAGCTCGGGCTGGGCGGGATGGCCGACGGTGACCCAACGGAACCCTTCCAGCGTGACGTCGTCGCGGGTCTCGAAGCCGAGCACGTCCACGTAGAAGTCCCGGGTGGCGTCCTGGTCGGTGCAGTACACGGTGACGAGGGAGACGTTTGTGATCATGGCTCGACGGTACGGACAGCTTCGTCCGCGACGCTTCTCTCAGATTGCTGGATCGGTCTGAGGCCCCACATGAAGAGGTAGCAGCCGGGGATGTGTGGCCCGCCGGCCGCTGCCCACCGCGCGCGGTACGCGGACGGCGACTCACCGACCAGCTCACTGAACCGAGCCGAGAACGAGCCGAGGCTGGAGAAGCCGACCAACATGCAGATCTCGGTGATGGTCAGGTTGGCCGAGCGCAGCAGATCCTGCGCCCTCTCGATCCGGCGCCGGGTCAGGTAGCGGATCGGCGTCTCCCGGTACACGGCCTCGAAGCTGCGGGCGAAGTGGTACTTCGACACGCCGGCCACCCGGGCGAGCCGATCGAGGTCGAGCTCGTCGGCGAAGTGCGCATCGATGTGGTCACGTGCCCGGCGCAGCTCGGGCAACAGCTCCACCGAGACCCGACGAGTGCCAGCCGCGGGCACCGCCCGACCGTACACCCAGCCAGGTCTCCGGATGCCGCGACTCGGATGGCGGGAAACGGTCAGCTCGACGACTCAGGCGGCGATGTCTGTGCCGTCGTACGCTCCGCGCATGGCGCTCACCAGCTCCTATTGGCCAGCCGACACGAGCGAAGAGGTCCATGAGACAACCATCGGCGACGTGCTCCGTGAGGCCGCGCGAGCCGCGCCTGACCGCACCGCACTGGTGGCGGGCATGCCGAATCCCGCCGACCGCCGCCGATGGACATATGCCGAGCTGTTGCGCGATGCCGAACTGGTGGCCCGGAGCCTCTTGACCAGCTTCGCGCCGGGCGAACACCTAGCAGCCTGGGCGCCCAACATCCCTGAGTGGGTGATCCTTCAGTATGGGGCCGCCCTGGCGGGCTTGGTGCTGGTAACGGTCAACCCGGCCTACACCCCGACTGAGCTCGAGTACGTGCTGCGACAGTCCCGCGCCGCCGGACTGTTCCTCCTGCCTGAGTACCGCACCAACCCGATGGCGAAGTCCTTGGAGTCCGTCCGCCCCGGGTTGCCTGACCTTCGCGAGGCCATTTTGTTCACCGAGTGGCAGGGCTTTCTCGCATCGGCCGCACCCGCTGAGCCCTCCTTGCCCGAGGTCCGGCCGGGCGACGCTGCCGCCCTGCTGTACACGTCGGGGACCACCGGGTTCCCAAAGGGCGCTGTGCTCAACCATCGCGGCATGACCAACGACGCCCGCTTCATCGCCCAGCGCTGGGGGATGGCGGAGGGTGACGTGATGGTCAACCCGATGCCCTTGTTCCACGCTGGTGGATGCGTGATGGCCGTGCTCGGCGCGGTGGCCCAACTCGGCACCTACGTGCCGGTCCTCGCCTTCGACCCCGCTCTCGTCCTCGAGCTGATCGAAACGGAGCGGGCCGCCCTCAGCGGTGGAGTGCCGACGATGCTCATCGCCATGATGGAGCACCCTGACCTCGCCCGGCGCGACCTGTCGTCGTTGCGTTCGGTCGCATCAGGAGGTGCACCGGTTCCGGCCGACCTCGTCCGCCGGATCGAGGCCACCCTCGACGTGCGGTTCGCCATCGTGTTCGGTCAGACCGAGTGCATGGCCGTGGCCACGATGACGTGCCTGGACGACACGCCCGAGGACAAGGCGGAGACGGTCGGCGTGGCACTGCCTCAGATCGACGTGAAGGTGACCGACCCGGTGTCGGGGGAGGTCGTTCCACCGGGCACGCTGGGCCAGCTGTGCATCCGGGGCTTTTCGGTGATGAACGGGTACTACGACATGCCCGAGGCCACTGCGTCGGCAATCGACGTCGACGGGTGGCTGCACACCGGTGATCTCGGCACGATGGACGAGCGCGGCTACTGCAAGATCCAGGGTCGGCTCAAGGACATGATCATTCGCGGCGGCGAGAACATCTACCCCCGCGAGATCGAAGCTGTCCTGTACGAGCATCCGGCCGTGTCCGATGTCGCGGTCGTAGGGGTGCCCGACGAACGATGGGGCGAGCAGGTCGCCGCGTTCGTCCGTCTGGCCGAAGGTGTAGCTGCGACGCCGGAACAGCTGTCCGCCCACGTCCGCGAGCGCTTGGCGGCCTACAAGGCGCCCCGGTCCTGGGTGTTCGTCGATGCCTTCCCGCTGACCGGCTCGGGCAAGATCAAGAAGTTCGTGCTCCGCGAGCAGTACGTGAAGGGCGAGCTCGAGCCCAGCTGAGGTTGCCCCGAACGGCAACTGGCACACTGTCGGTGTCGTTCGCCGTGCGGCAGGTCGCCGCCATGTGGCTGGTTCACCCCTGGCCCGGCCGACCTGCCTGACCACCTCGTCCGCGCCGGCTGGGCGGGCGCCGAGGAGGAGCGAGCCGCAGGGCGGCACGCTTCGGCGACGCCTGGCACCCGGTGAACCCGGGCCGCGAGTGGCTGTGGCGCGAGGGCTGCCAATCAGACCAGCGCCTCCCGGCCAGCGACGACCGGCAGTCGCTGCAGGAGATCGCCGCAGCAGTCGACGACCTCGTCGCCCGGGACTCCACCTGACCCCCGACGGGCTACTCGGCCCAGTGGCGAGGGTGGTGCTGCTGGACGTAGCGGTCGACCTGCCGCTGCTCCCACGCCGTGCCGAACAGGCCTCCCATGCCGAGGAGCACGACGGAGCTGATGGCGACGATGACCCCCGTGCCCAGCATCGGCCAGTAGAACCACAGACTCTCGGTGCCGTCCGCCATGTCGATGGCGAACCACATCAGGCTCAGGACGGCGTAGACGCCGAGGATCGTGTACAGGATCCGCTGGCGGCGGACCCAACGGTGAGCTTCGGCCCTGACGTCCACCATCTCGGGATCCGGTGCTCGTGCGGGCATGTTGGTCGACATGGCTGATGTCCTCCCTATTGTGTTGACCGATCGGCGCTGCCCGCGGGTCAGGGGATCCTCACCTCGGCCACCCGGATCGCTTCGGTGCGCTCGGTGAGATAGCGGGGTAGCTGCCCTAGAGCGGTGTCTCCGTCGGCGGCTTCGACCAGGAACCACACGCGGTGGCCTCCCGTGGGGCACGAGCACCAGGCCGACCCTGCCCGGAGCGGGCTGTCGAAGCCGTTCCATGCCGCGAACGCGGCTGCGCACTCGGCGGGCTCGTGACGGTGCTGGAGCACGTACAACGCCATGGGTCGAGCATGGGCTGCCCCGGTCCGGCCGGCATCGTGCACATCCCTGACCCGGTCCCTGAGTTCTGCGCCGGTAGGGTCGGGGTGTGCTGGACGGCACCGACGGCCTGGTCGGACGGCGCGTCGAGGCGGATGCGCTGCAAGCTGCACTCGCCGGTCTCGAGAAGCGAGCCCGCGGCGTCCTCCAGATAGCCGGTGAGCAGGGGATCGGCAAGACTCGCCTCGTCGCCGAGCTGTGCGCGTCGGCGGAGCGGCTCCGCTATCTCGTGTTCAGCGGGCGAGCAGCCGAGTTCGAGCAGGCTGAGCCCTTCGGCGTGCTCGTCGATGCGCTCAACGACTATCTGGCGTCGCTCGATCGGCGTGAGCTTGACGATCTGGACGTCGAGCTGGCCGAGCTGGCGTCGGTCTTCCCCGCGCTGGCACGGCTCGTTGGTCACCCCGCCATGACGTCGCCGGCCGAGCGGTACCGTGCCTTCCAGGCGGTGCGGGCCCTCCTCGATGGCCTCAGCCGGCGGCGCCCTGTGGTGCTCGCGCTCGACGACCTGCACTGGGCCGACGCCGCGTCCGTCGAGCTCATCTCGTACCTCCTGCGCCGGCCCCCGAGGGGCCGCGTGCTCACAGTCCTGGCGTTCCGTCCCGCTCAGCTCCCGCCACGCTTCGCGCCGGTCATCGAGGCGTCGACGCGGGAGCCCGGGATCGTCCGCCTCGACCTCGGCCCGTTGACCCCGGAGGAGGCTCGTGCGCTGATCGACCCCAGCCTCTCCCGACCGTTGAGCGACGAGCTCTACCGGCTCAGCGGGGGCAACCCCTTCTACCTCGGCGAGCTGGCCCGGGCCGCGCGCCGGGGTGGCGGCGACGCCGTCGGCTCGGCCGCCGCCACTGGCGCGGCCCGGATCCCCGGGGCCGTGCAGGGTGCCTTGGCCGAGGAGATGGCTGTGCTCTCGCCGCGGGCACAAGCCCTGATCCAGGGGGCGGCCGTCGCCGGGGACCCGTTCGAGATCGGGCTGGCGGCAGCGGTCGGCGACCGGCCGAAGGGGGAAGAGCTTGCCGCCCTCGACGAGTTGCTGGACGCCGACCTGGTTCGGCCCAGTCCGATCCCCCGCCGCTTCGAGTTCCGCCACCCCCTAGTGCGCCACGCCGTCTACGAGGCCGCCGGCCCCGGGTGGCGGATCGGCGCCCATGCCCGGGCCGCGGCCGCCCTCGCCGCCCAGGGTGCGAGCGTGGGGGCTCGCGCCCACCACGTCGAGCGCTCGGCCCGTCCCGGCGATGCCACGGCGGGTGCGCTGCTGGTCGAGGCCGCGGACGCCGCGGCCGGGCGCGCGCCGGCCACCGCGGCACGCTGGTACGAGGCCGCGCTCCGCATCCTGGCTGAGACCGCCCCGACGCGGCCCCACCGGGTCGAGGTGCTGATGGGCCTGGCGCGCACGCTGGAGTCGGTCGGCCGGCTCGACGAGAGCCGCGCCGCGCTCGTCGACGCACTCGCGCTCGTTCCCCCCGACGCCCACGCCCCGCGGGTCGGGCTGATGGTCACCTGCGCTCGGCTGGAGCAGGTGCTCGGGCGGCACGGCGAAGCTCAACGGCGACTGCACCAGGCGCTCTCGCAGCTCCCCTATCCCGCCTCGGTGGAGGCGGCCGAGTTGAAGGTCGAGCTCGGCCTGGCCGCTCGCTTCGCGGGCGATGTGGCGGGCCTGCACGCCCATGCGGAGGAGGCACTCGACGCCGCCGCCGCGGTGGGCGACCGGGCCCTCGAAGCCAAGTGCTCGGCCCTGATCGCATTCGCCGCGGCCGAGTCGGACGACGAGGAGGTCCTGGTCGTCACCGCCATCGACCGGGCAGCCGAGCTCGTCGACGCACTGAGCGACGAGGAGCTGGCCGATCGCATCGAGTCGGCACTCTTCCTCGGATGGGCGGAGATCTTCGTCGGGCGCTTCGACGACGCCGACCGGCACCTGGAGCGCGGCGTCAACCTCGTCCGAGCCTCTGGACAGGGCCAACACATCCTGATGACGACCGGTCGGGCCCTCGTGCTCAGCATCCGCGGCCAGATCAGCGAGGCGACCGATGTGGTCGCCACCGCCGTGGAGATCGCTCGCTTCTCCGGGAACATCCAGGTCCTGGCCTGGGCTCTGGACGCCGAGTGCCGGGTGGCGACGGCTCGGGGCGACCTCGACACCGCCGTCCGCTGCGGTGAGGAAGGCGTGGCGGCCGCGGCGGCGTTGGGGAATCCCTGGATCTCCGCCCCGGTCGGCTCCGCGCTCGGCCTGGCGCGCCTGGAGACCGGCGACCCCGAGGGCTGCCGCCGCGACCTCCTGCGCTGGGGCGGCGGTCCGGATCTCCCTCGGGCGAGCGTGTGGCAGCGCTGTCTCGGCTACGAGGCGCTCACGCGCGCCGAACTGGCCCTCGGCCGCGTCGACGAGGCGGACGGGTGGGCCCGGCGAGCCGAGGCTCTCGACAGCTTGAGCCCGCTGGCAGGGGCCCTGACCAGTCGCGCCCGAGCCCGTGTCCTGCTTGCCCGGGGAGCCGCGAACGAGGCGGTGGCGGCGGCTCGCGAGGCGGGCCGCATCGAGGACCAGGCCGGCGCTCGGGTCGCGGCCTCCCAGTCGCGGACCCTGGAGGGCCAGGCGCTCGCCGCCGCGGACCAGCGGGACGACGCGATCACCAGCTTGCAGCGAGCCGAGGCCCAGCTCGCCGCGTACGGCGCGGTGCGTTATGCCGACGAGGCGGCGCGTGAGCTCCGCCGGCTGGGACGGCGCGTAACAAGGCGGGGGCGGGGCGGGGCGGGCGACGCCGGGCTCACAGCTCGTGAGCTCGAGGTCGCCCGGCTCGTGATGGCGGGCAGGACCAACCGGGAGATCGCGGCCGAGCTCTTCCTCAGCGAGAAGACCGTCGAGACCCACCTCCGCCACGCGTTCCAGAAGCTGGGGGTGTCCTCGCGTGCGGCGCTCGCAGGGGTGCTCGCCCGCGTCGCGCCGGGCTGAGCCCCGGTCCTTGCGGATCAGGGCCGGGTCAGGGATCTCCCGGATACCCGCTCCGCACTCGACGCCGGACGCTCTCGCCATGCTCACTCGACTGGCCTGGCTCATCGTGCGTCATCGTCGGCTCGTCCTCGTCCTCAGCGGCGTGTTCCTCTGCGCCGGCGGGGCCCTCGGTTCGGGCGCGTTCGGCGTGCTGGAAGATGGTGGCTTCGAGGATCCCGACGCGGAGAGCACCCGCGCCGCCGACGCCCTCGAAGCGAGCTTCGACGAGGGCGCGCCCAACCTCGTCCTGTTGACCACATCGTCGACCGGCAGCGTCGACCACCCGCGGGCGACGGCCGACGGAGCCGCGCTCACCGACGCGCTCGCGGGACGGCCGGACATCGCGGAGGTAGCGTCGTACTGGTCGCTCGGCGGGCCGGCGGCGCTGCGCAGCGCCGCCGGCGACGAGGCGCTCGTGCTGGCCCATGTCACCGGGGACGAGGACGCCGTCATCGAGGACGTGCGCGACGCCTTCGGCGGGGCCCAGGGGGTCCTCGACGTGAAGGTCGGCGGCCGGGAGGCCGTCGACAACGAGATCGCGTCGACGGTCGAGTCGTCGCTCGGGAAGGCGGAGCTGATCGCCATCCCCCTGACCTTGCTCCTGCTCGTGTTCGTGTTCCGCAGCGTCGTCGCCGCCAGCCTCCCGTTGGTGGTCGGCGTGATATCGATCATGGGCACCCTGTTCGCCCTGTTCGTGCTGGGGTCAGTGACGGACGTGTCGATCTACTCGATCAACCTGACCACCGCGCTCGGTCTGGGGCTGGCGATCGACTACTCGCTCTTCATCGTGTCCCGGTTCCGCGAGGAGCTGCGCCTGGGGCTCGCCGTGCCCGACGCGGTCGTGCGATCGGTGGAAACGGCCGGGCGGACGGTCGCCATCAGCGCGCTGACGGTGGCCGTGTCGTTGTCCGCGCTGCTGATCTTCCCGCTCTACTTCCTGCGGTCGTTCGCCTACGCCGGCATTGCGGTGGTGCTGCTGGCGATGCTGTCCTCGATCGTCACCCTGCCGGCGCTGCTCGCGGTGCTCGGCCGCCGGGTCGACTCGCGCCGGTCCAGGCGGGCGACGGCTGTGGCAGGCGAGCGGACCGGCGGGTTCTGGCACGACGTCGCTAGCGCGGTCATGCGGCGCCCGGTGCCGATCGCCTTGGGGGTGACGGCGCTGCTGGTCCTGCTCGGCACGCCGTTCCTGCGCCTGTCGGTTGGCCTGCCCGACGAGCGGGTCCTGCCGGAGTCGTCCGAAGCCCGGCAGGTGTCCGAGCGGATCCACGCCGGGTTCCCGGGCGACAGCGGCGAGGCGTTCTCGATCGTGGTCGAGCGGACGGACGACCCCGCCGCGCTGGCTGCGTACGCGGCCGACGTGTCCTCGATCGCAGGCGTCGCCCGCGTCGAGGGCCCCGGCGGCGTCAATCAGGACGGCGAGGTGGTGGGCGAGGCGTCGGGGAGCCCGGCCGGGGACGCGCCGGCCGGAGCGGCATTGCTCGAGGTCGTGCCGAGTGTTGATCTCCAGTCCGGCGCCGGCGAGCAGCTCGTGGAGGAGATCCGCGCTCTCGAGCCCGGCTTCGACACGCTGGTCGGGGGCAGCGCGGCCCAGCTGATCGACACCAAGGACGCCCTCCTGGCCCGCCTGCCGTGGGCGCTGGCCATCATCGCGGTCACCACCCTGGTGCTGCTGTTCCTGATGACCGGCAGCGTGCTGATCCCGATCAAGGCGCTGGTCCTCAACCTGCTCAGCCTGACTGCCACGTTCGGCGCGATGGTGTGGGTCTTCCAGGACGGCAACCTGTCCGTCCTGCTCGACTTCACGGCCACCGGCCGCATCGACTCGTCGATGCCGATCCTCATGTTCTGCATCGCGTTCGGCTTGTCGATGGACTACGAGGTGTTCCTCCTGTCCCGCATCAAGGAGGAGTACGACCGCACCGGCCAGAACGCGGCATCGGTGGCGCTCGGGCTGGAGCGGACCGGGAGGATCGTGAGCGCTGCCGCCGCTCTGCTGGCCATCACGTTCCTGGCTTTCGGCACCGCCGACGTGTCGTTCATGAAGCTCTTCGGGGTCGGCTTGGCGCTGGCCGTGGTGCTGGACGCCACGGTCATCCGCGGCCTGCTCGTGCCCGCCTTCATGCGCTTGGCCGGGCCCGCGAACTGGTGGGCGCCGGCGACTCTGCGGCGATTCCACCGGCGGTTCGGCATCGGTGAGCCGCCCGCACCCGTCATGGACCCCGACCCGGCCGGCGTTCTCGTCGGAGCCCGAAGCGCCAGCAGCTGACATGCGCAACGCCGCCCTGATCCCCGAGCTGGCGCAGCATCGAGGCTGGATCGCCGACCATTGCCGGCGCATCCTGGGCTCGGCGTCCGAGGCGGAGGATGCGGCGCAGGAGACATTGGTCAGGGCGTGGCGAGCCTTCGACCGCTTCGAGTGTCGAGCGAGCTCGCACTCCTGGATGTACCGCATCGCCACCAACGTCTGCCTCGACTTCCTGGCCTCGCAGCGGCGTCGCGCCCAGTCGATCGACCTCCGGTCCGGCTCGCCGGCCGAGTCAGCGGTCGCCTTGGCCGTCGCCCGAACGACCGCCGACACCCACGGGAGTTGGGAGACGCTCGACCCTGCCGATCTGGCGATCCGGGCGGAGTCGATCCGGCTCGCCTTCGACACTGCACTCCAGCACCTCCCGCCCCGCCAGCGAGCCGTGCTGATTCTGCGCGATGTCCTGCGCTGGAGATCGGTCGAGGTCGCCGAGCGGCTCGGCACCACGGTCGTCGCCGTCAACAGCGCGCTGCAGCGAGCCCGGTCGACGCTCGCCACCCGGGACACCAGCGCCGTCCCCCCGGCCCGCCCAGCGCCCGCGCCCGGCGAGCACGAGGACCTGCTCGCCCGCTACGTCGACGCCTTCGACCGGCTCGACGTCGACACACTCGTGTCCTTGCTGCACGAAGACGCCACCCGGTGAACGCTGAGTCTGCGCTTCGCAGCGCAGCCCAGAGCCTGGGACCCAGCTCCTTCGATCCCGGGGTCCCGGTACCCCACGACACGCCGCCGAAGCTCCATTGGACACGATGACTCACGACCTGCGTGACCGCCGCGTCGCCGTCTGAGCACCTGGCGTCAATTCGACGACGACTTCCGGTGTCCTACCGGGTGTGCACTCGTCGTCATCGGCCTGGCCGTCGAGCACGGCGGCAGCGCGCTTGGCTACGGCCCGGGGCCGCCCGCCGAGGCGCTTCACCGGCCGGGCACTTGGGCGTGCCGGTCAGTGCGCGCAGGGCCACACGGCCTTCGTGGTGTTCGGCCGGTCGTTCGACGTCCATTGGGCGCCGAGGCTGGTCAGGGTGTGTCGGACTGACTGGCCCTGTCGTCGGCTGGTCACAAGGCCGGCGTCGCGGAGGACGGCGGCGTGGGTGGACGCCGAGGCCAGGCTGATTCCCAGCACGCGGGCAAGTCCGCTCGTCGTGTGCTCGTCGGCCAGAGCGCGGAGCACCCGTGCCCGAGTGGTGCCGAGTACCCCGGCCAGCGGGTCGCGGTGGCTCTTGGTGGCTGTCGGAGCCATCCAGGCGAAGCGGCCTAGCGGGTACACGAGCGTGGGTTGCGTCCAGTGTGCGGTGAAGGCCGGGCGGGTCCACAGCGACGGCATGAGCTGGAGGCCTCGACCCGCCAGGTCGACATCCGCGTCCAGGGGCCCGTCGACCTCGACCACTCCGTCGCGCCACCGAATGCCCGGGTGCAGGCCATCCACTGTCGCTGCGACACCCCTCGTCGCGAGCTGCCAGGCGCGGAACCGCAGGTCGGTCTCGAGAAAATGTTCGATCGCCGGCCACAGCAGCTTGAGCACCTGGTCGTGGTAGTCACGCAAGGACGATGCCAGTTCCTTCCGAGCTGACACGCAGCCGTCCGCCAGGTCGAGCATCCAGGACGACGCCGCCGGCCATGGGAGGGTCGCCATGTCGTTCCGGATCAGCCGGTCGGGCGTGGACATGACGATGTCGAGGGCTTCCTCCAAGCTGTTCGCCCCCTCCGGCGCGAGGAAGTCGGGGACGTTGCCGTGAGCGGGCACCAACTCCAGAAGGTGGCTCGCCGATGCCGGGAGGCGGACCCCGCTGGCCGCGCAGAGTCGTCGGAAGGGGCTCGTCGGCTGCTGTATGACCTGGGCGCTGACAGAGAGCTCGCAGTAAGGGCCGGATCCAGGACCACAAGCCCGTCTGCCGCGACCTGGAGTAGTCGGATCGGCCGAGGAAGGTCGCGCAGCCGGTGCGTGCCGCCGTCCACAAGGCGGATCCCCTGCGGCAACGTGCTGGCCGACGCCGCCGCAGTCTCCGACACGAGCACCTGCGCTGCGCCAGCACGCACCAGCATGCGGGGGCCTGGCGGTGCACCACGCGGTCGTCACCCCGCTCGAAGACGGCGTTGTAGGTGTTCAGGTCCGAGAACGGGCTGGCCTCGCTTACTGACGTCGAGCAGCATCAGCGTGTGCGGTTCGACTTCGAGGCGACGTTCGGCGACGACTACCTCTACTTCTACGGCAACCAGCTCACAGACGAGCGAAACGACCGCGAGACCGACGAGATCGTGGCGCTTCTAGGACTTCAGGCTGGCGATGCTGTCTTGGACGCACCGTGCGGGCACGGCCGCATCAGCAACCGGCTCACCGAACGGGGGATGCATGTTGTCGGCGTCGACGCTTCGACGCCCTTCCTGCAGGTCGCCCAACAGGCCGGACCGAAGGTCGACTATCGGCTGGGTGACCTTCGGGAGCTGCCCGTCGATGGGCCGTTCGACGCGGTGATCTCGTGGTTCACCTCGTTCGGCTATTTCGACGACGACGGAAACCGACAGGTGCTGGCGGAGTACCGGCGCGTGCTGCGTCGCGGCGGTCGTCTACTGCTCGAGACACAGAACCACGACGAGTTCGTTCGTCGCTTCACTCCGGCACCGTTCAGCCACACTGTGCAGGTCAACGACGACCTGATGATCGACACGACCGAGTTCGATTGCCTCACGGGCCGCATCGAGGCCGATCGGGTCTTGGTCCGCGACGGGGATGTTCGGCGCAGTCACTTCTCCGTCCGGCTTCCGACGATCCCAGAGCTGCGCGTCTGGTTGGCTGACGCCGGCTTCGCTGCCTCGGACTTCCGCGCCCGCGACGGCCGAGTACCAACGATCGACCGCCCGCGCCTCGTGGTGCTTGCCACCGCGTAACCGTCGAGCCCGCTCCTTGATCGCCGGGCGTGCGACATTCGTCGGGGATTCCCATCGGCTTCAGGTCGACGGGTTCGTGAGACGCCGTGGTAGGACAGTGAGCTCGACGGTGGCGACCCGGCGCGTCGCCCGGTTGAGCTCCTCAGGCTTGTCGCCGACTGCAGCCAGGATGTGGTCGAGTCGTTCGATCTCGCCGAGCCAGCGGCGCTGGCGGGCTTCGTCGAGCTGCTCAATGAGCCCGCGGGGTGTGCGTTGCAGTCGGGGTTCGGCCCCCGGGTCGTGGTCCGGGAACGAAGCTGCGACCCGTCGTCGCCTATCGACACCGAGCCGTCGAT
>OBLS010000799.1_pt1 | contig 12117 bp, 18 predicted proteins | sample 1519901 | NCBI WGS metagenome assembly OBLS01 (sample SAMEA3113585, study PRJEB22503) | soil metagenome
TCAAGGTAATTGCATTAAAGTGAAGATCATATAGTTCAATGTCCTTAGCATGGTTCTAGATCTGATATTAGACTGGAAGACTTGACCTTAGAGGAACTTGTGGGTCAGCTTGTCTGTGGCTGAGTCCTTTCTGTAGCATGGCCCCGGGAAAGAGGGTCTAGGATGTTTATGAAAACTTCCAAATGGTTATGAGTAATCACATCATATGCTCAAACATGCTTATGTTTCGCTCTTCAGTTATTAGGTCAAAGCATATGACAGAAGAATACAACAATAATAATAACGTAGAATATTCTAGTGAAGCCATCCATAATAAGTCAAAAATAAGTTCGCAAAACAAGGAGCTGCTCAAGGTCCTAGAGGCACTAGAATCTCAAGGGTTTAGGTTGTTCGACTACCACGAAAACTGATTTGGAAGTTCACTTGACATTAAATGGCTGGAGCACTTAACCATACCTCCATATTAAAACAAATCCTGGAACAGTCTTTGCAGATTACAACATTTTCCTCATGTTTCTCCACTCTCTCTTTTTGTGTAGTAGAAAAAAACCCGAACTAGGATATTCACTAACCCCAAAGGATATACTCCCTTTCCATATCGTTCTGGCAGCCATTGCCGCCATCCCTATGAGCTTTTCTCTCAATGATAAAATAGCTTTGACTCCTTATATGGTCATCTCTAAAAATATCTGCACTTTAGCTGTTATCATTATTCTGGTAGATGCACTTCTAGGATAGGAGGTGGAGCACTTCTATATATCATAAATATCTCCATGATGTGGTATACTTATGTCAGAATATGAGGCAGGCACATTTAGATGCACTGTCTGTGCGAAAGAGTTTTTATCAAAAGATGAAGCTGATAGGCATTTCTCAGAGGTTCATTCTAATGAAAAAACTAATGTAATGGAGTGATAATGAGAATCATTCTATTCTTGCCTTTTCTTTTTAAGCCCGAACTCTAGCTCTACTCCGCGTTTTTCATTATAGCTAAAGGTAAACTTCTCATTTGGCAATATAGGAAAAGTCGAGATTGAAGCGCTACTACAGATGGGACATTTATTATTAGGTATTCTAGATTTATCAAAAAAGGTGGCACACCAGTGACATATTTCACACAGGACGAATATGGACTCCACTGAACCATTTTTTATACTGTTATTAGAATTCATTATCCGATAGCTTATTGATAGGACCGGTTCTTATTTCTTTTATTTACAATTCATGAGAACATCTTATAACTATAACTATACGGAAGAATCGTGACAAGTAGCAAAAACTAAGAGCTTTCCTAACATATATGAGGAGAGAAACTGAATCCGAAACTGAAAGCTATCTATCAGGTTAGGAATCGATTGAAAGTTAGCAAATAAGGCCTCTATTTTCAATCGACTAGCCATCTAACCTGGCTGAGCCTTCCTACTGCTTTGGTCATTTCTATCTAATCACAGTCAAACCTCAGAAAGCTAGTCTAAATACGCTAGCGATATAAGTAATGGCTCAGAATGGATATGGAGGAGAACAATAAATTTACTTACCTAGTATCATAATCAATTGGTAATCTAGACTCATCAAAATAGGTAGCACACCAATGACATGTTTCACAGAGGATGAAAATGTCTTCGACAGAACCATCTTTCTTATCTGACTTCTTGAGATGTTGTACTCAGCTCTTCCTTAAATCCATCAGGATGTTCCACTGAAACTTTTTCCTTTTTAATATCTATATCAATTTTCTTGCTTGCAATAACTCTTCTCTTTCGAATCACAATTTCCCCCAATTTTACTTTCCTCTTCCTTACTACTATTTCTTCTCCCCAAATTGGAACTATCTTCTCAGTTTCGCTTTTTTCTTGTCCTTCAATTAATGAAACTGTTTCTCCCTTGGTACTAAAATCCAGATTATGATGTTTTTGGTTTGGATTCTTTTTTGAATTGTCTTCTGACAGCTTGTTGGAAGATGACGTAGGGTAATGATATTCTATATTATCGTCATCACTAGATACACTATGGGCAATTGTGTCCTTTATACGAGATAGTAATCCTTCTTCTTCCTTTTCATATATCTTGAGTTTTTTGTTATTGATATATACTTCTTCATATGCTATTGGTATTTCGATTTTCTCAGTTCTGGTAGCTATTCGTTTCATGATATGTGTTTCGTGAATAACGGTCTTTTTTGTTAGATCAAAATCTTCCTCTATAACAGGAATAATCTGCATAGTCTCTATAGAAATATTACTACCGCTTTTACTATTTTTATCTGAAATATCCTCGATATTAGAGTGGATAATATCGGAATTATTCTTCGTATCATTATCCTTGGGTAAGGATTCATCATTAGTTATCAATTGTGATCTATAAGATTAAGAGTAGCATAATTTATAACGATTAGGAAATTTAAATGAATAATTAGTGCATGGGCAAAGTAAACTTAGTAGGCATCTATTCATATTATGGATTAACGGCCAGGCAAGGTGAATCTCTCGGGTGCTCATTATCAAAATAACAGGGTAAAATAGGATGTTTTCGGCCAGCGAACATCAGAACGCTCTCGGCATAAGCTCCGTCACGGAAGCTCTACTAGAAGATCTCTATCTATCTGTAAATACTATATTGGAACATAAAAAATAAGGCTTTGAGATTGGAGAGACTTTATCTAACTTGGTGCCATTCCGCCGCCACCTACGGATTCGTTCCTTGCGACACTTTGGTTCGTTCCACTAGTTCCCTCTGTTTGTAGAGTCATATTCCCTCCTTCTGCTGTCATATTACCGCCACCGGTCATATTATCGCTTGCGGATTGATTCTGAGCTTGATCTTGAGCTAATGCAGAGACGCTTAAGGTAGATAGGGCAATAAGGCCAGTAGTCATCATTATAAGCCCCATGACCAATGTTTTGCAATATTGATTCATGTCCAAGATCCTCTAAATATATATAAAGATTACAAGTTCGCATTATTCGTAGTTTCCTAATCAATCCGAGACAAGTTAGGCTAGGTAGTAGTTTTTGTATTAGGATGGTAATCAATTATGGTAAGAAGAACACATTTAAAGAGTGTCTCACTTGTTTGATTAGTTAGCGGGCGTAGCAAGAAGGAAGGAGGGCTACACGGAATGACCATTTTTTGAACAAGCACAAATCATACCCGCAGTGAGACATCTAGTTACTTCTAATCAAGACCGCCCTTTACCACATATGAAGCATTTTGTTCTAAAATCAGAGAATGGAAGTTTACATTTTTGTCTAGTTTCAACACAGTCATATATTATTCCACACGTTCTGCATTGATGATAACAAACCAGTTGAATTCCAGTGGTAGAAATACCTGCGATATCAGTAGCAGTAGTAGTCACCAATCTCTGTTGATGATAAAGATGAGTTGTTTGTATTTCAGTATATGTTGAAAATTACTAAGCGAATTGTTATAATTGAATACATACGGATAAAGTTCTCCTATTGAAATACATTTATCTCAAGTTTTGCATATCCTTGTCATAAATCTAAATAAGACCAATACGTGGACTTGGGATATGGAGGCTGAAGATCTTCAGGGTCTTTGCAACCGCATACTTGAATCTGATCGATATATCAGATTCGTAGGCATCTCCAATAAGATGGGAAACCAAATTATATCAAGATACAGAAGCGGTCTAACACCATTGTTGACACCGCAGGAGATAGAAATGTATGCTTTGCAATCAGTCCTAAGAATGAATACCAGGAGGGATTACGAATCAAAACTTGGCAAACCCATCTATTCTTTTACATTATATCAGAAACTAAAAAGAGTAACTATAACCTTAGAAAACAAAGAATATCCTATCCTTTTGGCATCATTTGACATAGAAGCCGACCATGAAAATATCATTGTAAACAAAATATTACCACTGATTAATGAAGAAGGACTATAGTTTCAGCTCTTCGTCATGTCCCTCTTCCTGCGGCTGGACTTAAATCTTATTTCTTCCTACACACTCAGTGAGTATAGCAGCTATAGTGTACGTACGTAAAGTGTCTGATAACATAATGACTGAGCTAAAAGCACCTATTCTCCGAGTCTATCTTTCTTCGGTTGAAGTATAACCTGTTATTTAATGTCCAGGTCTCTATTTCGGGCAAAGGATCTATTGACCATATATGTAGAGCTTCAGGGCAAAAGAAGGCCGCGGGACCCCCCTTTGGGCATCCTGCGGCTAATTCACCACACTTGGCTATTATGGTGAGTCATTTCAGTAAGATAACAATGTTATTAAAGTTTACTTAAACTGTCCTGCGGCTCTGATAAAGTGCAGCAAAATACTATCCTGATCTTCTTCAGGTTTACATATAACACCTGCCCAATGATGGTTGGGTTTTGATTCTATCATGATGAGACGGCGCTAAAAAGCCCTCTCTCACTGGTAGAGGGGTTGTCATTAAGGTCTACTAATATGATTAAGTGCAATCGTAGGGTTAGGAGTTGGAGGACAGAATGGCCGTCGAGGAGTAATTGAACAGTAGATCGGGAATAGTAGGAGGCCGAGATTCAATGAGTTGGAAAGGGTACAACCAGAGGTCTTCTTTGGCTGCTAACCTATTTTCCCGTCCTTTTTCTCAACAGGTTTATTCTCAGACTGAGCTTTTAACCTATCAGAAAGTTCGTTTGGATTTAGATTTCCTTTTTCAGTAATCCTAGCTTTATACATGTCAACGCCTGCGTAGGCGTTTACATTATGAACTGGATATATTTCACCTTTTGACATCGGTATGTTAAGCCTTTCCATAACTGGTTTTAGTCTGCTGTTAACATAGCTATTAAGGTCTTGTTCAGACTCCCAGATGTCAGCTACACGAAGGTTATTTCCTGAATCATCAAAGCCTGCGCTGTGAAATATTACGCCTTTTGGATGCTTATGTTCCCAGTCTACTTCTTTTCTCAGCTGATCGTACATTTGTTTGGTCACACCATTTCCTGTAAAGATAGCCAATATTGCCATTTTGCTTTTCAAGTGTTTTGGATCACAACTTCATATTTATCCTTATCCTGCATGGAGTCAGCATTCTAATCAGCTAGATTCTTCATCATACTTGACCTTCTTGTTTGTTAACTCATAATATTTCTATTTAGGTCATTTTGGTTCCACTATTGTTACTTTAGCAAGTCTCTTCACGAGTGCAGGGGCCAGTTGTCTAAGAAGTCTTTCCATTTTCCATTGTCGCTCCTAGTTGCTGTAACAACCCAAGGAAATCAATTTCATTCCATCTCTCTATGCATTTGCGATCCTGAAACTTTAGGATTGTGATACCGGTGAATTTAAAAGGTTTACCAGTCGGAGGTAGACCCATAAACTCACCTTTATGTGTCCCACTTACTGTAAATCTGCAAGTAAGCATATCTGCTTTGGCAATCAAATCGTCAACTGATATTTGCACACCTGGAAAAGCTTCCTGAAAAGCTTCCTGAAATCCCTGATAGAGCTTTCTAGAGCTTTCTATGCCAGGTTCAACTCCCGGTACTCCATGTAGGATCACATTAGTGTCATACATGTTTATGTATGAATCCAGGTCGCCTTTGTTCCAACTCTCTATTGATTGCATAAGTATTGTGCTGTTGTTCTTTTCTTCTTGGTCTGAAGAAAATGACATGGATAACATACTTAATAGTAAGTATTAAGTGATTGCAAACACGCCATCAACAACAAATTCCCAGCAGGCACCACAAAACCCTGCATCAACCACGCCAAAAACGACAGCAGAACCGTCTCTAACAGATGAGCAACCTCCTACTTCTGAATCGCAGCCTCCAGAGAAGTATCTGGGCAAGAGATTATCTCTCGTACCATCAGATGATGTAGATGTTATGTCTCAGCATTCTTATTCTCTCACAGTCCATGTTTCCTAATCATAATAGGAGCTGATTGTGCTCGATTGGTGATAACAAATAGTAAGCATACTCTACTACACTAAATAAGATACCGTTACGAATTATGTTTTATGAGACTAAAATTACAATTTATTTCGCAAAAGTTGGAGGAGGTGATCGAGATTTATGATTAGTTCCTCATTTCTGGTAATTCTTGCAATCAGCATTTCAGTGATGTTACTGATCACGATAGTCTTTGCAGTAACAGTCTATTCGATTCCTGACAAAGAAACTACAAGAATCTCACTGTCATGTCATGACCGGATTCTAGGTTATGCACAAATGGGATTTTACACAGATTCAAAAACGGTTCAGGCAGCCCTAGCTTCCTGTAGCGGTAGTCCCTTAGCAATGTAGACAGGAATATACAATCGCAAATGAGTCAGCTGCAACAGGGACAAAAGAGGATTTTGGTAGTAGATGATGAAACGGATCTTACGATGCTCTTTAGTCTTGCATTAGAATATAATGGATTTAAGGTACACACATTCAACGATCCGCAAGAAGCATTATCAAACTATAAGCCAAGTTACTATGACTTGGTTATTCTTGATATAAAGATGCCAAAAATGGATGGGTTTAAGTTATATGATGAAATAAAAAAGAAGGACCAGAAAGCCAAAGTTTGTTTCCTTACCGCAAGTGAATTGTATTATGAGGAATTTAGAAAAAAAGAATATAGCGCAATAGACAAAATCCTATTTATCCGAAAACCAATCGAAAATGAAGAGCTGATAAATCAAGTAAACAGATTAATGAGTTTGGCTTGATACCGAGCAGAGCGATTCCCAGTGGTATCGCCAAAAACCATCAAATTGTCCTCCTCTCCATGAACCATCAAGGCGAAAATGGTTGTTAGGAAACAGATGTATAACACTGCTTACAATATTCAGCCGATGAAAATCTTTCCTGTGAATTACATTTTGCTCTTTACAATAGGGATTGCAATATTTAGTATATTGGTTTTAAGCGACAATGTGTGGGGGCAAACATCTTCTCCTTTAGTAACATCAAGCCGTGGTTTCTTTAATACAACTACTGGAGGTACATTACAAAATACAATTTCATCACTACCAAATGCGTCTTCCATTTTTAACCCTGAAGCTAATGAATGTCCCAATGAGATAGCGATTTATGTCCATGGTGTTTGGACCTCCGAAGAAGACGCCAAAGAACAGCTTGAGAGGATAGACCTTTCGCTCAAAAGTTTAAACTACAGTATTCCTATGATTGGATTTAGTTGGGATTCTAATACTACATTTAGTCTACAGAACCAAACTCTAGCTCAGGAGGGATGGCAGACTGCTAAATTTATAGCTAACAAAAATGGCGCACTTTTAGGCAAATTTATTGCTGATTTGAAAGAAGCTTGTCCAGATACTGATCTAAGACTTGTTGCACATTCATTAGGAGCAAGAGTTGTTTTTTCTGCCTTACAATCTCTTCAGAGCAATGAACAACCTGTGAATATTACAGATAATGACACCAGCAAGAAAATAGAAACAGTGCACTTACTGGGAGCCGCAGTTGATGATGAACAGGTCTCCACAAACCATATAGATTGTGTCTCTAACTTTCCACCGTTAGGATGTTCTGGAAAAGATATAGAAGCTGAGGTAAATAATTTATTCAATCTATACAACAGTGAAGACAACCTACTAGCTCCCTCATTCTCTGGAACGGTACCAAGTGTATACGAAACAGCAGAGGATGATGATGCTCTGGGCGCTGGAGGGGCAGAGGATATACTTAGTGTTCCTGACAATTATAACGAAACTGATGTTAGAAGTAGAATTTTGATAGATATAGATGCAAATGGAGATAGAAAGTGTGATTTACCTGTATATCTAGGATTTGGTTTCCAACAATGTTCTATCGTATCAAGGGGCGATAATCATATGGGATATTTGGGCTTTAGAAACGCTGATGGAAATGTATACGATACTGGCGTTATTGATGTCGTCGTTGAAGATTGGTTTAAGAACTGAGCCATGGATGCATACATATGGCTTCGCATAATGAACGAAGAGAAAATGGAAAAGAAGGGAAGGAAACCAGAGAAATAATACTTGCTAGGTGACGACTGGTAATAGTATTAACACCTAATCTTCAACAGGCCAGTTTCCTTCAGTTACAAATTCTACGAGATTGCCCGCGGGGTCTCTAAAATAAATTGACCCACTTCCATTGCCCCATACGATTTCCTTTTCTATAGCAATATTCTTCTGTTTCAACATATTTTTTGAATTGTCATATTCGTTTTTCTCTATCTCTAGAGCAAAATGAATACACGCAGGAGGAGTTATTGCACCATGAACAGGAAATCTACTTTTTCCATCTATCTTTGTATTTTCGGGGTTAAAAATTAGAAGCATATTCTTGCCAGCCTTTAGAAAAATGTGTCTTCCTTGTTCTTCTGAACTAAATTCAAGTCCAACTTTATTGATATAAAAATTCTTCATGGTCTCTAGATCAGAAGAGTAAATACAAGTTTCGATTATCTTTCTAATCTTCACAACGAGATGAATTGCACCACTGTGCAATTTAGGTTTTTATCGCCAACTAATATTCTTGTGTTATCATGTGCATACGCTTAAATTACAATATTTCCATCTCTGTAGCAATATCCCCAAAGTTGTGAATGATACATCTATTTACTCTAGAAGCAATAGGGAATATCTATCTATTAGACAGGATTAGGGATTAGCTGAGTATATCTATCATTAGTTTGACTTAGCATACTTAGATCATTCAACCTAGAAACTAAGCAAGAAACTTATGATGGACAATTTTGTCTTCGTTTGCACCGGTTCTATTACTAAGGGATTTGTATAGAGCTTTTGCAAATTTTACAGCCAAAGATTGCCGCTTTACTTCCATCTCTTATGTCCTTTGTATTTCCAATGATCAATTTTCCATTATTTTCTGCTTTTAATAGATTTGCTACTTCCTTGTCTGAAACACCATAAATGATGGGAATAATTGTTACAATTTTCTTACATTTATTACAATAGCCTTCTGAAACCCTACGAGGGTCAAGGTCATGATAAATTTTATGAAATTCTTCTGCGGCAACCCTACTAATTCCGAATGTATCCATCAGTTTATAGTTAATTCTGTAGAACAAGAGGTCACCTTCATCGTATTTATTATCCTTTAAATAATAATCATGAAGTTTTATGAGAAGATCTCTAACGGTATGTGAATTATAATCAGCATGGTCATTGTCAGGATTATTAACAACCAATATCGAAGTACAATAAAAGGTTACTATTATTCCTTTAATAATATTCACAAGAATATTCACATTCTGTTATTTGATGTTTGTGCAGTTCCAATTATACAACAGTAGTTGAATTCCATTGGGAGGTCAAAGTTTCTTTATTTGTTGTGTTCGGTGGCAATCAATTCACCAGTTTATGTAGTCTACTTTTCTCCAGTGGACTTATCAAATGCCCATTACATTGTAGGCGTACTGTTTATTTATTATAACACCTTCTAATTTCTCATAATACACTCTGATTTTTTAAGTGTTAATCTGATGAAATTTAATAATGTATTTCTGAAAGAATTTAGGTGGTGAAATTAACAATGTTTGAAAGCATTGTGTGGTTAGCAATTGGGTTTGTACCAACATATGGCGCAATGGAGTTAGCATGGAGAATAGCAAAAAGAAGAATAAGAGACAAGGTAAGAACAGCAACTGCACCAGAGATAACAGTAACTACAAGAACAACAACGGTACCAACTTCTCAATAGAAGTGATCAAAATAAGGTGGTAACAATGACAATAGTAGATACATTTTCAGTTACAATAGGATTAACCATCATACTGACGCTGTTGGGCTCTATCGCACTTGAAGGGTTAAGGAGAAGAGCAACAAGCAAAAAGAAAATTATTCCAACAGTAAATAGCAAATGGCAAAAAAAAGAAATTGCAGCATAAATCCTTTTCCCTTTTTTATGTCTGGATCTTTCTCTAGAAAATGAGTAGTCATTGTTACTATTTTGCTAACATAGATATGAGCGGCGGTCTTTTTCATTTTCGTTCTTGATGATTTTATTTCTATTGCATCTTTATAATCAGCAGAGTCAATTCCATAATTTCTTATTAATTGCCTTTAATAAAGTGGTATTATATACAACTTCATAGTTTACTTACTAATATTGAGATAATGACATCCACAAACATCAAGGATCCACAGCATCAAGAGATTGTAAGCATAGAAGTTGATAACCAGAATATAATTGAAGGTAATCTGAGCATTCCATCCTCTAGCACCATCATCAATACGGATATCAAAGGAATTGTTATATTTGCTCATGGAAGTGGGAGCAGTCGCTATAGTGCCAGAAATAGATATGTTGCTCAGGTTCTAAATGATGATGGTATCGCTACTTTACTAATCGATCTTCTCACTTCTAAGGAAGAAAAAATGGATAGCGTTAGTAGAGAGCACAGATTTAACATTCAATTACTTGCTAGACGACTTCTGTCTACAACTGATTGGATATTACAAAGTGCTAGATATAAAAGTCTCAAGCTTGGGTATTTTGGTGCCAGTACGGGAGCTGCAGCAGCCTTAGTGGCAGCAGCTGAAAGAGCTGGTGAAATATATGCTATTGTATCGCGTGGAGGCAGACCAGATTTGGCTGGCTCAGATGTTCTAAATTGTATTGATGCTCCGACGCTTTTTATAGTAGGTGAAAATGATAAGCAAATTATCGAGATAAATGAAACGGCTTTGAAACAGCTTACAAAGATAGAAAAAAAGAAAAAGATGATAATTATTCCTGGAGCTACACATCTATTTGAAGAACCAGGTGCTTTAGAGGAGGTTGCAAGACGTGCTAGTGGGTGGTTTCAGTGTTTCTTCTTAGAAGAGAAACACACCTAGTTAGTATCCTTATATAATTAAGGAAGATGATACCAATTATAGTTGTCATCCTCAACCAAGATCAAAGCTACACCTACAACCCCACCCTAACTACCGGTGTTTACAATTGTAAAGGCTCAATCTCTTATTCTCCTGGTTCTTTGATGATGTAAAATATCTCAGATAGGGAGGCAAATGTCGATAAATGAAGAAAGCAATTGAATAATTAAAGAATTAGTAAGGAATATGCCAGCTTTTTCTATTGCTACTCAGGTGTAGGTGGATTGTAACATGACTCAAGCTCAACATCAATTCCAGCGTCCTTTGCTTAGGATTGGGTCAATTTTATTCATTGCAGGTTTGGTTATAGCAATTGTTTCTACTGTAATCCATCCTTCAAGGGAAGATCCGTCTAACCATCCTCTTGTACTTGCTGAATATGCCAGTGATGATTCATGGATAGCCGTTCATATTGGTCAATTTGCCGGAGGAATAATGGTTTTTGCTGGAGGATTTGTGACCCTTTATCGCTGTCTTGTGAATCAAGCACAGCTTCCATACTAGCATGGATTGGTCTTGCATTTGCTTTAATGACAGCCAGTGCTATTGCGGTACTTCAAGCTATAGATGGAATTGCTCTTAAGATCGCAGCAGATTCATGGGTTGCTGCTCCTTCAGAGGATAAAACCATCACCTTTAGAGTTGCAGAAGGAATTAGATTTATCGAATATGGGACCAATAGTATCTTTCGTATTCTTCAAGGGTTAGCTGCAGTAATCTTTGGTATTGCAATTGTAAAGAGCAAGCTCCTTAGTAGATGGATTGGTGGAGCAGGAGTTGTTATAGGTGCTATTGTCATTTATGCTGGCATAGAGGTAGCTTATCTTGGTTTTGTATATGCTAACATTGGTAGTCTACGTGGGATCTCCATGATATTTATTCTATTTGGGTTATAATCCTAGCCGGTCTTATGTGGAAAAAATCAATGTCAAAGAGCCTTTGATGGACGTATAAAGCGGCCTAGACCTCACTTAATTTGTTTCTATTAAATGGCTTTGCAATCTGCCACATATAATTAAAATATCTAGACATGCCACAAGATGGTTTGTCTCTTGCTCCCTTTTGCAAATAATACCTAGGTTGGTCCTGTACGTCATAAGATATCCATCATGATATATCATATATGAGACTCTTTCTCATAATAAACAGGTCCATATACCTGCACATGTGTTACAATAATGTGGGGGAGTGATGACAAGTCACTGTTTGTTCATAACAACAAATAACGCTCTTGGCAGCGGATCAAGTGTGCCTTGATATACTGTATCTTTAA
>OBLS010000800.1_pt1 | contig 12115 bp, 9 predicted proteins | sample 1519901 | NCBI WGS metagenome assembly OBLS01 (sample SAMEA3113585, study PRJEB22503) | soil metagenome
GTCCGCCGCCTCACGGCCGCCGCCCGCGCGCTGCCGGCCGCCGTGCCCGGCCACGAGCGCCTGCTGGCCCAGCGCGCCGTGTTCTCGCTCGCCTACGCGGACCTGCTGCGCCACACGAGCGACCCCTTCGGCGACCTCGAGCGCGAGCACTACGCCCCGCTCGTCGCCGCCGCGCTCGAGGACGCCGGCGTCCGCGTCCCGCGGGCGCGGTAGCGTAGAAGGACCATGGCCGAGCAGATCGCGAACGCCGGCGACGGGCTGGACATCTGCTTCGAGACCTTCGGCGACGAGGGCGACCCCGCGATGCTCCTGGTGATGGGCCTCGGCACGCAGATGCTGGGCTGGCCCGACGCCTTCTGCGAGCAGCTCGCCGCCCGCGGCTTCCTCGTGATCCGCTACGACAACCGCGACGTAGGCCGCTCCACCCACTTCTCCGGGCACCGGCCGCCGACGGTCAAGCAGCTCCTGCGGCGCGACCGGACGTGCGCGCCCTACACGCTCGCCGACATGGCCGACGACGGCATGCGCGTCCTCGACCACCTGGAGATCGACCACGCGCACGTCGTCGGCGTCTCGATGGGCGGCATGATCGCCCAGACGATGGCCGCGCGCCATCCCGGCCGCGTGCTCAGCCTCGCGTCGATCATGTCCAACACCGGCCACCGCTGGCGCGGCACGCCCGGGCTGCGCGCCTACCCCATCTTCCTGCGCCGGCCACCGCGCGACCTCGACGCCGCCCTCGACTCCGCGGTGGCCACGTTCCGGCTGATCGGCTCGCCGGAGTTCCCGTTCGACGAGGCGGAGCTGCGGTCGGTCGCGGAGCGCTCGTACGCGCGCGGCTACGACCCGGCCGGCGCGGGCCGTCAGCTCGCCGCGATCATCGCCGCCGGCGACCGGACCGCGGAGGTGGCCACGATCACCGCGCCCACGGTCGTCATCCACGGCACCCGCGACGTCATGGTCAGACCGTCGGGCGGGAGGGCCACGGCGCGCGCGATCGAGGGCGCCGAGCTCGTGATGATCGAGGGCATGGGGCACGACCTCCCGCGCGACCTCTGGGACCGCATCCTCGGCCTTGTCGAGGCCAACGCCGCCCGCGCGCGCACGCGGCACGCCGCCGCGTGAGCACGACGATCACGCGGGCGGGGGTCGAGGCGCTGGACCGCCTGCGCCCGCTGTGGCTCGTCCTGCACCACCATCACCAGGCCGTCGGAGGACCGGCGCTCGGCCCCTACGTCGACGACGCGGCGTCGTGGGCCGCGCGCCGCGCGCTCTACACCGGGTTCCTCGACCGTGGCGGCTTCGCGGTGCTCGCCGAGCGCGACGGGCAGCTCGCCGGCTACGCGATGGTCGCGGTCACGCCCGCCGACGAGACGCTGATGCCCGACACGTGGCGCACGGGCAACCGAGTGGCCGAGGTGGAGACGCTCGTGATCGACCCCGGCGCGCGCGGGGCGGGCCTCGGCACCGCCCTGCTCGACCGGATCGACGAGGAGCTCGCCGCCGACGGCGTCGAGGACGTCCTGATCGGCGCCCTCGTCACGAACACCGACGCGATCCGGCTCTACGAGCGGCGCGGCTTCCGCCCCGCGTGGCTCTACCTCCTGCGCCTCGGCGGCCGCGACGGCGCCTAGGGACGCCGCGCGCCGGCCGGCGGCCGCCTCCTCGCTGCGCCTCGCCGAGCTCCGCGCGGCGGCTAGGCTGCGCGTCCATGCCGCCCGCCGACCTCGTGATCCTCGGCGCCGCCGTCCGCACGCTGGACCCAGCCCGACCGCGCGCCACCGCCGTCGCCGTCGCCGGCGGCCTGATCGTGGCGGTCGGCGACGACGCGGAGGTCCGCGCGCACGCGGGGGCCGGCACGGAGGTCGTCGACGGCCGCGGGATGGCGCTCGTCCCGGGCCTCGTGGACTCCCACATCCACCCGTTCCACGGGACCGACGGCACCCGCGGGGCGGACCTGCAGGGCCTGCGCACGCTCGACGAGGTCCGCGGCGCGCTCGCGGCGGAGCGGGCTCGCTGCGCGCCCGGGGAGTGGGTGCTCGGCTGGGGCCTGTCCTACGACGCGTTCGGGCCCGGCGAGATCGGGACGGCGGCGATCGGCGACGCGGTCGGCGAGACGCCGGCGTACCTGACGTTCTTCGACTACCACTCCGCCCTCGCCAACGAGCCGGCGCTCGCGCTCGCCGGGATCGACGGCCCGCGCGGCTTCGAGGCGGGCGGGGCGATCGTGGTCGACGACCGGGGCGCCCCGACCGGTGAGCTCCACGAGCGGCCCGCGATGGACCTCGTCGGGGACCTCGTCCCGCCGCGCACCCCGGCCCAGCGGCTCGACGCCTACGCCGAGACGCTCCGCGCCCTGAACGCCCTCGGGCTGACGGGCGCGCACGTCATGATCGGGGACCCGGCGCTGTTCGACCGGATCGACGAGCTCGAGGCGCGCGGCGACCTGACCGTGCGCTGCGTCGTCCCGCTCCTGCAGGAGCCGGGGGTCACCGACGCGGAGATCGAGCCCCAGCTCGCCCTCCGCGACCGCGGCGGCCGCCGCTGGCGCGCGGGCGCGGCGAAGTTCTTCATCGACGGCGTGATCGACTCGGGCACCGCCTGGCTCTTCGAGCCCGGCCCGGGCGGCGAGGGCACGGAGCCCTACTGGCCGGAGCCCGACCGCTACGCGGAGGTCGTCGCCCGCTTCGCGCGCGCCGGCTTCCAGTGCGCGACGCACGCGATCGGCGACCGGGCCGTCGCCGCCGCGCTCGACGCCTACGAGGCGGCAGGCCGCCACGCGAGCGCGCCGCACCGGATCGAGCACCTTGAGACGCTGCGCGACACGGAGCTCGCGCGCCTCGCGGCGGAGGGCGTCGCGGCCTCGATGCAGCCGCTGCACGCCGCCGGCCTCGACGAGCCGGGCCCGTTCAACTGGCGCGAGCGCCTCCAGCCCGAGCAGGTCGCGGCCGGCTTCCGCTGGAACGACATCCACCGCTCCGGCGCCCTCCTCGCCTTCGGCTCGGACTGGCCGGTGGCGAGCGCCGACCCGCGCCTCGGGCTGGCCTGGGCACGGCTGCGGCGGACGCCCGGGCGGCCCGACCGCACCCCGTTCCACCCCGAGCAGGCCGTCTCCGCCGACCAGGCGCTCGCGGGCTACACGACCGAGGCGGCGCGGATCGTCGGGGAGGAGCACCTGAGCGGCCGCATCGCCCCGGGCCTGCGCGCCGACCTCACCGGCCTCGGCGCCGACCCGCTCGAAGCGCCCGCCGACGAGCTGCCCGGCATCCCGACGCGGCTGACCGTCGTCGACGGCGAGATCGTGTACCGCGGGTAGGGCCGTGCGGTCGGACGCCGTGCGGCGCCGCCGGCTCCTGCTGCTCGCGGGGGCGCTGGTCGCGTTCGCCGCCGGGCTCGTGCTCGGCGCCGGCGCCGGCCAGGAGCGCGACGAGCCCCGCGGCGGCGACCCGCTCTCCGGCCGCAACACCGTGCTGCCGCCCGCGGGCCGGGAGAAGGCGGGCGAGGAGCCGGTCGACCGCCTCAGCCTGCGCCGCCGCGTCGGCCAGCTCGTCATCCTGCGCTTCGCCGGGACGACGGCACCCGGCTACGTGCTCGACGCGTTGCGCGAGCAGCGCGCCGCGGGTGTGATCCTCTTCCGCGACAACGTCACGTCGCCCGCGCAGCTCCGCGCGCTGACGCGCAGCCTGCGGCGCGCGGGCGGCGACCCGATCGTGGCCGTCGACCAGGAGGGCGGCGAGATCCGCATCCTGCCGTGGGCCCCGCCCGCGGCCTCCGCGCCCGAGCAGCAGGCCGCGGGGAGCGTCGGCCGCGACGCGCGCGCGGCCGCCCGGGCGCTGCGCCGGGCGGGCGTGACGGTGACGCTCGCGCCCGTCGGCGACGTGCCCACGGTCCCGGGCGCGGCCCTGGCCGGCCGCGCGTTCTCCGAGGACACCCCAACGGCCGCCGCGGCGATGGCCGAGGCCGTCCGCGGCTGGCGCGCCGGAGGCGTCGCTCCCACCGCCAAGCACTTCCCCGGCCTCGGCGGCGCATCCGTGAACACGGACGACGGCCCGGCGACGATCGCGCGCTCGCGCGCCGAGCTCGACGCCGTCGACCTGCCGCCGTTCGCCGCCGCGATCGAGGCGGGCGCGCCGCTGGTGATGATCGGCCACGCGCGCTATCCCGCCCTGGACCCGGGCCGGATCGCGTCGCAGTCCGCGCCGATCCTCCGGGACCTGCTGCGCCGGGAGCTGGGCTTCCCCGGCGTCGTGGTCACGGACTCCATGGAAGCCTCCGCGTCGCTCGCCACGGGGCCGGTGACCACGGTCTCCGAGCGCGCGGTGCGGGCCGGCGCCGACCTGCTGCTGCTCACCGGGCAGGGCTCGTTCGCACCGGTCTCCGCGCACCTGCTCGCCACCGCCCGCGCCTCCGCCGGGTTCCGCCTGCGCGTGCGCGAGTCGGCGGCGCGGGTGCTCGCGCTGAAGGCGAGCAGCGATACTCCCCCGCCATGACGCCGAACATCGGGGTGAGCTGCAACGTCGAGGACGTCCGCTACGGCGGCCTCTGGACGGAGCGCGCGGCCATGGTGCCGATGACCTACGTGCGCGCCGTCACGCGCGCCGGCGGCCGGCCCCTGCTGATCGCGCCGACGCCCGCCGACCTCGCCGATCCGGAGCCGCTGCTCGACTTGATCGACGGCGTGCTGATCACGGGCGGCGCGGACCTCGCCGCGGAGACCTACGGCGCGTCCGCCCACCCGGAGACCGCGCCCAGCGACGCCGGCCGCGACGCGTTCGAGGTCGCGCTGGTGCGCGCCGCGAGCGAGCGCGACCTCCCCTGCCTCGGCATCTGCCGCGGCATGCAGGTCGTCAACGTCGCGCACGGCGGCACGCTCGAGCAGCACCTGCCCGACCGGCTCGCGCGCGACATCCACCGGGGCCCGGACGGCGACTTCGCCGACCACCACGTCGAGGTGGAGCCCGGCAGCCTCGCGGCCGTCGCCGCGGGCGACACGCGCGTGGCGGTGCGCAGCTACCACCACCAGGGCGTCGAGCGCGTCGGCACGGGCCTGCGCGTCACCGCCCGGGCCGAGGGCGACGCCACCGTGGAGGCGGTCGAGGACGCGAGCCGCCGGTTCATGCTGGGCGTCCTCTGGCATCCCGAGGAGGACGAGGCCGACCGCCTGATCGGCGCGTTCGTGCGGGAGTGCCGCGCGCGCGCCGCCGCCGCCGGGGCCTGAGCTCTCAGCTCAACGGCCGGCGGTCCCTCGATCGAGGGGCCGCCGGGACCGTCGGGCTGGGTCTTGCTCTTCGCGGCTCAGCCGGTGAAGCGCGGCGCCACGGCGCCCTGCGCGCAACGGCGGAACGTCAGCGGCAGGCGGCGGGCCGTGGTGCCGCTCTCCGCGGAGAACGTCACGCGGGCGACGACGCGGTGCCGGCCGAACCCGAGCGCGTTCGGGCGGATCTTCACCGAGTAGACGCTGCGCTCGCCGCTGATGCGCTTGACGAGCTTGCCGTCGACGAAGAACGCCACGGAGGCGATCTCACGCCCGGACACGCGGGCGGTGAACGCCTGCTTGACGCAGCCGCTCGGGCCGCTCAGACGGGCACGGCCGGAGACGGCCTCCTCGGGCAGGACACCGCCGCCCCCCGTCACCGGCGTGGTCGGCGTCGTGGGCGTGGTCGGCGTGGTCGGCGTCGTCGGCGTGGTCGGCGTCGTCGGCGTCGTCGGCGGCGTCGGCGGCGGGATCGTCACCGTGGTGGTGCCGCTGTCGCACAACTTGTCGTTCGGCGCGGGATTCCCGCTCGGGATGCAGACCTCGGCGACGTTGACGAACGACCCGGTGGTGCCCGCGGGGATCGTCGCCACGCACGTGTAGGTCCACACCTCGGCGGGCGCGAGCTCGGCGTCGCCGACGGTCCGCACGAGCGTGCCGGCATTGCACTTGTTGTCCGTCAGGACCACGTTGGCCGCCGCGACGGCCACGTCACCCGTGTTGGTGACCCTGAACGTGTACGTGACGGGCGAGCCGGCGGGCGCCGACGTGACGCTGGCGACCTTGACCAGGTCGATACCTGGCGCGCCCGGCGGCGGCGGGGGCGGCGGCGTGTCGTCCACGCAGAACTCGACGTGGCTGAGACCGTACCTCTGGTCGCCCTCGTTGATGGGCGTGGCCAGGTTCGTGTCGCCCATCGTGCCGAAGGTGTAGAAGTAGAGGTTGGCCGCCGGGCCGCCCTTGACGATCACGAGATGGACGGCCTGGGTGGAGGTGAAGTCGAACGTGCCGGCGTCGCCGTTCACGTTCGACAGCGTGATGCCCGCGATGGTCCCGTTCTTGAGCTCGCTCCCCTCGAACTTGTAGAGCGAGGTGTATCCCTCGGGACATGCGGGGTTCCCCGCCACCCTAACCGGGTCGACGGACGCCGCGTTCGCGGCGGGCGCTGCGAGCAGCGCGATGAAGCTTGCACACGCCGCGACGAGCGGCGTCCTGCGAAGTCGATGCATGAGCATCCGAACCTTTCTCCTTGCCTCCCCGATCCCAGCATCCCCCTGCCGGGCGGTTTGGCTCTTCCATGAATGAGACATTCGCCGAGGATCCGGTCCCCGGCTAGAGGCGATCTACCGCGAGTTAGCGTGCCGCAAACTCGGCAGCAAGGCAAATTTCTGGATCGAACACTTGTCCACGGCCGGATCGGCGACCGGCGACCTACAATCGCTCGCCGTGGCGCCGCCCATGCGCAACCGGACGGTGAACGAGCACTCGCTCGCGCTCGCGCGCGAGTGGAAGAAGCTGGGCCGCGCGGCGACCGCCGTGGCGCTGTTGACCAGCCCGATCGTGTTCGCGGTCTTCGTCGTCTCGCTCGACTGGCCGGCGCTCTGGGCGGGCCTCGGCGCGCTCGCGGTGATCGTCGTCTTCCGCGGCGCCGTCGACGTCCTCGCCCACAAGCTGATCCCCGCGCCCGCGATCTACGGCGCCGAGAACGAGCTGCGCCACGACGACATCACGAGCCGGCGCCGCGTCTGGTACTGGAGCAAGAAGTTCCGCCGGCTGTGGAACCTCTTCCTCGTCGTCGCCATCGCGGTCGCCGTCGCGATGCTCGTGCTCACGCTCCAGGGCGAGCCCAACGCGATGGCCGACGGGTTCGACGCCATGCTCGGCGTCTTCGAGACCTACCTGCCCGTGCTCGCGAGCTACGCGCCGATCATGGTCCTCTTCTTCGTCATGAACTTCCTGATCCTGCTCGGGCCGATGCTGCTGCTCGGCATCCAGCAGATCAAGGGCTACGAGCCCGGGGACGCCGACTGGGGCGTCAAGCTGGACGACATCCGCGGCCAGCAGGAGGCCAAGGAGGAGATCACCAAGGTGGTCTCGCTCTGGCAGTCCGGCGAGGAGTTCGAGAAGGCCGGCGGCAAGCGCGAGCGCGGCGTGCTCTTCCTGGGCCCGCCGGGCACGGGCAAGACGATGCTCTCCAAGGGCATCGCGACGTCGTTCAACTGCCCGTTCGTGACCATCCCGGGCTCCGGCTTCGCGCAGACGTTCATCGGCATCGACGCGATCATCGTCCGCTTCCTCGCGCGCAAGGCGAAGAAGCTCGCCGCCAAGTGGGGCGGCCAGTGCATCGTCTTCATCGACGAGATCGACGCGGTCGGGATGCGGCGCCGCGCGCTGACCCCCGGGTTCGCTCCCTACCAGAGCGCGATGGACGTCTCGGACCACCTCTTCTTCGGGCCGAGCGGGGCGCTCACGCCCGACGGCGACCTCGTCATCGAGTCGCGGCGCTGGCGCGACCGGATGTTCGAGCTGCGCGCGGAGCCGCCCGGAGCGCTCTACCCGGCGATCTTCGGCCGCCTGAAGGGCGTCGTGGACCAGTTCATGATCCCCGGCATGGGCGGCGGCGGGTCGCTCGCGCTCAACCAGCTGCTGGTGACGATGGACGGCATCAACGAGCCGCCGTTCAAGAAGAAGTTCTTGACGAACCGGCTCAACACGTTCCTCGACGCGCTCTACGTCGTGCCGCGCAAGGTCGGCGGCATGTCGCTGCGGCTGCGCCCCCCCAAGCCGCGCAAGGAGGAGATCTACTTCATCGGCGCGTGCAACGTGCCGCTGGAGACGCTGGACCCGGCGCTCGTCCGCCCCGGCCGCATGGGCCGCCACATCCACTTCCGCACCCCCACGTGGGAGGACCGGCGCGACATCTTCGACCTCTACATCACGAAGGTCGCGCACGAGGAGGAGCTCGACACGCCGAAGAAGCGCGACGAGCTGGCGCGCGTGACCTCGGGCTACTCGCCGGCGATGATCGACCAGGTCTGCTCGATGGCGCTCACCTACGCCCACGCCGACGGCCGGCCGGTGTTCGGGTGGGACGACATCGTCGAGGCCATGACCACCGTCGAGGCCGGCGTCGCCATCGGGCAGGAGTACCCGCCGCACGAGGAGCGTGCCACCGCCATCCACGAGGCGGGGCACGCGGTCTGCTCGCACCTGTACAACGAGAACCTGCTCTCCACGCGCCTCTCGATCCGCAAGCGCGGCTCCTCGGGCGGCCATCACCAGGCCATGGAGATCGAGGAGCGCTTCGCGGACTGGCGCTCGGAGATGTTCGGGCGGCTCATCCACGTGCTCGGCGCGATGGCGGCCGAGGTCGTCTTCTACGGCCAGAACACGACCGGCGTCGGCGGCGACGTCCGCTCGGTCACGTGGCTCGCCGGCCGCATGGTGGGCTTCGCCGCGATGGCGCCGCAGCGCGTCGACCTCACCGACCGGATCGAGGACCCGGAGCTCCGCGACGCCGAGGAGGACCGCGTGATGGAGCGGTTCGAGCGCATCGGGACGCAGATCATGCACCGCTCGGGCGGCGGGGTGATGGACAGCGATCCCATGCAGGCCGTGGTCAACGACCCGGCGAAGCGCAAGCTCGTCGCCGGGCTGCTCGGCCAGGCCTACGTCGTCGCGTACAACACCATCAGGGCCAACGAGGAGGGCGTCGGGCACGTCGCCGACGTGCTCGTGGCCAAGCGCGAGATCTACGGCGACGACGTGGTCGCGCTGCTCGACGAGGCCGGCCTGCGCAAGCCCGAGATCGACGTGCTCGACGAGGACGCATGGCCGGCGACCTGATCCCGCCGCCCTCGCCCGCCGGGCGCCCCGAGCCCGACTCCAGCGAGAAGGCGGCGCGCGCGGAGCGCGGGCTCTGGTCCGCGGACGCCCCGGCGCCCGCCGATCCAGTCGCCGCCGCCGTCTCCGAGACGGCGCCCGAGCCACCGCGCGTCGCCGCCGAGCCGCCGTTCCGCGGGCGCTTCGGCTTCGTGCTGGGCGCGCTGATCGGCGTCGCGCTCGCCGCGATCGGCCTCGGCGTCGTCATGGCGATGGACGAGCCGGAACCGCCCCCGCCGCCGGACACGTGGTCGGCCTGGAAGCCGACGGCGACGGACGACCTGGGCATCGCGACGGAGGTCGCCGCGCACGTCGCCCCGCGCTACCGCGACGGCGGCAAGCAGCTCGTCGGCGTCGACGCCAGCGGCTTGGAGGTCGACGGCACCGCGCTCGACGGCATCGCCCTGCAGCGCAGCTCCGGCGTGGAGTTCATCGAGGGCGACGGCGTGATGTACACGCTCAACGGGCTCGGCGACCTCGGCTCGATCCCGCACGGCAAGCCGTCGGAGGAGCGCATGACGCTCGTGCGCCGGGAGGCGCTGGAGCTCGCGCTCTACACCTTCCACTACGCGAAGGACATCGACATGGTGATCGCGCTGCTGCCGCCCTCCGCGGCGGAGGTCGCAAAGGCGCGCAAGGCCGAGGCCCAGCCCAAGCTCTACGCGATGCTGCTGCGGCCCGACGAGCTCCGCGACCGGCTCCAGGTGCCGCTCACGGCGACGATCCCGCCGCGGACGCCGAAGGTGGCCGAGCTCACGCCCGCCAACCCGGAGACGCAGACGGTCACGGCGCTCACGAGCGGGAACGTCTTCGAGGTCTCCTTCCAGCAGGCGCAGGACGCCAAGGCGTACCTGGTGCTCCAACAGCCCGCCGCGCCCTGAGCGCGCCGCCGCCGCCGCACGCCGGGCTCTGCGCGCGCTGCGCACACCAGCGGCTCGTCCGCACCGGGCGCGGGTCCGTCTTCTCCATGTGCCTGCGGGCGCGGACCGACCCGCGCTTCCCGAAGTACCCGCCGCTGCCGGTCGCCGCCTGCGCCGGGTTCGAGCCGGTCAGATCCGGCGATGCCCCAGGCGGGCCAGCTCCCCGTGGAGCTCCGTGACCCGCTGCTTGACCCGGTCGGAGTCCGGCCGGGCGTGGACGAGGCCCCACATGGCGTCCGCCGCCTGCTCGGCCGTCTCCGGCGTGGCGCGGTTGCGCATCTCGTCGACGAGCGCCAGCTCCAGGCGCTCGATCTTCTCCTCGGCCGTGCCCTCGCCCAGGGACGGGAAGGGCACGCCGCGCAGATGGTCGTCCCACGCGCCCTTGACCATGGCGAAGCGGTTGCGGAGTGCGATCGCGTCGGTCATCCGAAGGCGCGAAGATACCCGAATCGCCCGCCGTATCCTGTAGTTGCGTGAGCATCTTCTGGCGCCTGCTGGGCTTCCTCCGCCCGTACCGCTCGGCAGCCGCGTCGTCGCTGGTCCTCGCGGGGCTGGCGATGGTCGCCACGGTCGCGATCCCGTGGCTGACCGGGCGGGCCATCGACGGCGTGCAGGAGGGCGACGAGGGGCAGCTGCGCCGCTACGCGCTCTACGTCGCGATCGCCGCGGCCGTGCGGCTGGCCTTCTCCGTCGCCCGGCGCCTCGTGGCCGGGCGCGTGTCGCTCGGGGTCGAGCTGGACCTGCGCAACCTCATGTACCGCCACCTGCAGCGGCTGGAGCTGGCCTTCTTCGACGGCCAGCAGACCGGCCAGCTGATGTCGCGGGCGACCGTCGACCTGCAGTCCGTGCGCTTCTTCCTCGGCTACGGCCTGATCTTCATCACGCAGAGCGCGCTCACGATCGTGCTCGCGGCGATCGCGATGTTCTTCATCGACCCGGGGCTGGCGGCGCTGTCGCTGCTCCCCGTCCCCTTCGTGGTCCTCGTCGCCGCCCGCTACGGCCGCCGGTCGCGGCCCGCGCTGCAGGAGGTCCAGCAGCGGATCGCGGAGCTGACCGCCGACGTCGAGGAGAACGTCTCCGGCGTGCGCGTGGTCAAGGCGTTCGCGGCCGAGCCGCGCCAGCTCCGGCGCTTCGAGGACTCGGTGGCGCGTGTGTTCGACCAGTCGATGATCGCCACCCGCCTGCGGGCCTTCTACAACCCGTTCATCGGCTTCCTGCCGAGCGTCGGCCTGGCGGTGGTGCTGCTCGTCGGCGGGCGCGCGGTGATCGACGGCCGGCTGTCGCTCGGCGACTTCACCGCCTTCTACACGTACCTGCTGATGCTGATCGCGCCGATGCGCCAGCTCGGCCTCGCGCTCGGCATGGCCCAGCGGGCGACCGCCAGCGGCGCGCGGCTGTTCGAGATCCTCGACCGCGAGCCGCGCGTCGTCGCGCCGCGGGAGGCGCCCCCCCTGCCGGACGGGCGCGGCCGCGTCGAGCTGCGCGGCGTGACCTTCCAGTACGAGCAGGCGAACGTCCCGGCGCTCGCCGGCGTGGACCTGGACGTCGAGGCCGGCACGACCGTGGCGCTCGTCGGCGCGACCGGATCGGGGAAGACGACGCTGGTGCAGCTCCTCGCCCGGCTCTACGACGTCGAGGCGGGCGCGGTCCTGATCGACGGCGCCGACGTCCGCGACGTCGACCTCTGCTCACTGCGCGGCGCGATCAGCGTGGTCGACGACGACCCGTTCCTGTTCAGCGCCACCGTGCACGAGAACATCGCCTACGGCCGGCCGGACGCCACGCGCGAGGAGGTCGAGCGGGCGGCGCAGCGGGCGCAGGCGGCGGAGTTCGTCGCCGAGCTGCCCGAGGGCTACGACACGACGGTCGGCGAGCGCGGCCTGACGCTCTCGGGCGGCCAGCGCCAGCGGATCGCGATCGCCCGCGCGCTCCTGAGCGACCCGCGGATCCTCGTACTCGACGACGCCACGTCGTCGGTCGACGCCTCCACGGAGCAGGCGATCAAGACGGCCCTGCAGGAGGTCATGGCGGGCCGCACCACGTTCGTGATCGCCCACCG
>OBLS010000802.1_pt1 | contig 12108 bp, 8 predicted proteins | sample 1519901 | NCBI WGS metagenome assembly OBLS01 (sample SAMEA3113585, study PRJEB22503) | soil metagenome
CCCAGGTGCTCGCGACGAACAAGTTCGGCTCGATCTGGGGCACCGCCACCTCGTCGGTGACCTACTACCGCCGGGTCCGCCCAGACCTGCGCACGGCCCTGCCGATGGCCGGCGTCGCCTACGTCGGTGCCGTGGTGGGGGCGCTCATCGGCCTGCACATCCCCAAGACGGCGTTCTACCCGATCATCCTCGTCATGCTCATCTCGGTCGGTGCCTACACGCTGTTCACGCCCTCGCTCGGCGAGGCCACGGTGCTGCGCTTCTCGGGGCACCGCCACACCGTCTTCGCGATGCTCACCGGGTTCGTCATCGGCGTGTACGACGGCGCGCTCGGCCCGGGGACGGGGTCGTTCCTGGTGTTCGCGCTCGTGGGGCTCATGGGGTACGCGTTCCTCGAGGCCAGCGCCAAGGCCAAGATCGCGAACTTCGCCACCAATCTCGGGGCCCTGACCGTCTTCATCCCCGGCGGCCACGTCATGTGGGGCATCGGGGCCGTCATGGCGACGACGAACCTCCTCGGCGGCTATGTCGGGGCCCGGACAGCGGTGGCGCAGGGCAGCAGGTTCATCCGCATCGTGTTCGTCGTCGTCGTCGGGGCGTTCATCGTCCGCATCGGCGGCGACCTCCTCGGCTGGTGGTGAGCCAGTCCGGATGCCGGCCACCCGGCATCCGGCTCTGGTCCACGCGCTGGGGTGGCGGTGATCCGCGGGGATGGCGTTGCCGTAACGCCACCATCCCCGCGGACCGCGATGACCCGGGCGATCAGACCAGAGCCAGTGCGTCTCTGAGCGCCCACAGGTCAAGGGGGAGCACCCGGAGGCGGGCGACCGTCGGTCAGGGGCCGTCGGTGGTGAGCCAGAGAACGGCATACGGCGGCAGCCAGACGTTGCCGTCGCCCCCCCACGGCAGCGGCTCACCCGTGATCTCGTCCTCGGCGTCGGCCACCCCGAGGTCGTGGACGCGCCGGCCGGGCCAGCAGCGCCACTCCGGCGTCACGTTGTGCACGCCGACGAACCGTCCGACAGGGTGCTCGCGCAGCGTCACGAGCACGCCCGGGTCGTCGACCGGCCCGATCCGGGTCTCGACCGACCCGTGGAGGTGGGGCAACCGGGTGCGCGCTCGCACGAGCTCGACGAGGTCGGTGAACACCCTCCCGGGGACCGTTGTGCGGTCGTGCCGCTGTTGGGCTCGCGCCCAGTCGAGCCGCGGCCGGTGCGCCCAGCGGTTGTCGTCCTCGTGGCCCGGCTCGGCGGCCCAGTCCGGGTCGTTCGGCTGGCCGAGCTCGTCACCGCTCCAGAGGACGGGGATGCCGCCCCAGCCGAGCACCATCGCGTGGGCGAGACGGAGTGCGGATGCCGCACGGTCCACGTCCTCCGAGGTTGCCGCGGACTCCAACCCCACGAGCGAGGCGGCGGTCCCGCTCGTGCGCCGGTCGTCGGTGTCACGGTTGTGCTGGAACACCAGACCGCGGGCCGGCGACCCCGGGACCTCACCGGCATACCACCGGGCCAGGAAGCTCCGGTGCGCGTGCCCACCGAGGCCGACGGCGGCGGCATCGTCGTCCATGACGGCCCAGCCGATGTCGTCGTGGCAGCGAAGGTAGGTCAGCCACGTGGCAGACGGCGGCTTCGGTGGCAGCCCGTTGAGGGCCCGCTCGGCGAGCCGCACGTCGCGTGACGCCAACATCGACCAGACCTGCACCATGAGGCTGTTGTGGTACGCGAGGTCGCTCACCTTGCCGGAGTACGAGCCGCTGCCCAGGTAGTCGAGCAGCTTGGTGGGCGCGACGATCGCCTCGGCGAGGAAGGCCACCGAAGGACACGCGATCCGGGTCACTGCTCGCAGCACCTGGGTGATGGCGTGCACCTCCGGCTGGCCCTGGCAGTCGGTGCCCAGGCGCTTCCACATGAACGCGATCGCGTCGAGGCGGAGCACGTCGACCCCGCGGTTCGCGAGGTCCAGGATGATCGACGCGTACTCCCGCAGCACCGCAGGGTTGCCCCAGTTGACGTCCCACTGGAACTCGTTGAAGGTCGTCCACACCCATCCCTCGAGGGCGTCGTCCCATGTGAAGTTGCCCGGGGCGAAGTCGGGGAACACCTCCGGCAGCGTGCGCTCGTAGGCGTCCGGACCGCTCCGGTCGGGGAACACGTGGAAGTAGGTCCGGTATGCCGGGTCACCGTCCCGGGCGCGTCGCGCCCACTCGTGCTCTCGGGCGACGTGGTTGAGGACGAGGTCGAGCACCAGGCTCATGCCGGCGTCGTGGACCCGCGTGGCGAGAACCTCGAGGTCGTTCATCGTTCCGAGGTCCTCGCGCACCGCGCGGTAGTCCACCACCGCGTACCCGCCGTCGTTGTCGCCGTGTCTCGGGCGCAGCAGGGGCATGAGGTGGAGGTAGGTGACCCCCAGCTCACGCAGGTAGGGGAGGTGGTCGGCGACTCTGCGAAGGTGACCGGCGAACCGCTCGGTGTAGGCGGCATACCCGACCATCTCCGGGTCCTGCAGCCAGTCCGGGCGCAGCATCCGCTCGAGGTCCCGGACGTGGAGCCGGTCCGGACGGGCGGCATACGCCGCGCTGGCCAGGCCGACGAGGTCCGCCGCGAGCATCGGGGCGCGCTGAGCGCCGTAGAGCGGGGTGAGGCCGGCAAGGAGGTCGGGCCACCAGCGCTCGACGCGTGCCCGAAGCATCACCCGCCGCTCCTCGCTCATGCCGGCCGGCAGGGGAGGTGCGGGAGGGGGCACCGGTGCTTTCACCCGCCGCATTCTCGCGGATGTGCGCAAACGTCTCCACCACGCGTGCGCAGGGCGGCCGCCCGTCGAGCGGGATGGCGTGAGCACGCCCGCGGCCCGGAGGCGAGCTCGGACGCCGTCAGGACCTCAGGGCAGCGAGCAGGTCCTCCGGCGTGGTGACGGGCCGGTCGCACACGAACCCACGGCAGACGTAGGCGGCCGGGCCCCCGTCGACGAGCGGGCGGTCGGCGAGCAGCGGGATGCCGGGCGCGTCCGGCATCCCGTGGACGACGACGAGCCCGGGTGAGCTGGACGCTCGGACCACTCGCACGAGCTCGTCCGCGACAGGTCCCTCGCCGACGACCGCGACCTGGAGTGGCCCGGCGAGCGCCGCCTCCGCCACGGCGAGCGACCACCCCGCGAAGCGGGGGTCCTGCGCCGCAACCGCACCGCACGCGGTGAGCACCTCCGTCGCCGCAGTCCGGTGTCGGGTCGATCCGGTGAGCGCGGATGCCGTGAGCAGGGCCCCGGCGAGCGCGGCGGCGCCTGACGGCTCGGCGTTGTCCGACCTGCCGGCGGGGCGCGAGAAGAGGGCTGGGGCGTCGTTCGCCGTGTCGTGCACGACCCCGTCCGCATCGACGAACCGCTCGAGAGAGCGGTCCAGGAGCATGTCGGCGGCCTCGGACCAGCGGGCGTCGCCCGTCGCCTCGTGCAACGCCAGGAGCCCTTCGGCGAGATCACCGTGGTCGTCGAGCACCGCCGGGGACGCACCCACGACGCCGCCCCGGGAGGTGCGGCGCAACGTGCCCTCGACGTCATGGGTGCCGAGGACGAAGGCGGCGGTCATGGCCGCCGCCTCGACGAGGTCGGCACGCTGCAGGAGCGCACCCGCATCCGCGAGGGCCGCGACGGCGAGGCCGTTCCACGCGGTGACGACCTTGTCGTCGCGACTCGGCTGTGGACGCTCCTCGCGGGCCGCCAGGAGGCGCTCGCGCACTGCGCCCCACCACTGGGGATCGTCGGGGTCGCGGCGCAGCTGAAGGGTCGACGAGCCGTGCTCGAAGGTGCCCTCGTCGGTGACGTCCAGCAGCGCCGCCGCTCGGGAGCCGTCCTCCGGGCCGAGAACCTCGTCGAGCTGGGCCGGGGTCCAGGCATAGGTCAGGCCCTCGTGGGAGTGGCCGTCGACGACGGTGTCCGCGTCGAGCGCCGAGGCGAAGCCGCCCTCGGGCGTGCGCAGGTCGCGAAGGAGGAATTCGGCTGTCTCCTCCGCGACCCGCCGCGCGAGGGCGTCGCCGGTCGCCCGCCACAGGTGCAGGTAGACCCGCAGCAGCAGCGCGTTGTCGTAGAGCATCTTCTCGAAGTGCGGCACCACCCAGTCGGCGTCGACGGAGTACCGGGCGAAGCCACCGCCGAGCTGGTCGTACATCCCGCCGCGGGCCATCGCCTCGCACGTCCCCCGCACCATGGCCAGGGCATCGGAGGAGCCGGTGCGGGCGTGGTGGCGGAGGAGGAACTCCAGCACCATGGATGGCGGGAACTTCGGCGCTGCGCCGAAGCCGCCGCGCGCCTCGTCGTACGCGGCGCGGAGGCGTCGGGCGGCGGTGTCGCAGGCAGCGGCATCCACGGCGGCCGGCGCAGGGGGGCCGGTGACCTCCCGGAGCCGTGCGGCGACGTGCGCGCCCGACTCCAGCACACGTTCCCGCTGGGTGCGCCACACCTCGGAAGCCGAGTCGAGGAGCGAGAGGAGCTGCGCCTTGGGGAGGTAGGTGCCCGCGAAGAACGGGTCACCGTCCGGGGTGAGCAGGCAGGTCATCGGCCAGCCGCCGTGGCCCGTCAGGGCAGTCGTTGCCGCCATGTAGACCGCGTCGACGTCCGGCCGCTCCTCCCGGTCGACCTTGACGGCGACGTACCGGGGGTTCACCGCCGCCGCGACCTCCTCGTCCTCGAACGACTCGTGCGCCATGACGTGGCACCAGTGGCACGCGGCGTAGCCGACGGACAGCAGCACCGGCACGTCCCGACGGCGCGCTTCCTCGAACGCCCCGTCACCCCACTCCCACCAGTCGACGGGGTTGTCGGCGTGCTGGAGCAGGTAGGGGCTGAGGGAGTCCGCGAGCCGGTTCGCCATCGTTCCACCGTATGCCGGGACGTTCCCTGGGGCGGTCCGGGCTGCCGCAGGAGAGAGGGGAGGTTGCTCGCGAGTGGGCGCCGGTCCACCGGCTCAGTCGTCCAAGGCCTTGGCGAGGGTGATGCTGAAGGACACCTCCTCCGGGTTGTCGTCGTCGAGCGCCCAGACGGCCTCGATGCCGCACCGGACGATCGTCCAGAGCCGGGCCAGGTCGACGTCCGTACCGGCCGCCTCGCAGACCAGCTCCACGCGTCGTCGGACAGACCAGCGGAAGGCCGGTCCCGTACCCAGCTCCTCCTTGCGGTTGCGCAGCACGGCGTGCAGCTCGAACCCCGGGTGGCCCGCGATGGGCTGGGGGTCGATGGCCAGCCACGGCTCACGTTCTCCCGCAAGGACGTTCTCGAAGTGGAGGTCCCCATGGAGCAGGGCCGCCTCACGGTCCGGCAGCGACATCAGCTCACGGTGCAGCCCGACAGCGCGGGAGACGAAACGACGCGGCAGTGACTCCCTCCGCTGCAGCTCGTCCATCCACCCCTCGGACCACGGTCCCAGCCGTCGGAGGGCGGGCGGCGCCGGCCGGTGGAGCCTGCCCAGCAGCGTGCCGATGACCGTGCAGGCCTCGTCGATGTCCACGCCCAGAAGGTCCCGGGAGGCGTCGAGCCGCTCGAGGAGCAGGGCGCCGCGGGACGGTTCGGCGGCGACGAGCCGAACCGCGCCGTTCCCTGCCCAGTGCCGGAGCGCCAACGGCTCCGCATCGGTGTCCACGCACGGCCAGACGAGCTTGAGCACCAGCCGTTCCCCGTCCCGAACCACGGGAGCCACCACCGCGGTCCACCCGGTGCGAAGCGGACCATCGGGCTCGAGGTGCCACCGGGCGAACTGCTCACCCATCAGTCGCTGGGCCCGGCCGGCCCATTCTGCGCCGGACGGCCCCCCTTCCGGTGGAAGGCGCGACATGAGGGCCAGCCACTCGGCCGGGATCACCGGGATGTCCGGCACGCCTACTCCAGACCCGGGAACGGCCGGAGGCCGAGGCCCCACCGGTGCGCCTCGACCTCCACGGTCCCCAGCCATCGGGTCAGCGCCGCCATCCCGTCGGCGCCGCTCTCGGTCACGACGGGCTCGAGGCGCGCGCCATATCCCGCCCTCAGCGCCTCGAGCACCTGGCGGGCGAGCCGCGCGGTGTCGGCGGCGGTCCGAACCTCGAAGGGGAGGGGGTGGCCGAGCGCGTCCTCAGGCCGTGACCCACCCGCCACCTGGTCGGTGAGCAGACCCTGCAGCGCCCGAAGAGTGGTGTCCGAGCGCGTCCGCTGCCCTCCGCGCGACCGGGCGCTGACCACCTCGAACATCCAGATCGCGGCAGCGGTCTCCGCGGCGAGCGCGCGCACCGGCTCCCCGCTCACCGCATCGTGGGGGACGGTCGGCGGGCGGCCCGACAGCACGGTGGCCGCGGCATACCGTTGGGCGTGCAGGGCCGCGATCGTGCCCCGCAGGTCCTGCCCGACCCCGGCGAGGTCGCCGGCCGATGCCGCGGCGGCGCCCTCGGCGGCGGCCAGGGCCGCTCTTCCGTCGGTCGTCGGTGGAGCCGTGCCCGACGGTCCCGGAGGAGCCGTCGTCGCCGCTGGTGTCAGCCCCGTTGGACCCGTCGTCGGCGGCGCAGCCGTGGTCGTCGGCGGGGCCGCCAACGCATCCATGGGCACCTGCTGACCCACGAGCGTGGTTGTCAGGACCGTGTCCTGGCGACGGTGCAGCGTCGCCAGGGTGTTGCCGAGGGTGCCGCCGAGCGTCGCGGCTGCCTCGGCCAGCGCGGCCGTGTCCTGGGTGAGGGCCACGAGTTCCGCCTCGGCAGGAACTGGCGTGCGGGTCGGCACCAGGGGCAGCCGCGGCGCGTCGTCCTCGAGCCGGATGCCGCACCCGGCACTGGGGAGCGCCAAGGCGCCCAGAGCGGTCCAGAGGACGGTGCGTCGAGCGACCGTCCCGCCTGGTCCCAGCGCCATCCGCGCATCATTCCACGCGCGCCACGTGCGTCCAGAGGTGTCCTACAGTGGTGGTCGGCGGCCACCGGCCGGCGGCTAACTGCAGAGAGGGAGGGCCAGATGACCACCGCAGAGCACATCACGCCCGACCTCGAGCAGGCCCTCGCAGGCGCCGGTCTGGTCATCGAGGACGTCACCGTCACCCCGGCCGGCAAGCGTCGCATCGTCAAGGTGCTCCTCGACCGTGAGCTCGGTGACGTCGAGTCGGCCACCGAACGCATCGAGCCGCTCTCTCTCGACGAGGTCGCCGACGCCGCCCGCCTGGTCGGCGAGGCGCTCGACCGCTCGGACGCACTGGGGGAGCAGCCCTACACCTTGGAGGTCTCCTCACCCGGAGTCGGTCGGCCCCTCACCGAGCCTCGCCACTTCCGCCGCAACGTCGGCCGGCTCGTCACGGCCCGCCACGACGGCGTCGACGTCACCGGCCGGGTCACCGCTGCGGACGCGACCACGGTGACGCTTGACCTGCCGGCCACCCGCGCGACTCCCGCTCGCAGGGAGACGCTGCCGTATGCCGGCATCGAGCGTGCGGTGGTGGAGGTCGAGTTCGCCCGTCCCGACGAGAGCAGGGAGAGCTGACCATGGACATCGACCTCGCCGCCCTCCGCGCCCTCGAACGTGAGCGCGGGATCTCGCTGGACGTGCTCATCCCCGCCATCGAGCAGGCGCTCCTTCTCGCGTACCAGCGCAGCGAGGGCCACTACCGTCACGCCCGCGCGGAGCTGGACCGCAAGACGGGGCACGTCGTCGTGTGGGCCCGCGAGGAGCTCGAGGTGCCGGCGCTCGAGGGGGAGCTGGACGAGGAGGGCAACCCTGCGCGCGCACGGCGGGAGCTGGGCCCGGAGTTCGACGACACCCCCACCGGGTTCGGCCGGGTGGCTGCGGCCACGGCTCGACAGGTCATCGTCCAGCGACTGCGGGACATCGAGGACGAGGCGATACTCGGGGACTTCAAGGGTCGAGAGGGCGACATCGTCGCCGGGATCATCCAGCAGAGCCCCGACCCCCGGCACGTGACCGTCGACTTCGGGAGCGTCGAGGGGATCCTTCCGCTTGCCGAGCAGGTGCCGGGGGAGTCCTACGTGCACGGCCAGCGCCTTCGCTGTTTCGTCGTGTCCGTCAAGAGAGGCCTGCGCGGCCCGCAGATCGGGCTGTCCCGCACCCACCCGAACCTCGTCCGCAAGCTGTTCGCGCTCGAGGTGCCCGAGATCGCCGACGGCAGCGTGGAGATCGCGGCGCTCGCTCGAGAGGCCGGGCACCGCACGAAGATCGCCGTGCACTCGACCGTTCCGGGGCTCAACGCCAAGGGGGCCTGCATCGGCCCGATGGGCGCCAGGGTGCGGGCCGTCATGAGCGAGCTGCACGGCGAGAAGATCGACATCGTCGACTGGTCCGAGGATCCTGCGACGTTCGTCGCGGCGGCGCTGTCACCCGCGCGGGTGTCCTCGGTCGAGATCGTCGACCGTCAGCTGCGGTCCGCGCGAGTCGTCGTCCCCGACTACCAGCTGTCGCTCGCCATCGGGCGCGAGGGGCAGAACGCCCGCCTCGCCGCCAAGCTCACCGGGTGGCGCATCGACATCCGACCCGACACCGGCGGGGCGGTCCCGGCGGGGCAGCGCACTGGTGACGCGCCCGACCGCGGGTAGGCGGTAGAGTGGTGCGGACCGACCGGACTGGACTCCGGCCCGGCCACCCGGTGCGCACCTGCATCGGGTGTCGTGGGGCGGATAGCCGGTCGGCACTCCTGCGAGTGGTCCTCGGGCCCGGTGCGGACGGCATCCCCGTCGTCGTCCCGGACCCCGAGCGCCGTCGTCCGGGGCGTGGCGCATGGCTGCACCCGGTCGTCTCGTGCCTCGACCTGGCCGTCCGCCGTCGGGCGTTCGGGCGCGCGCTGCGCAGCAGCACGCCACCGGACCACACAGCGGTCGACGACTGGGTCAGGGTCCACACGCAGGGCCAACCGTCCGAGAGCAAGAACCGAGAGCGGGTTTGACGCTGATGAGCACCCGATGAGTACTCACCGATGAGCACCCCCCAGCTGTAACGACGGTCCGTGCGCAGTGCCCGGACCTGGACAGGAGAAACGTGTCTAAAGTCCGTGTGAGCGCACTTGCCAAGGAGCTCGGAGTGACCAGCAAGGTCCTCCTCGAGCGCCTCAACGGCATGGGCGAGTACGTCAAGAGCGCCAGCTCGACCATCGAGCCCCCCGTGGTGCGGCGCTACCGGGAGAAGTTCCCGGAAGCCGCACCCAAGGCCGCTGCCCCCGCGAAGAAGACCGCCGGCGCGGCCCCGGCCAAGGCAGCGGCTGCTCCAGCCGCTGCCGAGTCCGCACCATCGGCGCCGGCATCCCCCGCACCGGCGGCGGTTCCTGCGGCGGCAGCCTCGCCGGCCCCGGCGACCAGTTCACCGGCTCCCGGTCCGGCCCCGGCGTCTCGCCCAGCCGCGCCGGCGGCGCCGGCGGCATCAGCGCCATCCGCGCCCTCAACGCCGGCTCCCGCCGAGACGGCTCCTGCCGCGCCGGCCCCCTCAGGGCCTGCCCCGGCAGCGCCGGTGGCGCCCGCCGCCCGTGAGGCCGGCCAGAGTGCTCCCCGTCCGGCACCCCGCCCGGGCAGCAGCCCCCGCCCCGGCAACAACCCGTTCGCCCCGAGCCAGGGGATGGGCCGCAGCCGCGAGCCGTCGCCGCGGCCGGGCAACAACCCCTTCGCGGCCAGCCAAGGCATGCCGCGCCCCCAGAGCCGGCCCGGTGGTACGCGCCCGGGTGGTCCCCCCGGCGCGGCGGGCCCACGCCCCAGCGGCGTCCGCCCGAGTCCCGGCATGATGCCCGACCGCAGCGCGGTGGCCCGTCCCGGCGACCGTTCGACCCGCGGCGGTACGCGCACCGGTGCTCCCGGAGCGCGTCCCGGCGGTGGTGGCGCCGGCTTCGGCGGCCGCCCCGGTGGCGGTCCCGGAGGTGGCGGTTTCCGCGGTGGCCCCGGAGGTCGTGGCGGCACTCAAGGCGCCTTCGGCCGAGGTGGAGGGCGCCCAGGCCGGGCGCGCAAGTCCAAGCGCGCCAAGCGCCTGGAGTTCGAGGAGATGCAGGCACCGTCGATCGGTGGCGTCAGCGTCCCCCGTGGTGACGGCACGACCGTCATCCAGATCCGCCAGGGCGCCAGCCTGTCCGACTTCGCCGACAAGATCGACGCGAACCCGGGCGCGCTCGTCACCGTGCTCTTCCACCTCGGTGAGATGGCCACGGCGACGCAGAGCCTCGACGAGGACACCTTCCGGCTGCTCGGTGGCGAGCTCGGCTACGACATCCGCATGGTCTCGCCCGAGGAGGAGGAGCGCGAGCTCTTCGACTCCTTCAACATCGACCTCGAGATCGGGGTCGACACCGAGGAGGAGGAGGACCTCGAGGCCCGTCCGCCGGTCGTGACCGTCATGGGTCACGTCGACCACGGCAAGACGCGTCTCCTCGACGCGATCCGCAACGCCGAGGTCGCCGCCGGTGAGGCGGGCGGCATCACCCAGCACATCGGCGCCTACCAGATCCACAAGGAGCACGAGGGCGTCGAGCGGGCCATCACCTTCATCGACACCCCGGGCCACGAGGCGTTCACCGCCATGCGTGCCCGTGGTGCCAAGGTCACGGACATCGCGATCCTCGTCGTGGCCGCCGACGACGGCGTCATGCCGCAGACCATCGAGGCGCTCAACCACGCCCAGGCCGCGGACGTCCCGATCGTCGTCGCCGTCAACAAGATCGACGTCGAGGGTGCCAACCCGGCCAAGATCCGCCAGCAGCTCACCGAGTACAACCTCGTCGCCGAGGAGTACGGCGGCGAGACGATGTTCGTCGACGTCTCCGCGAAGCAGGGACAGAACATCGACCAGCTGCTCGAGGCCGTGCTGCTGACGGCCGACGCGGCCCTCGACCTGCGGGCCAACCCCGAGCGCGACGCCCGTGGCATCGCCATCGAGGCGAACCTCGACAAGGGCCGCGGCGCCACGGCGACCGTCCTCATCCAGTCGGGCACGCTGCGCGTCGGTGACGCCATCGTCGCGGGCTCCTCGCACGGCCGCGTCCGGGCCATGCTCGACGAGCACGGCAACTCCGTCCCGGAGGCACTCCCGTCGCGTCCGGTCCAGGTGCTCGGTCTGTCCACCGTCCCGCGGGCCGGCGACACGTTCGTCGTCGCCCCCGACGACCGCACCGCGCGCCAGATCTCCGAGAAGCGCGAGGCGGCCGACCGCCAGGCGAGCCTGGCCAAGGCACGCAAGCGCATCTCGCTCGAGGACCTCAACGAGGCCCTCGCGGCGGGCAAGGTCGACACCCTCAACCTCATCCTCAAGGGTGACGTGTCGGGTTCGGTCGAGGCGCTCGAGGACGCCCTGCTCCAGATCGACGTGGGCGAGGAGGTCGACCTGCGGATCATCGACCGGGGCGTCGGAGCGATCACGCTCAACAACATCAACCTCGCGATGGCGTCCGACGCCATCATCATCGGTTTCAACGTGCGGGCCGAGGGCCAGAACGCCGAGGTCGCCGAGCGCGAGGGCGTCGAGATCCGCTACTACTCGGTGATCTACCAGGCGATCGAGGAGATCGAGCAGGCGCTCAAGGGCATGCTCAAGCCGGAGTTCGAAGAGGTCGAGCTGGGCACCGCGGAGATCCGTGAGATCTTCCGGAGCAGCAAGTTCGGCAACATCGCCGGCTCGATCGTCCGCAGCGGCGAGATCCGGCGCGGCACCCGGGCGAGGATCACCCGCAACGGTGTCGTCGTGGCGGAGAACATCGAGATCGCGGGCCTGCGCCGGTTCAAGGACGACGTCACCGAGGTCCGCGAGGGCTTCGAGTGCGGCATCAACCTCGGGTCGTTCAACGACCTTCAGCTCGAGGACCTCATCAGCACCTACGAGATGCGGGAGAAGCCTCGAGCGTGATGCGCCGGGTCCCACGCTCTGCGTGGGCGAAGCCGAGAGCCTGACCCGGGCGGATCTCCCCTCACGGGTGGGCGGGCCCAAGGGTGTGATCCGGCGGGTCACGCGCGGCCCGTTGGCGCGCGTGGGCCGTGCCGAGCGTTCCCGACCGGACCCTCACCTCGTCTGTCGCGCAGTGCCGGCGGCCGCCGCTTCGGCGGCGTGTCCCCGGCACGCCGACAGACGAGGGCGGGGAGGTAGGGGCACCTCATCGGGGGCGCGGCGGCCCGCCCGTGCCTGCCCGCCGGCCGCCCC
>OBLS010000803.1_pt1 | contig 12107 bp, 9 predicted proteins | sample 1519901 | NCBI WGS metagenome assembly OBLS01 (sample SAMEA3113585, study PRJEB22503) | soil metagenome
TAGGGGGCCTACAAGCTTACCGACCCCAACCAAACTCCGAATGCCATGGCTCCAGAGCTCGGCAGTGAGACCACGGGGGATGAGCTTCGTGGTCGAAAGGGAAACAGCCCAGATCGCCGGCTAAGGCCCCTAATTCCGAACTAAGTGGTAAACGATGTGGGATTGCCCAGACAGCCAGGAGGTTGGCTTAGAAGCAGCCACCCTTGAAAGAGTGCGTAACAGCTCACTGGTCGAGTGATCCTGCGCGGACAATGTAACGGGGCTCAAGTTCGGAGCCGAAGCCGCGGATTTCAGCGCTTGCGCTGGAGTGGTAGGGGAGCGTCGATCTCGGTGTGAAGCGACGGTGTGAACCGGCGTGGACCGTGGTCGAGTGAGAATGCAGGCATGAGTAGCGAAAGAGGGGTGAGAAACCCCTCCGCCGAATGTCCAAGGGTTCCTGGGGAAGGCTAATCCGCCCAGGGTGAGTCGGGAGCTAAGGCGAGGCCGACAGGCGTAGTCGATGCACAACCGGTTGATATTCCGGTACCGCTGTGCCCGCGCCCATGCCGAATCTAGGTTGCTAAGGGGCTGTCTTCGGACGAACCGACCCACCTGGAGGAGGCAAGCGATGCGGGGACGCAGGAGGGCAGGTGAGCCCAGGCGATGGTTGTCCTGGGGTAAGCGTGTAGGTCGGGGACCAGGTAAGTCCGGGCCCCATCAAGACCGAGACGTGATACCGAGCCGTTTCAGGCGAAGTCACTAATCCCATGCTGCCAAGAAAAGCCGCTAGTGAGCTGGCACAGCGCCCGTACCCCAAACCAACACAGGTGGACAGGTAGAGAATACCAAGGCGATCGGGAGAACGGTGGTTAAGGAACTCGGCAAAATACCTCCGTAACTTCGGGAGAAGGAGGGCCCCCCTAGGGTGACAGGCTTCGCGCCTCGAGCTCGACGGGGCCGCAGAGACCAGGGGAAAGCGACTGTTTACTAAAAACACAGCAGCGTGCTAAGTCGCAAGACGCTGTATACGCTGTGACGCCTGCCCGGTGCCGGAAGGTTACGGGGAAGGGTTAGCCGCAAGGCGAAGCTCTGAACCTAAGCCCCGGTAAACGGCGGCCGTAACTATAACGGTCCTAAGGTAGCGAAATTCCTTGTCGGGTAAGTTCCGACCTGCACGAATGGCGTAACGACTTTCCTACTGTCTCAACCACAGACCCGGCGAAATTGAAGTACGAGTAAAGATGCTCGTTAGCTGCAGCAGGACGGAAAGACCCCGTGGACCTTCACTACAGCTTGATATTGGGTTTTGGTATGCGTTGTGTAGGATAGGTGGGAGACTGGGAAGCATTGGCGCCAGCCAGTGTGGAGTCAACGTTGAAATACCACCCTGCGTATGCCGGGACTCTAACCTGGGTCCGTGATCCGGATCGGGGACAGTGTCAGGTGGGTAGTTTGACTGGGGCGGTCGCCTCCTAAAGAGTAACGGAGGCGCCCAAAGGTTCCCTCAGCCTGGTTGGCAATCAGGCGTCGAGTGCAATGGCACAAGGGAGCTTGACTGCGAGACAAACACGTCAAGCAGGTGCGAAAGCAGGACATAGTGATCCGGCGGTTGCGTGTGGAAGCGCCGTCGCTCAACGGATAAAAGGTACCCCGGGGATAACAGGCTCATCTTCCCCAAGAGTCCATATCGACGGGAAGGTTTGGCACCTCGATGTCGGCTCATCGCATCCTGGGGCTGAAGCAGGTCCCAAGGGTTGGGCTGTTCGCCCATTAAAGCGGTACGCGAGCTGGGTTTAGAACGTCGCGAGACAGTTCGGTCCCTATCCGCTGCAGCCGGAGGGAACTTGAGGAAGGCTGTCCCTAGTACGAGAGGACCGGGACGGACGCAGCTCTCGTGTGCCAGTTGTTCTGCCAAGAGCACTGCTGGTTAGCGACCTGCGGAAGGGATAAGCGCTGAAAGCATCTAAGTGCGAAGCCCGTTCCAAGATGAGGTTCCCCACAGGGTCAACCTGGTAAGGCCCGTGGTAGATCACCACGTTGATAGGCCGGAGGTGGAAGCACGGCAACGTGTGAAGCCGACCGGTACTAATCGGCCGAGGGCTTGGATTTACTGTGATGTTCGTGCTCGCTATGGAGTCCTCAGGGAGCCGGCGCTTGGTGGCGCCCACCTGGGTTGACAACAGATTTCGGTGGCCATGGCGGAGGGGTCACACCCGTTCCCATCCCGAACACGGAAGTTAAGCCCTCCAGCGCCGATGGTACTTGGCAGGAGACTGCCTGGGAGAGTAGGTCGCCGCCGGATTTCTCCTTGAAGAGGGCCGCCCAGAGGGCGGTCCTCTTCGCGTTTTCGCACTCTCTTGGTACTCCCCGGACCGGAAGTAGGCTCTGCTACATGGCAACTCCCAACCGCCGGCGCGGGCGTCCAGGGCGACCGTCCAACGAGGGGCGGGGCTCCGGCGACGGTCGTGGGCGCGGCACGGGCGGCGCCGGTGGGCGTGCCGCCCCGTCGCGGGGCTCCGGACGGGCCGGGCGGCCCGGCAGGGACCAGCGCGACGCGCCGGGCGACCGGGGGGCGGCCCCGCGCGACGGCCGGTCGTCTGGCGGGCGCGGCAGTGCGCCGCGGCCGGGTGCCCGCGGGGGATCGGGGCGGCGTCGTGTCGACGGCGGTTCCGACGACGAGCGGACGCGCCGTGGCGGCCTCGCGGGACCGCGACGATGGGGTGGCGTCGCCCGGCGGGGTGCGGGGCAGGTGTCGCCGCCGACGGCGTCCGAGTCCTGGCGAGCCGCCGTCCGCCCCGCCCCCGGCGACGAGCGCAGCGGTGAGGCCGCAGGCGGCCCGGCGGGACTGCGCTGGCAGCCCGAAGAGTGGATCGACGAGGGCGAACTGCGCGATGAGGCGACCGAGGCGGTCGGCCGCAGCCGTGACGCCTCAGGGCAGGAGTCGCGCCGGCGCCGTGTTGGCCCCGGTCCCGGGAAGGGCAGGTCGCAGCGTCAGGCGGGCGGGGGGCCAGAGCAGGAGCGAGGCCGCCCGGCGCCGTCGCCGTCCGACGAGGCGCGCAAGGCGATCGCCCCCGACCGGCTGCCGCGGTTCGAGGCCCGCCTGCGCGAGGCGGGCGAGTCGTTCAAGCGCGAGCGCTACGAGGAGGCGCGCCGCATCCTGCGCCCGCTCGCCGACCAGGCGCCCCGGGTGTCGGCGGTGCGCGAGCTCTACGGGCTGACGCTCTACCGCCTGGGCCGGTGGGCCCCGGCGATCGGGGAGCTCGAGGCATTCCGGGCTCAGACGGGCAGCACCGAACAGCATCCCGTGCTGGCCGACTGCTACCGAGCCCTCGGCCGGTACGCCGAGGTGGAGGAGCTCTGGGACGAGCTGCGAGCCGCCAGCCCCAGCGCCGAGCTGGTGGCCGAGGGCCGCATCGTGGCGGCGGGCGCGCTCGCCGACCAGGGCCGGCTCGACGACGCCATCCGGCTGCTCGAGGCGGCGGCCAAGCCGACGAAGCGTCCGCGGGTGCACCACCTGCGCATCGCCTATGCCCTGGCCGACCTGTACGAACGGGCCGGCGACCTGCCCCGGGCCCGCGAGCTGTTCACGCGCGTGGCGGCGAGCGACGCCGAGTTCGTCGACGTCGAGTCCCGCCTCCGGGCCCTGCGCTAGAGCCGTTCATGGCCACGGCACTGGTCGCACCGGCCCGCCACTAGCCTGGGGACATGGACATCCAGAGCCTGCTCGGTGACGAGGCCGAGAGCCTGCTCAACCACGAGTCGAAGGGCATCCCGAAGGACGACCTCGTCCTGCCGGGGGCCGACTACATCGATCGCGTCTTCTCGCAGACCGACCGGTCGCCCCAGGTGCTCCGCAACCTCCAGGCGCTGTTGGGGCACGGCCGCCTCGGCGGCACGGGGTACGTGTCGATCCTGCCCGTCGACCAGGGCATCGAGCACTCGGCGGCCGCCAGCTTCGCCCCCAACCCCCAGTATTTCGACCCCCGCAACATCGTCGAGCTGGCGATCGAGGGGGGCTGCAACGCCGTGGCTTCCACCTTCGGAGTGCTCGGGGCGGTGTCACGCCGCTACGCGCACAAGATCCCGTTCATCGTGAAGATGAACCACAACGAGCTGATCACCTACCCCAACAAGTTCGACCAGGTGATGTTCGGGTCGGTCGACCAGGCGTTCGACCTCGGCGCCGCGGCCGTAGGGGCCACCATCTACTTCGGATCCGAAGAGGCCACGCGCCAGCTGCAGGAGGTGAGCGAGTCGTTCGCCCGGGCCCACGAGCTGGGCCTGTTCACCGTGTTGTGGTGCTACCTGCGCAACCCGGCGTTCAAGCAGGGCAGCGTCGACTACCACAACGCCGCCGACCTCACCGGCCAGGCCAACCACATCGGCGTCACGATCGAGGCCGACATCATCAAGCAGAAGCTGCCCACCAACAACGGCGGCTACAACGCCCTCGAGGGCTACGGCAAGACCAACAAGGCCGTCTACGAGAACCTCACGACCGACCATCCGATCGACCTGTGCCGCTGGCAGGTGGCCAACAACTACATGGGCCGCATCGGGCTGATCAACAGCGGTGGCGAGTCGAAGGGCGCGTCCGACCTGTCCGAAGCCGTGCGCACGGCGGTGATCAACAAGCGAGCCGGCGGCATCGGGCTGATCTCCGGGCGCAAGGCGTTCCAGCGGCCGATGTCCGAGGGCGTCGAGCTGCTCAACGCCATCCAGGACGTCTACCGCGACGAGGCCATCACCCTCGCCTGACTCCGGTCGTTTGCACCCCATGGGGCGGGTCCTGGGGCCCGAATGGGGGCCATTTGTGTCTCGCAAACGGCTGGCGTTCGCGCGCTGCGTGATGTCGACCGTTCTGCCACCGGGTATTCGCCACGCTTTGCGGCGACGGCGATAGGGTCATATCCGGTAAGGAACCACGCCGAAGGGGGGCGGGTTTGTCCGAGATAGTGCAACGCTCGAGAGCGCCAGAGGTGCTCGACAGGGTGATCATCCGGTTCGCCGGCGATTCGGGTGACGGCATGCAGCTCACCGGCGACCGCTTCACCACGTCGAGCGCCCTCTACGGCAACGACCTGGCGACGTTGCCCGACTTCCCGGCCGAGATCCGGGCGCCGGCCGGCACCGTCGCCGGCGTCTCGGCGTTCCAGGTCCACATCTCCGACCACGACATCACCACGCCGGGCGATGCCCCCAACGTGCTCGTGGCCATGAACCCCGCGGCGCTGCAGAGCCAGATCGGGCGAGTGGCATCGGGCGCCACGGTCATCCTCAACTCCGACGCCTTCGACGAGCGCCACCTGGCCAAGGTCGGCTACACCGACGACCCGCGCCACGACGGCAGCCTCGACGGCTACACGGTCTACGAAGTGCCCATGACCTCGCTCACCAAGGGCGCGGTCGAGCCCCTGGGCGTCAAGCCCCGCGACGCCGAACGGTCGAAGAACTTCTTCGCGCTGGGGCTGGTCTCGTGGATGTACACGCGCCCGGTGAAGCCCACGCTCGAGTGGATCGAGCGGCGGTTCGTGGCCAAGCCACAGGTGGCCGAGGCCAACGCCGCGGCGTTCAAGGCCGGCCACGCGTTCGGCGAGACCGCCGAGCTGTTCGATCATCCCTACGAGGTCAAGCCCGCCACGCTGCCGGCCGGCACCTACACCAACATCACGGGCAACACGGCCCTGGCGTGGGGTCTGATCGCCGCCAGCCAGCTCTCCGGGCTGCCGCTGTTCCTCGGTTCCTATCCGATCACGCCGGCGTCCGACATCCTCCACGAGCTGTCCAAGCACAAGAACTTCGGGGTCCGCACCCTGCAGGCGGAGGACGAGATCGCGGGCATCGGCGCCGCAGTCGGCGCGGCCTACGGCGGTCATCTCGGGGTGACCACGACCAGTGGGCCGGGCATGGCGCTCAAGGCCGAGACGATGGGCCTGGCCGTCAACCTCGAGCTGCCGCTGCTGGTGATCGACATCCAGCGCGGGGGCCCGTCGACCGGGCTGCCCACGAAGACCGAGCAGGCCGACCTGCTCATGGCGTTCTACGGGCGCCACGGCGAGGCGCCGCTGCCGATCGTGGCGGCGCGCAACCCGAGCCACTGCTTCGAGGTGGCGATCGAGGCCGCCCGCATCGCGCTCACCTGGCGCACGCCGGTGATCCTGCTGTCCGACGGCTACCTGGCCAACGGCTCCGAGCCGTGGCGACTGCCCGACATCGACTCGTTGCCCGACCTGTCGGTGACCTTCGCCACCGAGCCCAACCACACCTCGCCCGACGGCGAGCCCGAGTTCTGGCCCTACCTGCGCGACCCCGAGACGCTCGCCCGGGCGTGGGCGCTGCCGGGCACGCCGGGGCTGATGCACCGCATCGGCGGGCTCGAGAAGGAGGAGGGCTCGGGCAACGTCAGCTACGACCCGGTCAACCACGAGCAGATGGTGCACATCCGGGCCGACAAGGTGGACCGCATCGCCGAGAGCATCCCCGACGTCGAGGTGACCGGCGACGTCGACGACGCCGAGCTGCTCGTCGTCGGCTGGGGGTCGACCTGGGGCGCCATCGACGGGGCCGTCAGCCGAGCGCGCCACGCCGGCCACAAGGTCGCCCACGCCCACCTCACGCACCTCAACCCGTTCCCGCGCAACCTTGGCGACGTGGTCCGCCGCTACCCGCGGGTGCTCGTGCCCGAGCTCAACCTCGGCCAGCTGGCACACCAGCTGCGGGCCGAGTTCCTGGTCGACGCGCGCACGGTGTCGAAGGTGCGGGGCCTACCGTTCACTGCGGCCGAGCTCGAGCAGGAGATCGTCGACCACCTCAAGTACGAGGGCTCCACATGACCGACACCGCCATCCCTGTGACCAGCCGCAAGGACTGGACCAGCGACCAGGAGGTGCGCTGGTGCCCGGGCTGCGGCGACTACTCGATCCTCGCCGCCGTGCAGCTGCTCATGCCCGACCTGGGCGTCAAGCGCGAGGACACGGTGTTCGTGTCGGGCATCGGCTGCGCCGCCCGCTTCCCGTACTACATGAACACCTACGGGATGCACACGATCCACGGCCGGGCGCCCGCCATCGCCACGGGCCTGGCGCTGGCCCGCCCCGACCTGCACGTGTTCGTGGTGTCGGGCGACGGTGACGCGTTGTCGATCGGCGGCAACCACCTCATCCACGCGTTGCGCCGCAACGTCGACATCACGATCCTGCTGTTCAACAACCAGATCTATGGGCTGACCAAGGGCCAGTACTCACCCACCAGCGAGGTCGGGAAGGTCACGAAGTCGACGCCGTTCGGCAGCCTCGACCACCCGTTCAACCCGATCAGCGTGGCCATCGGCGCCGAGGCGTCGTTCGTGGCCCGCACCCACGACATGGACCGCCGCCACATGATGGAGACGATCCGCCGGGCCTTCGAGCACCGGGGTTCGTCGCTGGTGGAGATCTACCAGAACTGCAACGTCTTCAACGACGGCGCCTTCGAGGCCATCACCGCCAAGCAGCAGCGCGACGACATGCTCATCCCGCTGCGCCACGGCGAGCCCATCCGCTTCGGTGCCGACGGCACCAAGGGCGTCGTCATCGACTCGCAGCGGGGCGCCCACATCGTCGACGCGGCCGGGGTGGGCGAGCAGGCGCTGCTCGTGCACGACGAGACCCGCGACGACCCGAGCGTGGCGTTCATGCTGTCGCGGCTGGCCCGCGGCCCGTTCGAGCCGACGCCGATCGGCGTCTTCCGCGACGTCGTGCGACCCGACTACGGCGAGGGCGTCAACCGGCAGATCGCAGCGTCGCAAGAGCAACGGGGCCCGGGCGACCTCTCGGCGCTGCTGCGGTCGGGCGCCACGTGGGACGTCAACTAGCGCTACGCGTCTTCACCGAGCCCCAACAGGGCGCCAGCTACGACGACCTGTTGACCGTGGCCCGCGAGGCCGAGGCGCTCGGGTTCGACGCCTTCTTCCGGTCCGACCACTACCTCGCGATGGGTCCGGGCACGGGTGAGCCGGGCCCCACCGACGCCTGGGTCACGCTGGCCGGGCTGGCCCGAGAGACCCAGCGGGTCCGGCTGGGCACGCTGGTCACCGCCGGCACGTTCCGCCTGCCGGGACCGCTGGCCATCACCGTCGCCCAGGTCGACGCCATGTCGGGCGGGCGGGTGGAGCTGGGGCTGGGTAGCGGCTGGTTCGACCAGGAGCACGCCGCCTACGGCATACCGTTCCCCAGCGTCGCCGAGCGCTTCGCCCGCCTCGAGGAGCAGCTCGCGGTGGTGACGGGGCTGTGGTCGACGCCTGTCGGCGAGCGGTTCGACTACGACGGGCGCTACTACCAGCTCACCGACTCACCCGGGCTGCCCAAGCCGGTGCAGCAGCCCCATCCGCCGGTGATCATCGGCGGCTGGGGCAAGCGGCGCACGCCGGCGCTGGCCGCGCGGTATGCCGCCGAGTTCAACGTGCCGTTCCCGCCCCTGAAGGACTTCGCCCCGCAGGTCGCGGCCGTCTCTCAGGCCTGCGAGGAGGCGGGGCGTGACCCGTCGACGATGACGTGGTCGGCCGCCGTGGTGTTGTGCTGCGGCGAGGACGAGGCCGCATTCCGGCGCCGCGCCGAGGCCATCGGGCGCGAGCCGGGCGACCTGCGCGACAACGGGCTGGCCGGGACGGTGAGCGAGGTCACCGACAAGCTGGGTGCCTTGGCCCAGGCCGGCGCCCAGCGGATCTACCTGCAGGTGCTCGATCTCGCAGACCTCGACCACCTGCGCCTGGTCGCCGAGCAGGTCGCACCGGCGGTGCGCTGAACGGTGGCCGAGCCGCGGGCGGTCAGCCGTGGGCGGTCGGGCCGGCACGCTCGACGGTCATGCGCAGCAGCACCCGGCGGTCGTGCTCCATCGCGGCTCGGTAGTCTTCCCAGTCGGGGTGCTCGCCGCTGATGCGCCGGTAGTACTCGACCAGCGGCTCCATCGCGTCCGGCAGCGACACCACGTCGACGGGGCCCTCGACCTGCACCCAGTCGCCGAAGAAGCGATCGGTGAACGCGCACAGGGCTGCGTAGGGCAGCTTGCGGAGGTGGCGCACCTTGTAGGCCGTCTCACGGCTCGAGATCTCGACCCGGCCGAGATCGTCGACCCCGGCGGTCACCGGTGACATCTGCGTCGTGCCGTCGGCCCGTGTCGTGGCGAGCACGGCCCAGTGGTGCTGGCGGATGAACGCCAGCGCGGTGTCGGTGTCCAGGGCAGCCATCCTCTCGGTCAACCGAGGTCGCGGAAGACGAGCCCGGTCTTCGGCTTCGGGTGGAAGAACGTGGTCTTCGGTGGCATGCGTTCGCCGCCGTGGGCGGTCGCCTCGATCTGCGCCACGGTCGCCGGTCGGAGCAGGACCCCGGCCTGGGCCTCGCCGCCGGCGACGGCGCGGCGCACGTTGTCGGGCCCGTGCTGGAAGCTGAGCCGGTGCGCGGGCAGCGACGCCAGCGCCAGGTCGAGGCGAGCGGAATCGAGGTCGCGGGCGTCGGCCAGCGCGTCGGGCCGGGGACGGAGGAGCACCTCGCCGCCGCCCGGCAGGACGGCGCACAGCGCCCCGGCGTCGACCATCGCGGTGGTGACGGGGACATCGACGGGAGGCGCGCCGAGCGCCTCGAACCACGGGTCGAGGGCCGTGACGAGGTCGAACCCGTCGGGGAGCCCCGTGAGCAGGCGGTGGATGGCGCGGACGGAAAGCTCGTCCTCGACCAGCTCGACCAGGTACGCCATCGTCGCCCCGGAGTCGCCGGCCCGGCCCTCGGCCTGCTCGCGCTCGCCTCGGTAGGCGAGCGAGGTCTCGTAGCGGTGGTGCCCGTCGGCGATGAGAACCGGCTGAGCCGCCACGGCGGCCGCGATGGCATCGCACCGCTCGGGGTCGTCGACCACCCACACCGTGTGGTGCACGCCCTCGTCGTCGATGGCGGCGACGGGGTCGGTGTCGACCGGCAGCAGGTCGGTCAGGCCCTTGGCCAGCGACAGCCCCCAGATGGCCGAGAGGTTGGCGCGGCACGCCCGAAGCAGGTCGAGGCGGTCGCTGCGCGCCTTCGGGGTGGTGTGCTCGTGGGGGAGGATGTCGTTCCCCGGCGGGCTGAGATCGAGCGCCCCGATCACGCCGGTCGTGTGCCGATCGACGCCGCTGTCGTCGACGTAGGACATGCGATAGACGGTGAACGACGGGCGGGCGTCGTCGACGAGCACGCCGTCGGCGCGCCAACCGGCGAAGAGCCGGCGGGCGACGGTGTAGCGGTCGTCGCTGCCGGCGCCGGGTTCGTCGACCGGCAGGTCGACCCGCACGGCGTTGTAGGGGCTGCGGGCGGCGAGCTCGGCGCGCTCGGCGTCGTCGATGACGTCGTAGGGAGGGCTGACGACGTCGCCGAGACCGACGCGGGTCAGGTCGTACCGGATGCCGGGGAACGGCTGGAATCGGGCCACGCGCCCATCCTGGCAGACGGCCCGCCCGGGCCAAGACCGCTACGTGCAACGGACGCCCGCCTGGCCGGTGGGAGAACCGGGCTGCGACCATGCCGCCATGGCGTGGGTGCTCGACCTCGACGGCGTGGTCTGGTTGGCGGAGCAGCCGATCGACGGCGCGGCCGCGGCGGTCGAGCGCCTGCGGGCGCGGGGCGACCGCGTGCTGTTCGCGACCAACAACTCGTGGGCACGCCTCGAGGACCAGGAGGCCAAGCTCGACCGCATGGGCATCCCGGCCGCGGGCGACGTGGTCACCTCGGCGATGGCCGCCGCCACGCTGGTTGACGCCGGCGAGCGGGTGCTGGTGTGCGGCGGTCCCGGCGTCGTGCAGGCGGTGGGCGCCCGGGGTGCGGAGCCGGTGGCCGAGGGCGATGCCGCGGCGGTGATCGTGGGGTTCCACCGCGACTTCGACTACGAGCGGCTCCGCATCGCCGCCACCGCCGTGCGCCGCGGCGCCCGCCTCGTGGCCACCAACGACGACGCCACCTACCCGACGCCCGACGGCCCGATCCCCGGCGGGGGTGCTCTGGTGGCCGCCGTCGCCTACGCCGCCGGGGTGCGGCCCGTCGTCGCCGGAAAACCCCACCGGCCGATGGCCGACCTCATCCGAGCGCTCGCAGGCGACGAGGGGACGGTGGTCGGCGACCGGCCGGAGACCGACGGTGCGTTCGCCGCCGCGCTCGGCTACCGCTTCGCCCTTGTGCTCACGGGGGTGACCGGCGAGGCGGATCTGCCGGTGGAGCCGTCACCGGACGTCGTGGCCGCCAGCCTTGCCGACCTGGTCGTCAGCGGACCGCCACGATGAACATTGCCGTCGCTGCCAGGCACGCGACGGTCCGCACGTGGTTCCACGGCAGCCACTCGGCCATGTAGCGGTCCCAGAGGGCGGGTGCCGACGGGTCGTCCGGCTCGGTCGCCTCGAGGGCGTCGTTGCGGGGCACGTGGTATGCCATCGTGAGCAACACCGCGCCGACGAGGTAGAGCAGGCTGCCGGCGAGCAGGTAGGGCCCGTCGTGCTCGTCGAGGCGGAACACCGACACGACGCCAACGGCGACGCACAGCGCCGCCGTGCCCATCAACGCGAGCAGGAACAACGGCGTGAGGATCGCGACGTTGATCGACCGCATCGCGGCCATGCCCTGCGTGCCCGGTAGGCGGTCGAGGGCCCGCATGATGAAGTTGGAGAACGCGAAGAACAGTCCCGACATCACGGCGCTGCCGAGGGCTGCGGCGAGCGACAATGCGAAGAGCCAGCCGTCCATCGTCGCATCCTTACCCGTTCCAGACGCCCGCCGCGGCGGCGTCACGGGCGAAGTCGGCGAAGTCGCGGGGCGGGCGACCCAGCGCGCGTTGAACGCCGTCGGCCAGGTGGGCGTTGCGGCCGTCGAGCACGGTGGTGAAGAGATAGCTGACCAGTTCGATCACCTCGGGCGGAAGGCCCTCGGCGGCGAGCGCCGCCGCGTACTCCTCCCGGGAGATCTGCACGAAGCGCACCTTCCGGCCGGCCGCCTCTGCGATCTCGTCGACCGCCTCGGCGAACGTCAGCAGGCGGGGCCCGGTCAGCTCGTAGAGCTGGCCCGCGTGGCCGTCCTCGGTCAGGGCCGCGACCGCGACGTCGGCGATGTCGTCGGCGTCGACGAACGGCTCGCGCACGTCGC
>OBLS010000804.1_pt1 | contig 12107 bp, 13 predicted proteins | sample 1519901 | NCBI WGS metagenome assembly OBLS01 (sample SAMEA3113585, study PRJEB22503) | soil metagenome
TGGCGTTCGTAGGTCCCGGGCGGATCCGGAGGCGAGTCCCCGAAGCCGGGGAGATCGGGGGCAAGCACCCTGCGGTCAGCCGAGCCGAGCGCGGAGAGCAGGTGGCGGTACATGTATGAGCTCTGCGGCCATCCGTGCAGGCAGAGCACGGGGTGGCCTTTCGCCGCTCGGGTGGGCTCAACTTCCCGATACGAGATCCCGCCGATGCTCCTGATCGTCGGCGCCGGCATCGACCCAAGCTACCGGCGCATGCGCCGCGACGAGCTACCCGACCTCGGCGGCGGGCGCGCTCGAAGCGGCGGCCTCACGGCGCACCGACTGCGGCGGCCGCTCGGCCCGCGCGCCGCGCAGGAGGGCGACCGCCACCACCAGGCCGGCGACCGAGACCAGCGCGGCCAAGAGCATCGCGCTGCTGAGAGCATCGACGAACGCGGCCTGGGCCCGGTCGGGGCCCGCGATCAGGCTGGCGGGGTCGAAGCCGCTGCCGAGCTGGTGCTGGAAGATCGCGCCTGTCGCGGCGACGCCCACCGTGCCGCCGACCATGCGCGACATCTGCAGGACGCCGGAGGCTACACCCGCCTTCTGGACGCTGACCGCGTTCATCGCGGCGGTGGACATGGGCGACATCACCAGGGCGATGCCGACCCCCATCAGGATGAACGGGGCCAGCAGGCCGCTGTAGGTCGTGTCGATGTCGATCGCCGAGAACATGAACATCGACACGCTCAGGGTCGCGAGGCCGACGCTCATCGGCCAGACGGGGCCGAAGCGGTCCGAGAGCCGCCCCGCGATCGGCGCCACGACGGCGATCACCAGGGTCGTCGGCAGAAAGCGGATCCCCGCCTCCAGGGCGCCGTAGCCCAGGATGTCCTGCAGGTACAGGGCCATGAAGAAGAACGACCCCATCATCGCGAAGGTGATGATGAAGGCGACGAGGTTGGCGCCGACCGACTGCCGCGAGCGGAACAGGGCGAACTCGACCATCGGCCTACGGGAGCGCAGCTCGATCGCGACGAACGCCGCCAGCGCCGCGGCGCCGCCCACGAGCAGGGCGACGATCTCGGTGGAACCCCAGCCCCACGAGTTGCCCTCGATCAAGGCGAGCACGATCGCGGTGAGCCCCGCAGTCAGGGCGACGATGCCCGGGTAGTCCACGGTCCGACCGACGCTCTCGTCGCGGGACTCACGCACCGCGAACAACGTGGCGATCACGGCCGCGACGGCGACCGGCAGGTTTATGAAGAAGATGGCTCGCCAGGACACGTACTCCGTCAGGGCGCCGCCCACGACTGGGCCGATGGAGAGCGCCAGGGCGGACACCCCGGCCCAGGTCCCGATCGCCTTGCCGCGCTCCGAGGCGGGAAAGGCATGGGTGACGATGGACAGGGTGGCGGGCATCATCAGGGCCGCGCCGATTCCCTGCACCGCGCGCGAGCCGATCAGCATCGTCGAGTCCGCCGCCAGTCCGGCGGTGGCCGAGGTGACGGCGAAGATGATCACGCCCGTCAGGAACATCGCCCGGCGCCCGAAGATGTCCCCTAGCCGGCCGCCGGTTGCGATCAGCACCGCGAAGGTCAGCGTGTAGCCGTTCACGACCCACTCCAGGTCGGCGATGTCAGCGTCCAGATCCCGCTGGATGGACGGGAGCGCGACGTTCACGACCGTGTTGTCGAGCATGACCATGAACAGCGCGAAGCACATCGCCCCGAGCGTCCACCACTTGCGGTTGTCATCGGTGATCAGGTGGCGATAGCGGGTCATGCCGGCCTCTCCCCCCTGCTCGCCCGCAGCTGGTTGCGGCTGTGGAGCTCGGCGATGTCCTCGCGTTCCATCAGGGTCGAGAGCGCGTCGGCGAGCTTGGCGCGTTCACGGCCCTCCAGCGAGGCGGCGAAGGTCTCCAGGCCCGCCAGGCGGGCGGAGATGATCCGGTCCGCCAGCTCCGCGCCCTTGGCGGTCAACCCGACACGGCGGACCCGACGGTCCTCCGAGTCCTCGCTGCGCGTCGCGAGCCGGCGCTTGACCAGCCCGTCGACGGCGCGGCTGGCGGAGGCCGCGGAGATGCCCAGGGTCTCTGCGAGGGCGCTGACCGTCGCGGGCGGCTCGTCGCCGGCGCCCTGGAGCGTGACGACAGCCTTCATCTGCACGAAGGTGAGGCCGCTCTCGTCGATGACGCGCAGGACGTCACCGCCGCGGCCGCCAAGGCAGTGGAGCATCAGGGAGCCGAGCTGGATCGCAAGCTCGCGGTCGCTGACGGACGCGCCTTTCGCGCCTCTCTTGGGCTTCGTCGCTGCTTCCATTACGACAATTATTGCAGGACTGGAACTATTGCGTATGCGCAACGGTATGTGAGGTGCGTCACACAGGCCGACTGGAGGCGGGGGCGCTTGCCGTCCGTCCCGCGAATTAGGTTCCAGGTGACGAATGCGAACGGACGTCCAGCTCGACCATCACCACGTGTGGCACCCGTTCACCCATCAGCGCGACTGGGTCAGCGAGCAACCCCTGATGATCGGGCGGGCCTCGGGGGCCGAGTTGATCGACTCCGAAGGGAACCGCTACCTGGACGGCGTCTCGTCGTTGTGGTGCAACGTCCACGGCCACCGGCACCCCGTGATCGATCAGGCCGTGAAGGACCAGCTCGAGCGAGTCGCACACTCCACCATGCTGGGCCTCTCGCACCCCGGCGCAGCGCAGCTCGCCTACCGCCTGGCCGCGATCGCGCCGCCCGGCCTTGAGCGGGTGTTCTATTCGGACTCGGGCTCGACGGCCGCCGAGGTGGCGCTGAAGATGGCTTTCCAGTACTGGCAACACCGCGGTGGCCAGCACGTGCGGCGGACATCGTTCGTCTGCCTTCAGGACGCCTACCACGGGGACACGATCGGGGCGGTGTCCGTTGGCGGCATCGACCTGTTCCACAAGGCCTTCGGGCCTCTGCTCTTCCGCGCCCACCGGGCCCTGAGCGGCGACATAGACGACATGGAGCGAGTGCTTCAGACCCACGAGGAGGAGCTGGCAGCCGTGATCGTCGAGCCGCTGGTCCAGGGCGCCGCGGGGATCATCACCCATCCGCCCGGATACCTCCGGGCCGTCCGGGAGCTGTGCGACCGGCACGGCGTGCTCCTGATCTGCGACGAGGTCGCGACCGGCTTCGGCCGGACCGGAACGATGTTCGCCTGCGAACAGGAGGGTGTCAGCCCGGATTTGATGTGCGTGGGCAAGGGCCTCACGGGTGGCTACATGCCGCTCGCCGCGACCCTCTCGACCGAGAAGATCTACGCCGCGTTCCTCGGCGAGCACGAGGACCAGAGGACCTTCTTCCATGGCCACACCTACACGGGCAATCCGCTCGCCTGCGCCGCGGCGCTCGGCTGCCTCGACGTCTTCGAGATGGAGCGCACCCTGGTCAGGCTGCGGCCAAAGATCCGTCTGCTCACCGAGATGTTGCGAGCCGTCGAATCGATGCCCGAAGTGGCGGAGGTCCGCCAGCGCGGCTTCATGGTCGGCATCGATCTGGGCGAACAGGACCCGACCCTGCGGATGGGACACCGGGTCGTCCGCGAGGCGCGCGAGCGAGGAGTGATCGTCCGCCCGCTCGGCGACACGGTCGTGCTGATGCCGCCCCTCTCCATCTCCAAGGTGGACCTGCGCCGCCTGGTCGAGGTCACCACGCAGTCGATCCGCGCCGCCCAGCCGGTCACGAAGCTGGACCCGGCCGCCGCGGGCCGAGCCCACGCAGCCCTGCTCGAGGCGGCGTAGGGATCTGAAACTGACCCGCGGGACGGGTGGCCGCCGTTAGCGCTGCGGTAGTTCGGGACGACGTCGCGCAGGTTCCCGGCGAACCGACTACTCCTCGTAGGGCTCGAAGTCCGTCTTGCGCGCCCCGCACACAGGGCAGAACCAGTCGTCCGGGATGTCCGAGAAGGCGGTGCCCGGGGGAACGCCGCCATCGGGGTCTCCCTCGGCGGGGTCGTAGATGAACCCGCAAGATGTGCAGATCCACATCCGGGCTGTTGCGGCGTCGGCCATCGGGGCGAGAGAATCTAGCGTGCGGCGGCCACCGGACGTCCCGGTCGCCACTCGGGACCGGAGCCGGGTGGCCGGCGGCGAGGATTAGTCTGTCCCGCGTGAGCGAGATCCCCGAGGCCGCCGGCGAGCCGCTCCGCGGCGACGCCGACCCGCCCCCGACTCCGCGGCCCGCCGCGACGGTCATCCTGCTGCGGCGGGGCGGAAACCACAACGAGCGCGGTCTGGAGGTCCTGCTCGTGCAGCGCAACCCCGGCGCCCGGTTCATGCCGAGCGTCTGGGTCTTCCCCGGCGGTGGCGTCGATCCCGACGACGGCGAGGACGAGGCGGCCTTCCGCGCCTGCGCGGTCCGCGAGCTCAGGGAGGAGGCTGCGATCGAGGTCACCCCCGACGACCTCGTCGCCTACTCTCGCTGGATCACCCCGCGCGTGGTCCCGGTCCGCTTCGACACGCGCTTCTATCTCGCGCTCGCCCCCGCCCACTCCCCGCCCAAGCCGGATGGCAGCGAGACCGTGGACGCCGGCTGGTTCGGCCCGCGGCAGGCGCTCGACCGCCATTACGCCGGCCGCGAGGAGTTCCCGCTGGTGTTCCCGACCATTCGCCACCTCGAGTCGCTGCTGCCCTTTGCGGACGCGGAGGAGGCGCTGGAGGCGGCCCGCCGCCGAGAGGTGAAGCCCGTTGAGCCTGAGGTCGTCGGCGAAGGCGAGAACCGCAGGGTCGTCCTGCCGGACGGGATCTGATTGCGGGTCACTCGGCGCCGGGCCGCATTAGAGTCGGGGAATGACCGGCAGCCTGCCCCCGGAAGCGCGCCAGGCGTTCGAGCGGTTCGTGACCTGCGAGTACACGACCGTCGGGGCGCGCCAACAGCCCATCACCTGGCCGGTGACGCCCTATTACCGGGACGGGGCCCCCACGATCGACATCACGACCGGGCTGGGGTATCCGAAGAAGGCCGACGACGCGAAGCGGCATCCGAGCGTCTCCCTTCTGTTCAGCGACCCCACGGGCAGCGGGATGGCGCGGTCGCCGCTGGTGCTCCTCCAGGGGACCGCCGAGGTGGACGAGGTGAACCTGGACGCCAACGCCGACCGATATTTCGAGGAGTCGGGCGAGAAGCTTCCGGCCACCAAGAAGCTGCACCCGCCGAAGCCGATGAGGCGGATGTTCAGTTGGTACTACACGCGCATCTACGTCCACATCCGGCCCGAGCGGGTCTTCGTCTGGAGAGACGGGGATGTCACCGCAGAGCCGCAGATACACGACGCCCATCTGGAGGAGGTCCGCTCGGGTCACGTCGAAGAGCCGCCCGAGGATCACGGCGGTCCGGTGCCGGGCGCAACGAGTTGGGACGACCGCATGAACGAGCTGGGACGCGAGTACGAGACGGCGGTGGTGAGCTGGCTCGCTCCGGACGGGTTTCCGCTCTCCGCGCGGCTGCCGATCGGCGTGGATCGGGGGGCCGGGGCCGTGCGGCTGCTCGAACTGCCCGGTGGACTGCCGCTGGCCGAGGGCAGAGCCTGCCTGACGGTCCACCGCCACAACCCGGACTTCACATGGCAGAACAACTTCCAGGTCCGGGGCAACCTCGTGGGCGAAGGCGGGGAGTGGCGACTGGTTCCTCGCCGGCTGGTCGGGGGATTCGAGCTTCCGAAGGGGGTCACCGGCCGCTACAAGGCCTTCATGAGCCGGATGATCCCCTACCGGCGCCGCGCCAAGGAGCGCATGCGCTCCCGCACCGGCTGAGGGCGTGACCGGCTACGGCCCCTGGGCCGGACGCTCGGGAAACGGCTTCACCCCGGCGTGCCACGGGCCCGGCGCGTAGGGCGCCAGGCCGTTCTCGGCCATCTCCAGGCGGAGGCGCTTGAAGACCCCCGCCGCCCCGTCCAGCGCGGCCTCGAGCTCCTCGCCGGTCAGCTCGCGCAGGACCCAGTGAAAGAAGAGCTGGGCCTCGGTGATGCCGAAGTCGACGCTGGTCGGGACTCGCGTGATCCAGTCGATGAAGGCCGGGCTGAACAGCTCGCGCAGGGCGATGGGATCGTGATCGCGCGGCACCGTCGCGATGAATCGCCTGTTGAAGTCGATGCTCTCGAACCGGACGCGTCGGTGGGAGCGGCGGTCCAGCGCGTCCTCTGCGGTCCGCTCGATCGACTCGACGTTGAAGACCGGCACGACCGTGGCCAAATCCGGCATGTGCGACTTGACCAGGACCGCTCCTGGGACGACGGCCCGGCGGCCGAAGCCGCCCGCCTCGTGCTCGTCGGCGTCGCACGATGATCCCCAGAAGCCCGCTGTCAGCTCGCCGGTGATCCGGTTGGACCCTCCGGGATTGAGGGCGGGCGGCCCGTCGCTCGGATTCAGCCCCCCGACCTCCTCGTAGGCCAGGCCCCGCCTGCCCGCGTAGGCTCTGACCGCCTGTCCCCAGGCCGTGGCGTCGCTGCGCGCGCTCACAGCGCGGCCTTATAGAGCTCCTCGAAGTCCTCGGGCTCCAGCTCGCGAGCGTTGGTCAGGCTGCACCCGTCTCCCATCGCGCCCTCGACCAGGTCCGGGATGCCGGCCTCGGGCACACCCGCCTCCGAGAGACGCCGGGGCAGGCCCATGCTGCCCGTCAGGCTGGCCACCCAGGCCGCAAGCGAATCCCCGACCTCCTCGTCGGAGCCTCCGGACTCCGCGCCCAGCAGCCCCGCGATCTCGCGGTACCTGTCGGCGATCTCTGGGCCGCCGGCGCAGTTCCACCGGATCACGTGAGGCAGGTTGATTGCGTTCGCGACGCCGTGAGGGACTCCGTAGCGAGCCCCGGCCGCATGCGACATCGAGTGGACGGCCCCCAGCGCGACCGTCGCCCCGGCGCCGGGAACGATCGCCTGGCTGGCGGCGATCAGCATGTTGCCGCGGGCGTCCTCGTTCGAGGGATCCTCGACGGCCACGGGCAGGTTGTCTCGCATCATGCGCAACGCGTAGAGAGCGAACGCCTCGCCGTGCGGGCTGCCCTCGTTGCTGGTGAAGCCCTCGATCGCATGGGTCATCGCGTCCATCCCCGTCGCCGCCGCGATGTGGGCGGGCAGGGTCGCGGTCGACTCCGGATCGAGGATCGCGAGGCGCGGGAACAGCGGGAAATCCCCGATCATCACCTTGATCTTCTGCTTCGGGTCTCGGATGACGGCCCCAAACGAGACCTCGGATCCCGTCCCGGCCGTGGTGGGAATGCACGCGAGCGGCGCGACGGGCGCCGGTGCTCCCATCCCGTCGTTGCCGCGGGGAAGCGTGTAGAGGCCCTCGTAGTCCAGCAGCGAGCCGCCGTGGGTGAAGACGATCGTCGCCGTCTTGGCCGTGTCGATGACCGAGCCCCCGCCGAGCGCAAGGAAGGAGTCGGCCCCGGCCTCCTTCGCGGTCGCGGCGCACGCCTCGACGGTCGCCGTCGAAGAGTCCTGCGGCACGTCGTCGAACACTCCCGCGACCTCCAGCCCCCCTCCCGCGATGCCGGCCTCGGCCTTCTCGACCAGGCCCGTCGCGCGGAGGCCGGCGTCGGTGACGACAAGGGGCCTGGTCGCACCCTCCTTCATGAACTCGAACCCGGCGCCCTCGATCATCCCCCTTCCGGCGACGATCCGGGTGGGGTGGCCGAACTGGTAGTAGTCGGGGAAGGCGCGGCTCAAGCCGTCAATCGACGTTGACGAGGTCCTCGCGGCCCTGGGCCTCGAGCTGGGCCTTGTAGCGCGGGAAGATCGGCTTTGTCAGCGGGACCAGCTTCAGGATCTTGGCCACGGGGCCCTTCGCCTTGATCTGTCCGCGGGCGAGAGCGGTCGTGACGTTGACCTTGCCCAGGAAGAAGCGATGGGCGGTGTCCGCCTCCATGCTCATCTCCACCTCGGGCTCCATGTCGGTCTCTCCCAGGTCGACCCCGCCGGGCTGGTCCTCCTGGAGGCGCAGGGTGATCGTGGCCTCGGGATCCCGGTACCGGTACTGGACGATCGTGTTCGCCTTGCGGAACCTCGGCGCCAGCTCCTCGTCCTCGGCGAGCTCCTGGAACAGCTTGCCGATCGTCTCGTAGACCTCCTGGTCATCCTTGAACAGGGCCAAGGCGTCTCCTCCTCCCTTCTCGGGTGCCGGGGAATCCTATGCTCAGTGCCCGATGAAGGCGGCGGCGCGAACGTAGATCTTGTAGAGCTTGAAGGCGTCGGCGAACTCAGCGTCGCAGTAGCGCTCGAGCAGGTCGTACGCCTCGTCGTCGTCCAGGATCGCTCCCCTCCCGGGGATCTCGCCGACCGGCCCGCCCGCGAAGTCCCGGAGTTGGGTCACGGTCGCAAGGCGCTCCTCGACGCTGGAGTCGGTCCAGTCCTCGCAGGCAGCCAGGCGCAGCGGCTTGCCGGCCCCGACTCCCTGGTCAGCCGGCGAGCGCGAGCGCGCCCAGCCCCGCCGCGAGCGCGGCGCGGCACCTGCCCGGCGTACGGCGTGCGCCGCTGCTCAGCCGCTCGGCCTGGGCGGAGTCGTGAACCACGGACAGCTCGGATCCCCCTGGGGAACCGAGACGCAGCCGATCAACTCCTCCGTCTGGCCGTCGGTTGATCCCGTCCCCATGCTGGTCGCGCAGTCCGCGGGAAGCTCGTTCGGGGTGCTGGTCACGCTGCCGGCCTTGCCCGTCTTGCCGGTGTTGTCGAACCAGCAGTTGTTCGCACTGCCCTGGTAGGGGTCCCACCAGAAGTCCTCGCCGTTCGGCCGCACCTTCCCCTTCGGCGTGACCCCCATCTTGTTCCCGTGGAACTGGTTGCGGTGCGAGGTCGACTGCTCGTCCGGGTAGCAACCGGGGATGTCTGGGGGATCGGGAGTCGGGCAGATCAGCGAGTTCGGCACCGCGAACAGCATCGAGCCGCGCCGCCAGTTGTCGTAGAACCAGTTGTTGCGGACGATGTTGGCGTTTCCGCCCGCGATCCACATCCCGGTCCCGACCGGCATCGGCACCGTCGGGTCGACGTCCGAGCCTTCCAGATAGGGGTTGAAGTTGTTCGAGTAGAAGCGGTTCTTCTCCAGCAGGTCCGAGTCCTGGGGGAAGCCCGGGTGACCCGACGCCGTGAAGACGTCGGTCGTGAAGCCGTTCGCGTTGTCGTAGAAGTTGTTGTGGTGCAGCCAGACCGCGTTGCCATCGGTCCCCGAGTAGCCCGCCGTGTTGTGCCGCATGTCGCAGAACCGGATCTCGGTGTTGTAACGGGGCTTGGCCTCCCGGGTCTGCTCTCCGGTCTCGGGCGAGGCGCCCGGGTAAAGGCCCGAGTCGCCGCTGCCCGCCGCGTCGCACTTCTGCATCAGGCCGTGGTCGGACGTGTAGCCGAGCATGCCGTAGTCGGCGTTGTAGAAGGCTTTGAAGCGCTCGAGGCGGTAGCCGTCGGTCTCCAGGATGTAGATGCCGTGCTCGGCCCCGTGCCTGGCCGTCAGGTTGCGCAGAACGAAGCCATCCGCCCGGTCGGCCCTGAAGACGACGTCCTTGACGGGGTCGATCGGGCCGGCGTTCCCGGACTCGACGCGGCCCGCGTCGACGACGACGTCGTTCGGCGTCGGGCCCGAGCCCTCGATCTGGAGGTTGCACTTGACGCACTCGCCCGCGGCGGGGACCCCGTGACGGTCCTGGAGCGGGGGCTGAGGCGGGTCACCCACGAAGCTGCGCCCGCTGATGTTGACCAGGCTCTGGTCGTTCGGGCACTCCAGGTGGTAGCGATAGGAAAGCGCCGAGTTGGAGCCCTCGTCGTTGTCCTCGAGGTACTGCTCGCACGCGGGGTCGTTGTTCGGTGCCGTGCGCGAGTCGGGCTCGGTGTAGATACCCGGCATGATGACCACGCGATCGTTGTTGCCCGCGGCGTTCACGGCCTCCTGGATCGAGTCGAACTTGCAGGCCTTCAGCAGCTTTCGGTTGAACTCGCGAAATTGCTTCGCCGACTTCTTGCCGATGCGCTTCTTCTTGGAGGCCGGGCGAAGCTTGTAGCCCTTTTGCGCGGTCTTGACGGCGCCCTTCAGGCGCTTGAAGGAGCTCTTGCCCTGGCAGACCACGTGGGTCTCGCCGGCGGGCTTCTTGTCGAGGGCGGTGAAGAGGGAACGCGTCTTGGGCACCTTGCCGCCGGCGCCGCCCTTGACGGACTTGTCGACCGCGGGGTCCGGCCAGTAGGAGGCCCGCTCGATGTGGGCCATGGCCGCGGGGGCACCCACCAGCAGGCCCGCTGCGACGGCGATTGCGACGATCCCGCGCTTCTTGATCACTGACGTTCCTCTCTCCCCGGTGTTCCCGGACTCTCTCCTGCGTCGGCATTCAAACACACCGGAGGGGCTGACGGAGCGCCGCCACCCCTCGAACACGGCCCGGGCGGCGAAGCTTCGCATCGCGCACGCCCGGCCAGCGGCCGGTCAGCCGCCGGCTGCCCTGAAGTGCTCGGCCGCCTTCCCCCAGTCGACCACGTTCCACCAGGCGTCCAGGTAGTCCGGGCGCTTGTTCTGGTACTTGAGGTAGTAGGCATGCTCCCAGACGTCCACGCCGATGATCGGCGTCCTGCCCTCGGACACCGGGGTGTCCTGGTTGGGAGTAGAGACCACCGCGAGACCGGAGCCGTCGTGAATCAGCCAGGCCCAGCCCGAGCCGAACTGGCCGACACCGGCGTTTTTCAGCTCCTCCTGAAAGTCCGGGAAGGACCCGAACTTGTCGTTGATCGCGCCCGCGAGGTCACCCTCGGGCTCGCCGCCGCCCCCGGGGCTCATGATCTCCCAGAAGAAGGCGTGGTTCGAGTGACCGCCCGCGTTGTTGCGGACGGCGGTCGCCTTGTCGCCCAGGCTGTCGAGGTTCTGCAGGACCTCCTCGACGGGCCGATCGGCCCACTCGGTGCCCTCCAGGGCGGCGTTCGCCTTGTCGACGTAGGCCTGGTGGTGCTTGTCGTGGTGGACGCGCATGGTCTGCTCGTCTATATGCGGCTCGAGCGCGTTGTAGTCGTAGGGAAGATCGGGTACCTCGAACGCCATCGGCCCTCCTTAGGGGGATTCGCACTGGAGATTTGAGCCGGCGACGCACGCTGCGCCGGTCCCGGCTGGGTCCTCATCCCTAATCTAGCGAGGGTGAGCAGCGGGCCGCCGGGCGGCGGGACCTGGACGGAGGTGGCCATCACAGTGACTGCGATGGCCCTGGGACTGGCCAGCGCGCTGCTGATACCGCCGCTGCGCGACGCGATCTTCGACGCACTCAGCGGCGACACGGCCCAGGTGCGGAGCGATCTGCGGGACCTCGGGGCCCCGGGGGTCCTGATGGTCCTATGGCTGGCGCTGATCCACGCGATCGTCTGGTACCCGGCCGAGATCCTGGACGCCGCCGCGGGCTTCGTCTACGGCTTCGGGCCGGCCCTGCCGCTCGTCATGGCCGGCTGGGTCGCGTCGGGCCTGATCGCCTATTACATCGGGCGCCACGCCGGACGGCCTCTGCTCTACAAGCTCGCCGGTGAAGAGCGCTTCCTCCGCGCCGAGCGAGGGATCGAGCGCGGCGGCGCAAGCTTCCTGCTCGCCTGCAGGCTTGTCCCGATCGTCCCGTTCAGCCTGATCAGCATCGTCGCCGGGGCCGCGCGCGTGCCGGTGACGCGCTTCGCGTGGACGACCGCCGTCGGCTACCTGCCGCTGACCGCTTACTTCGTCTATCTGGGCAGCCGGCTGGAGGGCTTCTCGATCGAGGATCCGATCCTCTGGAGCGGCGCCGCGGCGCTGATCATCGCCCTGTTCGGGATCCGCTGGCTGATGCCCGAGGCGAGGCTGGACGCGAAGCCCGAGCCCGAGCCCGATCCGAAGCCCGGCGGCTAGTCCAGGGTTCGCTCGGAGCGGTAGCTCTCCAGGTCGCCCCGGGCCTTCCCGCGCACCAGCCCGCGAGCCACAGGCACGCCCAGGACCCAGCCCGCGGGTCCGAGCGCCTGGCGCGCCCACTTGTGGAAGGAGAAGGAGTCCTCGTGCTCGACGATCCTCCCGTCGCGGAACCGGAACCTCGCCCGGATGTGGTTCGTGACGTGCCTTCCGGTGCGAAACGTGTAGTTGGCGATCCAGCGTGCGGTCCCCTCGTCTCCGTGCGCCTCGTGCTC
>OBLS010000806.1_pt1 | contig 12064 bp, 12 predicted proteins | sample 1519901 | NCBI WGS metagenome assembly OBLS01 (sample SAMEA3113585, study PRJEB22503) | soil metagenome
TAGCCGCCGTCGGGCTCTCGGCGATCCTGGCACGCTCCGCGGTGGCCTTCTCGCTAGTTAAGTACGCCGGCGCCGTTTACCTCGTGTACCTTGGCGTCAGGACACTCCTGAACAAGGAGGAGTTTGTAACCTCGGCAGAAGAGGCGCCCGCAGCGAAGCTCAAGACCTTCTACTTCCGGGGCCTGACCATGAACCTGCTCAACCCCAAGGTGGGGGTGTTTTTTCTGGCGTTCTTGCCGCAGTTCGTGGGGTCCGCGACGGACGGCGTGGTCCTGCGGCTCGTGGCTCTTGGCCTGATTTTCGCGCTCCTCAGCGTGGTTGTCTTCAGCGCTATCGCCCTCTTCTCAGGTATCGTTGGTGACAGGTTGAGCAGGAGCCCGCGTCTCGCTGCAGCTCTTCAGTGGCTGACCGGTTGCGTGTTCGTCGGCCTCGGGGTTCGCCTCGGACTCTCGGGGTGAGGACAGCCTCCAGAGAGCAGAGAGTATAGGGGCTAAACGTCGTGGACCTCCAATCGGAGATCCCAGTGCGCGACGGCCAGGGTCCGTGGGTCCGGCTCCCTGCACCAAGGAGCGGGGCCGTACTCTTCGGAGGCGAAGAGTATGGCCCCGTAGTTGTGGCTGCTCTCCGTGCGGGTGCCGTAGGAGCTTTGCCCCCAGGGAATCGGCACGGTATAGGGAGAACCAAAAACCCGCAACAAGGCCTGCCGCTGGGCTCGCGGATAGGCAGGCTCGTCTCTCCGCTACTCTAAAGGCAGGACGCTGACCTTCATACCCGAGGCCGGGCGGGAGGACTTTAGCGAGGAGGCGACATGCACGAGCTCGTCAAGGCCCCCGGCAAAGCCTTCTCGACCGCCGAGTGGTCCGAGGTCGGTAACATATCGGCGCCGGGCGGTTAAGGAGTCTTATCGGCCCGGAGGGTCGTCCGCGTCGGTGTAGCGGGTGTAGGAGTCGTAGTAGTCCACGTCCGGGGAGACCTCTTCTCCCGCAAGCTCGCGGCGTCTGAGGTCCCAGAGGACCTGCAGGTCGTGGTCTATCCTCCGTATCCGCTGGTGATCCTCGTTCGTTGCATGGTGGGTGCCCTCGCGTGCCACGAGTTGCTCCCGCTCCTCGGAGAGTTCCTGGATCTTCTGCATCACGCTCTGCGCCATCGTCTAACCTCCTGTCGCGCGGCTACAATGGTCCAATTCTAGCCCAAAGCCCCCAGAGCACCGCTGTGTGCTGGGCATGCGTGATCTACAATCTATCCGACAGGAGGACGAGTTTTGCTCAAAAAGATCTACCATCTCGGTTACGCCGTCCACGATATCACCGCCGCGACCCGCTTCTACGAGGAGCACTTTGGCGCGCGGGTGGGCGAGCCGGAGGAGGTCGAGGAGCAGGGCATCGTCGCCACGATGTTCGCTGTGGGGGAGTCTAAGATAGAGCTTCTGAAACCCACCCGCCCGGACTCGCCCGTGGGCAAGTTCCTCGAAAAGCGGGGCGAAGGTTTTCACCACGTCGCCTTCCAAGTGGACGACCTCGAGGCGGCTCTGAAGGAGCTCAAAGAGAGCGGCGTCGACCTGATAGACGAGGAGCCGAGAGTTGGAGCGGGGGGGACGCGCATGGCGTTCGTGCATCCGAGGGACGCTCACGGCGTCCTCACTGAGCTCGTCGAGTTGCCGAAAGATAGAGAGAGGTAGAACGTGGACGTCGAGAAGCGTGCCGACGAAGGCCGGACGGAGTCCGGGATCGAGGTGAAACCCCTCTACAAACCCGATGACCTGGATGGCTTCGATTACGCGGAGAAGCTGGCCGATCCCGGCGAGTACCCCTACACGCGCGGTGTCTTCCCCACGATGTACCGTGGCCGGCCCTGGACCATGCGCCAGTATGCCGGTTTCGGTACCGCCAAAGAGACCAACCAGCGTTTCAAGTACCTCACCGAGGCCGGCCAGACCGGCCTCTCTGTCGCCTTCGACCTCCCGACCCAGATGGGCCGCGACTCCGACCACCAGCTCTCCTTGGGCGAGGTCGGTAAGGTAGGCGTCGCCATAGACTCGCTCCTCGACATGCGCGATCTCTTCGACGGTATTCCTCTAAAAGACGTCTCGACCTCCCTGACCATCAACGCGACCGCCTCTATCCTGCTCTTGCTCTACTCTCTGGTCGCCGAAGAGCAGGGGGCGCGGGCCAGCGACGTAACCGGCACGACTCAGAACGATATCCTCAAGGAGTACCTGGCACGCGGGACCTACATCTACCCGCCGGCGCCCTCCATGAGGATCACGACCGACATGTTCGCCTACTGCGCCGGGGAGCTGCCGCGGTGGAACACGATCTCCATCTCCGGCTACCACATTCGCGAGGCCGGCAGCACGGCAGTCCAGGAGCTTGCCTTTACCCTCTCTAACGCCATCGCCTACGTCGAGGCCGCCGTCGAAGCGGGCCTCGAGGTGGACAAGTTTGCGCCAAGGCTCTCGTTCTTCTTCAATGCCCACAACGACCTCTTTCAGGAGGTAGCCAAGTACCGAGCGGCGAGGAGAATGTGGGCCAGGATCATGAGAGAACGCTTCGGCGCTACCGACGAGCGAAGCCTGAAGCTCCGCTTCCACACCCAGACCGCGGGCTCCTCTCTGACCGCCCAGCAGGCCGAGAACAACATTGTCCGCACCACCGTGCAGGCCCTCTCTGCTGTTTTAGGAGGGACGCAGAGCTTGCACACCAACGCCTTCGACGAGGCGCTGGCGCTCCCGACTGAGAAGAGCGCGGGGATAGCTCTGCGGACCCAGCAGATCCTGGCGAACGAGGCCGCCCTCACGGGTACCGCCGACCCTCTGGCTGGCTCCTACTACGTCGAGTCTTTGACCGACGCCGTCGAGGAAGAGGCGTGGGAGTACATAAAGCGCATCGATGAGATAGGTGGGTCCGTAAAGGCCATCGAGGAGCGGGTCATGCAGCGTGAGATTGAGGAATCCGCCTACCGCTACCAGCGCGAAGTAGAGAGCGAGGAGCGTATCATCGTCGGCGTGAACCGCTACGCTACCGAAGAAGACCCGGAGATGGAGCTCCACACGGTGGACGAGTCCATCCAAGACCGTCAGGTAGAGCGCCTCGAAGAACTCAAGAACAGCCGCGACTCGGCGGCTGTCGAGAAGGCCCTTGCGGACCTGAAAAAAGCCGCTGAAGGCACGAATAACCTACTCTATCCGATGAAGGAAGCACTTGGAAACCTCGCTACCCTGGGCGAGGTCTCAGACGCTTTACGCGAGGTCTTCGGGCAGTACCGAGCGTCTTCCTGAAACCATCCGGACCCGTGTAAAGCGATCGACTAAGGTTTTCCGACATTTGTACGATAACTATAAATGACAACGATAAGGTACAGACAAGACTGTACGGCCTGAAAATGCCGGACAGAACGGCGGACCTCAGAATGGCTCGGAAAAACGAATTGTGGAGCTACAGTACCGTCGTTATGAGCCTCGGTGGGGGGGTGAGCGACTAGAAGAAGGCATAGACCTCGCCCGGTTCAAACTGATTAAGGCCACTACGCAGGCGTTATGAACATGAACCTCGATTTTACCCTCGATTACCGTTTGGGGATGGAAGCCCTGCTGCTAATGAAATGCCACTTCTGCCTCCGCTTTCTGAGGTCCTCGCGCATGGCGAGCGTGTCATCGGCATGTTCGACCGCCGATTCCTGTAAACTCATCTCACTCCGTTCTACTGTAGGCATAGTTGCTCTTTTATTCTTACTGATGTCAAGGGGATAAGTCCCGAAAGAAGCACAGGAGGTTGCGAATGGGCACGAGCGCGAGCCTCTGGAAGGCCGGGGCGTAGGCGCCGGCCTGCTTCATTTATCGGTTACCGTCCAACGTGGATCATCTCACCGGCGTCTGCGCTCAGAAAAGACCAACGTTGTCGAGGAGCGGTTTTAGGATGCCTCCCCCGGCGCCTTGGTTCTCGTGGAATGAGCTGAACGCGGATAATGCTATGGTAAGATTCGGTCTTGAAAGCGAGGAGGGTGCTCCCGCTTTTCGTACCCGCATTTGACCGGGGCCCGCCCCGGAGGAGGTTTTCGAGAAGTATGGTCAACTGGTTTCGCAGAAGCAGAGACGGTAACTACCAGGGTGAGCATGAGCAAGCCTCCCGGAAGGCAACTAGCGCGGGCGAGGCCCGTGAAGAGGAGCATCAGGCTACTACGTCTCTTGAGGTCGAGCCTCAGACGGCTGAAGATCTCGTGGACCGGACGCCTGAGCCGGAGGAGCCCGCCGACGGGTTCTCAGAGGCCGGTATTCGGGAGGCCTTGAGGGACGTAAGGGACCCAGAGATCGGGCGCGACCTCATCTCGCTGAACATGATCAGGAATATCGTCATCGAGGGTGGAAAGGTCACCGTTGGCGTCGCCCTCACGACGGCCGGATGCCCGCTGAAGCACCGGATCATGACCGACATCCGCGACCGCCTCGTGATGATAGAGGGCGTCAAAGACGTCGAGGTCGATTTCGGCGTCATGACCGACACAGACCGTCAGAACCTACTCACCTCGCTGCATGGCGGTCCCTCTGAGCTCGCCCCCGCCTTCAAGGACGAATCCAAGACCCGCATCATCGCCGTCGTCAGCGGCAAGGGCGGCGTCGGCAAGTCTACAGTCGCGGTGAACCTTGCGGGGGCCCTGGATCGTGCCGGCCACTCGGTTGAGATCCTCGACGCCGACGTGCACGGCTCCTCCATCCCCGTGATGCTCGGTTCCCTGGAGAAGCCCAACGTCGTCGGCGGCGTGATCTTCCCGATAGAGTCGAGGTCGGGCCTGAAGTTCATCTCGATGGGTAACTTCGTGGACGAGGGGCAGGCCATCATCTGGCGCGCGCCCATAGTCAACAAGGCCCTCACGCAGCTCATGCGCGACGTGTACTGGGACGAGCCCGACTTTATCATCGTGGACATGCCCCCCGGCACCGGCGATGTAGCCCTCACAATCGCGCAGATGATCCCCAAGGCCGAAGCCCTCGTCGTCACCACCCCGCAGGCCGACGCCGCCCGCGTAGCGGTCAAGGCCGGCAAGATGGCCGTGCAGGCTCATTTGAAGGTCGTCGGTGTCGTCGAGAACATGAGCTTCGCCGAGTGCCCGGACTGTGGTAAGGAGATGAGGATCTTCGGCGGCGACGGTGGCGAGAGGGTTGCCGGCGAGCTTGACAGCCGCGTGCTCGGGCGCGTCCCGATCCTCCCCGACGCCACCGGCGAACCCGGCAACGCCCTCTTCGCGGAAGACACCGCCCCGACGCGCGCCTTCGACGAGATCGCACAAGCCTTGGCGCAGACGAAGGTGCGCAGGCGGATAAAGGTTTTGTAGGGCCAACTGTTAGCGATCAGCCGTCAGGAAGGGCTTGGGCGGCCCGGGACACGACCCACTTAAAACGCCCCGCTATCTCTTGCGGGGCGTTCTCGCTTTCTGCTTGCGACGCTGAGCGATAGTTGAAAGCCGAAAGCCGAGGCTGACCGCTAATTGCTAGCTGTGCAGCACCTCAACCATGTTGCGCACGTCGTTCGCGCTGTTTTCGAGGTCGGCGAGCTCGTCGTTCGTAAGGTCGAGCTCGATGACCTCCTCGACGCCGCCCGCGCCCAGCTTCACCGGGACACCGACGAAGAGGTCGTTTATGCCGTACTCGCCTTGCAGGTACGTGGCGCATGGGAGGATGCGTTTCTGGTCCAGTAGTATGGCGTCGGCCATCTCGACGATGGCGGCCGCGGGCGCGTAGAAGGCGCTCCCGCTCCCCAGGAGCTCGACGATCTCACCGCCACCTTGCCGGGTCCGCTGCACGATGGCGTCTACTCGATCCTGAGGAAGGAGGTCCGTGATCGAACGCCCGCTCACCGTCGCCATGCTGGGCAACGGCACCATGTTATCGCCGTGTCCCCCGAGAACGAGTGCGAAGACCTCGCGCACGGACACCCGGAGCTCCTGAGCGATGAAGGTACGGTAGCGGGCGGTATCGAGGATGCCAGCCATCCCGACCACGCGCTCGCGTGGGAACCCGCTCGTCTCGAAGGCCACGTGGCACATCGCGTCGAGCGGGTTCGCCACGACTATGATGGTGCAGTCTGGCGAGTGTTCCACCAACTGCTCGGTCACGCTCGAGACGATCTCCTGATTGTCGTTGAGCAGATCATCGCGGCTCATCCCCGGCTGGCGGGGCTTGCCGCTGGTTATGATCGCCAGATCTGAGCCCGCAGTGTCCTCGTAGTCGTTCGTACCAACGACGTTCGAGTCGAAGCGGATGATGGGACCGCTCTCGAGGATGTCGAGCGCCTTGCCCTGCGGCAGGCCCTCGACGATGTCCACGAGCACCACGTCGGCGAGGTTGCGCATCGCGAGGTGCAGGGCCACCGTACCTCCGATGTTGCCCGCTCCTACGACTGTTACCTTGAACTTCCCTGGCATAGACAGATCCTCCTCTTTCTCTCGGCGTCTCGCAATGATAGGGGAATCCGCGTACCTCTGCCGCGCGGCCCCCGCATTAAAATACCCCCGAACGCGAGGAGATAAGCAAGGAGCTTCGTTGGAGGTAAACCACGCGATAGAGACGCGCCGGAGCATCGGGCGCGTTAAGCAGGATCCGGTTCCACGGGAGCTCGTGGAGAAGGTTCTCGAAAGCGCCGTCCACGCCCCGAACCACAAACTCACCGAACCGTGGCGCTTCCACGTCTTTGCCGGCAAGGGTCGCGGTGAGTTCGCCCGCGCCCGCGCCGAGCTCGCGAGGCTACAGGCCGAGGCAGAAGGTGAGGAAGAGGAGTTCGCGGCCGGGCGGATCAGCCGCGAGCGCAAAAAGGCGTTCCGGGCGCCGGTTGTTATCGCAGTGGTCTCCAAGGGTGGTCGCGACGAGGTGGAGACGCTGGAGAACTACGCTGCTTGCGCCGCCGCCGTCCAGAACATGCAGCTAACCGCCCACTCCCTGGGTCTCGCCACCATCTGGCGGACCGGTCCGGTCGCCTACCACCCGTACATGCGCGACTTCTTCGGGCTCGAAGAGAACGACAGAATCGTGGCCTACCTCCACCTGGGCTACCCCGACATCTCGGGGCAGCCCCGCAGGCGCGAGCCAGCCTCGGCAAAGACCACCTGGCACGAAGGGAAGTAACGGGTTCGTGGCAACCTCTTGGTGGGTAACCTCGTACAAGGAGGCGAGCTACCCCGAGGAGGAGCGATGAAGAGATGGTTGAGGCGGTTGGCGATCATGGCGGCGCCGATCATCTGGCGTAAGATCCAGGAACGCCGCCGGAGGGGCGGGCACCGTTAGGCTCCTCTTACCCCTCCCAGAGCTCACCCTCAAAGCCGTCCTCAGTCTTGCGGATGGTGACGAGGAAGTTCTGCGGCTCGTGGTAGAGGATCACGGGTGCGTTGCGTTCCTCAGCCTCGGTCAGCACCTCGATGCGGTTCTTGCGGGAGGCTTCGGGATCGCTCTCGGCTCCGCCGATAAGGTCCGGGTTTAGCCAGATCCTGGCCGGCGCCAGATCCGCGCTGAAGAGCGCCGCGCCGTCGCCGGACTCTATCCAGGAGATCTGGTGCCCCTCCGAGTGCCCACTCCTGACCTCGACTCGTAAGCCTTGCACGATCTCGGTGTTCCCATCCAGAAGCTCGCACCATCCCTCTTCGACACCCTTCTCCACCGCAGGGACGGCTTCGCGGCGGCCATCCCCTTCGGACATCCCTCGCCCCTCCTCAAGAGCGGCCTCCTGCACGTAGACGGTGGCGTTCGGGAAGCTCGGCGGATCTAGCGCCCAGCCGACGTGGTCGGCGTCCAGGTGCGAGAGCACGACGTGCGTGATGTCTTCGGCCGTGTAGCCTGCTTCTTTGAGGTGATCCATGAGGTTCTTGTCGCGGTCCAGCTCGTAGCGGCCCTCCATGTACTCGGGGAGCTTGGGGCCGAAGCCGGCGTCGAGGAGGACGAGGGCCTCATCGGTCGCCACGAGCACCGGGTGCATGGCGCCTTTGATCTTCTGCCGCGATCCCTTCCCGAAGAGGTTACCGGCGTCGGTAATGAAGGTACCGTCACCGAGGACGCTTACCTTTATGGACCCTAGGTCTAAAGAGTTATTCGCCATCTTTTCTCCCAACGTTAGCAATTGATTTTCAGCCATCGGCTTTCTGTAGACGTAGCGGCCCGGACGCAGAGCCGAAGCTCACCTCTGCCCCTTGCTGATGGCTGACAGCTGATGGCTGAGGGCGGTGCTTGCCGCTCGGGCGAACGTCCTCGGGTGCTTGAGCAGGCTGTAGATTGGGGCGTCACCGGTGAAGCCCTCGATGAGGGCGAGCCGGGAATCAGGGTCTTTCTCGCAGGCCTTGAAGAGTGGTTCCAGCATCGCGAGGTTCGGGACCAGGTTGGTGAGGGCGTATCCAGAGAGGTGTTCTCTGGACCGTTTGCGCCGGAGCTGGCGCCCGTAACCGGAGAGCAGCGAGGCCGAGTAATCGTTGCGCGAGCGGGCCTCGTGCGCCCACGCTGCGGCTAGACGCCCGGACTCTATGGCGTAGCCGACGCCCTCTCCACTTATCGGGTGGACCATGCTCGCCGCGTCCCCGACGGTCATCAAGCCCTGCGCGTACCTTTTTGCGCCCCACATCCCCATCTTCAAGGACCAGCTCTTCGCCGGTCCCTCTGGCTCGGCGCCTTCGAGGTGGCGAGCCACCTCCGGTTCCTCCAGAAAGCGGTCGAAGAAGTCCTTGAGGTTACGCCCCGTGTGAGAAAGGGTCTTCGTCGAGACGCCGGCCCCGACGTTAGCCCGGCCGTCCCCGAAGTGAAAGATCCAACCGTAGCCGGCCCCGTGCTCGTTCATGTCCTTCGTGAGGAAGACGTGCAGATCCTTCTTGTTGGGCCCGGCGACATCCTTGAAGTACTGCCTCCTAGCCACGGCGTTCTGGTGTGCCTTCATCCCCTCCGCGGCGAAGCCTCCGACCCCGTCGGCGGCAACGACCAGGGGAGCTTTGGAGTGCAGGGTCTCCCCGTTCGAGACGGCCTCGATACCCGTGACGTTCCCCGCGGGTGTTCGGAGAAGACCGGTAGCGCGGACCCCACCTTGAAATTCGACGCCGGCCTCCCTCGCGCGTTCTACGAGGCGGGCGTCGGTCTCTTCGCGGGGGACGACATAGCCATGCGGGCCGTGGAGGGTGGGGGGGACCTTCTGTCTGAGAAAGGCGGTCTGGGTGTAGACGGAGAAGCCCGAGAACTTGCCGTGGTGCGATTCGTCCAGCCAATCACCGAGGCCCATGAGCGAGATCTCTTTTGCCGCGTGTGGCATGAGGCCGTCGCCGCAGGGCTTGTCGCGCGGGAACCACTGCCGGTCGAGGAGCAGCACCTTGAGTCCGGCCCGCACCGCGTAGTAGGCCGTCGCTGCCCCGGACGGACCCGCCCCGACCACGATCAAATCCGTTCGTTCCGCCATCCTCAACCCTCCTCTCCGAGCTCTCACCGACATCCCGAGTTAGACGGCCCATTATACTGCCACCTCGCACGGCGCTTGTAGAAGAGACGAACCGCGCGGAGAGGAGGCACGGGAGAGATGGTGGAGCGCAACCGCCCGGCCCGCTACGAGGTAGGGGATACGGCCACCCTGAAGGCCACAGGCCAGCCCGTCGAGATACTCGAGGTCCGGCGGGGCGAGTTCGTCCCAGACTACGTTTACAAGGTGCGTGTGCTGGCTGAGAGACCAGCCCGTCCCTACAATCTCTCCGTCCCCGAGCACGACCTGAAGGACTATGAGCTTTGACGATAGCAGGAGGGCGAGCCGAGCAAGAGACGTTCGATAAGGGACGCTTGAGCGAGATTCCCTCGCTCGCAGACGCGGCTCATGGCCTGGGGTCAGCGTCGCCTGGTTCGCCGGGAGCGAACGAGTGATAGATAAGAGCATCCTCGGGATTCCATCTGAGCGCTTGGTGCCAATGGCGATCTCCCTAGGCTACCCGGAAGTGACACCGCCGCGCGGTCGTCTTACGCTTCAGCAAGGACGCAAGCCAATCGGCTGTGTCTAAAAACCTTCGCCTGAGGTGACGCTGAGGTAGGCGACATCCACTAGCGGAACTCCGGTCTCGAGGGCTCGGTTTACGGCGCGCGCCAGGGCTTCGGCGGCGATGCCGGAGTCGGGGAAGTGACCGTCGAGGAGGCGGGCAGCGCGGGCAATCTCGTAGAAAGAGAAGCGGCGACGGTCGCCGGTCAGGTCGTAGACCGCTTCGAGGACCTCGAGCCGCAGGGAGACCAGCTGTTCGAGTCGCCACCGGATCTCATCCCCTGTGAGGTTCATGGTCTGGTAGAGGCGTGCAATCTCCGAGACCTGTTCGAGCGACTCTGGACGTTTGCCCAGGCGCGCCACGGAGCTCTCGTCAAGGTAGCGCCGGGCGGTGATCCTGGCGAGCGCGAGCCTGCCTTTTGACCCGTCGAACCCCACGAGCGACCGCCAGCTCTCCGGTTCCGCTCTACCGCTCGCGGAGAGGCTCTCCGGATGGACCTCCTCGCTACCGACAAAGACCCGCGGGACGTGCCCTCCAGCGTAGTAGGCAATCTGGCGGGCCATCACCCTCGCCTTTTCGGCCTCACCCGGGGCTTTGGCGGCCTGTATCTCCACCCACCGCCGGGTGGTGCCGGAGTAGAGACGCTCCAGCGCCCGCCAGGTCGCATCGCCCCGGAGGTCCAGCTTACCGGGCTCCGAAGTGATCACTGAGACCTCCAGCGATCCCTCGCCGCCATCGTCGTAAGCCGCATTAATGGCCCGCAGCAACTCCTCGAACTCCTCATCCACGGTTCCCGAGAGGTAGCGGCGCCGTTCGGCGGGGAGGACGTACATAAGGCGGCTCTTTATTCTTCGCTCTTTGCCTTCGGCGGCTTTGAGGCGGTCTATCGCCTCGTAGAGCTCGCGACGCCGCTCGTAGACCATCGTCGTAAGCCACTCCACCTCGGTGTCCGTGCCGAACCCCTCTGACTCCGCCCAGGCCTCGTCGCGGGCGGCGCAGGCGGCCTCGTGGGCGTTCTCCGCCCGGATCACCGCCTTCTGCTGCTTCGCGCGAACGAGCTGAGCTTCTCCCAACTCGCGCTCCAGGGTCTCTATCGTGGAAGACACGCCGAAAGCCTTTCCCGCTTCTACCAGACCGCTCCCGAGCTTGCATTCTACAGCAACCCGGTGAGAAACGGCATCCGAGAGGCGCCCGGCGTATTGCGTCCCCTCCGGTATGCGGCTAATCTTAGGGAGCAGGAGTCTTGAGGGAGGAGAAACGTATGGACTTCAACACGGGAAGCGGCTCAGGGAGGCAGGACGACCCGTCGCGGCCGCCGTTCGGCGGAGAATCGAGCGGACGACCACCGGGGGGTCCTCTGCGAGGTCCCGCGGGTGGTACCGGCCCAGAGTTTACTCTCTCCGACCCTGTGGTGAGTTTCATCCGAACCGCCCGGAGCTTAGTTCTCAACCCGGTGGGCTTCTTTCGCGGAATGGCGCGGCGGGGCGACTTCATAAACCCGGCTGTTTTTGCGGTGATATGCGCCCTGATCTCCGCCCTGCTTGGCGGAATCCTTAGCATGATCTTAACCCCACTTTTTGCCGGGCCGGGTGATACTGGTGAGGCGTTCGCAGGCGGTGTAGTGGGATTTGTGACCAGCCTGATTCTCACTCCTATATACGCAGCGATAGCCTTGCTTATAGGAGCCGGTATCTTACACCTGCTCGTGCTGCTCTTCGTGAGGCCCAGTAACGCTGGTTTTGAGGCGACATTCAGGGCTCTTACTTACTCTTGGGTCTATCAGCTTGTAGGTTGGATACCGATTATCGGGTGGATAGTCGCTCCCATTTGGGGTATCGTCCTGTTGGTATTCGGTATCCGAGAGGTTCACAACACAACCACGGGCCAAGCACTTCTCATCGTCCTGATTCCGGTAGGTGTAGTGGTCTTGTTGGCCTTACTCCTTGTGAGTATAGGCATAGGCGCCGCGCTGTTTTTTGAGAGTCAGCAAGAGTTCTAATTTCTATTCCATACTATTCCAAAAGCAGTACTTGGAGGGTAAACCCTAGCGGAAGTGAAGAGTTGCGAATCGCTGGCTGCTACGTTGGTA
>OBLS010000807.1_pt1 | contig 12064 bp, 13 predicted proteins | sample 1519901 | NCBI WGS metagenome assembly OBLS01 (sample SAMEA3113585, study PRJEB22503) | soil metagenome
GGCGGCCCCGCCGGTGGGCCAGGATGGCCCCGGCCAGGACCAGCAGCAGCAGGGCGTCGACATGGGCCGACATGGCGAAGGACTGCAGCACCATCGGGTTCCAGCCGATCAGCAGCAGCGGCCAGCGCGGGTCCTGTCCTCCCTGGGCCGGGTCGGCCCGCAGGGCCCGGACCAGCACCCAGATGGCGGCCAGCTCGGCCGCGACCAGGGCCAGCTTGGCCAGCACCACCCAGGTGAGCAGGCTCGGCCCGGCGACCACGGCCATGCCCCGCAGCAGGAGCAGGAACGGCGGCCCGTAGACGGGGCCGAACAGCCGCCACGACCAGAACTTGTGCCAGGGGTCGGTGGGGTGCTGGTCGGGGAACGACAGGTAGGGGTTGGCGCCGTACTCGGTCTGGACCTTGCCGTAGAACGAGTAGGCGTAGACGTCCTTGGAGGCGACCGGGGGGACCAGCAGGGCCAGCAGGTGCAGGACGGCGACCCCGGCCAGGAGCAGGGCCCAGCTGGGCCGCCGGCCCCGGCGCCACTGCCAGACGGCCAGGGCGAAGCTGGCCATGGACACCACCCAGAACGCCGTCACCTGCCCCTGGGGCCGGACCTCGACGTCGAAGTCGCGGGTGGTGGGCAGCCGGTGCAGCTCCAGGAACTTCGGGGCCAGGGGCAGGACCAGGAACAGCCCGATCCCGGCGACCAGCCCGGCCAGGCAGGCCGTGAACACCGCCCGGTCGCTCACCCGGGTGAGGGCTCTCATCGCCTCGCCAGGCGGCCGGCCAGGGTGCCGGCGGCGGCCGCGGCGCCGAAGAACAGCGGGTCCTCCTCGGGGCCCCGGCCCATCGAGGTGACGTGCAACCCCCAGCCGGCCAGCAGCTTGGCCGGGTCGGGGGCGGCCACCCGGTGCAGGTCGTGGCGGCCGGCCACCCCGGCCTCGGCCAGCTGCCGGTCGACCAGGGCGGCCAGCTCCGGGTCGGCCAGCTCGGGCACGGCCACCGCGGCCCGGGCCAGGGCCAGGCGGCCCAGCGCGGTCAGGCTGTGGTGGCTGACCCCGCGGTGCCGGGGCCGCCGGTCGGCGGCCGACAGCCGCAGGCAGGCCACCGGCCGCCCGCCCAGGGCGGCGGCGGCGTTGACCGCCTCGGCGACCTGGGTGCCGGAGAACCCGAAGGCGGTGCCCGACCCCATCCCGCCCGGCCCCTGGGCGACCACGACCACGTCGGCGGCCAGCACCGCCCTGGCCGCGGCCAGGGCCGAGTGCAGCGAGATGGCCTCCAGGTCGCCCCCGAAGGCCTGCCCGGCGGTGATCGTCCCGGCGACCAGCCCGCCAGCCCGCAGCTCGGCCGCCAGCCGCGAGAAGGCCAGCGGCAGGGCGCCGCCGTCGGTCATCACATAGGCCACCACCAGCTCGTCGGCCACCGCCCGGACGGCCGCCGCCACCACCGGGACCATCGAGTGGAGCTCGGCGCAGACCACCGGCAGGCCGTCCAGGCCGGTGCAGGCGGCCACCGCCGCCCGGTGCGGGCTGTCCTCCTCCTCGACGGCCAGGACCCGGACCTGGGAGGGGGTGTAGCGGGCCTTGATGACGTGGCCGGGGCCGGGGGCGTCGACCGGCCCGCCGAGCCGGGCCATGACCACGTGGAACCCGCCGGTGCCGAGCCCGAGGGCGACCGCGGTGGTGTTCAGGACCACCCGGTCGCCGGCCGCGACCGGCCCGGTGAGCTGGTCGTAGCTGATGGCGTCGACCTCGCCGTCCTCGTCGTCGATGCGCACCCGCAGCTCGGTGGCCCCCGGCCGGCGGGCGCCGATGCCTGTGACCCGCCCGTTGCGGATGCGGATCACGGCGGCTCAGCGCCCGGGGTCGGGGCGGCCGTTCTCGCCGGCCGCCCGCAGCACATAGGCGCACACCGGGTCGCCGGCCTGGATGTGGGCGATCCGCTCGACCTCGACGCCCGGCCCGGCCAGCTGCTGGAACAGGGCCAGCTCGTGGGCGCAGGCGGTCGGCCAGGACCCGGCCACCCGGGCGATGGCGCAGTTGTGCTCGCTGACCACGAAGTCGCCGTCGCCGGCGCTGGTGCAGTCGGCCATGTAGCCGTTCTCGTCCTGGATGGCGGCCAGGGCGCTGGCCAGCTCGGGCAGGGGGCGGCCCCGGGTGCGGCCGGCGTACAGCTCGGCCAGCTCCTGCTGGCGGTGGTCGAACAGCCGCTCCACCGCCTCGGGCCCGAGCTCGGAGGTGGCCGCCTCCAGCAGCTGGCCGACCAGCTGGTGGTAGTTGCGGGGGAACAGGTCGTGGCCCATCTCGGTGAGGGCGTAGACATACGCCGGGCGGCCGCGGCCCTGGGGCCGGGTCGTCTGGCGGACCAGCCCGACGTGCTCCAGCGTCTCCAGGTGCCGCCGGACCCCGACCCCGGACAGCCCGAGGGCGGCGCCCAGCTGCGCGACCGTCTGCTCGCCGTTGCGCTTGAGCAGATCGAGCACGGCCCGCCGGGTCGGGGCGCTCCCCGCTGACTCGCTGACTGGCTCGGTCATCGGCCCAGGCTAGCGCCGTCGTTCCGGCCGGGGCAACGACCCCACCCGGGTGGCGCCCAATTCCACTAGCATCGGGGCATGCGCAAGGTGGAGCGGCTCGTCAACCTGATCGCCCTGCTGCTGGACACCCGGCGGCCCCTCACCCTCGACCAGGTGGCCGAGCTGGTGCCCGGGTACGACGCCAGCGGGGAGAGCCTGCGGCGCATGTTCGAGCGGGACAAGGAGGAGCTGCGGGGGCTGGGGGTGCCGGTCGAGCGGGCCCCGATCGACGCCTGGGGGAGCGAGGAAGGCTACTTCATCGACCCCGAGGCCTACGGCATGCCCGAGCTCGACCTGGCCCCCGACGAGCGGGCCGCGCTCGCCCTGGCGGCCAGGGCCTGGTCGGGGGCGACCCGCGACCCGGCGGCCGTGGCCGGCCTGGCCAAGCTCGACCTCGACCCGGGCGCCGGACCGGACGCGCTGCGGGCCAACCTGGACGGGGCCAGCCCGCTGCTGGCCGTGCTGCTTGAGGCCGTGTCGGGCCGCAAGCGGATCGTGTTCAGCTACCGGCCGCCGGGCCGGGAGGTGGCCGAGCGCCGCCTCGACCCCTATGCCCTGGTCAACCGGCGCGGCACCTGGTACGTGGTCGGCCACGACGCCGACCGGGACGCCCAGCGCTCGTTCCGGGTGTCGCGGATCGCCTCCGACATCCGCAAGCTCCGCCCGGCCAGCCGCGGGGCCGACTTCGAGATCCCGGCCGGCTTCGACCCGGGCAAGCTCCTGCCCACCGCCGGCGAGCCCGAGGGGGCGCCGATGGCCCTGGTCAGGGCGGCCCGGGCCCCGGCCCGGCTGGCCGAGCTGCGCGGGGCCGTGCCCACCGGCCCGCCCCGGCCCGACGGCCTGGTCACCCTGCGCCTGCCCGTCGGCGACCGCGACGGCCTGCTCGGCTGGGCGGTGGGCAACGGCGTCGAGATCGTCGAGCCGGCCGACCTCCGCGCCGAGGCCCGCCGCCGGCTCGAGGCCCTGCAAGGGATGGTCGGCCGGTGAGCCTCCTGCGCGGTCCCAGAACCAGCCGCCGGCTCGAGGCCCTGCACGCGGTGGTGCAGTCGTGAGCCCGGCCCGGACCCCCGACGCCAGCGCCGCCGGGCGGCTGCAGCGGCTGCTGGCCCTCGTCCCCTGGGTGCTCGACCACCCCGGGGCGACCGTCGACGAGGTCTGCGAGCGCTTCGACATGACCCGCGAGACCCTGATCGCCGACCTGGAGCTGCTGTACGTCACCGGGGTGCCGCCGTACGGGCCGGGCGACCTGATGGAGGCCTGGGTCGACGGCGACAAGGTCCACATCGGCTTCGCCGACTGGTTCGCCCGCGCCCCCCGGCTGACCTGGCGGGAGGCGGCCGGGCTGTACCTGGCCGGCCGGGCCCTGGACGCCCTGCCCGAGGTGGCCGAGCAGGGGGCGCTGGCCCGGGCCCTGGCCAAGCTGGAGGCGGTCCTGCCCGCCGACCAGCTGGGCCGGGTCCACGAGCTGGCCGGCAAGGTCTCGGTCGACCTGGAGGGCGACCCGGCCGAGACCAGCGCCCGGACCGAGCTGGCCCGGGCCGCGGCCGCCGGCCACCGGGTCGAGATCGAGTACTGGTCGAGCTCCCGCGGGGAGCTGACCCGGCGCAAGGTCGACCCGTGGCTGGTGTTCAGCGCCTCCGGCCACTGGTACCTGTCCGGCTGGTGCCACAAGGCGGTCGGCGAGCGGCTGTTCCGGGTCGACCGGGTGGTGTCGGTGCGGCCGACCACCGAGCCGTTCGAGCGCCCGGCCGGCTTCGACCCGGCCGCCCACGGCGAGCTCGGCGGGGTCGAGCTGTTCGCCGGCGGCCTGGAATGCGAGCTCGACCTTGCCCCCGAGGCCGAGTGGGCGGCCGACTACTTCCCGATCCTCGGCTCCGAGCGCCGCCCCGACGGCCGCCTGCGGGTCCGCCTGGCCACCCACCAGCTCTCCTGGCTGGTCCGCCTGGTCCTGCGCCTGGCCCCCGCGGCCGAGCCGGTGTCGCCTCCCGAGCTGCGCAACGCCGTGGCCGAGGCGACCCGCAACGCCCTCGCCGCCTACGCCTCCTGATCCGGCTCAAGCCCACCGGGGTCGGGGCCGATACCCCCCGCATGAGCCACGATTCCATGCCGCCGACCAGGATCCGCGCCACCTGCCCGGGGTGCGGCGAGGTCGAGCTGACCCCGCCCGACGTGGAGCTCCGGGTCTGCAGGGAAGAGGAGCACAGCTTCTACGCCTTCGTCTGCCCGGAGTGCTACCAGACCGTCACCAAGCCGGCCGACCGGCGGGTGGTGCGGCTGCTGACCTCCGGCGGGGTGCCGGCCCAGCCCTGGGACCCGCCCTCGGAGCTCCTGGAGCCGCGCACCGGCCCCAGGCTGACCTGGGACGACCTGCTCGACCTGCACCTGGAGCTGGAGTCGCCCGACTGGTGGGCGCGGTTCCAGGCGGCGTGCCGCTGAGGCGCCCGACCCGGTAGGATCCGGCGGCCCGCTCCCGCAGCGCCCGGAGGTCGCCCTGCCGCTCTGGCTCGCCATCCTGCTCGGCGTGTTCTGGCTCGCCGTGCTGGTCACCGTCGCCTTCACCGTCTGGCGGATGGTGGCCAACCTCAAGACCCTGGCCGCCTCGGTGCAGGCTTTGAGCGAGCGCCTCACCCCGGAGCTGGACCGGCTCAGCGAGGCCAGCCAGCAGGCGGCCGACCACGCCGCCCGCCTGTCGGAGCGCGGCGCCCGAGCCGCCGGTCAGGACGGGTAGCACCCGGCCGACCTGTCAGGAGGGAGCAGCGATGTTGCGAGGGCTCACCAACGTCAGCTTCTGGGCCGACGACGTCGACGCGGCCATGCGCTGGTACGGCGAGCTGCTAGGGGTCGAGCCGTACTTCGTGCGCCCGGAGGACGGGCCGCCGGCGTACGTGGAGTTCCGGCTGGGCGACCACCAGGACGAGCTGGGCCTGATCGACCGGCGCTACGCGCCCCCGGACGCGGCCGCCGGCCCTGGCGGGGCGGTCGCGTACTGGCACGTCGACGACGTGGCCGCGGCCCTGGAGCGGTTGCGGTCCATGGGCGCCACCGACTACCAGCCCCTCACCGAGCGCGAGGCCGGCTTCGTCACCGCCGCGGTGGTCGACCCGTTCGGCAACGTCCTCGGGCTCATGCACAGCCCGCACTGGCTGGCACAGCTGCCCAGTGCCGGGGTGGAGCGGTAGACTCGTTGCCAGCGTGCGCCAGCGGGTGACGATGCGAAGGAGTTGGGCAATGCCAGGGCCGGAGTGGATCTGGGTCATCATCGCGATCGTCGTGCTCTTCGGCGCCAGCCGGCTCCCGGCCATGGGCCGCAATGTCGGCCTCGGCATCAAGGAGTTCAAGAAGGGCGTGACCGAGGCCTCCAAGAACGAGGACAAGGACGAGGCCGGCAAGCCGGCCCCGGCCGACGAGCGCGAGCGGGGCACCACCCCCTGACCGGCGCCAGCCGGTAGCCACCGTGCGACTTCTCCGCCGCCCGAGACCCAACCCCTCGGGCGAGATGTCGATCCTCGAGCACATCGGGGAGCTGCGGAACCGCCTCGCCAAGAGCTGCATCGCGCTGGTCGTGGGCACCCTGGTGGCCTTCTCGCTGCTGTACGAGCCGGTGATCGACTTCCTGCTCCGCTCCTACTGCGCCCTGCCGGCCACCGCCCGCATCGGCAGCGTGGCCGAGGACGGCGGCTGCCGGCTGGCCGCCCTGAGCCCCCTGGAGCCGCTGTCCATCCGGATCCGGGTGTCCCTCACCGTCGGCCTGCTGCTGGCCATGCCGTTCATCGCCTTCCAGCTGTGGCGCTTCATCACCCCCGGCCTGCGGCCCAGCGAGAAGCGCTTCGCCATCCCGTTCGCGCTGGCCAGCACGCTCCTGTTCGTGGCCGGGGTGGCGGTGGCGTTCTTCACCCTGCCCAAGGCGATCGGCTTCCTGAGCAGCATGGGCGGCGAGGGCATCGCCAGCTTCTTCCAGGCCGACCGCTACCTGCGCTTCGTGCTCTTCATGGGCCTGGCCTTCGGGCTCACCTTCGAGTTCCCGCTCGTGCTGGTGTTCCTGTCGCTGGTCGGGGCGCTGTCGTCGGCGGCCATGCTGCGGGCCTGGCGGCCGGCGGCGGCCGTGATCATCGTGGCCGCGGCCGTGATCACCCCCAGCCAGGACCCGATCAGCCTGTTCGCCATGGCCGTGCCCATGTGGCTGTTCTACTTCGCCGCCGCGGCCATCGCCCGCTACATCATCGAGCCGCGCCGGACCAGACGGCAGGCCCTGGCCAGCACCGGGGAGCCGTGACCCTGCAGACGTTCCTGCCCTTCCCCGACTTCGCGGCCAGCGCGCGGTCGCTCGACCAGCGCCGCCTGGGCAAGCAGCGGGTCGAGGCACTTCAGGTGTTGCGCGCCCTGACCACCCCCGGCTACGGCTGGCGGCACCACCCGGCGGTGCTGATGTGGAAGGGCCACGAGGAGGCGCTGGGCAGCTACGGGGTGACGGTGTGCCGGGCCTGGTTCACCCTCGGGTTCGCCGACACCTGCGAGCTGCAGCTGCGCGAGGAGCTGGCCCAGGTCGGGGTGGCCGCGCCCCGGTCCCAGGAGGAGCTGGCCGCCGCCGGCGCCCTGCCGCCCTGGCTGGGCGACCCGGCGCTGCACCGCAGCCACCAGTCGAGCCTCCTCCGCAAGGACCCGGACTTCTACCGGCCGCTGTTCCCCGACACCCCCGACGACCTGCCGTACGTGTGGCCGGTCCGCTCGGCCGCGCGCAAGCCCTAGCCGCCGGCCAGGGGCAGGCGGCGCAGGCCGCCGCCGTCGGCCACGACCAGGACCTCAAGGCGGTTGGGGCCAGCGACGAACCCGCCGCCACCGAGCATGCCGGCGAAGCGCAGGGTGCCGTCGCGGCCCTCGGGGGCGACCTCGGCCACGGTCGCGACCCGGCCGTTGAGGGCCAGGGCGAGCCGGGTGCCGGCGGGCGTCCCGGGCGGGGGCCGGCCGGCCACCAGGGCCGGGACCTCGCCCCGGGCGGGGCGCACGTCGGCGAAGGCGCCGAGGCCCTCGACGATGGCGGGCGGCCCGCCGCCCTCGCGGACCTCGAGCCCGGCCAGGGACCGGCCGACCAGGTCGGGCCGGAGGCCGAGGCGGTCCAGGCCCCGGCCCGGCTCGGCCCCCAGGCGGGGCCGCACCGACGGGCGGGCCGGCAGGGCGCCCCGCAGGGCCCTGGCCTGGTTGGCCGGCCCGTCGACGGTCACCACCTGGGGCGGCTCGTCGGGCCGGAGGCGGGTGAAGAACCGCTTGGCGGCGGTCGTCCGCGGCGGGCCAAGGGCCGAGCGCCCGTCGACCGGCCACGGCACCTCGACGCGGGCGTAGCCGGCCAGGGTCGGCAGCAGGTCGACGTGCTCCCAGTTGCGGTCGTCGACCCGGGGCCGGTGCTGGCCGGGCTCCTTGACGAACAGCGGCACCCACATGACCCCGGGGGCGTTGTCGCGGCCGATCACCCGCGGGTGGGTGCCCGGCTGGAAGCTGATGCCGTGGTCGGCGGTGACCACCACCAGGGCCCGGTCGTACAGGCCGCTGGCCCGCAGGCTGGCCAGCACCTCGCCGAGCAGCCGGTCGGCCCAGGCCAGCTGGAGGCGGTGGCGCTCGGTGGCCAGCCGGGTCCAGGCCGGCTCGTCCCCCCAGGAGGCCCCCCTGGTGGCCAGGCCGAAGGTGCGGGACGGCTCGGGGTAGCGCAGCCCGGACGGCAGCGACCGCCACGGGCGGTGGGGCAGGAGCAGGTGCAGGTAGTGCAGCCGCGGGGTGCCCGCGGAGGGTGGGTCGGGGGTCAGCCCCTCCCGGAACTCGGCGAAGCCGGCCGGCCGGGTGGCCGCCGTCCCGGGGCGGCCCGGCGGCGCCGTGGTCGGCACCACCGGCTGCTCGAACTCGGCCGTGACCTGCTGCTCGCGCTCCCAGGGGGAGACCAGCTCGGCCACCAGGGCGCCGCTGCGGCGCAGGGCCCGCCACGGCCCGGCCCCGGCCGGCCGGCCGGCGGCCGCGCCCTGGGCGCCGGCGTCACAGCGGCGCCGCGGGCACAGCATCGTCGAGGTCTCGTGCACGTCCAGCCGGTAGGCGCCGTCGAGCAGGGTGAACAGGTTGTCGGGGTAGCTGCGGTGGTGCGGGGGCAGGGCCCGGCTGGGGTAGCGGCCGGTGAGCATGGCCGGGAAGGCGTCGCGGGTCCACTGGGTCACGGCGGTGGCGTTGCGGTACCAGGTCGAGCGCCCGGCCAGCCAGGCGAAGCTCGGGTAGGTGGCCGGGTCGACCCGCCCGCCGGTGTCCAGCAGCGAGGTCAGGGGCAGCTCGTCGAAGGCGACGACCACGATCGGGGGCCGCCCGGCCGCCGGCTCGCCCGCCGGGACCGGGCGGGGGACCGGGTCGTCGCCGTCGGGCAGGACCAGGGCCGAGGCCGGGGAGGCGAGCAGGAACATGCCGGCGGCCAGCAGCGGCGCCGGGGCGGCCACCCGCAGCACCCGGGCCAGCGCCGGCAGCCTGCGGTACAGGGCGGTCCCGGCCACGGCGGCCAGGGCGGCGGCCACGGCCAGGGGCAGGCCCCGCAGCGGCGTCAGGTGCCGGCCCACCTGCACCGACAGGGCGGCCAGGAGCCCGGCCACCATGGCCAGGTGGGCGGCCCGGCGGGCCCAGGGGCCGGCCAGCCCGGCCGCGGCCCCGGAGGCCGCCAGGGCCAGCGGCGGGGCCAGGGCGACCATCGCCGCCAGGAAGACCAGGTCAGCGGCGTCCAGGCGCTCCAGGACGAGGAAGTCGGGGCTGTGGCCGAGCACGTCGAGGGCGGGCAGGGCGATCGCCAGACCACACAGGCCGGACAGCTCCAGCAGCAGCGGCAGCTCGCGGCGGACGGTGGGACGGTCCATGCGAACCAGACGCCGGCCACCCGCCGGCCGGTTTCCCGGGCGGCCGGCTGTGGCCGATCCGTTACGAGCAGGACGGCCGGTCGCGGTACGCTTGGTCGGATCGCGGCCGCTGGGGCCGCAGCGACGACGGCGGGAGCGGGGTAGCAAGGGTGGCCATCAAGGGCAAGAGCAAGCGCAGCCAGGGGCGGCCGGTACGCCGGCCGGCCACCGGGCCGCGGATCCAGAACGTCGAACGGCGCCTCCCCTGGTACCGGGCCACCGCCTTCCCGGTCACGCTGGCCGTGATCGCCCTGCTCGGCACCCTGGTGGCCGCGGCCAACCGGGTCCAGGAGGGCTGGACCCGGGACGACGTCCGCCGCTTCACCGCCGACCTGCGCACCCAGACCGACCAGCTCCCGGCGGTCATCGGCACCGGCTCCGCCGAGCTGCCCGGGTTCCCCAGCGCCCAGGAGCTGGCCGGCGGCAAGCTGACCCCCAAGCAGCTGGCCGTCCGGGCCAGCGGCTGGACGGCCAAGCTGGGCCAGATCCAGGGCCGGGTCGAGTCGATCACCGTGGGCGAGCCGCCGGCCGAGGCTGGCGCCGACGGCGAGCCGGCCAACACCGTCGGCGGCCGCGAGGCCATGCTGACCAGCGTCCGCGACAGCTACGTGGCCGCGATCGGCATGTACACCGAGGCGGCCAACATCTTCCAGAAGGCCGGCGAGGCCCCGGCCAAGAGCGCCACCGCCACCGCCCTGGTCGAGCAGGGCGCGGCCACCGCCACCCGGGCCGGCCAGGCCATGGACGCCGCCGCCGGCACCCTGGCCCGCATCCACGGCCGCTACGGCCTCGACCTGACCCGCCAGATGCCGGGCGAGTCGACCGAAGCCTTCGGGGCCCGCTACTCCGGCGCCGCCCCCAGCAACCTGCTCCCGCCGAACTAACCGGTCGGCGAGGGATGTCGGGGGCCGGCCAACCAACCGCCTCCCCGATCCATGTGGGGGGAGCCCGCTCCCCCCACGGCCCCCCAGAAGCGCGTGTGCCATGGGGAGGGAGCGTGCTTCGTTGAGGGTGTTGCTGGTCCACAACCCGACCGCGGGTGGTGGGCGGGCCGGGCGGCTCGTGCCCGAGGTGGCGGCCCGGCTGGCCGCCGACGGGGTCGAGGTCGACCAGCACCAGACCCGGTCGCTGGAGGACGCCCGCCTGGCCGCCTGCCAGGCCGCCGGGTCGGTCGACGCGGTCGTCGCCGTCGGCGGCGACGGCACCGTCGGGGCCTGCGCCGCCGGCCTGGCCGACGCCGGGCCGGGGGCGAAGGCCGCCCTGGGGGTGGTCCCGGCCGGCGGGGGGAACGACGCCGCCCGCAGCCTCGGGCTGCCGCCGGGCGACCCGCTGGCCGCGGCCGGGCTGCTGACCCGGCTGCGGCGGCGGCCGGCCGACCTGGCCAGCGTGGCCGGGCGGGCCTATCTGAACGTCGCCGGGGCCGGCTTCGACTCCGAGGTCAACCGGATCGCCAACCAGCGCCTCGGCTGGGCCGGCAACCGCCCCCGGTACGTCGGGGCCGTGCTGGCCGAGCTGGTCGTCGGCCGCACCGCCCGGTTCCGGCTGTCCCTGGACGGCCGGGCCGCCGAGCTCCGGGGCTGGCTGGTGGCGGTGGCCAACGGCCCCAGCTACGGCGGCGGCATGCTGGTCGCCCCCCAGGCCAGCCTGGCCGACGGCCTGCTCGAGGTGGTGGTCATCGGCGACGTCGGCAAGCTCGAGTTCCTGCGGACCTTCCCCAAGGTGTTCTCCGGCGGCCACGTCGGGCACCCGGCGGTGGCCGTCCATCGGGCCGCCCGGGTCGAGCTGGACGCCGACCGGCCCCTGGCTGTCTACGCCGACGGCGAGCCCGCCGGGACCCTCCCGGCCACCTTCGAGGTCCGGCCGGCGGCCATCACCGTCCTGGCCGCCGACCCCGCCCCCGGGTTCCCGGCCGCGTTCTGACCCTCCTCAGCCTGTCCGTCTCGTGGGAGAATGTCCGCTCCGTGCGATGTCGGGGAGGTCCGCGATGCGCCGTGCCCGTCTTGCCGCCCTGCTCCTGTGCGCCGCCCTCGGCGCGGCCCTGCTGCCGGTGGTCCCGGCGGCCGCCGCCCCACCGGCCGCGCCGGCCTGCGACCCGGTCCGGACCCCGCCCAAGCTGGCCGGCCAGGTCCCCACGGCCGAGGAGGTCATCGGCTTCCCGCTGGGCGAGCGCGACGTCACCGTGGCCGAGTCCGACGCCTACCTCCAGGCGGTCGCGGAAGCCAGCCCGCGGGTGACCGCCGGCACCGCCGCCGTGTCCTGGCAGGGCCGGCGGCTGCGCTACGCGATCGTCGGCAGGCCCGGCAACGTCACCCCGGCCGGCCTGGCCCGTATCCGGCTGGCCACCCGCCTGCTGCGCGACCCCCGGACCCCGGCCAAGCTGGCCGCCCACCTGGCCAGGACCACCCCGGCCATCCTCTGGGTGGCCGGCAACGTCCACGGCGGCGAGGAGAGCGGCACCGACGCCGCCCTGCGGGTCCTGTACGAGCTGGCCGACCGGCGCGACTGCGCGGCCGACCAGATCCTCGACAACGCCATCGTGGTCCTGCTCCCGACCCAGAACCCGGACGGGCGCGAGGCCGACACCCGCCGCAACGTCT
>OBLS010000808.1_pt1 | contig 12061 bp, 8 predicted proteins | sample 1519901 | NCBI WGS metagenome assembly OBLS01 (sample SAMEA3113585, study PRJEB22503) | soil metagenome
GCTCGGCCACCGCCGCTGCCGGATCGGCCGCCGCGATCGCCGTTCTCCTACCGCGCGACGAGCTCGTCAACGGCCCGATCGATGCCCCGGCCGTCGCCGGTCAGGGCCGAGCTGCCGCGCTGCTCATCCTCCTGATCGGCGCCCTCACCGCACTGGCCTACACACGCGTGCGTCGTGTCGTGCCCGCCGAGCTGCGGCTGCCGCGGCCCGCAAAACGCGCAGCCGCCGCGCTCTCCGTGGTGCTCGTACTTGCCGGGGTCGCCGCTGCGGACCCCGCGAGCCGGCTCGACAGCCTGAAGGAGCCACCGCGGGAATTCGAGGGCTCGTACACCGAATCGCACATCCTCAGCAGCGGCGGCAGTGGACGCTGGCAGTTCTGGGAGGCAGCCGTCGAGCAGTTCAAGGACAGCCCGGTCCTTGGCGGTGGAGCAGGCTCGTACGAGGCCTGGTGGGCGCAGCATGGAACGTTGAACTACTTCACCCGCAACGCGCACTCGCTCTTCTTCGAGACGCTGGGCGAGCTCGGAGCGGTCGGCCTCCTGCTGCTCGTGGCGGTCGTCGCCGCCGGCCTGGCGAGCGCGGCTCTGCGACTGCGGGCGAGCGCCGACGAAGAGCGTCCCGTGGTCGCTGCGCTGACTGGCGCGTTTGTGGCGTTCATCCTGGCCGCGGCCATCGACTGGATATGGGACCTCACCGTCGTCGGTGCGGTCGGAGTTGCCTGCCTGGCGCTGCTCGTGGGGGCCGCGAGCGTTGCTCGCGTCGAGTCGGCGGGCGGCTCTCAGGAGGAGAGGACCCCGCGCCGGCCGAGGCAGCTCGGCCTGCGCGCCGTCGTTGCCGCCGTGGCGCTGATGCTCGTGGCAGCCGAGGCCGTCCCGCTTGCGACGCAGCAGAAGGTCCGCGCCAGCCAGGAGGCGCTCAAGGAGGGCAATGCGGACTCTGCGCTGGCCGAGGCACAGGACGCGCGTGCACTCCAGGGCTGGGCGGCGTCACCTCACCTGCAGGTAGCCCTGGTGCAGGAGAGCCGCGGCCGGTTGCGGTCCGCGCGCGAGTCGATTCGGATGGCAATCGATCGCGACCGCTCGGACTGGCGGCTCTGGGCAGTCGCCGCGCGCATCGAGGAGGCGAGCGGATCCATCGCCGAGGCGCGCAGGAGCTTCGACAGAGCGAGGGCGCTGAACCCGAGGTCTCCGCTGTTCAAGCGCTCCCGCGAAGAAGCGCGCCCGACCGGCCCGAGTGGCGGCTGAGCGCCGTCCCGTCCTCGATCGAAATTTCGTCCAGCCGGTCGAACATCCGTCCAGCCGCATGCCGCGAGGGTCAGTCGTCAGGCCGCAGCCTTCGATTGAGACTGCATGCGGGCAAACCCTCCAGCCGCCCGGCGCCAGTCCCTGCTGGGCGCCCAACGCGTGTGGCGCCGGCTCTGCGGCGTCGTCTTGACAGGCCTCCTCACCGGCGCGCTTCTGCCGACCGCCGCCCATGCGGCCGATACCGGCGTCGTGCCGGACCTGACGTGGGGCGTGAGCCGCACCACCCAAGATCGGACCGCGGCAGCTCTCGCCGAATCGGGCGCCGACTGGGTCCGGATGAGCATCAGCTGGTCCGACTGGGTCGAACCCAGCAAGGGGTCGTACAACAGCAACGCCCTGTCGGGCTTCGACCGCGGCATCGACCTCGCCCGCGGCGCCGGCGCGAAGGTGCTCATCATGGTGGAGGAGTCGCCGAGCTGGGCGCGCGATTCCAGCAACAAGAACTCGCCGCCACGTAACAACGCCGACCTCGCCGAGTTCGTTCGCTTCCTCGCGAGCCGCTACCGGGGGAAGGTCGAAGGCTACGAGATCTGGAACGAGCCGAATCTGCAGTGGGCGTGGCCCAGCGGCCCGAACCCCGGGCAGTACGCCCGCATGCTCAAGGCGGTCTCACCCGCGGTCAGGGCGGCCGACCCGGCTGCGAAGGTCGTCTTCGCGGGGACCTTTACGAGCGACTACCGCTTTCTCGAGGGCGCCTACGCGGCTGTCCCGGACCTCGGCGCCTACTTCGACGTGATGGGGACTCATCCGTACACCGCCTGGGCCGTCGAGCCGGAGCGCGTTTGGCGCAATGCCGACGGTAGGATCAACCAGGGCGCCTTCGCCGCCTACCGCGAGCTTCGGCGGACGATGGAGGCACACGGCGGCGCGAAGCCGATCTGGGTGACGGAGTTCGGCTGGAGCACCGCGACGGCGCCGGGGATCGGCGTGAGCCCGCAGACTCAGGCGGACTATCTCCGGCGTGCGTACCGCTGTCTCGAGCAGGACCCCTATGTGCAGATGGCCGCCTGGTACAACTTCCGCAACGAGTGGTGGGCGAAGGACGCCGATAACTGGCATGCCCAGCTGGGGCTGATGAACACCGACTTCACACGCAAGCCGGCGTTCTACGCGTTCAAGGGCTACGTTCCCGGCACCGGCGGCTGTACGTACACGGGCTCGAACCCGGGCGCCCCGGGCGCCCCGGGCACCCCGGGCGCACCCGCTCCGGACGGGGCGCCCGCGGCGGGCAGCCTCACACGGCGTGCGGCGGCCGGACGCGAGTCGGCGATGCTGACAGTACGACGCGCCCGCCTCGTGCGTGGCCGCCTGCTCGTCTCGGCGGGGCTCGCCCGCAGTGCCACCGGGCGTGTCCGGGTGGTCGCGCGCTATGCCGGACGCCGGCACCGGTTCGCCGCACAGATCCGGGACGGGCGGGTCAGGTTCGCAAAGCAGCTTCCTGGCGGGCGGCGCAGCGCCACCGCGCTGATCACGCTGGCGTACCCCGGCAACGACCGCATCCAAGCCGAACGTGTGACGTTGCGCGCGGCCACGCACGCCGCCAGACTGCGGGTGCGCCCGGTCCTGAGCGGCGCGGCGTCTTCCGCCCGGCCTTTGAGCATCAGCGGGACCGTTGCCCGGCGCGCGCGCGGCTCGGTCAGCCTCAGGCTTCGCCACCAGGTAGCCGACGGGAGCTTCCGCGTGCTGACGGCGCGGGCCGCGATCCGCGCTGGGAGCTTCACGCGTGCCATGAGCCTTCCGGCCGGGGCTCGCAACGCCACGCTGCGCGTGACGTACGCGGGCGATCAGCGGCGGAGGGTGGCAGGCGCGACCGCGGCCGTCCGGCTCAGCTCGTGATCCCACGCCTCGTCTTACGCCAAAGCCGCCGAGCTCGCGGGTAGCGGGCGCCCGCGCGGGCCTTCGCTCGATTCGCGCGGTGAAGAATTCCCAGACGCAGCGCCTCGCGTCGTCCCAGGAACTCGTAATACGGAGGCGCTTGGTTGAACGGATCCGCCACGAAGTCGTAGTACGCGGTCTTGTGCTCGAGCTTGCGAAACGCCGCGGCGCGGCGGTCGGCGGACTCGAGAAGCGACCAGTTCGGGCTGGCCATCATGTACTGGGCGATAACGCCCACGGCAGGCGTCGGCAGATCGTCGGCCAGAATCACCCCGCCCACGTCGAGGTGCCTGTTGACGTAGTGCCAGTCGAGGATCGGATGGGGGAAGGAATGGTCGCCGTCGATGAACGCGAGATCCAACCTGAGCGACGGGTCGAGTGTCGGCAGTACCTCGTCCGAGGTTCCCACCGAGAATTCGACGCCCGAGTCGTCGAGCCCGATGCGCCGGCAGTACTCGCGGATACGCGCGTGCTCGTCGGGATGTGGACTGATTGCGACGTGCGTCGTACCGGCCGCCGCGAAGATGACGGTCGAGGCGCCGCACCCGACCTCGAGCGTGCGCTGATCCTTCTGCACGAGCCGTCCCAGCAATTCGAGCGTCCCGGGCAGCGCGGACCACGAGTGGTCGACGTCGTCGGAGTGGAAGATGGGCGCGTCATCACGCAGGTGTGAGAGAGCGAGCGCGACCTCCGAGTTCACGCGTCGCTCCCCCCGCGCCACGCCCGAAGCACGTCGCTCGTTCCGGCGGGAAGGTGTGAAGCAAGGCAGTCCAGCAGCTCCGCGGACGGCGGAAGCGACGAGTCGTCTCGGAGCCTGTAGACGAGGGCGTCCCAGTCCCACTGCTCCCCGGGCGCCGGCGCACGGGTTCGAGCGAGCCGGATATTCCCGCAGCGCGCCTCCACCTCCATCGGCGCGAGTGGGCTGGCGGGCGCGGGGGCTGGGCCGCCGGGAACCAGCGTCATCGTGGGGGACGCATGGGCGTGGTCGGCATCCGAGACGAACTCGCGCAGCTCCTCAAGCGTCGGAAGCTGGGACGCTACGCCGCCGATGTACTCCTGCGCGAGGACCAGCCAGCTCAGCTCGCGCCACTGCCGCTGGAGATTGAGGCGCTCGAGCGCGGTCAGCAACGGCAGCAGCGACTCCGCGAGTCGCCCCGCCGCCCGAGCATGTCGGTACGCCAGCATCCCGCGCCGCGACATGGCGCCGCCCTCAACGCGCGCGAACTGCGAGAAATGCAGCCGCGACTTGAGCTTCGGGTGCTTGCTCGCGAGCACCACGTCCCACCGGCCCTCCTCGCGGGCGTTGCGCACGGCGGTCGCAAAGCTCGTGTCCAGGAAGTGACCGCCCCGGGCTCGGGGGTAGTGGGCGAAGCGCACGCCGCGCTCGAGCAGGCGCGCGCCGAGCTCCCAGTCCTGCCGCCGCCCGCCTGTGAAGTCCTGGTCGAACCCGCCGGCGTCCAGCAGCACCTCTCGGTGGATCGACGAGTTGCCCTCCGAGAGGTCGATGAACGTCCATTGATGGTTCGGCTCGCACTTGCGCCGGAAGTAGTCCTCCCACCACGCCCGCAACTCGATCGCCCAGAAACTGCGGGCGTCCGTGGCCGGCGGGTAGTAGCCGAGCGCCAGGTGACGGTCCGGCGCGGACGCGTGGGCGTCGGCGTGCGCGCCCAGGAATTCGGGCGCGGGGACGATGTCGTCGTCGAGGAAGACGACCGTCGCGTGAGCGACCTCGCGCAGCGCGCGGTTTCGGGTTGCGGCGGCGCCGCGGTGCTCCTGCTCGAGCAGCCTGAGGCGGTACGGAGTCGCCAGGCCCCGCACGGCGTCCGCGCTGTCATCGCTCGTCCCGTCCAGGATCACAAGCACCTCGAACCGCTCCGCGGGGTACGCCTGGCGGCCGAGGGCGCGCAGGGTGCGCGTCAGCGAATCGCGTCGGTTGCGGGACGCGATCACCACGGACAATTCCGGGCCTCTGGCTGAACTGACGCGCGGCCCGGCCTCGCCGCGAGCGGCCGTCATTCGATTCGGCTGGAGCGCGTGGGCGGCGCCTCTTCGCCGCCTCCCCTTCAGCAGTCGCCACGGGCCGACCAGGGCGCCGGCGGCCTCGGCGAGGAGCACGTCGCCGGGGACCGGAGTCGAATCCGCCCGCAGCCGCTGGAGCGCGTGCGACGCCACGTGGCGCGGCCACCACGCTCCGTAGCGGAGGGCGCGGGGATCACGCCGGCCGAACAGCGAGCGGGCGACATAGGCGGAGAACCCGGCCGAGTACCCGAACATCGCCGAACGCAGGTCGGCGTGATCGGGGCGGTGCCGGTGCCAGACGATCGCGCCCGGGTCCAGGACCATTCGATACCCGGCCGCGAAGATGCGCGAGAAAATGTCGGCGTCCTGGCCCGAGAGCGCGGGCGACCCCGGTCCGAGGTCCTCGGCGAACAAACCGACCTCCTCGAAGGCCTCGCGGCGGAAGAAGGAGTTCCCGTCGCCGATCCCGGGCCAGCGTATGGTCCGCCCGTCGAGGACCGCGCGCTCCAACACGCGCGCGAAGCCGCCCAGGAGCTCGAACGCATACTGCGCCGGTGTCTCGAGCTCAAGTGGGCCGACGTACCCGGCGAGCACCATCACGAGCGGATCGGCGAATGCATCGGCGACGACGTCCAGCCAGCCTGGATCGACGACGCAGTCGTCGTCGATGAACGCGACGATCGCCCCGCTCGTCTCGACGATGCCGCGGTTGCGGGCCCGAGAGAGGCCGGCCCGTGGCTCCACTACGTACCTCACGGGATGGCGCGCGCAAACGTCGGCGGTCCGACCGTCTCCCGCGGTGTTGTCGACGACGACTATCTCTTGGGGGTGCGTCGAGAGGTTCCCAAGACTGCCCAGACAGCGGTCGAGGTCGTCCGGACGGTGGCGAGTGCAGACGACCACCGACACGGACGGCGTGGGGGCTGGGAGACGTGCATTGCCATTGGCGGCGACGCTGTCGCGCAGGAGCTGGGTGAGCGACCGGAGCCAGAGCCGCTCGCCGATTTCGCGAGCGAGCGCGTCCCGCTGCACCTCCGGGCTGATCGGCGACGGCCCCCGAACCATCACCTCGCCCACGACCGATCCGCCCGCTGTCGCCACGATCAGCGCCTGCTCGTGCCCCGCGGCGAGCTCCACGGGACGCAGCGGATCGTCGAGCGAGACGCGCGCCACCGTTGCTTTGCCACTGGCCTCGGTGCTCAAGGTCACCACGTGGTCCGCAGGCCGCGCGCGGTGCCGACGACGAGCCCGCGCAGCTTCCGCAGCGAGATCCTTAGCCGAAGCCGGGAGCGGCGCCTCGCCGCGCTCGCGAGGTTCCGTGCCAGGTCCACGAAGCTCCATCCCCACAGCAGCAAGCCGCCCGCGTCACCCGACTTCAGCTGCTTCATGGCGAATCCCGTCCATCCCACCATGTACCCCTCGTACAGCGCCACGAGCTCCTCCGGCGTCCGCCATTGTCGATGTGTCGCTCGGATCGCGGGCGTTACGTAGGCGACCCGTCCGGAGCGCAGGAAGCGGTAGTTGAAGTCCATGTCGTCTGAGGCCGGAAAGTCGGTTGCGCCTGTGCCGAGACGCTCGTCCCAGCCGCCGATCGCGGCGACTGCATCGCGGCGTACTATCAGGCACACGCCGAGGCCGATCTTCCAAGGCATGGTCCATCGTCCGCGGAGCGTCTCCTCGCGCTCGACCAGGGAGGGCGTCGCCGGCAGATAGTCATCGGACGGCAGCGGCCCCGTGCCGACATGGCCGCTCAGCATCGAAGCCTCAGGATGCGCAGCGATCGCGCGGTCGATCTGCTCTCCCCAATCGGGCTCGGGAATGCAGTCGTCGTCGAGAATCGCGAGCCACGGCGAGGAGATGGATCGCCACCCGATGTTCCTCGCTCGCGAGAGCCCTCGCCCGGGATCCTGAATCACGGTGAAGCCCGGGTCGGCCTCCGCCCTCGCGCTCAGGAGCGGGTTGGACCCGCTGCTCTGGTCGACGATCGTGATCGGAAACCCGTCCTTGGTCTGGCCCGCGAGCGCCCCGAGCGTCTGCGCGAGCAGCTCGGGGCGGTCGCGAGTGCAGATGAGCACGGACCACTCAGGCGACGGGCGCGTCACACCCGGAGCCTTCTCGTCACGCGCTGGAGCGCGGTCTGCGGCCGCTCCACATCGGAGGTCGCCGCGGACCCCGGGAGCAGGCTGTCCGTGATGTTGTAGTCGCCGAGCTGTTCCTCTGGCATATCGCCTGCCTCGACGAGCCTCACGATGCCTGGCAGCGCGGCGAAGAAGGCCTCTGAGCGATCAGTGGGATGGAGGCTCCACATCCCGGGCGGGCTCCCGAGGAAGTCGAGCCTCGCCAGCCCGCGCTCGCGCATGAGCGTGGAAAGTGCGTCTTCCGGGGTCGCGAGATGGTCGCGACCACGCACGCGCGCCGCGAGCAGGTGGCGCACGGTTGTCGGGCTGGAGCTCCGGGAGCCTCGCCAGTCGATGCTCGGTCGCCGCCGTGGGATCGGGCCGACGCGTTCGACGAGCTTCCTGCGATCGACGAGGAACAGCCGCGACGACACTCCTCGCAGGCGGAACGCGGGCCACGGGGCCGGCTCGCGCTCGGGAATCTCGCCGCCCCAGCGAAGCATCCGGTCGACCACGCGTTGCGGGAGCTCGCCATCGGCGGTCGGTGGGCCGGCCAGCGGGTTGCAGAAGAGCAGCTCCGCCCGCTCCGCAAGCGCAACGGTTGCCTCACCCATCCACGTCGCCGACCCGCCTCCGAAGAGGACATCCGAGTCGACGTGGAACACATGATCGTGGCGCGCGGCCCATAGGCCGAAGTAGTACGAGTAGTACGGTGCGCCGTCGTGCGCCTTCGCCGGCACCGCACGGCCGCCGAAGAAGGCATCGGCAACGGAGGACATCGCCTCGGAGGAATAGTCGACGTGCACGACGCGAGCCCCCGGCTCGGTCGCCGCAAGCTCATCCGCCAGCCGCTCGATCCCCGATCTGCCCTCCTCCCAGCCTCGGCCGTAATGTCCGGCGCTGCGATGGAGGTCCAGCGTGAGCAGGGCCTCGTCGAACTGGCCGCGCCACATCCGCAGCTGGTGGGGCACGATCTCGGCGGCATGCCGGAGGTCGCCAGGCGCCAGGCTGATCTGTAACGTGACCAGCGGTCGCTCCCGAGGGGTTCTCGAGGTCTCGCTCACGTGCTGTACCTAGCAGATGACGTCCGCATTCGCCTGAAAGCGCCTCACGGCTGACGTGGCCGCAGTCCGTGACGTCTCCGTTTCGGTGCCGACGATCGGTCGTGCCGAGTCGCTCAGGTCGCTACTCGAGTCGTTGTCGCGGTGCGACCCGCGCGCCGACGAAATCGTGATCGTCGACCAGAGCGGCGGCGAGGCCGTACGACAGGTGGTCGAGGAGTTCGCGGACATGGGAGCGCGTCGTGTGCCCTCAGACCTCAGGAGCGTGGGCAGCGCCCGCAACGCGGGGCTTCGCGCGGCGCGACACGAGACGATCCTCATCACCGACGACGACTGCACGGTGGCGCCCTCGTGGGTCGAGGAAGGCTGGACCCTCGCGGCCCGACACCCGGGGTACCTGCTCAGCGGGCGCGTGCTGCCCGGCGGCGACCCGAAGGCGATCCCCTCGGTCAAGGTGGACTCCGAGCCCGAGGACTTCACCGGCACGCGCCGGTGCACCGTTCTCTACTCGAACAACATGGTCGGGCCACGAGCGAGCCTGCTCGCGATCGGCGGCTTCGACGAACGGCTTCCGACCGCATCCGACAACGACCTCTGCTACCGCTGGCTTCGGGCGGGCGGGCCGCTGCGATACGAGCCGAGCCTCGCGGTGTGGCACCACGAGCTCCGGGACCGGGAGGCGCTCGAGGCCCGCTATATCGAGTACTGGCGCGGCCAGGGGATGTTCTACGGCAAGCACCTGCGGGCGGGGGACCCGGCGGTACTCCGCTTCCTGATGACCGATCTCCACCTCGCCGCGCGCGCCATGGCGGCCGCCGTCGTACGCGGCCGACCGCGCTGGACCGACTCGCGACGCGGCGTCCTGCGCGGACTTCCGGCGGGGATGCTTCGGGGGCTGGCATTTCGGCGCGGCGAGGGGCTTGCCGCCGCGGCCTCCCCGGACCCCGTGGCTTGAGCTCGGCGTCGGTGATCATCCCGACGAGGGACCGCGGGGCGCTCTTGGAGCGCACCGTTCGCGGCGCGCTCGCCCAGCGGGGCGTCGAGGTCGAGGTGATCGTCGTCGACGACGCCTCCTCGGTTGCTGTCGCGAACGTGCTCGCCGGCGTGGATGACGCGCGCCTGAAGATCATCAGGCAGACGGCGAGCCGCGGCGTGGCCGCGGCTCGAAACGCCGGCGTGGCGGCGGCGCGGTCCGAGTGGCTCGCGTTCCTGGACGACGACGATCTCTGGGCGCCGGAGAAGCTGTCGACGCAGATCACGGCAGCCGAGGACGCGGGCGCCGTGTTCGCATATGCGTCGGTGGTGGTCGTGGACGAGCGGCTCCGGGTGATCGACTTCCTCGAGGCACCGCCGTCCGCGGACATCCTCACGACGATGCTGCCGGGCAACTACATGCCGGCGGGCGCCTCGAACGTGGTCGCGCGGGCGGACGCCGTCCGGAGACTTGGCGGCTTCGACGAGAGCCTCCACCAGCTGACCGGCTGGGATCTCTGGATCCGGCTCGCGCACGACGGTTCCGCTGTGGCGTGCGATGCACCGCTCGCCGCTTACGTCCAGCACCGCGGCGCGATGCTGCTGACCGAGCGGAAGCGGGAGCTCATCCGCGAGTTCGAGTACCTGCGCTCCAAGCACGCCGCGCTTTGCTCGGAGCTCGGCGTCGAGGGGTTCGACCGGGCCGGCCTCGAGGCGTGGATGGCGTGGGGAGAAAGTCGCGCGGGGCGGCGTTTTCGTGCCGCAGCCGGGTTCCTGCGCGCCGCGACGATGTACAGCGGGGAGATACGGCGGTGGATGCTCCGGCGCGTCGTCCACTCGCTGCGGGGGCAGCTGATGACGGATTCGGGGCGTCCGCCTGCGCACGACGTGCAGCGACCCGCGTGGCTCGACGCCTACGGCTAGGCCTTGAGGAGCCGCCAGCCGAGGTCGGCCTCGAACGCGTCCTCGCCGTGATACACCGGGTCCACGCGGCCGATCAGGAGCGGGTCGGTCGACGCCGTGGATCCCTCGGCGCCGGTCGTGAACCCCGCCGTGAAGCGGCACGCGCGAGCAGCGGCCGCCACCCGAGCGTCGACCCCGCCGTGCGGATAGGCGATCGACGTGAGCGGACGTCCGGCCACCGCCGCCAGCCGCTCCCGACCCTCGGTCATCGCGACGCCCAGCTCGGCGTCGTCGAGGTTCGGGAGATAGTGATGGTGACGAGTGTGGAACCCGATCTCGAAGCCCGCATCCACGAGCCAGCGCACGTCCTCGTCCCGCAGGCCGGCATCGGCCGGGTCGGGCCCGACGAGCGCGCCGAGACGCTCAGCGGCGTCGGCACGCGCGGCCGGGTCCAGCGACCTGATCGCCCCTGTCAGCTCCTGGATCCACCGGGCGCCGGCTGACTCGCGGCTCGGAACCTCGATGAGCGGCCCGAGCGCACTCTCTACGTCGAGCCCGCGGTCGACCGCGTCCTGAAGCCGTTCCCACCAGAAGCGATACGGGCCGTCAAGCGACGCCCCCGACAGGAAGAACGTGGCGGTGAGGCCCTGCCGCAGCAGCGCCGGCGCCGCCACCGATCGATGCGACCGCAGGTCGTCGTCGAACGTGATGGAGACCGGAATGCGCTCGCCGCGCCGCCGTGTAGCGATGGCCTCCGGTAGCCGGGACGCGTGGACGGCGCGGTAACGCGACGCGACGCGCCTGAGCTGGTCCTCGAAGTCCGCCTTGCCGAGGGTAGGCAGGATGTCCGTGTCCGGATCGCCCGGCGGATCGCCGATGCGATGGTGGAGCAGGGCGATGCCGATCCTGCGGTCCGACCAGCGGAGGAGGTCGCCGAGCACGGGCGCGCCGGTCCGCCAGAGCTTGCGTTTGGCCGCGCTGGGGAGCGGCCGCAGCAAGGCCCTCACCCTGCTTGTCTGACCGCCCGGACGGCGACCACGAGCTCGTAATCGGGGTCGCGGAGATCGAGTTCCTCGCGGCGAAGGTCCTCGGCCGCGAGGCCGTGGAGGTACGCGGTCGCCGAAAGGACGTTTCCGTACGCCTCGACCGAGACGTCCTCGGGGGCGAAGACCTCCTGGAACAGCCGGCGCGCGGAGCTCGACGTGAAGCGCCAGTACTCGCCCCAGAGGTCGTCGTCGGGCCGGGAGATCTGCCCGATGCCGTGCATCGTGGCCAGTGCGACGCCCCCTGGCCGCAGCGCGCTGTGGAGCGTGCGCACCGCTTCCCGGACGTCGTAGACGAATTGCAGGGTCTGCGTGCAGATAATGCAATCGAACGCGTCCGCCGGGATTCCCTCCCCGGCGCTCAGATCGGCCACGAGCGTGGCGGCGGGGTTGGCCGCGTCCGCGCTCAGGACGTCCACCTGCTCGACGCCTCCGGTCCCGAACTCGCGCGTGTACGCGTCGTCGCCCACCTCGAGGACCCGGCCGCGTATGTCGCCGGCCCCATACCCGTCGACGCCCGAGTGGCGGCGGAGGAAGTGCTCGATGTAGTAGCGGTCGATCGGCTGCCCGCGCTCGAATCCGAACGTCCGGGTGACGGGGGCGAGCCGGCGCAAGGAGCCGAAGCGCACCCAGCCGACCGGCGGCCACCCGGCTCCGAGCCGCTCGCCGGCAGCCTGGCGCACTCTCGCCGGCAGGAGCCTCTTGGCCGCTTCGCGGGTCATCCGGGCTAAGTATTGCCGTCGGAGCGGCCGTCGGAGCGCCCGCTT
>OBLS010000809.1_pt1 | contig 12050 bp, 9 predicted proteins | sample 1519901 | NCBI WGS metagenome assembly OBLS01 (sample SAMEA3113585, study PRJEB22503) | soil metagenome
TCCCGCCACCACGCCACCGCTCAGGGCGGCGACGCCACATGATCGCTCACGCCGCGGCGGGTGATCTCGTGGAGGATGGCCCTGCGGAGTGGCGAAACTCGTCGGCCCGACAGCGTCGACACGTGGCTGCTGGTCGGAGCCGCCAGAACTTCGCGATCGCCCCCGAGGCGATCACCCGGCTCGTCGCCGCCCACCTCCGCCCCCTGGACAGTTCGGACTGACGGCGGGCCTCATGGCGCCCGGGACTCGAGCACGTCGAAGTCCCGTTCGGCGTACAGCCGGTGCTCCCACTCCTCGTTGAGGATGGCCTGCAGGCAGCGACGTACGGCGAAGGCCTCGGGCTCCGGGTAGCCCGGCTCCCTCACTGGTTCGGTCATGCCGGCCAGTTTCTCGTCGGTGAGATCGCTGATCACTCGGCGCACGGTGGCCACCCGGTCAGCGCGCAGTGCGAGCACCTCGTCCAGCGACGGCCGCGCGTCGCGGTCGCGCGGGACACTGCGTTCGTCAGGCATCTCGTCATGGGGCAGGTCCAGTGGATGCCAGGGCGACGGCTCGCCCAAGATCGCGCGCTTCACCCAGGCATCCGTGGCGAAGACGAGATGGCGCAGCGTCTCGATGAAGGACCACTCGCCCTCGACCCGCTCGTGGAGCACCTCCGGCGTCATCCCGCGAGCCCGCCCGACGGTCCGCTGCCACAGACGCTCGAGGATGTCCCATGCTTCGCGGAACCCGTCGGCATCGGTCGGACGCATCTTCACGCGGTCCGGGTAGCGACGGTCGAGCTCGGCTTCCACCAGGGGTACGACGTCGACGCCGTTGACCCGCAGGTTGTCGACCTCCCCGCTGATGTCCACGTTCACCAGGGCTGCGCCACGGATCATGGCCCCGGTCAGATCGACCAGGTGGAAGCGCGCGTTGGTGAGGTCGACGTCGTGGAACCGGGCGTCGGTGAGGTAAACGTCCTCGAACCGCGAGCCCGTCAGGTCCTCGCTGGTGAACTCAGCCACCAGACCAGCCTGACAGAAACACAGTCTCGGTCATCGCGGCGGCGGCGCGCGGTGGCAGCAGCGAGGGGGAGGATGGCCCGGTAACCGTCCGTCGATACTCGTCACATGAGCTGACGCGCCAAACGCGCTCCTAGTCGACCCAGGCGGCATAGAAGGCATAGCCCCACAGCAGGGTGCTCAACAGCAGTGCAAACACCGCTGGCACGAGCCGCCCCGGTGCGTTCGGCCACGGTCTCGTGCGCGGTGGACGGCCGCGGAGGGCACGCCCTCGGGGAGGCCGCTGGAGGCATCCCTAGACTCATCAGCGTGACCTGCTACACGTGCGGCGCCGAGGTGCCAGACGGCGCGCGCTTCTGCCCGACGTGCGGTGCCGACCTGCAGGTGCGCGGCGACGAGCGGCGTGTGGTCACTGTCGTGTTCGCCGACCTGGTCGGATTCACCGGGTTATCGGAGCACCGCGACCCCGAGCAGGTGAAAGCGCTGGTCGACCGGTGCTTCGAGCGGCTGGTCGCCGACATCGTCGCCTTCGGCGGGCGGGTAGACAAGATCGTGGGCGATGCCATCCTGGCCCTGTTCGGCGCCCCGGTCGCCCACGAGGACGACGCCGAGCGCGCCGTGCGTGCCGCGCTCCAGCTGCACGTGACGCTCGCGGCAGCCCAGGCGGAGCTCGATGCCGACGTGCGCCTGCGGGTGGGCGTGAACACCGGCGAGGTCCTCGTGGGCTCGCTGCGGGCGGGCGGTGACTACACGGCGATGGGCGATGTCGTGAACACGGCGCAGAGGCTGCAGTCCGCCGCCGAGCCGGGCCAGGTGCTGGTGGGGCAGACCACCCACCTTGCAACCCGGCGCATCATCGCTTACCGATCGATGGGCGAGATCACCGCCAAGGGCCGCGACGCGCCGGTGCCGGCCTGGGTGGCCGAGGGGGCCCGGCTGCCCCCCGGCTACCGGCCAGACCGTCACCGTGCGGCCCTGGTCGGCCGCGACGACGAGGTCGCGCTCCTCTCCCATACGCTCGACCTGGCCGTCGCCCGTCGCCGAGCGGCGCTGCTACTGATCGTCGGCGACGCGGGGGTGGGCAAGTCGCGGTTGGCCGAAGAGGTCGCCGAGCTGGCCCGGGGATGCCACGGTGCCCTCGTGCTCCAGGGCCGCTGCGTGCCGTATGGCGAGGCCAACGTGTGGTGGCCACTGGCCGAGGCCGTGCGTGGTGCCTGCGATGTCGAGCCGGGCGATAGCCAGGAGGGCGTCGCGGAGAAGGTGCGCCTCGCGGTCGCGGCCGTGCTGGACGGCGCAGGGCATGTCGACCCCGCGGACCCGGGCGCGTCGGGCCGTGAGGGCGAGCTCGAGCGGGCGGTCGACGGGCTGCTGCACCTGCTCGGGTTCGAGGTCCTCGGCAATGTCGATGCGGCGCGGGCCCGCGAGGAGGCGACCCGCGCCCTGCTGGCGTTCACGGCCGCCGCGGCCCATCGGCGGCCGCTCGCGATCGTGCTCTCCGACCTCCACTGGGCCGACGCCGCCGTGCTCGACGTGCTCAGCGAGCTGCTCGAGCGCAACGTGCGCCAGCCGTTCGTCGTGCTCGCCACCGCGCGGCCGACGTTGACCGAGCGCTGGTCGCCCCCGGAGGGCGGGCACCACTCGGCTGTCGTGCACCTCGACCCGCTCGAACGCGATGCGGCGGCCCAACTGCTGACGTGCCTGGCCGGCGAGCGAGCCGGCGCTCTCGACGAGCGAGTGACCACCGACCTGCTCGACAGGGCCGGCGGTAATCCCTTCTTCCTCGAGGAGCTCGTCTCGTGGCTCGAGGAGCCGCGCCCCGCCGACCTCCCCGACACCCTGCGCGGTCTCGTCGCGGCGCGGATCGACGGGCTGACGCAGTCGGAGCGGCGCGTCCTCGAGGACGCAGCGGTGCTGGGTTCCCGGGGCCGGGTCGAGTGGCTGGCGACCATGCACCGCAAGGGACACGGGGGTGACGACCCCGTGGCCAGCGCGCTCCTCGGGCTGCGCGCCAAGGACCTCCTCGATGTCGAGGGCGACCGGTGGGAGTTCCGTTCCGAGGTGGTGCGCGAGCTCACGTACGGCACGATGACCAAGGACCGTCGGGCGAAGGTGCACGCGGGCATCGCCGCGTGGTTGGAGCTCCAGGGTCAACCGCGTGATGCCGTGGTCGACAGCATCGCCCATCACTACGGGCGGGCTGCGGCGCTCGCCGCCGAGGTGGGAGGTTCGGCCGCGGTGCCCGCCAACGTGGTGGCGCGTGCGGTGGGCTGGCTCCGGCGCGCCGGGGAGCGGGCAGCGCAGGTGGACACGCCACAGCGGGCCGTCTCCCTGTTCTCCGAAGCCTTGGCCCTGCTCGACGCCGTCCCGGCTGAGGCAGCGTCGGGCCGCCCCGGCGCCGTGGGAGACAGTGACCAGCGCGTCGCGCTGCTGCTGGCCCGGTCGGCCGCGTACGGCGAGCTGAGCGACCTCGCCCGGTCGCGGGACGATGCCGCGGCGGCTCGTGCGGTGGCCGAGTCGGCCGGGGACGAGCGGGCGGCCGTGCGAGCGATCGTCGCCCTGGCCGATGCCAGCGCGCGCGGTGGCTCGTCCGGTGCGGTCGAGGAGATTCTCGACGAGGCCCTGGCCCGAGCGGCGGCGATCGGCGACGACGAGGGCCGAGCGATGGCGCTGCGGGCACGGGGGTTTGCCGCGCTGTTGCGCAACGATCCCGAGGCGGCGGCGGCGTCGCTCGAGCCTGCGCTCGAGCTCTACGGCACGTCGGGCGATCGCCGGGGCCGCGCCTGGGTACTGCAAAACCTCGCGTGGGCTCGCTTCATCGGCGGCCGCATCGACGACGCCGAAGCGCTCCTCCACGACTCGGCGGCGCTCTTCGCGGAGCTCGGCGACCGCGGCGGGCTCGGGTGGGCGCTCGGCCTGCTGGCCTTCACCCGCTTCCACTCCGGCCACCCGGAGGAGGCAGAGACGATGGCCGAGCAGGTGTTCAGCGGTGCCGAGGAGGCGGGCAACCGGTGGGCGGTGGGCATGGGGCTGGTCCTCACCGCGAGCACACGGCTGTGGACCGGGCGCGCGAAGTCGGCCGTCGAGCGGGCGCGCGAGGCGCTCGAGACGTTCGAGGCGATCGGCGACGACTACGGGCGGGTCCAGGCACGGGTGCCGCTCGGGCGGGCGCTGGTGACGTCGGGGCACGTCGACGAGGGCTTCGAGGTGCTCGAAGAGGCGGGCGCCTCGCTGCTCCCCAGTCGCTCGCCGGGGTTCATCGCGTTCTCGGCCACCGGTCTGCTCAGCGCCGCCGTGCAGGTCGGCGACCGCGAGCGGGCCGAGGCTGCGCTGGCACTGCTTGCCCCGGGCGAGCTGTCGTCCGACGACCTCGCCACCGCCGGCGCCGGCGAGCACCTCGTCTCCCAGGCGCTCCTCGAGGTGCAGCGCGCGCGACCCGACGCCGCCCTCGACCTGCTGCGAGAGGTGCGCCGGGTATCGGGGGAGCGCGGCGAGATCGGCTACACGGGCGCGGTGACGGCCCTCGCGCTCGCGGCCGCGGGTCGTGCGGACGAGGCCGTGGCGGCGGCGGCAGTCGTCGAGGCCGACGAGCGGTCGAGCTACCTCGACCGTCTCTGGGCGGGGTTGGCCACGGCCGCGGTCGCGGCCCGCCGGGGTGATCAACTGGCCGTCGATGCCGGCTTCTCCGAGCTGCTCGCCCGGGCGGAGGAGACCGACGACCGGGTGGTTCAGGCCCTGGTCCCGCTCGGTTGGGCGCTAGCGCTCGAGGCGCTCGGCGACGCCGGCGCGGAGGCCCGCCGGGCCTCGTCGTCGACCCGGTTCCGGGAGCTCGGGCTCGACCCCGACGGATGGGCGGCCGCACTGGGCCAGGCGGTCGGGCTGGCACCGGCAGAGCCGAGCCTGGTGTAACCACGGTCAGCGTCGGGACTCGACACCGAGGCCACCGGTGGGCGGGCTCAGGGGTGGCTGGCCTCGGCGAGCAGGCGCACGCCCTCGTCCATCTGGGCCGGGCTCAACGTGCCGTACCCCAGCACCAGGGCGGGCGGCCGGTCCGGCGGGTGGCTCGTGCGGTACGTCCGCAGCGGATAGACGACGACCCCCGCAGCGCGGGCGCGCTCGGTGACCTCGGCCTCGTCGGGCCCGCGGGGCAGTGTGACCAGTAGGTGGAGGCCGGCGGCGATGCCGCTCGGTATCGCTTCCGGTAGCCAGCGGGCGAGTGCGGCGATCAGCGCGTCGCGCCGCTGGCGGTAGACGCGCCGCGTGCGGCGCAGGTGGCGGTCGAGGTCGCCGCTGGCGAGGAAGGTTGCGCAGGCGGCCTGCAGGAGCGACGAGGTCGCGTGGTCGGTGGCCCGCCGGCCGGTGGCGATGGGATCGAGGAACCTTGACGGCACGACGAGCCACCCCAGTCGCAGACCGGGGGCGAGGCTCTTGGACAGCGTGCCGCTGTAGATCACGCGATCCGGGGCCACGCCCTGGAGCGCGCCGACCGGGTGGCGGTCGTAGCGGTATTCGGCGTCGTAGTCGTCCTCGATGATGTAGCCGTCGACGTCGCGGGCCCAGGCGGCGAGGGCGGTGCGGCGCTCGGCGGAGAGCACGGCACCGGTGGGGAACTGGTGGGCGGGCGTGAGCAGCGCGGTCCGGGCCCGCGACCGCCGCAACTGGTCGACGACGAGGCCGTCGCCGTCGACGTCGACGCCGCGGTAGCGCGCGCCGAGCCACTCGATCTCGGTGCGCGGCCCGTCGTGGCCCGGGTTCTCGACCGCGAACGCGTCGTGCCCGGACTCTTGGAGAGCGCGCACGACCATGCTCAGCCCGTGGCCGAACCCGTTGCAGATCACCACGTGGTCGCCGTCGGTGCTCACGCCCCGCACGCGGCCGAGGTACTCGGCCACCGCGTCACGTAGCTGCGGGAGGCCCAGGGGATCCATGTAGCCGAACTGATCGCCCGGCAGCGTCTGGAGGGCGGCGCGAGTGGCTCGCAGCCACGTCGATCGGGGGAAGAGGTCGGGGTCGGGGAGCCCCGGCTTGAAGTCGACGAGGACCTGTGCGTCGTCGGCTCGGGGCCGGCGGACCGCGGCCCGGGACTTGCCGCTCGCGTTGACGACGGTGCCCGAGCCGGGACGGGATGTCAGGTAACCCTCGGCCAGCAGCTGGTCGTAGGCGTCGACGATGACGCCCCGGGTGACGCCCAGGTCCGCCGCCAGGGCGCGGGTCGACGGCAGCTGCGCCCCCGGGGTCAGGCGCCCCGACCGGATCGCGTCGCGCAGCTCGTCCTCCACCTGGGCCCGCAACCCGCGTGGCTGCGACCGGTCGAGCTCGATGAGGAGCTCAGCAGAACTGGTACGCATAGAAGGTCACGAACTGGACCTTACCAACGATCCAGTTTGTCCGTAGGGTGCTCGCATGTTCAGCATCCACTGCCCCCACCACCGCACCCGAGTGCTGCTCGGGCCACGGGCCATCGAGTCACTCGACAACACCGCGGACGGAGTGATCCTCCACTGGCGCTGCTACTGCGGCGCCCGCGGTGCACAGCGCTACGGCCGCGAGCCGGCCGGAGCACGCCGCATCCCCGATCCGTTCTCCACCGCCGCGTGATCGAAGGGTGCTGGTCGTGATCAACAACCCGTACACCGCAGCCGTCCTCGTGTCCGACCACCGGCGTCGTCTCGAGGACGACGCCCGCGACTGGCGTCTGCGCCGTACCGTTCGGCGCCCGCGCTACAGGCCGAGGTCGACCCAGACCGCGGCGTGATCCGACGCCGCGTGGCGCGCGGCCGTGATCTCGGGGTACACGTCCCAGTCGGCCGGCGGGTTCACGTTGGTGGGGGTGCCCCACAGGCCCTTGCGGAACACGCCCCCCGCCGTCACCCTCGGGGCGAGCTCCGGCGAGAGCAGGATGTAGTCGAGCCGGTTGCGCACGCCACACGACTGGAACGTGCCCGGCCGTGGCCCGGGGTCGAACCCGTCGAGGGTGAAGGCGTCGACAAGGGGGCTGTCCGGACCGAGCAGCGGTTCGAGGGTGGGGTGCTGCGGCGGCGTGTGGGTGGTGGGGCCCTTGTTCAGATCGCCCATCACGACGACGAGCTCGGCACCCCCGGCACGCAGCCGGTCGTAGATGTTGCGCACCTCGGCGCTCTGCCGGCTCCGCAGCGGGTCGGGGTTGCCGAACGTGAACGACTGGCTCTTGAGGTGGTTGAGCAGCACGAACAGGTCGTTGCCACCGCCGGGAAGGCGCAGCTGGTAGATCGGGCAGTCGCGGCTGAACAGCGGACGGCCGGTCGTCGAGGCGGGGTCGGGCGTGTCGACGTGGCTGCGGATCGACACGACCTCGATGTCGGCGTCACAGAAGATCCCCACGTCGATGCCGCGGGGGTCGTTGCCGTCGACGAGCGTCACATGGCCGTAGCGGTCGCCGAGCAGGGCCTCGTTGAAGCGCACGAGCGACGGGCGGTCCTCGGCCTCGACGACGCCCAGGATGTCGGCGCCCAGCTCGTCGATGACCCTCGCCGTCATGCGGATCGCCGTCTCGTCCACCGGCTCGGAGATGAGCTCGACCCAGCCGATCCAGTCGCCGCGCCCGAGTGCGACGACCTCAACGCTGCCCGTCCTCGGCTGCCGGAGGAAGTCGCCGCGGTTCTCGCGCAAGAGCGCCCACGCGTCGAAGGGGTGGGTGTTGAGCCGCAGGTTGCCGGCCGCCGACCGCTTCAAGATCTCCAGCGTCTCGAGGGCCGACAACATCTCGGCCTTGTCGGCGTCGGAGTAGGTGGCTCCGGCCGCGAGCACGTTGAACCGCTCGAACGCGGCGAGCGCCGGGCGTCCCTCGGCCCAGGTCGGCGTCGCGAGCGCCTTGGCCCGGTCGAACAGGTTCTCGACGTTGAACGACGCCAACCGCACCGTCACGCGTGCCCCTCCCGCCTGTGGGACGGATGCCAGCGACGGGTGGTCACGCGGGCGCGAGCACCTCGAAGGCCGGATGGCGGGGGGCGATCGTGCGGAGCTCGTCGTCGGTGGAGTCGGGGCCCACGCCCTCGAAGAACACGCCGACCTCGACCTTCCAGCGCTTGAGGTAGGCCCGCAGCATCGGGACCTTCTCGTCGTCGCCGAGCTCGCGCGCCCGGAAGTCCTCGACCTTCTTGCCGACCCGGAGCTGCCCCGTGCCGGCCACGCGCAGGTTGCGCACCCACTGCGCTTCGCCGCGGGGAGCCACGAGGTAGCGCTTGCCCTCGTACTCGAGCAGGTTGACCGGCGTCGTACGCCACTCGCCGCTGGAGCGACCCCGGACGGCGAGCACCCGCGAGCCCAGCACGCTCACACCGCGGCGGGTCAGGAAGGCGACGGTGGGGTTGAAGATTTTGCGGGTGAACCAGCCGGGGGCGCGGTAGTGAGGAGCCATCGCCCCATTGTGGCGTCGCGACGATCCGGTGAGGGCCCGCGTCAGCTGAGGTCGGTGAGCTCGACCACGTTGATCTGGACGTGGTCGATCATGAAGTCCTCGACACAGCCCCGGAACTGCCGGCGGTTCGTGTCATCCAGCGCCGGGGTCAGCACGGCACGGAAGCGATCATCGCCCAGCGGCTCGATCGGGCCGACGAAGTCGGAGGTGACCTCGAGCCGGCATGTGAGCAGCTGCGCCTCCACCATCTCGGCGAGGGTCTGGCCGCCCTCGCCGCCCTTGGTGTTGGCCGACACGACGACCTCCATCTCCTGCCCCACGACCTGTTCGTGGGTGGAGAGGGTGGCCTCGCGCAGCGCCAGCACGCCGACGACGCCGGCCCCGAGGCCGACCGCCCCGAGGGCGATCCGCCCGGGCGACAGTTTCACGGACGGCCGCCGCGCCGCAGCAGCTGACGGATCTGGTCGTCGTTGGCGCCCGGCACCTCCTGGGCGAGCACCGTGACGTCGTCGAGCAGCAGACCACCCGACGGGTAGCTGATCGGGTTGAGCTGGCGGCCGAGGCGCTCCTCCCCGGCCGGCGACGACGACTTCGACGCAACGCGGTCGACGACCCAGGCGATGCCCGACAGCAGCACGCCGCCGCCAACCAGGAACGTGATGAACACGTTGAGGTTGTGGTTGGACTCCCGCAGCCAGGCGAACCGGTCGGGCGACGGCGGCCGGGCCTCGCGGATGATGTTGGCGACGGCGGGATCGACGCGGCTGCTGACGTGCTCGAGACGGGCCAGCCGACGCAGCACCAGGCCGGTGGCGAGGCCGACCTCGGCGATGAGGACGATCAGTCCGAAGAACAGTGCCCGGTTCCACTCCCAGCGGCTGAGGGAGACGATCATGTAGAGGGCGGCGGCGAGCAGGGTGCCGATGCCGGCCAGCCAGGCGATGATCTTCACGATGCGCCGTCCTCGTCCTCGATGGTGACCCGCCCGTCGTCGCCGTCGACATAGACGACGACGCCTTCGGCCAGGTCGGCCGTGGCACCGGCGTAGCCGACCACGGTCGGCACCCTGGCCTCGCGCGCCAGGATGGCGAGGTGTGAGAGTACCGAGCCCGTCTCGGCGACGATGCCCTTCAGCCGCGGCAGCAGGGGGCCCAGCCCGGGCGACAACGTGGTGGTGACGAGCACCGAGCCGGTGGGCGGATCGTCGATGTCGTAGGTCACGGGACCGCTGCCCGAGCCACCGCCGGCCCCGGTGCCGCCGCCGACCTCGCTGGCGCACTGCGCGCGGATCGGCCTGCCCAGGTCGGAGAGCTGGAACCAGGCGGGGAGCGGCGCACCGAAGTCGTGGTAGTGGCTGGCGACCAATGCGGGAATGACGACGGCCCGCTTGGTGGCCACGGCCTCGACGTGCTCGAGGGTCATGTGCCGGATGAGCTCGGGCTCGGTGAGCTCGCCGACGGCCGCGAGCCGCTCGCCCAGCTGCCACGCGGCCCTGCCCGAAAGCTCCTGGACCCAGCGCACGCGCAGCCGCAGGGCCTCGCGGAGGATGCCGTTGTCGCCGCAGCTCTGGCACGCCGTGCTGACGGTGACCGCCGTCGCCTCGGCGGGCAGGACGGGCGCGGGCGCGACCTGCGGCGCCGTGAGTGCCAGGACCGTCGGGCTGCGGGCGATGATCTCCTTGTCGCTCAGGCCGTCCTGGCGGGCCTCGGCCAGCACCCGCAGCGCCACCGATGCGCCGGTCATGCGGTTGCCGCCGGTGTCGGTGAGCATGCCCATGAGGATCTCGTGCGCATGCAGCGCTCGCAGGATGTCGCGGCTGCGGTGCAAGAGGGCGATCAGCTGGCGGCTCGTCAGGTCGGTCAGCGCGGGCACGGCCTCGAGGTCGGCGTCGGTACGGTCGAGGAGGTGCTCGGCGAGTTGAGGCAGCGCCGAACGCAACCGCCCGACCCGCCACGCCCCGCGCAGCTGGCGGGCGGCCGGGATCGGGTTGAGCTTGTGGACCATCCTCTGCTTCGGCTTGATCTCGCCCGCCAGGCGCAGGTCGATGGCGACGTGGCCGTCGACGCAGATAACGACGCCGCTCGCGTGGACCTGGGCCAGGGTGGCGGTCCCGGACAGGACCACGGCCTCGCAGACCGCCTCGCGGAGCGGGGGCACCCAGAGGTCGTTCTCCAGCTCGGTGAGCGGCGACGGGAACGTTTCCGCGACCGGGCCCGGGCCGTAGATGGGACCCCGGGGCACGCCGCGGACCTCGGTGGTCACCGGGCGGGACTGGAGCAGCCACAGCTTCTTGTCGGTCGCGATTGCCCACTCGACGTCCTGCGGCCCGCCGAACACCGAGGCGACCTGCGCCGACAGCGCGACGAGGTGCTTGAGGTCATCACGCTCGAGCTTGGGTCCGTCGTTCGCGTCGAAGTCGAGGACCTTGCCGGTCGAGGGGTCGAGCACGAAGCGCGAGCCATCGACTTCGCCGCTCACCAGGGGTTCGGGCCCGCCCCGCACGGCGGTGACGACCCGGCGGTCGCTGCGGCCCGACACGGGATCCACGCCGAACATCACGCCGCCGAACATCGGCTCGATCAGCGGCTGGACCAGCACCGCGATCGGCTGGTCTGTCGCGCCGGCCCGTTCGCGTGAGTCGAGAACCGCGGCCACCGCGGCGACGAACGCGTCGAACCCGTCGATCCCGATGATCGAGTCGAACTGGCCGGCCATCGACGACTCGGCCATGTCCTCGACGACCGAGGAGCTGCGGGCCACAAGCGACCTCTGATCGCCACCGGCGAGCTCGAAGGCCTCCTTCACCGCGGGGTGCGACGCGACCTCGGCGCCGCCATCGACCGCATTGGAGAATGCCGTCGTGAGCACCACGCCGGGAAGCGTGGCGAGCCCGGCTGCGGCGGCGCGCGCCAACGCCGCGGACTTGCCGCCCGTGAGGGCCGGATCCCGCGCCGCCTCGTCGTCCAACTCAACGACGAAGCGTGGTTCTATCTCCACGCTGTGTGAGTCAGCGATCACATGCCCTTCCGTCATGGCGAGCCACTACTACACCAGTTCATTGGGCCTTCGCCAGTGTGTAGCCCATTGTCGGTCTTCTGTCAGCCGTCGTGCGCATCCGGGTCCCGGATGGGAAGGACGACCCGGAAGCGGGTGTCGCCCGGCTCGGATCGCAGGCTGATGTCGCCGCGATGCCGCCCGACCACGATCCGCCAGGCGATGTCGAGGCCGAGGCCGGTGCCCTTGCCCATCGGTTTGGTGGTGAAGAACGGTTCGAAGATGCGGCTGCGGACGGCGCCGGGCACCCCCGGCCCGGTGTCGCCGATCTCGACGAACAGGCGGTCTTCGCGGTCGAGGCCCGTGCGCACCGTGAGCTTGCCGTGACCGTCCATCGCGTCGACCGCGTTGTCGATGAGGTTGGTCCACACCTGGTTGAGCTCGCCCGGGAACGCGGCGATATGCGGCAGCGAGCGGTCGTACTCGCGCTCGACCTTGATGTCGTCACCGAGCTTGTGGCCGAGCATCGTCAGGGTGGCGTCGAGCCCCTCGTGCACGTCGAAGGTCTGCAGCGGGGCCCGGTCCATCTGTGTGTACTGCTTGGCGGACGCGAGCAGCCCCGAGATGCGGCCGGCGGCCTCGGTGATCTCGTCGAGCAG
>OBLS010000810.1_pt1 | contig 12041 bp, 10 predicted proteins | sample 1519901 | NCBI WGS metagenome assembly OBLS01 (sample SAMEA3113585, study PRJEB22503) | soil metagenome
AAGATGTTTTATCAGAAATACAATCAGGACAATTTGCAAAAGAATGGTTAACAAGGTATCAAGTTGAAGGAAAGGATGCATTCAAATTGTATATACAAGAGATAGAAAATCACCAGATTGAAAAAGTAGGCAAAGAGATGAGAAACATGATGTGGCCAAAACAAAGCAATTAGATTCTAATTTTTATTAAAATAAATTGTCAATATTTAACTTATTTCTGTTGGCTAGTTATGAACTAATGATTTATATTTATTTACAAGTCAATAATATTATATATTAATAATAAGGAGATAAAATAATGGTTGAAATTAGTGGAATTATTGGGATAGTCTTTACAATTATAATTATAGGCATCATAGCCTATCAGATTTACAAACGTCGATATGGTATTGGCACAAAGCCTCAATTTACCGGTTTTGGAGGAAGACAGCACCCTCGAGGTGGTGTAACACCTGAAGGTGAACCGTTAGAATCATATTCTACTCCTGCATATAATAAATCGTTGTTTAGAGTCATAATTCCTGCTGTTATAGGGCTAATTATTGTAATAGTTTTAGTAACTGCAAGTGTCAAGACAATTGATGCAGGACATAGAGGAGTTTTATTGCAATTTGGTGCAGTTGAACCAAATACAAGCCTTGAAGAAGGTCTTCATTTTGTAGTTCCATTTCGTGACCAAGTAATGCCAATTGAAGTAAGAACACAAAAGGTCGTTGTTAGTTCTACTTCTGCTTCTAAAGATCTTCAGGAAGTTAGTACAGAAGTTGCTCTCAATTATCATATACGACCAGAATCAGCTCAGCTACTTTATAGACAATTGGGCTATGATTATGCTAATAGAGTTATACTACCTGCCATCCAAGAATCGGTAAAACAAGTGACTGCGCGTTTTAATGCTGAGGAACTAATTACCAACAGAGAGACTGTTAAGAATCAAATTGAACAGCAAATACAAGCCAGACTTGCAAATTATAATATTGTACTAGAAACTCTTTCAATTACGGAATTCAGATTTTCAACTCAGTTCACCAAAGCTATAGAAGCTAAGGTAGAGGCTCAACAGAGAGCTTTGCAAGCACAAAATGAACTACGCAGAATCCAAATTGAAGCTAATCAGACAGAGGCAAAAGCAATAGGAGAACAAAGAGCAGCAATTGCACAAGCAACAGGTCTCAAACAAGCAAATGTACTAAAAGCTGAAGGTGAATCTGAAGCTATTAATATTATTGATCAGCAATTGAGGGAAAGTCCATCATACCTAGAATGGCTTAAATCCCAAAGATGGGATGGCCAATTGCCTTTGGTCCTTGGCGGAGGAGGCGGAGGGCAAGGTGCTACGCCATTTATAGAAATTCCAACTGCCAGAAATGGACAAAACGGTACTGATAGATGAAGATAAAATCATTCTTTAATCTCATCTACAGAAATTAATTTTCCTTTTTTAGAATTTAAGAGTATATTTATAAAACAATTTTAAAAATTCTGATTTTATATTTTTGTTTTTGTTTTTATATTTGAATTGATGTGATTGATAATTGTAGTTAGTGGTGTACCGGGACCAAAGTTTCCGGTTATTCCTTCCTTTTCTAACAGTTTTTTATCCTTTTCAGGAATTACACCTCCACCGATAAGTAAAATATCATCAATACCTTGTTCCTTTAGTAGTTTAGCAACTTTAGGAAATAACGTTAAATGTGCACCATTAAGTAAACTCATTGCAATAACATCAACATCTTCGTCAATAGCAGTTTTGGCAACTTGTTGAGGAGTACAAAATAATCCAGAATAAATTACTTCCATTCCTGCATCTCTTAATGCTCTACATATAACCAACGCTCCACGATCATGCCCATCTAAACCCATTTTTGCAACTAAAACTCTAATACGTTTGACTTGTTGAGTTTGATTAATGGTCATATTCTAATAGTAATTATCTAGTGGGATTTTAAATCTTTATCGTATTTTCCTTTATTTTAAATACAAACTTATAGCAATAAATCTAAAGGATTCTTTCATTATTAATTTTATTTAAATTTGAATTATTTAATTAAAATATTATTTATAACTTATATATACTAAAATTTTTGATGTTATATTGCTGAAAATAGTAGAAGGAATATTAGAAGGAGATAGACGTTCACTTTCCAGAGCAATCTCTTTAATTGATAATGAAGAAGGAGAGTACCAAGATATTATTCGTCACATTTATAAAAAGACAGGGAAAGCAATGACTATTGGATTTACTGGTCCAGGAGGGTCAGGCAAAAGTTCTTTAATTGGAAAATTGGTAAAGGAATTCAAAGGATTTGGTTACAAAATAGCAATAATTGCCGTAGATCCTAGTAGTCCAATAACTGGCGGTGCAATTCTAGGAGATCGGATTCGTATGCAAGGCAATATAATAGATAATTCTGATTTATTTATGAGAAGTATAGCCTCAAGAGGAGCTATTGGAGGAGTTTCAAAATCATTAAGAAATATAATTAGAATTCTTGATGCAGCAGGTTATAACTTAATAATAGTCGAGAGTGTAGGGGCAGGCCAATTAGAAATAGAAGTATCCAAAATAGTAAATCTTACAATAGTTCTTTTTACTCCAAACACAGGAGATAAGATACAAGCTATTAAAGCAGGAATTACTGAAATAGGAGATGTTTATATAGTAAATAAAGCAGATATTGAAGGAGCCAATACTCTTTATAATACACTAAAGGATTTAATTGGTGAAACAGAAAAAAAGCCTACTATATTAAAATGCTCTGCAAAAACTGGAATGGGTGTTAGAGACATAGCAGAAAATATTAATAACATGCTTAACGATCGACTTAATCATTTCAAAGAGAAAGAACAAGGATTATTAGAAATTGAATTAAAAGAAATGGTTTTAAATATCCTAGAAGATAAAATCTTAAACATGTTGGACAATAATCCTTCATATCATAATTTCATTGATAAAATACAAAATAAAAAAGTAGACCCATTTCAAGCAGCAGAAGATCTTGTTTCTAGGCTCTTAAATAATATAATTAATGAATATCCAAAAAATATCAAAAAGCATTAGGAGTTGAAAGATAGATATGTCGAAACAAAAAATGTCTAAAGAAGAAGAAGAAATAAAAACTGATTCTGGTTTTTCAGTTAAATCAGTTTATAATCGAAACAGTATTGCAAAGAAGAATATTAAAGATGAAAAGCCTGGTAAATATCCATTTACTAGGGGAATCCATGATCTGATGTATCGCCAGCGTCTCTGGACTATGAGACAATATAGCGGATTCGGAAGTGCCGAAGAAACTAACAATAGGTTTAAGTTTCTTTTAGATCATGGTCAAACAGGTTTATCTCTTGCCTTTGATTTACCTACGCAGACAGGACGAGACTCAGATAATCCACAATCTGAAGGTGAAGTTGGAAGAACAGGTGTAGCAATCAGTTCAATTGAAGATATGTTAACTTGCTTTGATGCTATTCCATTAGATAAAGTTAGTACATCTATGACAATCAATTCAACTGCTTCTACATTATTGTCTTTATATATAACCGTAGCAGAGTCACAAGGCATTCCACCTGCCTCTTTAAGAGGAACAACTCAAAATGATATTTTAAAAGAGTATATAGCTCGAAATACATACATATATCCACCAAAACCTTCCATTCGTTTGATTGGAGATATGATTCAATATTGTTCAAAATATGTTCCTCAATGGTATCCAATTAGTATTTCTGGATATCATATGCGGGAAGCAGGTTCTAATGCTACTCAAGAATTAGCATTTACATTTGCAAACGCAATTGAATATATTCAAACTTGTATAGATAGGGGACTTAAAGTTGACGATTTTGCACCAAGGCTTTCGTTTTTCTTTTGTTGTACTATGGAATTTTTTGAAGAAGTAGCTAAATTTAGAGTAGCCAGGAGGATATACGCTAAAATAATGAAAGAAAGATTTCATGCCAAAGATTTAAAATCATGTACTTTGCGTTTTCATGTTCAAACTAGTGGAGAGTCCCTAACGGCCCAACAAGTTGACAATAACATTGTAAGAGTAACTACAGAAGCTCTTGCTGCAGTATTAGGAGGATGTCAATCTTTACATACTAATTCAAGAGATGAAGCACTAGCATTACCAACAGAAGAATCAGTAAAAATAGCTTTGAGAACACAACAAATAATCGCTACCGAAACTGGGGTAACAAAAACTGTTGATCCTTTAGCGGGATCTTATTATATTGAGTCTTTAACTAATCAAATAGAGGAAGAAGTTGATAAATACCTAAAAAGAATAGATAAAATGGGAGGAGCCCTTTCTGCTGTAGAAAAAGGATTTTTCCAAGATGAGATAAGGAAAAACGCATATTCTTTGAAAAAAGAAATAGATGAACAAAAAAGAATCATAGTTGGAGTAAATAAATATCAAGATTCTCATGATATCGAACCTTCTTTGAATGTCATAGATTCTAAAAGTGAGAACAAACAAATTATGAGGTTACAGGAGTTTAAGAAAAAAAGAGATAAAATCAAAGTTGACCATGCAATAGAACTTTTAATTAAAAATGCAGAACAAGATAAACAAAATTTAATGCCACATATAATAAATGCAGTAAAAAATAAAGTAACGCTTGGCGAGATTAGTACCGCTTTTGAATCTGTGTTTGGAAAATATGAACCAAAGATTTCTTTTTAATATTTTTATTTTTGACTAATTTTTTTAATAATTATTTAATTATGAAAAAAGAAATAATAATGATTATAAATCATAATAATACTTGCCTTTTTTAAAATGGAATAATTAATTATATTGATAATGAGTATATTTTTGAAGCCAAAATCTTAGACAATAGGAAATTAACTTTTAGAAATGGTTTTTTCTATAGTGAATGAGTAATCTACAATTGACATAGAGAATATTATATTTAAGAAAAACAGTTTTTAAAACAGTGTAATGACAATATAAAATTAAATTGACTAGATATAGTATTTCATTAATCCCAGGTGATGGAATTGGTCCAGAGCTAATAGAAAGTGCAAAAATGATTCTTGAATTTATTAATGATACGACTTCAATCAAATTCACCCTTCACGAAGTAGATGCGGGAGATTATGCACTATCAAAATTTGGTAAAGCTTTACCCGATTTCACCTTTGATTCTATAAAAAAAAGTGATGCAGCTTTAAAAGGTCCTGTCGGTGAAAGTGCTGCAGATGTAATTATATTTTTAAGGCGATATTTTGACTTGTATGCTAACATAAGACCTGCTAAATCTTTTCCTAATATTAAATCAATTTCAAACAATATTGATTTAGTTACAGTTAGAGAAAATACAGAGGATGTTTATTTAGGATGGGAATTCTATGCCGATTCCGAAACTGTTGTTGCTCTTCGCATCATTTCTGAAAAAGCCTCGAGAAGAATTGCGGAATATGCTTTTAAAACAGCAATAATTCGAAATGGAAAGAAGAAAGTAGTTTCTGTTCATAAAGCAAATGTGTTAAGAAAGAGTGATGGTTTGTTTAAGAATATTTGTAGGGAAGTTGCTAAAAAATATCCGCAAATTGAATATAGTGAATTATATGTTGATGCATGTGCAATGAATTTAATTAGAAACCCTGAGAGTTTTGATGTTTTACTTACAACAAATCTTTTTGGTGATATTCTTTCTGATGAAGCAGCGCAAATAGTTGGAGGTTTAGGAATGGCTCCTTCTGCTAATATAGGTCAAAACTTTTCTTTATTTGAACCTGTTCATGGAGCTGCTTTTGATATTGCTGGAAAAAATATTGCTAATCCATCATCAATATTTCTTTCCATTAAGATGATGTTCGAATGGTTAGGGGACAAATTTCAAGATTCTTTATTATTTGTTGAGGCAGCTAAAATTGAAAATGCAATTATTAATTTATTAAGGCGAAATCAAAAGACAATAGATATAGGAGGTAATCTTTCAACTAGTGATTTTTCAAAAAGATTAGTCAATTTAATTTAATTAATTATTTATTTATTATATGTTTTTATTTGAAATTTGTTATTATTTGATTAGGGACAGAAACTTTTGGTAGATTTATTACAGAACGATCTATCAAATACAATTAATCTGTTGGAGGTGCTTGACACAATTCTGTTAATACTCCATTTAACGATTTAGGATGTATAAAGGTAATTTTTCTGCCGTATGACCCACTACGTATTTCACCAAGAAATCTTATACCATTTTTTTTTGCACGATCTATATCATCTTCAATATTATCAGCAGTTATGGCAATATGATGTATTCCTTCTCCTTTATCTTTAAGGAATTTGGAAATTGGACTATCATCTGTCATTGGTTCCAATAGTTCAATTCTACTATCTTCTAATTTGAGCATAACAACACGTACCTTTTCATTTGGTACTTCTTCAATGTCTATTTTTTCTATATTGAGAATATTTTGATAATTTTTAAGTGCTTCTTTTACATTATTGACTGCAATAGCTATATGGTCCACTCTCATATCTCTATATACAATTTATCTATAGTTATATTAATTTTCTAGTTGTAAATGTCGAAAAATAATGTTTGAATTGTAGTAAAAATTATAAAAAATTGTTAAAATAACAAATAATATAAAAAAGTGAAAACATATGGTTAACAATGTAAAAAATATATTAAAAATTGTGTTCTTGATTCCTCAATTCCTCTTGACTTTAATCTATTTACTTACATATTCAATAATTAATACACATATCTTTTACAAATAGATGAAAGCAAGAGCAAAACACCATATTATATTTGAAGTTAGAGCATATGTGTAAATGCTAGTAATACATTGAAATTTCATTTTGGATATTTGCAATTTGGATTAGGACAATGGAACAGATGCTGGATAAAAGAATCTGATATTTTACATAAGCTACCAAAAATAAGATACTAATTCAATAAAGTGATCATAGATATTTTAAGATGATCATAGATATTTTAAGATTCTAAAACTTTTCTCAACATTACCTTGTTGATTGCATCCATCATCGCTTGAACAGAAGCTACTACTACATCAGCTCCAGATTTTCTAGAAGAGACAACATTTCCCAAATTATCTTCAACCTTGACTGAAACCTCTGCTAAAGCATCAGAACCTCCTGTAATAGAGTCAAGTCTATATTCTCTCACTTTTATGTTAGCAACTTCAACAGCTATTTTCTGAATTGCTTTAAGAGCAGAGTCTACAGGTCCAACTCCTATTTCTGAAGTAATATACTCTTTATCTTCACTACTCAATTGAATAACAGCAGTTGGGATAATATTTAAACCTGTTACAATATGAAAATCATGTAATTTAAATTTCTCCTCGAATTTTTTATTTCCCATAATTTGACCTGAGATGGATAACAACTCTCCAGTAGTAATTGACTTTCCTTTATCTGCAATTTTTTTTTGTTCTTCAACTATTTGGTGTAATTGTTGGTCGCTAGGACTTATACCAAACTCATTTAACATTGCTTTAATTCCATGAGCTCCTGCATGTTTCCCTGCTTGTAACCATCGTTTTCGCCCAACAAGTTCAGGACTTATAGGTTCATAGGTTAAAGGATTATTAATAATTCCATGAGTATGTATTCCGGATTCATGACCAAATGCATTTTCACCTATAATTGCTTTATTAGGCTGAACAATAATTCCCATTGTATTGGAAACAAATTTCGATGTCTCAAATAGTAGTTCTGTTTGTATATTTGTTTTTTTATTATATAGACAGTGTAACGACATAACAAATTCTTCCAGCGATGCATTACCTGCTCTTTCACCTATTCCATTTATAGTTACATGAGCACATTTTGCACCTGAATTTATTCCTGCGAGGGAATTTGCAACAGCTTGACCAAAATCATCATGACAATGCATACTTACTGGTAAAGATATATTTTCAGAAACTTCTTTTACTAAATTAGATATATAATAAGGTGTAGCATAACCTACTGTGTCTGGAATATCAATCCTATCAGCTCCTGCTTCTTGAACTGCTTTAAAAACTTTAAGTAAAAAATTTCTATCAGAGCGAGTAGCATCTTCTGCAGAAAATTCTACTTGGATACCATGTTTTTTAGCATAATCTACTGCCCAGATAGCGTGCTCTAAAACTTGGTCTTGGTTCATATGTAATTTATATTTCATGTGAATGTCAGATGTAGCAATAAAAGTATGAATATATTTTAAATCACAAGATAAAGCAGCATCTATATCTGTTTGAACTGATCGTGCTAATCCATAAATTTCTGCTTTTAATCCTTGTTTAGCAATTGTCTTTATAGCTTTTCTTTCTCCTTCCGATACGATGGGAAAGCCAGCTTCAATTGCATCAACACCAAGCTCATCTAGTTTAATAGCAATGTTAATTTTGTGTTCAGAATCTACTGAAACTCCAGGTGTCTGTTCTCCATCTCTTAATGTTGTATCAAAAATTCTTATTTTATTGACAGATGTATGATTATTAGTACTATTTAGAAGATCTTTATCCATAGTTATACTCCTCTTGGTAAAGCAGAAATTCCTGTTCTTGCAATTTGGATAATTCCATATGGTACGACAATATTCTTAAAAGCATCGATCTTATCAGGAGTGCCAGTTATCTCTACCATCATAGAGTCTTTACTGATGTCTAGAATTTTTGCTCTAAATATATTTGAAAAATGTGTAATTTCCATTCTAGATGTTGGATCTGATGCCTTCATTTTTATGAGGGCAAGTTCTCTAAATACTGTATTTCCAGTATCTAACACCCTGACATCAATTATATCAATTAATTTTCTGAGTTGTTTTACCAATTGATCTAATGTTCTATAGTCACTTTGAATTGCTATAGTCATTCTTGAAATATCTTTTTGTTCTGTTATGCCAACTGTGATACTTTCAATATTAAAATTTCTTGCTCTGAATAGATTAGTAACTCTAAAAAGTACACCAGGTTTATTGTCTACAATAACAGATAGTATTCTATATGGTAATGTTTTTTCTTCAGTACTTTCAGATTCAGATAAATAAGATGACGACAATAGTATTTTTTAGCCTCCTACAATCATATCCTTCAAACCAGAGCCCGGTGCTACAAAAGGATACACATCTTCTTCTGGGTCTATAGGAATATCTATGACTGTGGCCACATCTGAATTTATTGAGGTTTTAATTGCTTTTTCCAATTCATTCATAGATTGGACTCTTATACCTTGTGCACCATAAGATTCGGCTAACTTGACATAATCAGGACATCTATTTTGTTGAACTCCCATATATCTTCTGTTGTAAAAGGTTCTTTGCCATTGAGCAACCATTCCTAGCATATAATTGTTAAGTAAAAACACAATAACTGGAAGTTTTTCTAATACAGAAACTGCAAGAGAATTCTCTGTCATGTTAAAAGATCCATCTCCTGCTATATCAACTACTGGAACGTCAGGCTTGGCTGCTTTTGCTCCTATGGAAGCAGGAAAACCAAATCCCATTGTTCCAAGTCCAGTTGAACTAAAAAAAGTTCCAGGTGATATAACATCAAAATGTAAAGAAGCCCACATCTGACACTGACCTACTTCTGTGGTTACTATTGATTCACGAGGTAATAATTCTCGAAGTTTTTTAAGTGTCTTTTTTGCAGTAATTTCTCGAGAATAATCTTTTATTGTACTTACATAATATTCAATGAGTTCTTTTCTTCGTTTGAGCCATGAATTATCAGGATCTCTCCTCATACCCTTCGTAGTAAGCATTTTTACAATTGTTCTTAAAGAAGATTTTACATCTCCAATTACAGCCACGTCCACCGATTTGTTTTTCCCAATTTCTGCTGGATCCACATCAAAATGGATAATGCTCATTCCTTTACCAAATTCATCAAATCTTCCAACTGATCGGTCCGAAAATCTAGCACCAATTGCAATAATACAATCTGCTTCTATTATTATTTTATTTGCTTCTGCATGTCCATGCATACCAATCGGACCCATAGCCAGAGGGTGATTTTCAGGGAATGCTCCTTTCCCTTTAAAAGTTGTTACTACTGGACACATTAATATTTCTGCCAATGCTTGTAATTCATGAAAAGCACCAGATAAAATTACTCCTCCGCCAGCCATTAAAATTGGTTTTTCTGCTTTCATTATTAGATCAATAGCTTTTTGAATTTGAGATAGATCAGGATCAAAAGCAGGTTTATAACCTCTAACCTTAATCAAGTCTGGAAATGTTATTTCTGCCTTTTCTTGTTGAACGTCTTTTGGAATATCAACTAAAACTGGACCAGGTCGTCCACTCTCAGCAATATAAAAAGCCTTTTTTATCATTTCTGGAATCTCAACTGCTTTTCTAGGTTGAAATGCATATTTTGTGCATGGATTAGATATCCCAATTATATCAGTTTCCTGAAAAGCATCTTTTCCAATCATTGCTAAAGGTACTTGTCCAGTAATTGCTATCATTGGTATTGAATCAGCATGTGCTGTAGCTATACCTGTTATAAGGTTAGTTGCGCCTGGACCAGAAGTAGCAAGACATACGCCTGACTTTCTTTTTATTCGTGCATAACCATCAGCCATATGCCCGGCTGCTTGTTCATGTCTAACTAAGATATGCCTAAAATTTGCATCCACTAATTCATCATAAATGGGCAAATTAGCCCCACCTGGTAATCCGAAAACAATATCTACATTCTCTTTTTCTAAAGATGCAATTAATGCCTTTGCTCCAATCATTTCAACCATAGTTTCTTCCTCATTTTCTTATAATATAAGTTGGATAAAACTTAATCTAAAGTACTACTAAAATATTTGGACTCAATCTTTTTAACACTATAACTTTAGATCCCAACTATATTATATAAAAAAAGATTTCATTTATATACTCTTCCTAAATTATGGAAATAAATCTTTTATTATCCTATTATCTGAAAATTTTATATTATTACTTGATTTTTTATAGGAATAAAATGTAAAAAAACGAAAGTTTTTGCTAATCATTGATACAATCTTCTTTTTCATCAATCCAACCGTCTAAATCATTATCCATTTCATCATCACAAATTTCTTTTGAAGATGTTATTTCTAAATCTTTGTCATTTTTATTATTCTCTTTTTTCTTGGTATCTTTATTTTGTTGTTCATCCTCATTACTTTGTCTATCTGATGATTCTTTATCTATCTGTTCTTTATCTTGTTCATCTTCAATTTTGTCACCTAAAGTTGCTAGTTCTGGAACTAGATTTTCATTACTTAATATATTTCCTGTCTCTAGTAAAATGCACTCATGTTCTTCATCTAGTATTCCATCTTGATCATTGTCTATTTCATCATTACATATCTCTTTAACATTGAGTTTCTCTTTATTTACATTATTTTGTTCTTCTTGTTCTAATTTTGATGATGGTGTTGATTTGGAAGGAATTTCCTCAACAATTATAGATTTTCTCTCTGGAGCAGGTTCTTGCTCATTACTATGTATCTCGGTTTCAGTAGCAGTGGTTGATGGTGATACCTCTTCAGTTACTATTGGTTTTATCTCGGTTTCAGAAGTATTAAAATCAAGTGTTTTATTATTACTTAAAGTAACAATGTTTTCAGTAGGTACATCTATTTCTGATATTATATTATCATCTTTACTTTGTGTATCATTGTTCTCACTAGAAGTAGCATCCATTGGAGTATTTTTTGGATTTCTTTCTGAATCTAGAGATGATAATGGTTCATTGCCTTTAAATGATGGGTCAGAGGTTTGAGCAAAAGTTACTGTAAAAATGTGTATGTCCATAAATGGTATAACTAATGCAGAGACTAACACTATTAGAAATAGGAATTTCAGATTCATATTATATTATAATGCATCAATAACATATAGCTCATTTATATAAATAATCATTGAATCCGAACATTAATCTTTAATATATTTATCTCAAATTATATTGAAAGTAACCTCTAAAATACTTCATAATTTTTTAGATTTTGTTTCTTCTTATGTTTTGTTAGTCTAAAGTAATAACAAATCGCTTGCCATAATGAATTTTATCATCTCAGATTTCTCCAATT
>OBLS010000811.1_pt1 | contig 12039 bp, 15 predicted proteins | sample 1519901 | NCBI WGS metagenome assembly OBLS01 (sample SAMEA3113585, study PRJEB22503) | soil metagenome
CGCTCGCGTGCTCACGCGCAGGGCGCTCGAGGAGGCTGTCAGCGTCTGAGCTTTGACAGCCCCGCAGCCGTTCAGGAGGCTCTGGCCCGCGAGCGCTACCTCGCCGACCGGGGCCTCTCCACCGCCGTTTACCTTGCGGCGACCCTTGAGCAGCCGCTGCTGCTGGAGGGCGAGGCGGGCGTGGGCAAGACCGAGGTGGCGAAGGCGCTCGCCGGGGTCACCGGCGCGCGCCTGATCCGATTGCAGTGCCACGAGGGCATCGACCTGCACCATGCCCTCTACGACTGGGACTATCCGCGCCAGCTGCTGCACCTGCGCGCCGGTGCTGACCCCCGATCCCCCGCATCCGCGGGGCAGGGGGCAGTTGAACCGCTCTACTCCGAGCGCTTCCTGCTCCGGCGGCCGCTGCTCGAGGCTCTCCAGGCGAGCGAGCCGGTCGTGCTGCTGATCGACGAGATCGATCGCGCCGACGACGAGTTCGAGGCCTTCCTGCTCGAGTTGCTCTCCGACTTCCAGGTCTCGATCCCCGAGCTGGGGACCGTCACGGCAGAGCGCCGCCCGCTCGTGGTGGTGACCTCCAACCGCACGCGCGAGCTCCACGACGCGCTCAAGCGTCGCTGCCTCTACCACTGGATCGACTACCCCGCGCGGGAGCGCGAGGCGGAGATAGTCCGCGCACGGCTGCCCGGCGTACCGGACGAGATCGCGGAGCGGGTCTGCGCCGCGGTGGCGCGCCTGCGCGGCGAGGAGCTCTACAAGCTGCCCGGCGTGGGCGAGACGATCGCCTGGGCGCAGGCCCTGCTGGCGCTCGACGACGCCGACCTCGACGAGACGCTGGGCGTGGTGCTGAAGGTGCGCGAGGACATCGAGCGGACGCGCGAGCGCGCGGTGCTGCACGGTGTCTGAGGGCGGGTCGCGTGCCGCGGCAGGCGGCTCGCGCGGCCGCCTCGGTGTGCGGCTGACCGGCCGGCTTGCCCTGCTGGCCGCGTCGATGCGCGCCGCCGGCGCGCGGGTCGGCATCGACGAGCTGCTCGGCGCCCACCGGGCGCTCGCCGCTGTCGATCCCGCCGACCGCAGTGCCGCCTACTTCGCACTCCGTGCCACGTTGTGCTCGCGTCGTGACGATCTGGTTGCGTTCGACGCGGCCTTCGCGGAGCTGTTCGCCGCGCCGCCCGAACCGCCGCCGGAGCCGCCCGAGCTGCTCGACGAGGTCGCCTCATTGGTATTGCCGCGCGTCGCCGCGCCCGGCGAGGAGGTTGGAGTCCCGCCGGACGCCGAGTTTGACGTGCTCCCTGCGGCATGGTCGGAGGCGGAGCTCCTGGGCGACAAGGACTTTGCCGACTACACCGACGCGGAGCGCCAGCTGGCGCGGCGGCTGATTCAGCGGATCGCGGGCGTGGGCGCCACACGAGCGAGCCGGCGCACCCGCCCCGCCCGCCGCCGGGGTGCACCGCCTCACGCCGCCCGCCCCGATCTGCGCCGGACGATCCGCTCCTCGCTGCGCACGGGCGGCGACCCGTTCGAGCGCCACTGGCGCGAGCCGGCCGAGCGTCCGCGCCCGCTCGTGCTCGTCTGCGACGTGTCCGGATCGATGGAGCCCTACGCGCGCATGCTGCTCCAGTACATGCAGGCCTGCGTGGCCGCGCGCCGCCGCGTGGAGGGGTTCGTGTTTGGGACCCGTCTCACGCGCGTCACGGCCGAGCTCGCCGGCCGCGACCCCGACCGAGCGCTCGACCGAGCGGCGGGGGCCGCCGAGGACTGGTCGGGCGGCACCCGCATCGGCGAGGCGCTGGCCACGCTCAACCGCGAACACGGGCGCCGGCTCGGTCGCGGCGCGATCGTGGTGCTGCTCTCAGATGGCTGGGACCGCGGCGACCCTGACGAGCTCGCGGCCGAGATGGCACGCCTCCAGCGCTGTGCGCACCAGCTCGTCTGGCTGAACCCCCTCAAGGCGCATCCGGGATATGAGCCGCTTACCCTTGGGATGAAGGCCGCTCTGCCACATGTGGACCATTTCCTGGCCGGAAACTCACTTGCATCATTGGCAGAGTTGGCGAACCTGATGGAAGGGGGCTTCGGATGAGGGACGTGCTTGACGACGTGCAGGCCTGGATCGACCGCGGAGAGCGCGTCGCGATCGCCACCGTGGTCGGCGTCAAGCGCTCCGCGCCCCGGGCGCCGGGCGCGAAGATGGCGGTGAACGACAGCGGACATGTCTCCGGTGCGGTCTCGGGCGGCTGCGTCGAGGGGGCCGTGGTGGAGGCCGCCGGCGAGGTGCTGAGGGGCGACGGACCGAAGCTTTTGCACTTCGGAATCGCCGACAGCGAGGCCTGGGATGTTGGACTTCCGTGCGGAGGGGAAATAGATGTCTTTGTGGAGGAGTACCTGAGGTGAGCTTGCAGTCCGAGTTCGCCGAGATAGCGGCCAGGGATGGCCGGGCAGCTCTCGTGACCGTGATCGCGGGCGGAGAGCTGGGCGCGAAGCTGCTCGTGCGCGCCGACGGCAGCACTGCGGGCGGCCTCGGCAGCGCGGAGCTGGACGCTGCCGGCCTGTCCGCCTCCGAGGAGCTGCTCTGGGCCGAACGCTCCGAGACGCGCGAGGTGGGTGAGACCTCGCTCTTCGTCGACGTCGTCGCGCCGGCGCCACGCCTCGTGATCTTCGGGGCGGTCGACTACGCCGCGGCCCTGTGCCGTCTCGCTCGCGCCGCCGGCTGGCGGCCCTACGTATGCGACCCGCGCTCCCAGTTCGCCACGCCCGCGCGCTTCCCAGATGCGGACGAGGTCATCGTGGCGTGGCCGGACGAGGCCTTTGCTCGCCTCGGCGGGATCGACCGGGCCACCTACATCGCGGTGCTGACGCACGATCCCAAGCTCGACGACGCTGCGCTCACAATCGCGCTCGAGTCGGAGGCCGCATACGTCGGTGCGATGGGCAGCCGGCGCGCGCAGGCACAGCGGCGCGAGCGTCTGGTGGCCGCCGGACTCGACGAGGAGCTGCTGGAGCGGGTCGCTGCGCCGATAGGCCTCGACCTTGGAGCCGTGAGCCCGGAGGAAACCGCGCTGTCGATCATGGCCGAGGTCGTGGCGGTCAGGAACGGGCGCGACGGCGGGCGGCTGTCGCACTCCGGCGGCCGCATCCACGAGGTGGGCGCATGATTGGCGGGCTCGTGCTCGCGGCCGGCGCCGGCACGCGCTTCGGGGGGCGCAAGCAGCTGGCCGAGCTGGAGGGCAGGCCGCTGCTCGAGCACGCGCTGCGCGCGATGACCGCGTCGCCGGTCGGGCGCGTCTTGGTGGTTCTGGGTGCGCTTGTTGAGGAGGTCACGGCGACGGTGGACCTGCACGGCGCCGAGCCGTGTCCCTGTGAGCGCTGGGACGAGGGCCAGGCCGCCTCGCTCGCGTGCGGGCTCGCGGAACTGGCGGACTGCGAGGCGGTGGTGGTCACACTCGGAGACCAGCCGCGCATGTCCCCGGACGCCATCAGACGAGTGATCAGCGCGCGCGGCGATGGCGCAGCCGCCGTCCGGGCGACCTACTGGGGCTCGCCCGGTCACCCCGTGCTGCTCGAGCGCCACCTGTTCGAGTCCTTCCGCGACGTGACCGGCGACCACGGGGCGCGCAACCTCCTGCTGAGCGTTCAGGTCCGGGACGTGCCCTGCGAGGACCTCGGCGGCGGCGAGGACGTGGACACCCCCGCCGAGCTCGACGCCCTGCGGGCAGGCGGGCCGGTCACGCCCGCACCGGCGCGGTGAAGCTCGAGCAGTCGTTCGAGGTTCGCGCCCCCCTGGAGCGGGTCTGGGAGACGCTGATCGACGTGGAGCGGGTGGCGCCGTGTCTTCCGGGGGCCGAGATCACGGAGGTGACCGACGACGGGGCCTACCACGGCACGTTCAGCGTGAGGCTCGGTCCGACGACCGCGGCCTACCGGGGCGAGCTGCACATCGAGGAGCAGGACGAGGCGGCCCACGGCGTGACCATGCGCGCCAGCGGCCAGGACAAGCGTGGCCAGGGGTCGGCGAAGGCGACCATCGTGAGCACGATGCAGTCGGAGGGCGACGTGACCAAGGTCGACGTGGTGACGGACTTCACGATCACCGGCCGCCTCGCGCGCTTCGGCCGCGGCGGGATGATCGAGGACATCTCGAACCGGCTGATGAAGGACTTCGCGACCTGCCTTCAGGAGCGGATCGAGGCGCCGCCGGCGGCCGAGCCGAGTGTGGTCGACGCGGTCCTGTCGGCGACCCCGGAGGGCGCGGCAGCGGCGCCGCCCGCGGTCGGAGGCGCGACGGCGCCGACGACCAACAAGCCGGTCGGCGGCTTCTCGCTCTTCTTTCGAGCGCTAATCGACCGGCTGCGGCGGCTGTTCAGCCGCGGCTGAATTCAGCGCGCCCTGCAGCCAGCCGGGCAGCTCGCGCAGGAACGCGGGGTCGATCGTGTGCGCCATCGGCGACTCGCGGTACGTCACGTTCGCGCCGGCCTCGGTGAGGCGGTCGCGCGCGTCGCGGCCGAACTCCACTGGGATCACGGGGTCGTGGATGCCGTGCCCGATCGCCACAGGTAGGTCAGCGGCCTTGCCGAGATCGAGCTCGAACCCCTCCACCTCGGGGATGAAGCCGCTCAGCGCCATGATGCCGGCGGGGCGTGGACGCCCCGCGCCGAGCCCGAGCGTGTACGACATCACGGTCCCCTGCGAGAAGCCGCCGAGGACCGTTCGCTCGGGCGGGATGCTGTGCTCGGCGAGCAGGCCGTCGAGCCAGGCGGCCAGCTCGGGATAGGTGGCGTGGAAGGTCTCGGGATCGGGGTAGCCCACGCGGCGCACGGCGTACCAGTGAGCGCCGCCCGGCGGAAGCGAGAGCGGGCCCCGCGCGGTGGCGCCGAGCAGGCGCCGTTCCGGGTCGAGCATGTCGAGCAGCGGGAACAGGTCATGCTCGTCGGCGCCGCGCCCGTGGAAGAGGACCAGTGCGGCCTCGGGCGTCGCGGCCGCCGGCCTTGTGATGTGTTGGATAGGCATCGCCTGCGCTAATCTTGTTGTATCGGCAACTACTCTACACCAGAGCTTCTTGACGAAGAGGAGCTGGCGGCTTGGCGCGGGATGCTGCACGCGCACGCCGCGCTCACGAGGGAGCTGGACGCCGAGCTTGCGCGCAAGCACAACCTTCCGCTGTCCTCGTACGAGGTGCTGCTCTTTCTCGCGGACGCCCCGAGCGGGCGCATGCGCATGGCGGAGCTGGCCGAGTCGGTGCTCCTCAGCCGCAGCGGGCTGACGCGGCTGGTCGACCGCCTCGAGCGCGAGGGTCTCCTGAAGCGCGAGCGCTGCGAGAGCGACGCCCGCGGCTACTTCGCCGAAATCACCCCCAAGGGTCGCCGCCTCTTCGACGCGGCCCGCGGCACGCACCTCGACGGCGTGCGTGCCCACTTCCTGAGCCGTTTTTCGCGCGACGAGCTGCGCGCGCTCGGCGCGCTCTGGCAGAAGCTCTAACGCTTGGGGCGGCGCCGCCCTACGACATCGGCGCTGCCACGGCATGGCGTGCCCGCCGGCGCACCTCGCGGATCGCACGCGCGAGCCTCTTCACGCCTTCGTCGAGCTCGGGTGGCTCGAGCAGCGAGAACGAGAGCCGGAACGAGGTCTGCGTGCGCCGCTCGGCTGTGATCGCACCGCCCGGCGTGAACGTCACGCCGTGGCGCGCGGCCTCGGTGTAGAGAACGCGCTCGTCGAGCGCCCGGTTGAGCGTCACCCAGACGTGGTGCCCGCCCTGCGGCGGGTCCGCCTGGTACTCGCCCGGCATGTGGCGCTCGAGAGCCGCCAGCAGCGCGTCGCGGCGCTCTCGGTAGAACGGCTGGGTGTGCTCCACGTGACGGTCGTAGGCGCCCGCGCCCAGCCAGCGGGCGCACATGTGTTGGATCAGCGTGGGCGTGTGGAAGTCGCTCTCCAGCTTCAGCATCGCGATCCGCTCGCGCACCGGGCCACTCGCGGCCACCCAGCCGGCACGCAGGCCGCCGCCCACGACCTTCGACAGCGAGTTCACGTAGATCACGTGTGCGGGTGCCAGCTCGCGCAGCGGGCGCACAGACTCGCGGTCGAAGCTCGCGTCGCTGTAGACGCGATCCTCGAGCACGAAGAAGTTGCGCTCCCTCGCCAACGCCGCGAGCCGCGCGCGGCGCTCCTCTGAGAGATCGCGGCCCGTGGGGTTCTGGCACGCCGTCTGGAGCGCCACCAGCTTCACCTCGTGGCGGGCGAGCAGCCGCTCGAGCGCCTCCACGTCGAAGCCGTCCTCGTCGACCGGCACGCCGATCACGCGAGCGCCAGTCTGGCGCAGGGAGTCGAGCATGCCGGCGAAGGTGGGGGACTCGATCACGGCCACATCGCCGGCCTCGAGCGTAGCCCGGGCCGAGAGGCTGATTCCCTGCTTCGCGCCGGAGGTCACGATGATCTCGTCGGGATCCTCGGCGAAGCCGCCTCTGCGCCCGCGGACGGCAAGCTGCTCGCGGAACGCGTAGAGGCCCTCGGCCGGCAGGTAGGAGAGCGCCTCGCCGCCCTCCTCCGCGAACACGTCTGCGGTGATGCGGGCCAGCTCGTCGGTGGGGTAGAGCCGCGGCGAGGGCCAGCCCACCGCCAGGGAGATGAGATCCGGCTGCCCGGTGCTGGACATCACCTCTGCGAGGACCCGTTCCGGGTAGCTCAGCTCGTGCTCGGGCAGCGCGTAGACCTGCCACTCGTCGCCGTGCTCGTCGCTTCGCGCGGGCGCCAGCGAGCGCACGAAGGTGCCGCGCCCGACGCTCGCGGTCACGTAGCCGAGCTCGGCGAGCTTGCGGTACACGCGCGCCGCGGTGAGGTGGTTCACGCCGACCAGCTCCGCGAGCTCACGCGTGGGCGGAAGCTTCTCCCCCGGTTGGAGCTCGCCTGCCTCGATGGCCGCCGTGAAGCGGTCCACCACCTGCTGGGTCAGCGACAGCGGGCCATCCCGCGTTAGCTCCGACAAATCAATCTTGTACGACATTGCACCACCGCATCACGGTCGTACACTATCACTAGATAGTCATACGAACAAACTCTGTACTACCCGGAGGCCCACAAGATGCAGAACGTCACCGTACGCCGCTCGGCTTCAGGCGACGAGTCGGCGCTGGCCCGCCTGGCCGCACTCGACAGCGGAAGCCCCCCAAGGGGGCCGGCACTGATCGCGGAGGCGGACTCGCGAATGCTCGCCGCCCTGCCGCTGGGCGCCGGCCGGCCGATCGCGGATCCCTTCGAGCCGACGGCGGAGCTCGTGGCCCTGCTCGAGCTGCGCAGGACGCAGATCGAGTCCGTGGACAGCACCAGCCCGCGGCGCAGCCGACTGCGCTCGGTGCTGCGCAGGTCGCCCTCGCACGCCCGCGCGTAAACCCAAGAGGGGCTCCAACCTCCCCTCTCCCTCGCGATCGGCGCCGGTCCGCTCCCCCGGGCCGGCGCCCTTCGCGTGCGAGTCGCTCAGCGCGGAGGCCCGCGGTCTCGCGCGAGTCGCCCAGAGCGCCATGAGCCGCCGTTGCCCGCGCCCAGGCCGGCGCTGGCGCGCCCCGCTCCATCTGCGAGGCGGAGCGCATCGAGGACGCTGACATCCTCGCCGAGCTGCGCCTCGGTCAGGCTCGCACGGCGTGAGCGCTTGAGAGGCGTGAGAGGGCCAGCGCCCCGACCAAGAGGCCGAAGTCACGCAACGCGATGTCCGCGTAGCCGCCCACGAGCAGGAGGCTGACGATGATGCCGGCTAGCCAACCGGCCACCAACAGACCACCGAACCGTGGGCTAAGCGCCACCACCAGGCCGGCGGCTATCTCGACGGCGCCGACCATGTACATGGCGTCCTGCGCGCTGCCGGGGATCAGGTCGTTGAACTCGGGAGCCAGGTACTTCGGCCAGTCCGAGATCATCACCTCGGCGAACTTGTCGAGCCCGAATGCGATCGGGGCGACTGCGAACGCCACGCGCAGGAGCATGAACGCCTGCGCCGCCGGCTCGCGGCGCAGCGTTTCCGGCTTCGGTACTGGAATCGGCCGCAGGGCGGCTGCGATGGTGCTCATGGTTGCCCTCCTTGAGGAGTTCCGTGCTTGTCTGGGGCTTAGCGCCGGGCCGGGCCTCGGTCTTACCTGGCCACGTAAGAAACGGCGCGCCGCTGTCGCAAAGAGGTCGTGAGCGTTGCCGATGCCCTGCCCCGGCCCGTCCTTCCGATCTATGCTCGGTTGCCAGTGGACCGTGCGCTCGCAGACCGCCCGCTCGACGCGCCCGACAACTCGCGGGCATGGCTCGAGGCGCTGCGCGCCGAGGGCGCGCGCCGCGATAACGCGATCGCTGACCTCCACGAGCTGCTGCTCCGGGCCGCACGCTTCGAGATCGGGCGCCGCCGTGCGGCGATGTCGTTCGTCCGCGGTGAGGAGCTCGACGACCTGGCGCTGCAGGCCGCCGACGACGCCCTGGTGGCCGTGCTCGCCAAGCTCGACGACTACCGCGGAGCCAGCCGGTTCACCACCTGGGCGTACAAGTTCGCGCTGCTCGAGGCCGGCGTGCGGCTGCGGCGGAGGGCCTGGCAGGGCCGCGAGATCGTGCTCGAGCCGGAGAGCTGGCCCGCCTTCGCCGACCGGCAGCCGACGGCGCAGCGCACCACCGAGGGCGCCGAGCTGCTGGGCGAGCTGCAGCGGGCCGTACGGGAGGAGCTGACGCCGCACCAGCGCGACGTCTTCGTGGCGCTGGCGCTGAACGAGGTGCCGATCGATGTTCTCTCCGAGCGCCTCAACACCACCCGCGGCGCCCTTTACAAGACGCTGCACGATGCCCGTACCAAGCTGCGGCGCGAGCTCGCGGCGGCCGGCTACCTCGAGGAGGACGAGCGATGAGCGAGCGCAGGGAGAAGCTCGAGGCCCTGCTCGGGCCAACCGGACCCCAGGTGACCTGCGAGGAGTGCTTCGAGCGACTCGACGAGTACGTGGAGCTGGAGCTGCGGGGCGCCGACGCCGACGAGCGCGTGCCCGGAATGCGCGCCCACCTCACGGGCTGCCCCGCCTGCGCCGACGAGCACGAGAGCCTGCGCGAGCTGCTCGGGCGCTGAGCCGACCTAGTCGAGGAGCCGCTCCGCGCACCCCTAGTCCGGATGGTCCCGATGCAGTCTTTTCACACAGGGAACCCCGCTGTGCGCCGCCTCGGTTCAGGCTGCGGCAGATGAGCGAAGAGCAGCTGAGCGAAGCGCAGGCGCGCCGTGACGAGGTGGAACGCGGGATGCGCTGTCTGCTCCGTGAGCATGAGCTCCCGGAGCCCGACGAGATCCTCGACCACGAGGACGGCGGCATCGTCTGCCTGTGGCACGAGCCGAAGGTGGCGATAGTGGTGGACCTCGAGCAGCGCGTGGCGTGATGCGACACGACGCCACGCTGGGCCGCCGCCGGCTGCCCCGATAAGGTGCCGTGCGCCGGCTGAAGCGCAGCGGCTGACCATCCGGTCGAGCCGCTGCTCCTTCCGGCTCCCGTCAGGCCAGCAGCTCACATCCGTTCGCGGCGCCCACCGCCGCGACATGATCCCAGTCGGGCTCCTGGTCGCTGGGCGTGACCGAGCGCGAGCAGGAGGTCACGCGGCTCGTCCTGCAGGCGGCGTCGACCAGCGAGATCGCGGAGCGCCTGGTGGTCTCGCCCCACACCGTGCAGGAGCACCTCAAGGGCATCTTCGAGAAGACCGGCGTGCGCAGCCGCCGGGATCTTGTCGGCAAGGTCTTCTTCTCGCACTACGAGCCTCGACTACGCGACAACGAGCAGCGGGTGCTCGACGAACGTCCCCTGCGGGGCGGGCCGCTCTTACGGCCGCGACCGTAGATCTGCTCCCGAACACGCTGACCGCCTCCATCGACGGTGCGGACGAGTTGCGGGCTTCGCCGCGCGATTGGCGCCACCGTCGGTCTGCTTCCAGGCGAGGAAGCAGGGGCCCCGGCGCTCGTGGACTTTGGCTCTATTTGCAGAGCCTTCCGGCGCTAGAGGCCCGGCCGTAGGACTCGCATCTTCGGCCGTTTCCGTCCATTTCGGCGTTGGCCCCTCCATAAATCCGGCGGTGACGAGCGGCACGGGCGTGACCGGGCGGACACCCGCTGCTCATCCAAGGCAGCAATGGTCAACTGCCCCGACCGTTAGCCCTGCTCCGGGGACGTCCGCTATTCGGCGGCGGCCAGTGTCCGGGCCGTCGCGACGACCTCGGCGACGAGGGTCGCGAGGTGCTCCGAGCTTGTGTCGGGGTGCAGGATGCAGGCGCGCAGCGTCTCGCGGCCGCCGAAGACGGTACCGGTGATGAAGGCGCGGCCTCGGGCCTGAACCGCCTCCGGCAGCGCCCGGTTGAGCTCGTCCAGCCTGGCGGGCGGGCAGCCCGCCGGGCGCGCGCGGAAGGCGACGATGGAGGTCTCGGGCGCGGCGGCCAGCTCTAGCTCGGGTTCGCGCTCGACCAGCGTCGCCAGCTCGCGGGCGAGTGCGTTCGCGCGCGCCACCTGGGCGGCGATGCCGGCGCGTCCGCGCGCGGCGATGGTCGCCCACGTCTTGAGCGCGCGGAACGGTCTCGTCTGCTCGAACCCGTATTCGGCGAACGTACCGACCTGCGCGTCGGCGTCCTGGCGTAGGTATGGCGGGATCAGGCTGAACGCGTCGCGCAGATCGTCGCCGCGCTGCACCAGCGCGCAGCCGGCGTCGATGGGAACGCCGAGCCATTTGTGCGGGTCGAGAACCAGGGAATCGGCCTGGTCCATGCCGCCGTAGCGGGCCGCGATCACCCGGTCGAGCACGCCGAACGCGCCGTAGGCGCCGTCGACGTGGAACCAGAGGTCCTCCGCTGTCGCGACATCGGCGAGCGCGTCGAGCGGGTCGATCGCGCCGGCGTTGACCGTGCCCGCCGAGCCGACGAGCAGCGCCGGCAGGGCACCGCTCGCGCGATCGGCGGCGATCGACGCGCGCAGCGCGGCCGCGTCGAGCCGTCCTTCCTCGAGCGGCACCTCGCGCATCGCACTGCTGCCGAGGCCAAGGAGCTCCAGGGCGCGCCGCACGCAGCTATGGGCCTCAGCCGGCACGTAGGCGATGAGCTGCGGGGCGCCGGCGAGACCGTCGCGACGGACGTCGTGGCCGGCCGCCGCCAGCGCGCGACTGCGAGCGCCCGCGAAGCAGACGATCGTCGCGGCGGACCCGCCGCTGGTAAGCAGGCCGCAGCCCGGCGTGTGCGGGTAGCCCACGAGCTCGGCCAGCCAGCGCACCGCCGCGCGCTCGAGGTGGACGTCAGCGTGATCGCCAGAAACGACGCTCGGGTTCATGGCGGCTGCAGCTAGCGAAGCCATGACACCGGCGGGGGAAGGCGGCGGGTTGACCCAACCGACGAAGGCCGGGTGGCCGTTGCCCATCGCGTGCGGCAGGACATCGCGCAAAGCGGTCGCGACCAGGTCGTCCAGCGCGGCCGGGTGCTCCGGCAGGGGGAGGTCGAGCAGCTGTTTGCGCAGGGCGTCGGAGAGCGGCTGCCAGACCGGCCGTGAGGGCAGCGCGGCGAGGTGGTCGGCGACGCCGTCGACGAGCGCGTGTGCGGCACTGCGAAACTCCACTAGCTCGCCTTCGCGCGCCGCGCTCGTGTCCGCTTCGCTCACATCGCAAGCATAAGAAGCCCATCAGTGGCTTCGTGCCGGAGGACGGCGCGCATCGTCGAGGCCACCACTGCGCGCCGCTTGTGCGGTTGCGGTTCCGTCGGCGTTGAGGTCGGCGGCGATCTGGCGGAGGCTGTCGCTTCGAGGCAAAGGGAGCAGCGCCACCTTCGCTTGGTCCGCTGCTCGCCGCGCTGCCACGCATGGCCCAACCGGCAGCGCCCGACCCGAGCCTGCTGCGTTCAGGCAGCGATTGGTCGCGATGCGGTAAAGCCAGGTGCGCAGCGACGATCGCCCGTCGAAGAGCTCAAGCCCCGCGCCAGGCGACCTAGCAGTGCAGCTGGAGCTCCTTGGGGGTACGGGTCGATGAGCTCGCCGAACGCCTCCTCTATCCGCGCGGCGGGCGCGGGAAAGCGTTCGCTGGG
>OBLS010000812.1_pt1 | contig 12026 bp, 10 predicted proteins | sample 1519901 | NCBI WGS metagenome assembly OBLS01 (sample SAMEA3113585, study PRJEB22503) | soil metagenome
CATGTCTCGGCCTGCGGCATCGAACCCGGATAACCGCGCCCCGCGGCGCTGCCGGGGCAGGATTACCCTTAGTCCGATGCCGACGTTCTCGTTAGTCGTGCCCGTTCGCAACGAGCAGGAGGTCCTGCCCGAGTTGTGCCGTCGCCTCAGCGAGGTCGCTGAGAATCTCCCGGGAAACTCCGAGTTCATCCTCGTGGACGACGGCAGTACAGACCGCAGCCGGGAGCTGATGAGCGAGCTGCGCGCGGGTGACGGCCGCATCAAGCTGCTGTTCCTCTCCAGGAACTTCGGCCACCAGCGGGCGATCTCCGCCGGACTGGACTTCGCCAGCGGGGACGCGGTGGTGATCATGGACGGCGACCTGCAGGACCCGCCCGAGGTGGTCCTCGAGATGGTGCCCCTGTGGCGCGAGGGCTATGAGGTCGTTCACGCGGTCCGCAGGCGGAGGGACGGTGAGGGCCGCCTTAAGCTGTGGACCGCGCATCGCTTCTACCGGCTTCTCCGGCGGCTTTCCGACATAGACCTTCCGCTCGACTCGGGAGACTTCCGGCTCGCCGATCGCCGGGTTGTGAACGTCGTCAAGGAGATGCGGGAGCCGGACCGCTACCTCCGCGGCATGTTCGCCTGGGTCGGGTTCCGACAGACGTCGATCACGTACGACCGGGCCGAGCGCTTCGCGGGACAAACGAAGAACTCCTGGCCAGCCATGATCGGGTTCGCGGTCGACGGCGTCCTGGGCTTCTCGGTCGCACCGCTGCGCTACATCCTCGGCCTGGGATTCATCTTCTCGGGGCTGGCTATCGCCGTGGGTTTGCTGGCAATCGTCCTCAAACTGATCGGGGCTCTCCCATCCGTCCAAGGCTGGGCGTCGCTCACAGTCCTGGTGACGTTCCTCGCGGGCATGCAGCTGATAGTCCTAGGGACCATCGGCCTATATGTGGCGCGGGCCTACGAACAGGGCAAGCGCCGGCCCCTCTACCTGGTCGCGGCCGCCCAGGGGCTCGACGCCGGCCCCTCAGGGCCGCTGCGCCGCGACGACGTACTGGGCCCCGAGCGGAATCCGGCCGAGGCGACGCTCGATCCGTCGCAATAGCGGCGAGGTTCGGGTGAAGAAGACGATGTAGCGGCCCAGGGGCTCGCTTAGTCCCCCGTTCCGCAGGAGGCCGGCAGCCTCCCGGCGCCTCAGAAGTGCGGCGTCTCGATCGAACTCGCAGCTAGCCACGGCGCGGCGAGTCAGCGGGTTGAACGGGTTGTGCTCGAATATGGCCACCAGGCCGCCGGGCCCGCAGACCCGGGCCATCTCCGCCACGAACGGCCGACGGTCCCCAAGCGGCAGATGGTGCAGGACGCAGACCGCGAAGCTGACGTCGAACGCGCCGTCGGCGAACGGCAGCCCCTCCCCCTTTCCGCTCAGGCGGTAGTCCACGCCGGGATTCGCGGCACGGGCCCGGTCCAGCATGCCGGCCGAGACGTCGACGCCCGCAAGGCTCCCAACCCGGCCGGTCAGGAAGCGGTCCGTCTCCCCCGTCCCGCATCCGACGTCGAGGAAGCTGAGCCGATCGGGTGACCCCACCCGCGCCGCCGCGAGCTCCAAGAGGGTGCGCGCCTTGGCGGCCGTGAAGAAGTCCAGGTCGGCCGAGACGAAGGCGATCGAGTCCTCGACGGCCCCGCGGTAGCTGTCGCGATAGTCGTCGAACTCCGCGGGTGCGCGCTCCGGCACGGGGGCAGGGTACCTGTGGTACCTCGCATAGGCTGGCCACGATGTCGGGACAGGACGCCACCGGCGCCAAGCAGAACGCGGAGTTCTTCGCCATGGCGATATCCGAGGCGGCGCGGGTGCTGCGCCCCGGCGGCCGCCCGAGAGGCTCCAGACCGAGCGGGCATATACGGTGCCCCGAGGCAGGTGAACCACCCAGTTCGGCCGCCGCTGACCGACAATGCTGACGCCGGCGCACGCGGTTCTCATCGTCGCCCGCAAGCACTAGATGCGATCCCAGAGTTCACCGACACAGGGACGTGCCCGGCTAGCGGAGACGAAGGACCGGCTCGGTCTGGCGCCCGAGGATCTCGCCTGGCTGCTCGCAGTCGCGGCCGCCGTCCTCCTCGCCGCGGCTGCGGCGTGGCTTGCGCCGCAGCTGGGAAATCTCTATCCGGAGCCCGCCACCGACGTCTTCTCCATATGGAGAGGTGCGGTGATTCCGGAGCCCATCGAGCAGGCCCGGGGCATCATGGTGCTGGCCGCCCCGTTCTTTTTGGCTTTGCTGATCGCCTCCCTGGGAACCCCGGGCGCGACCCGTCCTTCGCTCGAGCCTCTCATCATCGGTGTGCAGGTCACCGCGTTCGGCCTGGTGGCGCTGGCGGTCCTGGAACAGCCGCACGTCTACCGCCTCTTCCTGGCGCCTGACTACTTCGACCCCCTGCTTCTCTCCGTCCCCAACCTCGCCGCAGGAACGCTGCTCGGGCTCTCGCTGACGGCGCTCGCCGCCACACGGCGGGGTGAACGCCGGGCGACCCTGAGGCCCCGCCGTGAACACCGACGCGACGCTCCCGGACGCTGGGCCGCTCGCCACCGGTCATATCGCGACCCAGACCGGAGATTACGTCGCGATTGTGAACGGGCGCACGCCGCTCGTGGATTACATCGCGCAGTACGCGAACCTGCTGCCGCTGGTGGTCGAGCCAGTGTTGAGCGCCCTCGACAGCTCGGTCGCCTCGATCACCCTCGTAATGTGCGTGCTCTCTGCGATCGGGCTGCTCGCCGTGTACGGGGTTTTCCGCGAGGTAGCACGCTCGGCCTGGATCGCGCTCATCCTGTACCTGCCCTTCGTGGCCCTCAGCCTCTTTCCTTGGAACGACGAGGGGCCCTTCCGGGAGTTCAACGGCAACTACTTCGGCGTTCTTCCCGGACGCTACGTGGGGCCGTTCCTGCTGGCTTGGCTATGCGCGCTCTCCATGCGAAGGCGGGTTCCGCTGTGGGCGCTCTACGGATCGGCGGGCCTCGTCGTCATCAACAACGCCGAATTCGGCGGCGCGGCTCTGATCGCCTTGACGGCAGCGCTTCTCGCAGGCCGCGACCGATCTTCTGAGCGGCGCAGCCGCCTCGGGCGAGCGGTCGGGGAGGCCACGGTCGGCCTGCTGGGTGCCGTAGTAATCACCTGCGCGGTGATCCTCATCCGCAGCGGCGAGCTGCCGGATCCCGGTTTGCTTACGTACTTCAACAGCCTGTTCCTCCGCGACTCGTTCGGGCTGGTCCCGATGCCCGCGCTCGGCCTGCACTGGGCCCTTTACGCGACCCACGCCGGCGCGCTCGCGCTCGCAGCCGTGCGCTTCGCGCGCGGTGACGCCGACCGGACCCTGACCGCAATGCTCGCGTTCGCGGGAGCGTTCGGTCTGGGATCAGGCATGTACTTCCTCGGCCGCTCCGTGCAGTTCCAGTTGATGCTGCTCTTTCCGGCGTGGGCTCTCTCCCTGGCTCTGCTCGCCTGGACCGCGGCCGGCTTGCTGATCGCGGCGGCCGGAGACCCGGTCCGGCTGAGACGTCTGCTCTTGCCTGCCTCCGCCGCCCTGATCGGCTTCGGGGTGATGGTTTCGACGCTCGACCGCCTCCCCGCACCGTGGCGACAGGTCGAGCGTTTGGCGGACGGCGGCCCAGGACTCCCAGGGAACGCAGCGCGGGAGCGCTACGTCGAAGCGAATGCTTCGGACGGTGAGCGCGTCCTGATCCTGGGAACTGCGATGGACCACCGGCTAGCCGAGCGCGCCGGCGTGGTCAACGTGTCGCCCTGGAACGGGATCACCGCGCTGATCACCCCCAATGAGGCCGAACTCGCGTTGGACGCACTCGAGGACGAAGGCGGCAGCATGGTCTTCGAGGTGGTCAGCAAGGTGCCCGAGCAGCCCGGGCTGAGCATCGAGATGCCTGAGGTCGCTGACCTGCTCCGGGAGAGGGGCTACACGCTGGAGGACGAAGATTCTGCTTCCGCGCTGCGTCGCTGGCGCTCGACCTCGGCGCGCCGGTAGTCATCTCGGCTCAGGCGGTAATCACCCCGGCTCAGGTGATACTCGAGCCAGACGTAGAGCACGATGAACAGATAGCGGCTCCCCATCTCGCGCATCCCGAGCTTCGACTCCCCTGCCGAGCGGTTTGTCCATGAGATGGGGATGACCCGAAACGTGTGGCCTCGCGTGATCGCCTTGAGCGGCATCTCGACCGTGAGGTTGAAGTGGTTCGAGAGCAGCGGCTGGATGACGTCGATCACCTCCCGGCGGTAGGCCTTGAAGGCGTTCGTGGTGTCGTTGTAGCGGTGCCTGAAGATCACCCGGATGAACCAGTTCGCGAGCCGGTTGATCACGTACTTGAGGCGCGGGTAGTCGTGGACCCGCGACCCCCGCATGAACCGAGACCCGAAGACGCACTCCCATCCCTCCTCCAGCTCCCGGTGGTACCCGACCAGGTCCTCAGGGTGGTCGGAGCCGTCGGCCATCATCACCGCGACGGCGTCGCCCGTGTACGCGTCCAATCCAGCGCGGACCGTGAAGCCGTAGCCGCTGTCGTAAGTGGACCGCACGCAGCGCACCCGCGGGTTCCCGGCGGCGATCGCCTCGACTACCGCCGCGGTCCGGTCGGTGCTGTGGTCGTCCACCACCACGATCTCGTAATCGATTTCCTCCCGTTCCAGGACGGCGACGGTGCTGCTGAGCGTTCCCCCGACCGAGCCCTCTTCGCCGCGGGCCGGCATCACGACCGACAGCTTCACGCCGCCACCCACCGTTCGACGTTGTGGTCGTGTATCTCGCGCAGCATCTTCTCGATCCCATAGCGGAGGGTCCAGTCCGGGTAGTCGGCCCGAAACTCCTCAAGGTCGGAGATCCACCAGCGGTGGTCCCCCATCCGGGCCTCGTCCGACAGCTCCCACTCGAGCTCCCGCCCGGCGATCCGCTCGCAGGCCTCAATCGCCTCGAGCATCGAGCAGTTGGATTCCCGCCCGCCGCCGGTGTTGTAGACGGCCGCCGCCCGCGGAGAGCGGTGGAAGGCCTGGAAGCACGCGACCAGGTCGGCGCTGTGGATGTTGTCGCGAACCTGCTTGCCTCCGTAGCCGAACACCGTGTACGGGGTTCCGGTTACGGCGCACTTCATCAGGTAGGCGAGGAAGCCGTGGAGCATGGCCCCGGCGTGGGACGGGCCGGTGATGCAGCCGCACCTGAAGCACGCGGTCGGCATGTCGAAGTAACGGCCGTACTCCTGGACGAGCAGGTCGGCGGCCGCCTTCGAGGCCCCGAACAGCGAGTGCGTGGAGCGGTCGATCGACATCGTCGTGTCGATTCCGTCGAAGTAGGGATGGTCCGGCGGCAGCTCGAGCCTGGTGGGACCGTCCTCGAGCGGCAGGCCGTTGGGAGTGTCCCCATAGACCTTGTTCGTCGAGCAGAAGACGAAGGTCGCATCGGGAGCGAGATTCCGCGTCGCCTCGAGCATGTTGAGCGTGCCATTGGCGTTCACTCTGAAATCGGCCTGGGGGTCGCGCGCGGCCCAGTCGTGTGAGGGTTGAGCGGCGGCGTGGACGATCAGCTCCACGGTCCCCCCGGCCGAGGAGAACGCGCGCTCGACCGCGGTGGCATCCCGGACGTCCACCTCGAGCGAGCGGAACTCCTGGTATCGGCCGACGAGCTCCCTGGTCACGTGCTCCGTGGACGCGTCCGCGCCGAAGAACTCTGCCCGCATGTCGTTCTCGAGGCCCACCACGTCCCATCCCGCCTCAATCAATCGCCGGACTGACTCGGAGCCCACCAGGCCGCCCGAGCCGCTCACCACAGCAGTCGGCACCTAGACCGGTCCCGTGGAGATCGTCTCGAAGTTCATCGTGAGACTGATACCAGAGGACCGGGCCAGCGGGGCCGGGACTACGATTGCCCTCATGCTCGGCAGCCCCACAGCGGGCGGGGAGGCCCGCCCGGAGGCGGTCACGGCCCTGCTTCCCGACGGTTGGACGGCGGCAGAAGAGCGCACCCTCGACCTCGACCGCGCGACACGGGAGCGAACCGGCCCGCATTCAGAGGCCGCGTTCGACCTGATCTGGGGGCGGTCGGCGTTCGCGCGAGCCACAGCCGAATGGCCCGAGCTCCTGCTCGAGGTGCATCGCCTGCTCTCGCCAGAAGGCCTCCTGATCGCCGGGCTCGGCGGCCCGGAGGGCATCGAGAGCATGGCCGGAGAGCGGGCGGACGAAAACAAGGTCGGCATGACGGTCCTGGCGGGCCCCGACGGGGTGCCCGTGGCGTTCCACTCCGAATGGTGGCTGCGCGCCCACTGGGGCCGCGCCTTCGAGGTCGCGCGCGTGGACCGGTCCGGGCCCGAGCTCTGGGTCCTCCTCCGCAGGCGAGCCCAGGCGCCCTCGGCAGCGGCGCTCCGCCGGCCCGAGCCCGGCGAGGAGCGGGAGCAGCAGGCCGCGGCCGCGAACGTGGAGTTGCTGCTCGACCAGTTGTCGCGTTCGTCGCGGCGGCACCGCGCCGAGATGGACTCCTTGCGCGAGGAGCTCGGCCGGGAGCTGATGCGCAAGTCATTCGAGGCGGCACACCTGGAGTGGGCCACCAGGGGCCCCGACTCCCCCGCGACGGACCTCGCGGCCGCTTACGAGGCGACATTGAGCTGGCGGGTCACCCGTCCGCTGCGGGCGGCGGGGAGCGTGCTCCGGCGGGCGAGGGACTCCCGAGCGGGCTGAGCCGGTTGTCGGCGCATCACCGCAGGCCCCTCCTCGCGTCGCGGCGATCGAGCGCGGCGGTCGCCAGGGCGCAGCTCGAGTCCCTGGAGGAGACGCCGCTGATCTCGCTGGTGATGCCCACCCTCGACACGGAGCCCTCGCTGCTGCGGCAGGCGATCGCCTCAGTGCGTGCTCAGACCTACCCGAACTGGGAGCTGTGCATCGCCGACGACGGCTCCGGCCGCCAGGCGACGCACCGGGCCCTGAAGCGAGCCGGTGGCGGAGACTCCCGCATCCGCGTCGACGGGCTTGACCGCCGGTCCGGCATCTCCGCCGCCACCAACCGCGCCCTGTCGGCCTGCCGGGGAGAGCTGGTGGCCTTCATCGACCACGACGACACACTGGAGCCCGACGCCCTGCTCAACGTGGGCCTCGCCTTCGGCCGCGGCGAGGTCGACGTCGCCTACACCGACCAGGACAAGCTGACCCCCCGCGGCGCACGCACCGACCCGTTCCTGAAGCCCGACTGGTCGCCGGTCTACGCGCTCGGGGCGATGTACGTGGGTCACCTGCTGGTGGCGAGACGGGATCTGGTCGCCGAGGCCGGCGGACTCGATCCCAAGCTGGATGGCATCCAGGACTTCGACCTGCTGCTGCGCATGTCGGAGCACACGCAGCGGATCGCGCACATCCCGAGGGTGCTCTACCACTGGCGCGCCATCCCGGGGAGCATCGCCGCGGAGGCGTCCGCCAAGGGGGGAATCCCCCAGCTCCAGCAGCGGGCGGTCGCGGCCCACCTGCGCCGGCGCGGGATCGCGGCCGAGGCCGTCCCGCACCCGGAGATCCCCCACCGGGTCCGCCTGCGCCCCGCCCCGCGCCGTTCGCATCCGCGAGTGAGCGTCGTCGTGGTCTCCCGCGGCCGATCCGAGCCCCACGACCGCTGCCTGTCGGCCGTGCTGGGCCGGACGACCTACCCGAGAACGCAGATCATCAGCACCGCGTGCGCCGATGCCGACGGCGAGGAGCAGCGGGACGGCGTCCTGCGACTCGACAGCGGCACCACCTTCAGCCCGGGCCGGCTCGGGCAGCTGGCGGCGAGCCGAGCCTCGGGCGATTACCTCGTCTTCCTTTGCGAGGACACGGAGGTCACCGAGCCCGACTGGATCGATCAGCTGCTGCTGTACGCGGAGATGCCCGGCGTCGGGGCGGTCGCCCCGACCCTCGTCCGCCCCGACGGACGGGTCGACGCCGCGGGCGCCATTATCGGCATCTACGATCCGGCCGTGCCGGCGATGACCGGCTTCGGGGCGGACGGCGACGGCTACTACGGCTCGCTGTCGTGCGCTCGCGAGGTGTCCGCGGCGAGCATGGAATGCCTGCTCGTGAGCGCGGAGGGGTTCCGGGACGCGGGAGGGTTTCAGCCGGCCTACAGCCGCCAGTACGCGGACTACGACCTCTGCATGAAGCTCCGCGGGCGCGGGCTCAGCACCATCTGCGCCCCGGCCCCGCGAACGATCATCCACCGGACCGACGCGGTCCGACGCGCGGACTTCGACGTGATCGACCGGGCACTGTACGTGGACTCGTGGTACGGAGAGCTCGCCGCCGGGGACCCGTACTACAACCGTGGATTCGGCCGCAGCGCCGCCGACTACGCGCCGGCGGCGCATGGGGCGCGAGCGGTCGCCTCGGGCATTGCCGCATGAGAATCCTCTTCCTCCACTTCGGCAAGTTCCACGTGAACAGCGTCATCCAGGCGTTCCACTTCGGCGAGGAGCTGACCGCGCGGGGCATGGAGGTGACGCTCTGCGGCATCGGGCCGACCGACAGGATCCGGACCGTCGGCGACCCGAACTTCGAGTGCATCAACTACGACGGGCTCGAGGGGAAGCTCCGCGAGTGGGCCGTCGACCCGGCCGACACGGTGATCTGCGCCTGGACGCCACGAGAGGTCGTCCGCCAGGCGACCGAGGAGGTGGCGCGCGAGTTGAGGGCACCCTACGTGGTCCACCTCGAGGACAACGAGGAGCATCTGGCCTCAGCATCGCTGGGGGTCCCTTTCGACGAGCTTCGCCGTCTGCCGCGGGCGCGCCAGGACGAGCTGTGCGGCGACGAGTACGCTCACCCGGCTCATTACCCGAGGCTGCTCGAGCGGGCTTCGGCGGTGACGATGATCACCGAGGAGCTCAACGAGTTCAACCGCGCGGGGCGGCCGCATCGGATCATGCGGCCCGGGGTCGACCACCAGCGCTTCCGCCCCGACCTCGAGCCGGCCGTGAGCCGCGAGCGGCTCGGGCTGCGCCCGGAGGACTTCGTGATCGTCTACCACGGAGTTGGGCACTTCGCGAACCAGCACGAGCTGCTCAGCCTGTACCTCGCCGTGAAGCTGCTGCAGCGGCGCGGCCGGCCCGTGAAGCTGGTGCGGCTCGGTGCCACGGCCCCAGGCGGCGTGGACCCCCGCGTCTTCCAAGCGCTCCGCGACGGCGTCCCGGACCTGGACGACGTCCCCTGGCGGGAAATCCCCGGCTACCTCGCGCTGGCCGACGCCTTCGTGCAGCCGGGCGCCCCGGACGACTTCAACCGCTACCGCCTGCCGTCGAAGCTGCCGGAGTTCTTCGCAATGGGCCGACCCGTGGTCCTGCCCGCCTGCAACCTGGGGAACGAGGTCTCCGACGGCGAGAACGCGCTGGTCCTGAGCGAGGGCGGCGCGTTGGAGATCGCCGCCCGGCTCGAGCAGCTCATGGAGGCCCCCGACCTGGTCGAGAGAGTCGGGCGAGGTGCCCGCCGGTTCGCGCTGGAGCGCCTGAGCTGGAAACGAAACGCATCCGAGCTGGCCGGCTTATACGAGGAGGTCATCGCATCCCACGAAACGGCGGTGACGGCGTGAGCCCGGCTCCGCAGGGCCATGGGTCCCGTGCCGTGGCCGACGAGCGCCTGTGGGAGCTGGAAGAGCTCTATCGGGGGCGCTTTCAGGTCGAACCGCTCACCTACGGCACGGTCCGCGACTGGGCCGACAGCGTCGACAACTTCGACGGCCTGGCGCGGGCTTCCTTCGACATGAAAAACCTGCAGCGCTGCTGGGCCGTCAAGGCGGTCCTCGGCAACGTGGAGCCGGGAGGACGCGTGCTCGAGATCGGGGCGGGTGAGCCGCTGGTCGCGGACCTACTCTCCAGGCTCGGGTACGAGGTGACGGTCGTCGACCCGTACGACGGCAGCGGCCACGGGCCGCTCGAGTTCGAAGCTTTTGCCGCCGCCCATCCGGAGGTCCGCTTCGTCCGCGCCCGGTTCCCCACCGGCCGGGAGCCGGCGGGGGAGCTCGCCTGCGTCTATTCGATCTCGGTGCTCGAGCACGTGCCCGCTGACGCCGTCAGAGGCCTGATGGAGGCGGCGCACTCCGCCCTGGCCCCGGGCGGGTGCTCGATCCACGCGATCGACCACGTCGTCGCGGGCTGGGGCGCCGAGGATCACCGGGAGCGGCTGTCCGAGATCGTCCGAGCCTCGGGCCTGACGGCCGAGGACATGGAGACCACACTCGACCGGCTCCGCGATGACCCGGAGACGTACTTCGTCTCAGCCGAGGCCCACCAGGCGTGGCGGGGCTCGCTCCCTTACGACGAATACCCGATGCGGCGCATCGCCTCGATACAGCTCCTCAGCCGCGGGGCGGCTACCGTAGCGGCGCCATGATCGCCTTCGGCTGCGCCGTCACCGACATCAAGCTCTACGAGAGGTTCGCCGGCCCCGGCATCAGCTGCGCGGCGGAGGAGGACTCCGTGATCCTGCCGTTCAGCTCCGCCGGGTTGGGCGACGCGACGATATTCCGCAACTACAACCTGCTCCTCGAGGAAGCGTCGAAGCTCGACGACCTCGAGGCCCTGGTCCTGATCCATCAGGACGCCGAGATCGTCGACGACCGCTTCTGCGAGAAGATCCGGAAGGGGCTGTCGGACACGGACGTGGCGATCGTCGGCTGCGCGGGCGCGATCGGGGTGCGCAACATCGCCTGGTGGGACGGCTCCGTCACGTTCGCCTCGTTCTCCCATCGCTACGAGGAGTACGGCGGCGGCGAGATCCTCGGCGCGACCTTCAACCTCGCGGATGCACCCCCCGGGGCCCGCACCGGCGAGGTGGACGTCATCGACGGGTTCATGATGGGCCTCTCCCCGTGGTTCGTCGAGAACATCCGCTTCGACGAGTCGCTCGGCCAGCTGCACGGCTACGACTTCGACGTCTGCCAGCAGGTCCGGGCGGCGGGCAAGAAGGTCGTGACCGAGCACATCCCCGTGATCCACCATCACTCGCTGGAGCTGATCGGCGACGTCGAAGGCTGGATGGCAGCCCATATGCGCGTGGCCGAGAAGTGGGAGGGCAAGCTGTCACCGTCGGCGACCATTCCAGGCGACTGGAAGGAGCGGACGAGGTGGGCCGAGGCCCGTTGCGACGCGGCGATGATGCAGGCGAACGCCGCCGAGCTCGCCCGGGACGCCGCGGTCTTGGACATGGAGAGGCAGCTCGACGCGATCCAGCACAGCCTCAGCTGGCGCCTGACCAAGCCCCTGCGCTGGATCAAGGGTCTGTTCGAGCGGACCGACCTGGCGGCGAAGAACGGTGCAGGCCGCGCCGGCCGTCCTCAGCGCTGATCCTCGCTCTCGTCGAGCAGCCGCCTCAGCTCCTCGCGTGAGAACGCGGGCTGGCCCCGCCGCCGCAGCCGCGAGAGCCACTCCGACGCGACGAAGGCGCTCGAGTTGACGACCCGGCGGACGGCCTCCTCGAGCCGGCTGGCCGCCCCGAAGCGCTCGTCGATCTCCTGTTCGCGGGAATGCCGCTGCACCAGCTGTATGACCCGCGCCTTCTCGGCCAGCTCCAGCACGTGGTTGCGGTCCCACGGCGCCACGATCTCGGCGACCTCGTCGGACCACGGCTCGTCCTCGGGCCACATCAGCCCACAGCCGAAGAAGAGCGGGATGATCGCCAGGCGCAGGCGCTCATTGCCCTCCATGAAGTCCTCGATGGCGGTGAGCACCCCGTTGCGGGGGCCGCCTTCGCGGAGCGCGGCCCACTCGAACGGCAGCCCCCGGTCGGCCACGCCAGGGTTGCCGGGCACGAGCTTCACGTCGGGCGCGTACTCGTGCCGGTGCTCGGCCGGGATCCGGTCGGGGGCCGCGTACTGGTCGCGGCGCGCGAGCGGCCAGCCGACGTCATGAAAGACCAGGAACGGGATCCTGCCCTCTGCGGACCGCTCGGCCAGCAGCCTCAGCTCCTCGCTGAGGGTGTAGTAGTTGTGATCGCCGTCCAGCACCACCGCGTCGGGGATCGGCATGTGCATGAGCGCCT
>OBLS010000813.1_pt1 | contig 12025 bp, 12 predicted proteins | sample 1519901 | NCBI WGS metagenome assembly OBLS01 (sample SAMEA3113585, study PRJEB22503) | soil metagenome
CGATCCGATACCGGCCCTCGCTCGCCGCCTCGCTGTCGAAAAGGATGGAGCACGGTCGGCAGACGCACATGATCTCCCGCGTCGAGACCTCCATCAGGTGCCTATGCTCGGGGTCGGGCGGTATGGTCTGGCCGCAAAGGTCGCAGTACTCCTCCTGGGCAGCCTCGGTCGCCTCCTTTTTCTCGGACTCCTCCCTGGCGAACCGGCGCAGCGCGGAGAAAGCGGAGAAACTGTTGTCGCCAGCCATACTACCTTCAGCCCACCGCGCTCGGCGGGGCAACCTTCACCGTGCCGTCATCGCCCACGAGTAACGGGACGGGCTCCAGGTGCAACTGCGAGGCGTCGTCCAGCGATCTCCCCGCCCGGCGCGCGTCGTAGCGCCGCCCGCAACCGGAGCACGTGAGATCCGCCACCCTCAACTCACCCTGCTCCAGCGAAGTGCCGCAGCCGGGACACACATCACGGTAGGCATAGAGGTTGCCCGCCAGTTTCAAGAATAGCACCGGCTCGCCGGAGACCTCCTTCGCCAGCATCCTGCCGCCAGGGAGGTCCAGCTCACCAACAGTTGTCCAGGACGAGGCCCCGTTCTCCTGCGGCTGCTTCTCTTTCTTCTTGCGCATCGTCGGGGCGGCCACGAACGCCATCGTCGGCTTGGGCGGCGGCTCGGCCACGCCTTCGGCCTCCACGCCTTCCAGCTCCGGCGCTGCTTTCTGGACGGCCTCCTCTATCGCGAGCTTGAGCGTCATAGTGGAGGACGGACATCCGTCGCAGCTTCCCTCCAGCCGCAGCCGGGCCACACCGTCCCCTATGCCCAGGAACTGTACGTTCCCGCCGTGGGATTCGAGGTACGGGCGCACCTCATCCAGGGCCCCAAGCACCCGCGTCTCCACGTCCACCGGGTGCAGGCCGTGAAGGAGCAGGAGGTGTGTGATCAGCTCGTCGCCGAGGAGCTCGTCCTTCAGATCCTCACCGCCCAGGCGGCCGACGCTCTCCACGATCCGCCCCAGACCCTCGCCGTACAGCTCCAGGAGAGCCTGCACCATCTCCGCGGTTTTGGCTCGGGCTTCGGGGTCTTCGAAGGACTCGATCTCCTCCAGCAGCGTCTCTATCCTGCCGACTCGCTCTCGCAGTTCTTGGTCATCTAGAAGCATCTATTCCCTTCCCAATAAAGGCGGGCCCGTACCGCACGGCCCGCCTACTCCTCGCCGTCTACTTATCCGCCGGCTCGAAGCCCATGGTCGGGGAGTGCAGCTTCTGTAGCGTCTTGCCCTTGCCCAGGTACATGTGTACGCCGCACGGCAGACACGGGTCGAAGCTGCGCACCGAGCGCATGATGTCTATGCCCTTGAAGTTGTCAGGACCATTTTCCTCGAAGATCGGGGTATTCTGCACCGCGTCCTCGTAGGGACCGGGAGTGCCGTATGAGTCGGTAGGAGACCCGTTCCACGGCGTTGGCGGGTAGGGATGATAGTTGGCGATCTTACCGTCCCGGATCACCATGTGGTGCGAGAGCACCCCCCGTACCGCCTCGTGGAAACCGCAGCCGATAGCCTCGTCCGGTACCTCGAACTCCTGGAAGACCTTTGTATCTCCCGCGCGCACGAGCTCGAGGGCCTTCTCCACGAAGTAGACGGCCTGCGCCGCGGAGTAGGCTATGAAGTAGGCCCGCGCCCGGCCCCGCTCGAGGGTATTGGACCCCTGCTCCGGTATCTTCCACTCGAAGCTCGTCTCGGGCATGGTGGAGGTCCCTGGCAGGTTGATCTCGACGCTGTTGCCCGTGGCCTTGACGTAGCCTGTGTCCACGAGCCCGGCCAGAGCCGTGGCCCACAGCCTGGCCAGCGGCCCGCCGCCGGTATCCAACGCGAGGTGGTCCCCGGTGCGCTCGTCCAGCCATCGTGGGCTCATCACCCAGCTGTAGTTCTTATCGAAGTCCCGCTTCTGGGGTTTGGGCAGCGTGGTCTGGTTCCACGGGTGCCGTTGGTCCACCGGGTTGCCCAGCGGGTCGCGGGTGACGAAGGGCTCCTCCTGGTCCCAGTCGTCGTAGAAGGAGGAGCCGAGCAGGATGCGAAGACCCAGGTTTATGTCCACCAGGTTCGTCGTGACCAGCTCGCCGTCAACTACTATCCCCGGCGTCACGAACGATCCGTTGCCCGCGTCGTTCATGCCCTCGTAGGTGTAGTTCACGACGTCCGGGTTCTGGAAGGCGCCCCAGCAGCCGAGCAGGGTGCGCCGGTGGCCGACCTTCCCGTACTCGCCGTCGGTGATGTCGTAGAAGAAGTCGAAGAGGTCGTCGCTTATGGGGACGATCTTCTTCACCCAGTCCATGCACCGCATGAGGCGGACCAGATAGTCCGTGAACAGCTGCGGGGTGGGCACGGTCCCCACGCCGCCCGGATAGATCGTAGACGGATGGACGTGACGACCCTCCATCAGGCAGAACATCTCGCGGGTGATCCGGCTCATCTGCAATGCTTCCAGGTAGGTAGCGCCGGAGAACGGGTTGAGGGAGCGCATGATGTCTGCGATGGTGTGGAAGCCGTGGATGTTGGCGTTGGGAGCATCGGTCGTCTCCGCCCGCTCCAGCCAGCTTGGGTTCGTCTCCCGCACCATCTGCTCGCAGTAGTCCACGAACAGGAGGTTGTCCTGGTAGATGGTGTGGTCGAACATAAACTCGGCGGCCTCACCCAGGTTCATGATCCACTCGCCCAGGTGCGGCGTCTTCACCCCGTAGGCCATGTTCTGGGCGTAGACCGAGCAGACCGCGTGGTTGTCGCCGCAGATGCCGCAGATGCGGCTGGTGATGAAGTGCGCGTCGCGCGGGTCCTTGCCCTTCATGAACACGCTGTAGCCCCGGAACAGCGAGGAGGTGCTCTTGCACTCCACCACTTCGCGGTTGTCGAAGTCTATCTTGGTGTAGATCCCGAGGTTGCCGACGATGCGCGTGATGGGGTCCCACGCCATATCCACCAGGTTTCTGGCTTCTGGCGTAACTTCCTCTCGGATAGCCAACGCTTATCCCTCCTTTACGCGCGCCAGCGCGGGTTGTAGCCGGTGGTGAGCTCCTCGCGGTTGTGGCGCCACTTGGGTTCCTTGTTGACCGTATCGTTGGTCATGGCGCGCAGCTTGCGGATCACGGTCGCGTAGGGTTTCATCAGGGCCGAGGAGACCTTGCCGCCCGGCGGCTCGTCCATGAACGGCATGAACTTGTCCGGGAAGCCTGGCATCGTGCAGCCGATGCAGATGCCGCCCACGTTCGGGCAACCCCCGAGACCGTCCATCCAGCCGCGCTTGGTCACGTTGCAGTTGACCACGGGCCCCCAGCAGCCGAGCTTCACGATGCACTTGGGCGAGTTGTAGTCCAGCGCGAAGTCGCCCTGCTCGTAGTAGCCGGCCCTGTCGCACCCCTCATGCACCGTCTTCCCGAACAGCCACGTCGGCCGGAGCTGGTCGTCGAGTGGGATCATGGGCGAGAGTCCGGCCGCCTGGTACAGCAGCCACGTGACGGTCTCCATGAAGTTGTCCGGCTGCACGGGGCAACCCGGCACGTTCACTATCGGGATGCCCGCCACCGAGCGGAAGTCCCATCCGAGATAGTCCGCGAGGCCCATACACCCCGTGGGGTTGCCCGCCATCGCGTGGATGCCGCCGTAGGTTGCGCACGTCCCGGCGGCGACCACGGCCCAGGCCTTCGGTGCCAGCCAGTCGATCCACTGGTTGAGCGTGATCGGCTGCCCCGTAGAATGGTCGAACCCCAGCGAGGTCCAGTAGCCGTCTCCGCTGATGTTTTCGTTGGGGATGGAACCCTCGATCACGAAGACGAACGGAGCATCCAACTCGTCGTTCTTGGCTTGATAGAAGGCCCTCATGTACTCGTCGCCGTTCTCGTAGGCGAGGACCTTGTTGTGCAGGTGTACCTTCGGTAGACCCGGTATGTTGCCCAGCACCACGTCCTCGATGCTCGGCAGCGTCGCCGCCGTAATGGAGACCGAGTCACCGTCGCAACTCATCCCCTCTGAGATCCACAGAATGTGAACTTCCTCCACCCCGCTGGCCGTTGTCTGAGTCTCGGTCACGAGTTACTCCTCCTTTTCCCTCGCGCCATACAACCGGCAACTTTCAGAAAGAACGCTCCTCAGGGCAGTCCGAACAAATAGACCTCCGCTCCTGTCGCCGCCCCGTGCAGAAGAGCTTCCCCTCTGTCGAGATCTCTTGCGGCACACTCCTTACCCCTTAAGGAATGACCAGTTATTCAGACTGCTGCTCGCTCCCTGAATCCTGGAATCGCCGCTTTCCCCTTCTACCCATTGCCACCACTAGGTAGCGGGGGCAGGATAGCAGTCCCCCGACCTGTTGTAAACATGGATACGACCCACGTCTCAGACATTTTCGAGGCGCTGCCCGAGCCAGTCGCACCACTCATCGACGCCCTGCCCGGTCCGCGCGCTGGTGAGGACGGTCCTGACGCCCGGGTTGACCGCATCGAGGTTCCCCAGGAACTGCTCCAGATCGAAGTCCAGGTGCTCCAGCAGATCCACTTTGTTGACCAGTACAAAGTCGGCCGAGCGGAACATGAGCGGGTATTTTAGCGGCTTCTCCTCTCCTTCGGTAACGGAGTAGACCATGACCCTTACGTCCTCACCTACCCTGAACTCGGCGGGACACACCAGGTTGCCCACGTTCTCGATTATGAGGACATCTATGTCCTCTAGCGGGAGTTCGCCGAGGCCGGAGCGGACCATGTTGGCGTCAAGATGGCACTCGCCGCCGAAACCAGGGTCGGTATTCACCTGCACCAACGGGATGTGGAAACGGGCCAGCCTGTCGGCGTCCAGGGTAGTCTGTACGTCGCCCTCCAGGACGCCCAGACGAAGCTTGCCGCGCAACCGCTCCAGGGTACGCTCCAGCAGCGCCGTCTTTCCCGCCCCCGGAGAGCTCATCATGTTGATCGTGTACGTCCCTGCCCTGTCGAACAAGTCCCTGTTGGCCCTGGCGAGCGTGTCGTTGGCGTCCAGGACGTTCTCTTGGACCACTTTCTTGACCGCCGTACGGTGCATCCCTACGCTTCCTCCAATTCGAGTGACTCGACCATAAGCTCTTCCCCCTTGAGGATCTCCAGGTCGAAGCCTCCGCATTCCTCGCACTGCAGGGGGAAGCTACCTAGCCGGCTCTCCACCCCGCACGAGCGGCACCTTCCTTCCGCAGGCATCTGCTCCATCTCCAGCTCGGCGCCTTCGACCGGCGTGCCTTCAGCCAGGAGCCCGAAACCGAAGGTCAGGGCGGAAGGTACGACCTGGCGCAGATAGCCTACCTTCATCTGCACCTTCGTAACCCGCCGCCCGTCAGCCTGCCGGCTGGCGATCCTGACCACCGACTCTGCTATCGAGAGTTCGTGCAAGCACCCACTCCTCACGGCGCACAGAGGCTGTCTTCCCGATCCCTCCTCCATCGTAGCCCATAACTATCGTGGGAACAATCACGAGATGTTCCCTCGCAAGATAGAATCGAAGAGTGTATGTGGAGCGAGGAGGATCGATGAATCCGATAGAGCTATACACCACGGCCGGCTGTCCCTACAGCGAGGCCGCCCGCGAGGACCTGGAGTGGCGCGGGGTCGACTTCATCGAGTACGACGTGGAGAGGGACGAGAAAGCCCGCGGGCGAATGCTCGAGCTCACCGGCGGCACCAGGACGGTCCCCGTCATCTTCGAAGAAGGCAAGCCTGTCCAGGTCGGATGGATGGGCAGAGGATGCGCCGTGTGACGCGGGACGCCGGTTACACCTTGCATTGCGGGCGGTTCGTATGAGGGCGGGTTTGAAACCCGCCCCTACAGGCACCGGCCTTACCTAACCGTCTCTACATACGTCATTGTGTCGTCATCTGAACAACCACCGGGCTACGTCGGGGGCGTGGTAGGTGATGATGATATCGGCGCCGGCGCGTTTGATGCCCGTCAGCGCTTCGAGGACGGCCCGCTGTTCGTCGAGCCAGCCGTTCTGGACGGCAGCCTTGACCATCGCGTACTCCCCGCTCACGTTGTAGGCAGCGACGGGAAGGTCTGTCGTCTCGCGGACGCGCCGCAGTACGTCCAGGTAAGGCAGGGCGGGCTTGACCATGACGATGTCAGCGCCCTCCTCGATATCCAGGCCCGTCTCCAGGAGCGCCTCGCGGGCGTTGGCCGGGTCCATCTGATAGCTACGGCGGTCGCCGAACTGCGGCGCGCTGTCGGCAGCTTCACGGAAAGGGCCGTAGAAAGCCGAGGCGTACTTGGCCGCGTACGCCATTATGGGGGTGTTCTCGAAGCCCTCGTTGTCGAGCTCGGACCGGATCGCCGCGACGCGCCCATCCATCATGTCTGAAGGCGCGACGATGTCGGCTCCAGCTTCTGCCTGGGAGGCTGCGGTGCGGGCCAGGAGCTCGAGGCTGACGTCGTTGAGCACCTCACCCGTCTCCTTTTCGACGACCCCGCAGTGTCCATGGCTCGTGTACTCGCAAAGGCACACGTCCGTTACTACGAGCAGTTCAGGTGCGGCTTCCTTTATGGCGCGGGTGGCGAGCTGGACGACTCCCTCAGGATCGTAGGCCCCGGTTGCGGCCTCGTCTTTCTGATCCGGGATGCCGAAAAGGAGAACGGCTTGGATGCCGAGGTCGTGCGCCCGCAAGGCCTCTGCGACGGCGTTGTTTATCGAGAGTTGGAAGATCCCAGGCATCGAGGCCACAGGGTTCCTCACATCCTCCCCCGCTATCACGAAGATCGGGTAGACCAAGTCCTCGGGCGAGAGCCGCGTCTCGCGTACGAGCCCACGCAGGCCCGCCGTGCGCCTCGTTCTTCTCAACCTCTGCTGCGGGAATGCCATCTTATTCACCTCTCTTTGCCGGATCTGCTGCGAGGAGGCCTGTGACCGCCTCGACGAGTCCAGGGATAGTGTACTCCTTGGCTTCGGCGTCGACCGTGACACCGTGTTTGCGGGCTGTGGCGGCTGTGATCGGGCCTATGCACACGACCCTTGTCTCTGACAAGAGCCGCGCCGCCTCCTCGGCGCCGAACGCCCCGGCGAAGTTCTCCACCGTGGAACTTGCTGTAAACGTTACGCAGTCTATCTCTCCAGACTGCAGGCGCAGGGATACTTCCTCTTTACCCTCAGAAGAAGGAACCGACTCGTAGGCAGGGGGGACGACGACCTCGGCGCCAGCCTTCCGGAGCTTCTCCGGCAGGACCTCACGCGCCACCTTCGCCCGAGGGATGAGGACGCGTTCACCAGCCAGCGGAGGCGCGTCGAGGGCCTCGATCAGGGCCTCTGCCCTGTACTCCTCAGGGACCACGTCGACCCGCAACCCGGCCTGCTCTATCCTCTCTGCCGTCGCCGGGCCGATAGCGGCGACCTTCGCGTCCCGTGGCAAGGCGCGAAGGTCGAGCCCGTGGTGCTGCAAGCGCTTCAGGAACGCCTCGACTCCGTTCACGCTGGTAAAGACGATAAGGCTGAACGAGTCAAGGTCACGGATCGCCGCGTCGAGCGGTCCGAAGTCTTCGGGGGGACTTATCTCTATGGTCGGAAACTCGTGGACCTCGGCCCCCAGTTTCTCCAGATCTGCGGATAGCTCACCAGCCTGCGCCATCGCGCGCGTGACGACCACCCGACGCCCGAAGAGCGGACGCCGCTCGTACCAGTCGAGCCCCTTTTCGCGCAGGGCGACGACGTCTCCGACGACGATGATCGCCGGCGGCTTCAGCCCGGCCTCGGCAACCCTATCCGCGATGTCCTGGAGGGTTCCCGTGATGGTTCGCTGTTCAGGTAGGGTGCCCCACCGGACGCAGGCGACCGGCGTATCCGGGTTTCTGCCTGCCGTGATGAGCCCTTTCGAGATCTCCTCCAACCGGCCTACACCCATGTACAGAACGAGCGTGTCGGCGCCGTTGGCCAGCTTTTCCCAGTCGACGTCCTGGCTGCCTTTCGTCGGGTCCTCGTGTCCCGTGACGAACGCGACGCTGGTCGCGACGTTCCTGTGGGTGACGGGTATCCCGGCGTATGCGGGGGCTGCGACACCGCTCGTCACGCCGGGGACAACCTCGAAGGGTAGTTCGGCCCCTTTCAGCGCGAGCGCCTCCTCACCGCCGCGGCCGAAGATGTAAGGGTCGCCGCCCTTCAGGCGCACGACCGTCATCCCTGCGCGGCCCTTCTCGACGAGAAGATCGTTTATCTCCTCCTGGGACATCGTGGGATTACCTGGCTTCTTGCCGACGTAGATCTTCTCGGCTTCAGGCTTCGCGTACCCGAGCAGCGCTCTTGGCGCGAGCCTGTCGTAGACGACGGCGTCGGCCTCCTGCAGACACCGCACGCCCTTGAGGGTAAAGAGTCCAGGGTCCCCGGGTCCGCTCCCGACCAGGTAGATCACCCTATCTCCTGACCTCCCTGATCTCCTCAAGCACCACGGCCGCCCCCTGCTCCAGGAGGTCCCGCGCCAGCCTCTCTCCCACCTCCTCGGGCTCCTCGCCCTCAGCCTCACCTCGATACACTAGCGCTCCGTCCGGGGAGATCACCACGCCCCTCAGCCTCACCACGTTCCCTCTCACGTCGCTGCTGGCCCCGACAGGCACCCGGCAGCCGCCTTCGAGCGCGCGGAGCATGGCCCGCTCGGCGAGCACAGACCTCTCGGTCGGCCTGTGATTCAGGGCCTCTCTAACGAGACCGCGAAGGGGATGATCGCGCAACGTCGCCGCTGCCAGAGCACCCTGTCCGACTGCGGGAAGCACTGTGTCGGCGGGGATGACGGTGTGCGGGGCGTCGAGGCCGAGCCGTTCGAGGCCGGCCCTTGCCAGCACGATCGCGTCGGCCGCGCCCTCGCGCATCTTACGCACCCGCGTATCCACGTTACCCCTGATGCCGACGACCTCCAGATCCGGCCTGCGGTATAGGAGCTGCGCCCTCCGGCGCTGGCTGGATGTGGCCACAACGGCCCCTTGCGGCAGATCTTCCAGGGTATGGCGCCCGTCCGAGACGAGCACGTCGGAGGGGTCGCGGCGGCGGGTAATGGCAGCGAGATCCACCCACTCCGGAGGCTCTGTCGGTACGTCTTTCAGCGAGTGCACGGCGAGGTCTATCTCATCCGAAAGGAGCGCCTCATCGAGCTGGCGGGTGAAGACATCTCGCTGGTCGATGACGGCGAGAGGCATCTCGGGGTGGTGCTCGCTGGTGGTCTTGATGATGCGCACCTCGACCTCGATGCCCGCGGCGCGCAGGGTAGCTGCGCACTCTTCTGCCTGAACGAGGGCGAGCCTGGAGCCGCGGGTACCGAGGATAGCGGCGTGTTTCGGGGTCACGAAGACTCGCGCCGCGGGCGATGCAGCTCCACGTCGAGGTCGTCTAAGGCCATCAGGCGGCGCCTGACCTCGGAGCTTTCGAGTGGGGAGCCGGCCTCCGCGCGGGCCTTTATCTCCTGGATCGGTCCGTGGAGCAGCTTGTTGACCAGAGAGTAGCTCATCCGCTCGACCGAAGCAGCCTCTTCGGGCGAGAGCTCCATCCTAGAGAGGGCGCGGGCGAGCTCGTGACGCCGTATCTGCTCGGCCCCGTCGCGGAGTTCCTGTATGAGCGGTACGACGTGCAGCGTCGAGAGCCAGCCCGTGAACTCCAGGACCGCGGGGGAGATCATGGCCTCCCCATCCTCGGCCGCGTCCTGGCGGCCCTCCGCGTTGCGCTCGACGACGGCCTGAAGGTCGTCTATGTCGTAGAGGTAGACCCTCTCCAGGGTCTGGACCACGGGGTCTATGTCTCTTGGCACCGCGATGTCGATAAAGAACAACGGCTCACTCCTGAGCGCAAGCGCCCCCGCGACAGTCTCGCTCTGGACGACCCACTCGCCCGAGCCTGTGGAGCTCACGACGACGTCCACCTCTGGTAGCTCGGCCGCGAGGGCGCCGAACGCGACGGCCCTGCCCCCCACGCGCTCGGCGAGCAGACTGGCACGCTGGGGGGTACGGTTGGCGATGAGGAGGTCGGCTACGCCCCTGTCCTTGAGGTGCTTGACCACGAGCTCGCTCATATCTCCTGCGCCGAGGACCAGGGCGCGCCTTCCGGTGAGATCCCCGAAGACCTCCTCGGCAAGCTTCACAGCGACGCGCGGCACGGAGAGAGAGCTATCCCCTATCCCTGTCTCAGAGCGGACCTTCTTGCCGACCCTGAGCGAAGTGTGGAAGAGCCGGTTGAGGATCTGGCCCGCGCAATGCTCCTCGGTCGCCGCCCTGTACGCCTCGCGGACCTGGCCGAGGATCTGACCCTCCCCGACGACCATGGAGTCAAGCGAAGAGGCGACCCTGTAGAGGTGCCGCACGGCCTCGGCGTCTGTCAGCCAGTACGTGTCCTGCTCGAGCGACGCCCGCTCGACGCCCCTGTCTTCGGCGAGCAGGTCGAGCACCCGCCCCCTCGCGCCCTCGTCCTCGACGACGGCGTAGACCTCGGTCCTGTTGCAGGTCGAGAGCAGCACGGCTTCGGAGACGGCGCCCTCGTCCTTGAGGCGCCTGAGGAAGCTCCGGCCAGCGCACGGCGGGAAAGCGACGCGCTCGCGCACCTCGACCGGCGCCGAGCGGTGGCTCATCCCCGCAACCGCGACAAGCACCGGCTCACCTCCTCTTCGACGCTCTCTCCTGGTGTCCCACCACTGCGGCGGGCCGTGTCGAACTCCTCCACCACACCGGCCCACTCAGGCCCGAAAGCCTCCTCCAGCTCACCCCTGATCCGGCGCGCCAGCGTTGGCGACGCGCCGCCGGTCGAGACCGCGACCTGGAGCCCACCCCTCCGCAAGGTCGACGGTACGGCGAAATCCCCCTCAGCGGGACGGTCGGCGATGTTGATAGGGATCCCGCGTTCCTTTGCCTCCCGTGCTACCGCTGCGTTGACCTCCCGGGATCCCGTCGCAGTAAACGCCAGGTTCGCGCCTTCGAGGTCGCCGTACTCGTAGGTGCGGTGTTGGATCTCCACGTCCATGCCCGCAAGCTCCGGAAGGATCTCGGGGGAGACCACAACGACCTCAGCGCCAGCTTGTAACAGCTTACCAACCTTCCTGGACGCCACCGCCCCGCCCCCGACTACCACGCAACGCCTGCCGGAGAGGTCCAGAAATATAGGGTAAAGAACGGTATCTTCGCCGCCGATCTCTGCTCCTGACCTAGAGAATGGCCCGTGGATTAGCCTGAAAGTCTAGCATAACCACCACCAGGGTATCGTTGTCTCACAAAGTGTTGCATGCACCCTCGCAAGGCACCGTATAAGCCTTCACGGACTGGCTGGTTCTTTGGTTTTCTCGAGGAGCGTGATCTCCTCTATCACCATACCCTTATCTACGGCCTTGCACATATCGTAGACGGTCAGCGCGGCTACGCTCACAGCGGTGAGGGCCTCCATCTCGACGCCGGTACGGTCGCTCGCGCGGGTTGTCGCGGTTATCGACACGCGGTCCTGGCCTACCTCGAACTCGACGTCAGCGGAGGTCAGATTCAACCCGTGACAGAGCGGTATGAGCTCTGGCGTCTTCTTGGCCGCCATCACACCGGCGATCCTGGCCGTATTCAACACATCGCCCTTGGGCAACGCAGCTTTCCGCAACAGCCCTATCGTCTCCGGAGACATGCGCACGCCACCCCCGGCGACGGCGGTGCGCCGCATCACTTCCTTCTCCCCCACGTCGACCATTCTCGCCGCGCCTTCGCTGTCGAGGTGAGAAAACGTCATGACAAACCTCCGGTTTGTAGCTATCAGCCTTCAGCTTTCAGCCTAGAGCGATCGTGGCGTTGCTATCTCACGGCAACGCTGCCCACAGATAAGCTGACGGCTGACAGCTGATGCCTGACGGCTCCTACAGCGGAATGCGGGGGAATCGAACCGCCACGGCCGTATTACGGACGCAAACCGGTTTTGAAGACCGGCCGGGCCACCAGGCCCACGCATTCCTGGTCCTATGGCAGAGTCTATTACATCGCGTGCCTGTGGCGGCGGGTGAGTACTCTTACGTCGCCTGTTCGGCTGGTGACGCCGC
>OBLS010000814.1_pt1 | contig 12025 bp, 10 predicted proteins | sample 1519901 | NCBI WGS metagenome assembly OBLS01 (sample SAMEA3113585, study PRJEB22503) | soil metagenome
ACGTCCACGAGATCCTGCAGGTGCACCGCCGGCACGTGATCGAGGTCATGCAGCGGTACACCCGGGTCAAGGCCGCGGCCGGAGAGGACGACATGCCGTTGGCGCTCGTCGTCGACGCCGAGCTCTTCCGGCTGGAAGCGATCGTCCGCTGGCTCGATGCCGCCGACGTTCGCCTGAAGCAGCGGCCGTCGCTCGCACCGGCAGCGGTGGCTGACGTTCCTTTCGAACCATCACGCGCGAAGGAGGTCTCCCGATGACCAGCGCACTCGAGTTGCAACAGGTATCCAAGATTTACGGCTCCGGGCCGGCCGAGGTGCACGCGCTCCGCGGCGTCGATCTCACTGTCGAGCGCGGCGAGCTGGTCGCAATCATGGGGCCGAGCGGCTCGGGCAAGAGCACGCTCTTGACGATCGCCGGCAGCCTCGAGGAGCCGACGACCGGCCACGTCTTTGTGGACGGCGTTGACCTTGCGAGCGTCTCGCGCTCGGAGCAGGCGCAGATGCGTCGCCGGTCGATCGGCTATGTCTTCCAGGACTTCAACCTGCTCCCGGGGCTGACGGCGATGGAGAACGTCACCCTGCCCCTCGAGCTCGACGGCGTGCGGGCCAGAGCCGCACGCGCAAATGGGCTCGAGGCGATGGAGGAGCTCGACGTGGCGGACCTCGCCGATCGCTACCCGGACGAGTTGTCGGGGGGCGAGCGCCAGCGGGCTGCTATCGCCCGGGCGATCGTCGGCGAGCGCGGGCTGCTGCTCGCGGACGAGCCGACCGGCGCTCTGGACTCCGTGAACGGCGAGGCGGTCATGCGACTGCTGCGGGCAGCTACGAAGCGGGGCGTCGCGGGTGTCGTCGTCACCCACGAGGCGCAGCTGGCCTCCTGGGCCGATCGGGTCGTCTTCCTGCGCGACGGCCAGGTCGTCGACCAGACGGTTGCGCCGCCCGGCCCGGAGTCACTCCTGGCCGCAGGTAACCGGCGATGACGACGGTCGCTCACAGCTCGGAGCTCCGACGACCGGGCAGCGGCGGCCTCGCCGCACGCCGTCCTCTGATCCGCTGGGCGTGGCGCCTGTTCCGCCGCGAGTGGCGCCAGCAGATCCTGGTGATCGCTCTGCTCACGGTTGCGGTCACAGCCGCGGTCACCGGCGTCACGATCGCCTATAACTCGGGCCCCCTGGACTATGCGGAGTTCGGCTCCGCAAACGCCCTCTTCGAGCTCGACGGGACCGATCCGCGCAAGCTGGAGGCAAGTCTCGCCGCCGCCGAGGAACGGTTCGGGACGACCGACGTCGTCGGCCACCGCACGCTGCCCGTGCCTGGCAGTGTCGATACGGTGGAGCTCCGGGCCCAGGACCCCCGCGGACCGTACGTTGGGCTTGCGCTCCGCCAAGGCAGCTACCCAGAGGGCCCCGGCCAGATCGCCGTCACCGACGGAGTCGCGACCCTCCTCGGGCTCGAGATCGGGAAGACTCTCGCCCTCGACGGCCGTCGTCGAACCGTCGTCGGCATCGTCGAGAACCCACGTGAGCTCAGCGACGAGTTCGCCCTCGTCTCACCCTCGTCCGCCGGAGCACCGGACACCGTCACGGTCTTGCTCAACGCCGACAGCGAGGCGACCGACGCGTTCATCGATGAGCAGGGCGACAGGTCCGCTCTAGGGGGAGTCCGCCTTCGGGGCAACTACCAGCCGGCGCCCGAGCTGGCGATGTTCTCCGTGGCCACCGTCTTCATGTTGCTGGCTTCGCTCGTTGCCGCGGCAGGCTTCGCCGTCATCGCGCAGCGACGGCTCCGCCAGCTCGGCATGCTCGCTGCGATCGGCGCGACCGAAAAGCACCTTCGACTCGTCCTGCTGACGAACGGCGCAGTCGTCGGCGCAATCGGCGCACTGATCGGAACGGTCGCGGGTCTCGCGCTCTGGGTCGCGGTCGCGCCGACACTCGAGCCCGCGCTCGACTTTCGCCTCGACCGGCTCAACCTCCCCTGGGCACTGCTCGCCATGATCGCCGTCGTCGCGGTCTTCTGTGCGACCGCCGCCGCCTGGTGGCCGGGGCGAGCAGTCGCCCGCGTCCCCGTCACACGCGCCCTCTCGGCGCGACCGCCCAGGCCGAAGCCTGCACGCCACTCGGCAATTCTCGCCGTGGTGTTGATCGCGGCGGGCATCGGCAGCCTCGTGCTGTCGAACCGGGAGAGACCGCCGCTCATCGTGGCCGGGATCGTGGCCACGATCCTCGGGACGCTGCTTCTGGGCCCTCTGGCGATTCGCATCTTCGCCCGGGTGGCGGGGCACGCCCCGATCGCCATGCGCTTGGCACTGCGAGACCTCGCCCGCTACCAAGCTCGTTCCGGGGCGGCGCTCGCGGCCATCACCCTCGCGCTCGGCATCGCCGCGACAGTCGTGATCATCGCGGCCGCCGAAGAGAAGAAAGCAGCCGGCGCACCGCCCAACCTGTCCACCCGGCAGATTCGCGTGTACACCGGTGCAACGCTGAGCCCGGAGGCCGTCGCGATCCAGACGCCAAGCCAGCTCGAACGAATGGCTGCCCGCGTCCGCCAGCTCGCGGCGGATCTCGATGATGCGACCGTAATCCCGCTCCACAACCCGTACCAACCGGGCGAACCGGCTCGGCCAGAGGGCAACCTGCGAGTCCTTCGCACTGAAATCCTCGTACGGAAGGTCGCCGACCCTGAGAACAAGTCAGGGGCGTTCGTTTGCGCGTCCCCACCATCGGGTTGCTACATCTACGAATCGCGCCTCTACGTCGCCACCCCCGCGCTGCTCAGGTACCTCGGAATCGACCCTGCCGAGGTCGACCCGAACACGGACTTCCTGATCGACGAGAGCGTCCGCACCGACGGGCTGGTCACTGTCCGCTTCGACCCAGCGACTCGGGTACGCGGAGAACCAAGGCTCATCCGACGTGCAGTCACAAACGTCCAGAGGATCGACAGCCGGAAGCTCTTCGGCTCTCCCAAGGGAGAAACCGGTATGGAGCCGACGTCGTTCATCACGCTCGACGGTCTTCGCCGCCGCGGCTGGAAGCAGATTCCGTCCGGGTGGCTGATCGAGCCGAGCCGGCCGCTGACGAGCGAGCAGGTCGCTGATGCCCGCGACCTTGCTGCCGCCGGTGGCCTGGTGATCGAGACACGGCGCGAGAGCACGTCCTTCACGACGCTCATCGCCATCGCAACCGCGGCAGGCGCCCTCCTCGCGCTCGCGATCCTCGCCATGACCGTTGGGCTGATCCGCAGCGAGAGCGCCGGTGATCTCCGCACTCTGACCGCGACCGGGGCAACCAGCAGGATCCGCCGAACGCTGACGGCGGCCACCGCCGGCGGGCTCGCCTTCCTGGGCGCGCTCCTCGGCGTCGCCGGCGCTTATCTCATGCTCGCGGCGACCTACCACGACAAGCTCGACTATCTCGGTCAGATCCCGGCGCTCTACCTCGGGCTCATGGTCCTCGGCATCCCCCTCGCGGCCGCCGCGGCCGGCTGGCTCCTCGCCGGCCGGGAGCCGCCGACGATCGCCCGCGCCGTCATCGAGTGACAGTCCTTGTCGGTCAGGACCGCGAGCCGATCCCAGGACGAGCGGTGCTCGAGCCCAACGGAGTCCGCTGCCTTGACGTCTTCCCACAAGGCGCTCAGGTCATCCGGCATGCCGTCGAGCTTCTCAACCACGCTCGAAACCTAGCGTGATCGCTCGGAAGCGTCGGTCTCGGCGATCCGCGCCTTGACGAGCTTCGTGACGAGGTCCGCCGGCAGCGGCTCGCCGGGGGTGAAGCGGATCGTGCCCTTCGCGGTTTCGTACCCGGCCAGCTCGTCCCGGTGGGCCTCCATCACGGCTGGGCTCTGGACGTAGAACGCGCAGTGCTGCTTGCCCGCGCCGAAGGAGACGAGAGGCCGGCCGCGATACTTGAATGCCGGAACGCCATAGCTGACCGCCTCAACCGCCTCGGGCGCCGCTTTGGCGATTGTCCGGCGCAAGCGCTCGAGCGCGCTTCGCGTCTCCTCGGGAAGGCCCGCCAGGAACTCGTCGATGTCGGTCATTCCCCACGTCGTAGCAGAGGACGTGGCAGCGGAGCCGTTCGAGGGCGAGGGACCGACCGAAGGCCGACGGGAAGCCGGGCTCCGAGCGCCAGTAACGACAGGATCGCCGCGCCGCTGAGTGCGGCGGCTACCAGGAGGACCAGTGACGCCGAGACGGCCAGTAGCGGGGCGCCGAGGATCGGCGCAAGCGCCAGGCCCAGCCACCACGACAGGCCGATCGACGCCATGTACCGGCCACGCAGCTCCAGCGGGGCGAGGTCTGCGACGAGCGGCAAGAGCACCGTCGCGTGCAGGCACTCGCCCAGGCCGAAGGCGATGGCGGCGGCGATGAGACAGCCAAAGGCAAGGGTCGGCTCGGCGCCTTGTGCCAGGACCGCGAGGAGGCAGGCGCCGACCCACGCGGCCGCGCCGAGCACGAGTGCGCCCACGCGACTGCGGCCCTCGACCGCCTTGACGATCGGCACCTGCGCCAGGACCACCGTCGCGGCGTTGGTCAGGAACAGGAGGCCGATCAGGCCCGGTGTGATACCCACGTCCTTGGCAAAGGGAGGCACGATCCAGGCCAGCACGCCCCACCCCACGGCGATGAGCGCGATGTTGGTCACCGCGAAGTGGACGAAGGCCCGGTCGCGAAGGACACGGCGATAGCCGCCGACGGACGGCACGCGCACATCCTCCCGAACCGTCGCGACCAGGATTGCGACGTAGACGACATACGTCGCGGCATTGGCCAGCAACAGAGCGATGAAGCCACGGAGCCCGAATCCCGCGACGAGACCGCCGATCGCCCCGCCCAGCCCGATGCCCACGTTGACGGCGACGCGTGAAACCGCACTGGCGCGGTGGCGGAGCTCGCGCGGTGCGAGCGCGGTCATGAGCGCGGACTGGCTCGGCGAGAGCGCGCCGTTCCCGATCCCGGCGAGCGCCGCGGCGGCGAATGCGGCCGGCGGCGACTCGGCAAATGCCAGTCCGGCGTAGCCCGCGGCAAGCGACAGACCTCCCGCAACGGCGGTCGCCCGAGCTCCGATCCGATCGATCGCGGCACCGGCGATCGGACTGGCCAGGACCGCGATGCCGGTGACGAGACCGACGACGAGCCCGGCGATGCCCAGGTCGAAGCCCCGGCCGTCGTGGAGGTAGATGATCTCGAACGGGAGGACGGCTCCGTACCCGAGCATGTTCAGGAAGACGCCGATCTCGACGATCCACACCTGCCGCGAGAGCCCGAAGCTCAGGCGCCGGACGCTCACCCCGCGTAGGTCGACGTCGCCGTGCGCAGAGTCGAGTCGAGCGCCGCGGCCAGTTCCTTCGCCTCGCTCGGCTCGAGATCGGTGGTCGTGATGCGGATTCCCGGCTGCGTGTGGAACCGGTAGCGCTCTCCGGGGCTCACGGCCCAGCCGCGCTCGAGCAGCTGCTGGACAGTTGCCGCTTCCTCCGCGACCGGCACCCACACGCCGAGCCCGGAAGCGCCTTGCGCCGCGATTCCGTGTCCGGCGAGCGCATCGACGAGCGCCGCCCGGCGTTCGGCGTAGGTCCGCTCGGCCCGGGCCAAGAGCTTTTCGGTCGCTGCGCTCGACCAGAGCTGTGCAGCCGTCTGCTGGAGCACGTGGCTCACCCAGCCCGGTCCGAGCAGCTGCCGACCTTCGACGCGGCTGATCGTCAGCGCGTCGCCGGCCATGGGCGCGACGCGCAGATCCGGACCGAGCACCTTCGAGAGCGACCGGATCACCGCCCAGCGTTCGCTCGCTCCGTGGATCCCGACATACGGCGCCCCGGCCACAGCCGCGACGTAGTCGTCCTCAACGACGAGGACTCCGGGCTCCCCGGCGAGCACCTCCCGCAAGCCCCGTCCCCGTTCGGCGTCCACAGCGGCCCCCGTCGGGTTCTGGCCGCGTGGGGTTGCGATCAGCGCCTTCGCCCCGCGCTTGAGCGCGCGTCCTAGTGCCTCGGGAACGAGCCCGCGCTCGTCGACCCGAGCCGGCTCGGGCTCCAGCCCGAGGGCGTAGAGGAGGTCCACGATGCGCGGCCAGCTCGGGTCCTCGACGACGACGCGGTCGCCGGGCCTGAGCTGCGTCTGCAGGACACGCTCGATGCCATCCAGCGCGCCGCCGACGACCGCGATGTCGCCCTCGATCCCGTCGGCCGAGAAGTCGTCCTCGGCCAGCTCGACCAGCTGCGGGAGCCGGATCGGCCCCCCGTAGAGCTTGTGCTCAGGATCGAGACCGGCGAACGCCGGCCCGAGCGGCGGCAGCATGGCGGGGTCGGGGTTGCCGCTCGCAAGGTCGCGCGTGTTCGCCGGCAGCGGCGGGCCGCCGATCACCCGCAGCGGCGGCTGGGCCGCGACGATGGTTCCGCGGCGGCGATTGGCGCTGACGAGGCCGCGCTGCTTGAGCGTGCGGTATGCGGCCGCGACGGTCGCCGGGCTGACCTCGAGCTCGGCCGCAAGGTCGCGAACGGCGGGCAACCGCTCGGCGGGCGGAAGCCGGTCCTCTGCGATCGCCGTCTCGATCGTCGAGGCGATCGACGCAGCCCCAGCACCACGCTCAATTTGTTGTGCTAGAAGAAAGCTGATTCTGTACTATAACACCGCCGCTAAACGACCGGCGGCGCCTCGACCGGCGCCAGCAGCTGCTCGGTCACGGTCGCCTCGCGCTCCTGTGGCTCGATCCGCCCCGCCTTGATGTCCTCCGCCCAGTGACAGGCGACGAGGTGGCCGTCCGAAAGCTTTCGCAACGGCGGCACGTCCTCGGTACAGCGCGTCGGCTGGATGTACGGACAGCGAGTATGGAACCGGCAGGCGGGCGGCGGGTTTGCCGGGCTCGGCAGGTCGCCGGGGAGCAGGATCGCCTCGCGCTTCGCCTCGACTTCGGGATCCGGGATCGGCACCGCCGAGAGCAGCGAGATCGTGTACGGGTGGAGCGGGTTGTCGTACAGCTCCTCCGCCGGTGAGATCTCGACGATCGAGCCGAGGTACATGACCGCGATCCGGTCGGAGATGTGGCGCACAACGGCCAGGTCGTGCGCGATGAACAGGTAGGTGAGCTCGAACTCGCGCTGGAGGTTCTCGAGCAGATTGATGATCTGCGCTTGGATCGAGACGTCGAGCGCGGAGACCGGCTCGTCGGCGACGATGAAGTCCGGGTTGAGCGCGAGGGCCCGCGCGACGCCGATCCGCTGGCGCTGCCCGCCGGAGAACTCGTGCGGATAGCGGGAGGCCGCGTCGGCCGGCAGGCCGACGGTCTCGAGCAGCTCGCGCACCCGCTGCGCGGAGACCCGGCGGCCCGAAAGGCCGTGCACGCGCATCGGCTCGCTGACCATCCGGCCGACCGAGTGCCGCGGGTTCAGCGACGCGTACGGGTCCTGGAAGACCATCTGCATCCGCCGCCTGAGCGGGCGCAGCTCCGTCTCACCGAGGGTGGTGATGTCCTGCCCGTCGAAGACGATCCGCCCGGCTGTCGGCTCGTAGAGCCGCAGGATCGCTCGCCCGACCGTCGACTTGCCGCAGCCGGACTCTCCGACGAGGCCGAGCGTCTCCCCGCGCTGGATCTCGAGCGAAACGCCGTCGACGGCTTTGATGTCGCCGACGTGGCGGTCCATGATCACTCCGCTCTTGATCGGGAACCAGACCTTCACGTCGTCGAGCTCAACGAGCGTCCCATTGGAGCTCACCTCGACACCGCCTGACGTGTCTGCTCCCACTCTTCTGCGCCGACCGGGTTGAAGCACGCGACCTTGTGGCCGGGCTCGACCTGCTCGAGTGGTGGCACCTCTTGGCGGGACAGCTCGACCTCGAACCGGCAGCGCGGGGCGAACGGACAGGCCTGCGGGGGGAAGAGCATGTCCCGGGGCGCGCCCTCGATCGGATGGAGCGCCGTCTTCCGCGCCGCATCCAGGCGAGGGACGCTCTGGAGCAGGCCGAGCGTGTACGGGTGCCGCGGCTTGGCGAACACCTGCCGCGCAGTGCCGGTCTCCATGAACATCCCCGCGTACATCACGTTCACGCGCTCGCACATGCCCGCGACGACGCCGAGGTCGTGCGTGATCAGGATCAGGGCGGTGTCGCGCTCGGCGACCAGCTCGCGGAGCAGGCCGAGGATCTGCGCCTGGATCGTCACGTCGAGCGCGGTTGTCGGCTCGTCGGCGATCAGCACCTTCGGCTCGCACGCGAGCGCCATCGCGATCATCGCCCGCTGGCGCATCCCGCCCGAGAACTGGTGTGGGTAGTCCCTCAGGCGCTGTTTCGCGCTCGGGATGCCGACGCGGTCGAGGAGCTCGCCGGCTCGCTTGTTGGCCTCATCCTTGTCCAGGTCAAAGTGGGTCTCGAGCGCCTCGCGGAGCTGGCGGCCGATGGTGAGCACCGGATTCAGGCTCGTCATCGGGTCCTGGAAGATCATCGCGATCTCCTTGCCGCGGATCGTCCGCAGCTCGTCGTCCGAGAGGCCGACCAGGTCGCGGCCCTGGTACCGCGCGGTGCCGGCGGTGACCCGACCGGCGCGCGGGAGGATCCCGAGAATCGCGAGCGAGGTCACGCTCTTCCCGCAGCCGGACTCGCCGACGATGCCGAGCGTCTCGCCCGGCGCGATGTCGAACGAGACGCCGTTGACGGCGTGGATGATTCCGCGCGAGGTCCAGAAGCGGACCTCGAGGTCTTCCACCGAGATCAGCGGCTCGTTCACGCGCGCCCTCGGAAGCGCGGATCGAGCGCCTCGCGAAGCCCGTCGCCGATCAGGTTGAAGCCGAGCACCGAGACCACGATCGCGAGGCCCGGGATGAGCGCGAGGTGCGGCGCCGACTGCAGGTAGCGCGTCGTGTCGGTCAGCATCGTCCCCCACTCCGGCGTGGACGGATCCTGAGGACCGAGACCGAGGAAGCCGAGCCCGGCGACGTCGATGATCGCGGTCGCCAGGGCAAGGGTCCCCTGGACGATCACGGGCGACATCGCGTTCGGGAGGATGTGGGCCGCGAGGATCGACCGTCCCTTCACGCCGACCGAGCGCGCGGCGAGCACATAGTCGGATTCGCGCGCCGCAAGGATCGAGCCGCGAAGGAGCCGGGCGAAGATCGGGATCTGCGTCACGCCGACGGCAACCATGATCTGCCAAAGCCCCTGCCCGAGGATCGCGACGAGCCCGATCGCGAGGAGCAGTCCCGGAATCGAGAGCATGATGTCGGCGCAGCGCATGATTACCGAGTCCACCCAGCCGCCGAAGTAGCCGGCCAGGGCGCCGAAGAAGGCGCCGAACGTGAGGCCGACGGCCGTGGCGATGATCCCGATCAGCAGCGAGTAGCGCGCGCCGTAGACGACGCGCGAGAAGACGTCGCGACCCTGTTGGTCGAGGCCGAAGAGGTAATCAGACGACGGCCCGGGGCAGCAGACTCCGCCGAGGCGATCCAGGTCACCGACCTGTGGATCCTCCGGCGCCACCAAGGGCGCGAAGATCGCTACGAAGAGGAAGACGGCGACGATCACAAAGCCGACGATCGCGCCGGGGTTGTGGCGGAGGCGGCGCCACGCCTCGTTCCAGAGGCCGCTCGGCGCCTCGAGCTGGATCTCTCGTGCTTCGGCTTCAGCGACGCTCACGTCACGAGACCCGGATTCTCGGGTTGATCAGGGCATACGAGATGTCCACCGCCAGGTTCACGAGCACGAAGACGAGCGAGACGAAGAGGATCCCGCCCTGTAGGACCGGGTAGTCGCGCTGCCGGATCGCCTCCACGAGCCAGCTGCCCATGCCGGGGAAGGCGAACACGGTCTCGGTCAGCACGGCGCCGGAGAGCAAGAGGCCGGCCTGGAGACCGATGATCGTCATGATCGGGAGCAACGCGTTGCGGAAGATGTGCCGCGTGTCCACGACGCGCGGCGGCAGGCCCTTCGCGCGCGCCGTCCGCACGTAGTCCTCGTTCTGGACGTCGAGAACGGCGGCACGGGTGATCCGCGCGATGATCGCGAGCGGGATCGAGCCGAGCGCGATCGCCGGCAGGATCAGATGCTTGATCACATCCCAGAACGCGACGAGGTCACCGGCCAGCAGCGCATCGATCGTGTAGAAGTTCGTCGGGTGCTCGATGTCGATCAGGACGTCGATCCGGCCGACGGTTGGTAACCATCCGAGCTCGACGGCGAAGACGTACTTCAGCAGGATCGCGAGGAAGAAGACCGGGATCGAGATCCCAAGCAGGGATAAGACCAGGCTCGAGTGGTCGACCCAGGTGCCGTAGCGCTTGGCGGCGACGAACCCGAGCGGGATCCCAAACGAGACCGCGAAGAGGAGCGCGGCGATGGTGAGCTCGATGGTGGCCGGGAAGCGCTCGCGGAGCTCGGAGGTCACCGGCCGCCGCGACCTGATGGTCGTCCCGAGGTCGCCGGTCGCGACCGTCTTCAGATACTCCCAGTACTGGATGTGGATGGGCTCGTCGAGGCCGTACTGCTCCTCGATCTGCTGAATGGTCTCGGGGGTCGCCCGCTCACCGAGCAGCGACTCGGCCGGCCCCGCCGGCAGGGCTCTGATCCACAAAAAGACCAGGATCGAGAGCCCGAGGAGGATCGGGACGAGCAGGATCAGCCGGCGGACGACGAAGCGCAGCACGCTTCAGGCCGCCCGCCGGCTGTCTGCTAGATCCCTGTCGTTACTCGCCTCCCCCGCCGATCGAGACGGTGTTGAAGAGCTCGTTCGTCGTCGGGCTCGGCACGAAGCCCTCGATGTCCTGCCGGAAGGCCAGCGCGGGCTTCGTGTGCGCGTACGGAATCGCAGGCAGCGTTTCCATGATGTGCTCGTTCGCCTGCTTGTACAGGTCGATCCGGGCCTGCCGGTCGGCCTCGACCTCGGCGTCGTCGAGCATCTTGAACAGCTCGGCATCACGGAAGCCGAACTGTGGGTTGAAGTCCTGGAAGAACGTCCCGATGAAGTTGTCCGCGTCGGCGAAGTCACCCGTCCACCCAATCAGGTGCAGGTGGCCGGCGTTGCCCTCATCGACTCGGCCGAGGTAGTCCGGATCCCACGGAGCCGTCTTGGGGACGACCCTGAAGCCGGACTTGTTCAGGCTGGCCGCCATCGCCTCGAAGTTGTTCTTCGGGTTCGGCATGTACGGCCGGGAGACGTCGCTCGGGTACCAGAACTCGACCTGGAGCGGCTGCTGTACCCCCGCTTCCTGCAGGAGCTGCTTCGCCTTCTCCGGGTCGTACGGGTACTCGGTCACGGTGTCGGCGTAGCCCTCGACCTCCGGCGGCATCATCTGCTTGGCCACGACACCGCGGCCGCCGTAGAAGTTGTCCACGACCGCCTGCCGGTCGAGACCGTGGGCGATGGCCTGCCGGACCTTGAGGTTGTCCATCGGCTTCTTCGCCTGGTTGATCCCGACGTAGGCGACGTTGAACGCCGGCCGGTCGAGGATCTTCAGGTTCTCTTCACCCTCAATCGTCGGGATGTCCTGCGGCTCGACGAGGTCGTAGCCCTGGATCTCGTCGTTCTGGAGCGCCTGCAGGCGCGCAGCGTTGTCGGCGATCGGCCGGATGATCAGCTCGTCGAGCTTGGCCTTCTCGCCCCAGTAGTCCTCGAACCGCTTGAGGACGAGCCGGTCCTCGCGCGTCCAGGAAACGAACTCGAACGGCCCGGTGCCGATCGGGTGCTCGGTGCCGAAGGTGCCGCTCGGGCGGAAGCCGGTCTCCTCGTCGAGCGTGCCGGCGTCGGCGTTGAACTCCTCGAGCGCCTTCGGGCTCGCGATCGAGAACGCCTGCTGGACGAGAGCGCCGAGGAGCGAGGCCGACGGCCGGGTGAGGGTGATCACCGCGGTGGTCGGGTTGCGCGCCTCGCAGCTCTTGTAGAGCGGATCGGATAGATCCTCGCTCTCGTTGTTCTTGAACCCGCCGAAGAACGCGCTGTAGTAGTAGCTCGCGCTCGGGTTCTGGAGCGGACCCTTGAAGTTGTACCAACGGTCGAAGTTGAAGCAGACCGCCTCGGCGTTGAAGTCGGTGCCGTCGTGGAACT
>OBLS010000815.1_pt1 | contig 12023 bp, 14 predicted proteins | sample 1519901 | NCBI WGS metagenome assembly OBLS01 (sample SAMEA3113585, study PRJEB22503) | soil metagenome
CGATGGAAGATAGAAAGAATGCCCAGAAAATAAAGATTATGGCAATGCTAAAAGGACAAATCAAATCTGAAGTTATTGAAGATGTTCAAGAAGAATTTGATAAAATTGGAGGATATACAATTGAAAGAATATTTGCCTTTGACAGAATTACCGATATGGGTCCAATACAAATAGGAGATAGATTTCATGCATGTGTAATAGGACAAGATTTGAATCCCCCTGAAGGTAGTGAATGTGAAAAGAAATTGATTAAGGATTTAGATAAACCAAATTCATTAGCAGCACGATAAATCAATTAGATAAATGTGATTGGACAAGGAATGATATAATCGAATCCTAGCCCATGTGGAAATACTCATGGTTTCCACCGAACTCGAATGAAATTATATACTAATTTATTAAAATGAACTATAAACTGTATAAAAATTGTAGATTTCCTGCAACCATTACAACAAAGATTTTTTTACTGAAACTTTTGTTTGTTCAAAAGAATCCTAAATCTGTAATATTTAGGTTAATAGAATTTTTTCTATGAAAATGATAAAAAAACAACATTTAATAATTATCTATATTATCAATTGAAAGTTGCTTCAATAATTCCATATATTATTACATCAGTTTCACTAGGTTTTGTAATATTTTATTGGCAAAAGTAGTTAATCATACTTTATCAAAATAATCTTATAAAAATTATTTTAAAATTTCAAATACTCTTTTTCTTAATTAGATAAAATAATAATAACAAACTGGGATTAGGAAAAAGGAGGAAATGATAATACTAGTATTATCTGTAAATGAAGAAAAGAAAATCTATTACAACAATACTACGATTACCATTTCTATTATATTGACTAGGTTGTGGAATTTTCCCTAATCCCAACCACTGAATAACGAATTATGGTAGAGGATTGCTATTACCGTCTCTATACTAATATTGGACGAACACATAGGCATTAAATGGCATTAGATACCATGTGAAAATGGACATTATTATTATAGAGAGAATTAGCAGTTATTCAGTGGTATAAGTATATGTACATTTCCAATAAATAAATTTTTGGCAATATGACAATCTTTTATTTTGAATTTAATACATTATATATCAATCGATCATAGGAGCACAGGGGCTTCTGCTGTCATAAAAACATGGGAGGGGTGTTAGAGGTTTTATCATTCTCCTTGAACACCAGTTATTATTCTTATAATGAATTAAAATAAAAAAAATATCTATAACACATTTAAAATTTGACTATTGTTTGTATTGCTTTATAGTTTTTTATGTTAAATCAACAACTAGTTTGAAATTTAAAAAATTATTCAAAATAAAAGAAATGTTTTAGTTTTGGGGAGTTGGTTCTGGTTGTGGTTCAGGTTCAGGTTCAGGGTTAGGTGCCGGATCAGGATCGACAACTTCAAATCTAATGAAATCTACATTATTCATACAAACAAATTGGCAACATGTTTTATATCACTTTTGAGATTATCAACTTTAATAAAATAAATTATTTAAACTAGAGTTAATCTAATTCAAATTCTTCTATATACTTGTCAGAATTATTATCTACTTTCACTTTTTCAGCATATTCTATTGCTTTTTTTTCTGTAGAAAATATTTTATCTATACTAGTAGATTTATTACTATTTTCACTTTCACTCCATACAATCCATACTTTCATTATCATATTTCTAATTTATTAAATCTTTTAACTTATTGTTTTTCATTAACACTATTAGTATTGTTTCAAGATTACTAACAAATATCAAATGAAATATGATTGAATAAAAGAAGATAATGACGAATAAATTAAACTATTAGAAATTGGATTATTATTTTCTATTGTATTAATAACATGTATAACAAAATAGATACCCCAAATTATAATGATAATAAAACTAACAATAATCAACATTTTTTGTAATTTTGATATTTTTCTGCTGTTATCATTATAGAAATTCATTTCTTATTAGTTAACTATCTGGTTTATCATATTATCAAACTTTCGCATTACTTCTCTTTCTCTCAAAGAACTCCATAGTATACCAAGAGTTAAGCATTATAATAAAGGTTATATGATAAAATAATCGTTATTATTAATCCATTACCAATATTTTTTACTAAATTTTTTATCAATTTATATTAAAACTCTCAAAATTTCTTTATTACTATAATCTAGACTCATTTTAGACAACTATCGGTATTACTCATGACGAATTAATTGCAAAACTAGTACTAGCCTATTAAGAATTGTACAATAGATTTTACAAAAAATAATGGTAATCTTTGATTTTTAATATTCATTACCTTAAATCAACAGAATATAAAAGAAAGACTCTTTGATTGACTCTAATAGCCTACTATTTCTGTTTGCACTACTTTTATATTTTAGTACTAGCTATGATTTCATCTTTTTCTTTTACCAATAAATTATTTCCAATTTTTATATATTTTATTATGAATAAAATATTAAGAAAACATATACAAAAACCAGTCCAATGTGCCATAGCCCCTAACAACCAGTTGTACTCAATAGGCTATGGTATTTTAAAAATATGATGTTTATATAAAATATGTATATCTATTCATTGTATGTCAAGAGATTCTAATACTATATACAATCCAGAAGATATTATTAAAAAAGAAGCAAGAGGATTGGGTGATGATGCAGACTTTGGTGAAGTACTAGAAGTTGGTGTAGATTGCATAGTAACACAAAAGGGAATTTTAGATAAAGACAAATACTATATTCCAAAGAATTTAGTAGACCGATTTGAGGATGGTATAGTCTATTTTAGAGTAACAGCAGAACAAGCAAAACAATACAAAGAACATGAGACAAACTTGATATAAAATTTTTATTCAATAACTTTTATCTGCTTTTTTTGACTTGTATCTGATCCATCTTTTCTCTAACCTATCTACGTTTTTCTCTTTTTCCTTGCATTTATGCAATAATTATTATGTAACAAAAATTAAAATGATAAGTTTTTTCTATTACAATTGTTATACTTTTATTTTAAAATAAGTTCTTAATAATAAAAGCTAAATACAAGATAGTAGTATATCTACAATAGTATACTCGTATTTTAGAACCGCTATCTGTGTTGAATCTACCTATACATACTTATAAAAATTTAAAAGTATAAAAGTAATATTTAGATAGGTGTGTATCACAATCTCTAATTATAATGGTAACAAATACATCTTATTGGTGGATGATGACAAAGATATTGTTACCTTTTTGATATCTATTTAAAATCAATTGGATATTCAACAGTTTCTTTTGTTAATCCTGTTGAAGCATTAGATTATTTTAATAAGAATTTTACAAACTGTATTTTGGTTATAACAGATTATGGAATGCCTTTGATGTCTGGATTAGATTTAATAAAAAAGATAAGAGAAACAGATAGAAACTACAGAATAAAAATAATAGTTATTAGTGCAACTGTTAAAAATGATATTATAAACTACAATGATAAATTCTTGAATCTTGAAATTGATAAATTTTTAGAAAAGCCTTTATCTTTAGAAGAATTAAAAAATGAGATTAAAAAGTTAATTAGTTAAATTTTCTCAAGTTTGTTTGAGAATAGTAGACATTACTATTTTAAGCTCTCAAAAAAATGTTATCAAATACTATTACCGTTTTCTTTTTACTGCTATATGTTATCAGTCAAAATATGGATATTAAGGTAAATCACAAATAAGTCTAGGTACTGTAAATTTCTATTTCAGATTTATCTTCATATCTTCTTTTTCTTGATTCTATTCTTCCCTTCCGTTATATTTTTCACTATAATCAATTTTACAGAATCGTAACAAAAAACATTCCAAGTGTGAAAATTTTAAAACTCTCTATTTGCCAAGAATTCGTCCATGACCGTAATTAAATACTGGATTTATTGCAGGTCCATTGTATTTTTTAATTCTATTTTTAGTCAATATACAAATTTACTATGTTAAATACTATTTTATAACTATACTATAAACCAGAAAGATTTGTTTTGATTACTTCAAATCCTTATTTTATTTAAAGTTCTTTTGCTATCAAATCAACTATCAAATTTACACTATTTACAATTAAGCCTAGTGATGTACATTTTATTGTTAAATCATAGTTATAATTAGAAATTTTAAAATTAGACTACTTATGTTTTCTAATTTTTATCGTGATACCATCATTTATTGATTTAAATCCTATTATACAAGCATTATTTGCTACATCTTTTACATGGTTTATCACAGCCGTGGGAGCATCTTTGGTGTTTTTACTAAAAGGCATGAATAGAAAATTTTTTGATGGTATGTTAGGATTTGCTGCGGGAGTTATGCTTGCTGCAAGCTATTGGTCTCTGCTTTCACCAGCTTTAGAACTCACAAAGCATGAATTTATGCCATGGTTACCAGTTGCAATTGGTTTTTTATTAGGAGGAGTCGCTATTAGAATAATAGATAAAATTATACCACATCTACATCCCAATTTACCTCCAGTATCTACTGAAGGTCCGAAAACAAAGTTAAAAACAAGTAATCTTCTAGTTCTTGCTATAACTATACATAATATCCCTGAGGGATTAGCTATCGGTGTTGCATTTGGTGCTGCATCATTGGGTTTACCTGAAGCAACTTTAGGAGCTGCAATTTCTCTTGCGATTGGTATAGGTTTACAAAATTTTCCTGAAGGGTTCGCTGTTTCTATGCCCTTAAAACAACAAGGGTATTCAGCTCGAAAAAGTTTTTTTTATGGTCAGTTATCAGCATCAGTTGAACCAATTGCAGGCGTTTCCGGAGCACTTTTTGTTTTCATAGCACAACCATTATTACCATATGTCTTGAGTTTTGCGGCTGGCGCTATGATATTTGTTGTTGCTGAAGAAGTAATTCCAGAATCTCATAGACGAGGTAATGTAGACTTGGCAACTCTTTTTCTATTATTTGGCTTTGTATTGATGATGATTCTTGATGTATCATTAAGTTAAATATTGTTGACCACTTACATAATAGGATGGATCTATATTTCATTATTGAAATTTTGCATTTGCAATTAGTGTAACCAAATAATTGAAAAGATATTTTGTATGACTGAATTAGATAAAAAGATATTTATAAAAATTACTATTACTTATATTGCTAATATTGTTCATATATATATGAAAAGTATCTTTTTGCCTAATTTTCGCAGCGACTTTTATGTTATTGTCAAATATGTTATCAATTGCGAATGTACAAGGAGAAACATATGAAAATGAATATTCAGCAATAAATAATAATCTCACCAAGATATTTGGAGAACCTATTTACAAGGAAACAAGAGGCAGTCAGGTAATTCAATAGTTCTAAATGTTGAAGAAGGAAACATTAAAACTCGACTCCTATACTGCAAGTGGAATTTTAAAAGATGTTGGAAATGTTACCGATAAGTCAACTTTTATAACAACATATCAAACTGATAGTGATAATACTTTTACTATCACAGGTAATGGCATTATAATGATAGCTGATCGAAATTGTAACCTATACTGGACATAATTCAGGAATAACCGATAAAAACGGAACTTACATATCATGGTATTCTGATTTTTCATAGTGATTCTAATGGAAAACTTGCATTTATTGACAACTTGATAGGTCTATATGAATATAAGTATTGGCCAAAATGGAAAAAAGTCGGGTGTCAGTTGGGGATGGAATATAATATAAAATAATAGAGAAATAAGATCATATGTAAAATACAAATTTTGTAATCATTTCAAGATTTTTGATTTTTCATTCATATGTTTTTCATTCCAATGTTTCATAAAATATTCAATTAAAGGTTCAAAATCGCTTCTTGTTAAATTTTCCTTTTTATTTGTATTCTTTGAAATCTTAGCGAATTGACGTGAGTACTTTATACATGTCCAACATCCCACAAACGGAATTAAAAATGCTAAATAATATCCAGTATATCTTCCTGAAAATTTCCATGCTTCACCTATAAAACAATATTTGGAATCTCGCTCAATCATGAATTTATCTACTCTATCTAGTCCTAAAAATAATTTTTTAGACCATATGGGACATAATTCGTTAAATGTAATGGATTTTGTCACAATGCATTTTGATGATAACTCCCATTGCTTATTTTCTTCCAAACCAGCATTATTCTTATCATTACTGCTATTACGATGAGATAAAACATTATAAGATAAACTACTCTTTATCATCATAATGTATTTGAAAACATATACTATAATGATTTATTATACTGTCTGTCTCCTTTTCTTCTCTTCTTACTCTTCTTGTTAATTCTTAAGCATTACTATAAGATTGAAATAAACTTCTTTATATCAAATAGATAAATAAACAAAAAGAGAATTGTCAACATTTAAAAGAAAATAGGGTATGCACTTGGAATTTTCTTTATCTTAACAAGTTTATATGGTTTGGCAGTTAACTAAATTCTCCAACTTTTAGCAAAGCTTTTGTCATGATGAAGAAACTATTCAGAATTATAGAAATGGATTATTATTAAAGTTGTAATTATAGATTGGTTATATTAATTTCTAAAATTGTTTTTCTATTACTAAATATGATGTATTTGCAATTATTGAAAACATGTGTGACAAGTCTAATGATTATAAAAATGACGAGGTTAAATCCATAGTTTTAGGCTTATTTGCATTGATTGGATTTATAATTATTATATATTCAATATTTATGGGAGTCGTAGGTGAACCATTAGCATCAACAGCAGATACTGTATTTGTTGCTGCAATCTTGGATCTTTTACTTTGGTCGGAAGAATTGTTGGTCGGGTATTTTTAAAGAAATAATACCTCTTTTTTATTTTAATATTATTTTTTATTAAATAGCAATTAATATAATTTACCAAACCTTTTTTTAACTTTTGTCAATTAAATTTGTTTATATGGATAATAGAATTAAATCGAATCATATTCTAAATATATTATATTAGTATTTGAACATTAGTTGACCAAATAACTTTTATAAATATATGATAGACTTTTCAGATGAAAAAAATGAATTTATCAAATCTAATATTTCGTAATATTGATACATTATCATTTTTAATTAGGAATTTTAGGAGCAATATTGCTAAATGAAAAATTTTTCTTCAAAAGAAATAACATTTCCTGGTGATTCAATAAAAGCTGTGTATGCTTTATCGACTTGATAGATTCGACTTAAAATACTATTACAATAGACAATTTAGAATATATTAGAATCTATTATTCTAAATTTATAAACATAAAAAAATTCTATTTATTATCATTATTGAAATATAAAGTTATCTTTAAATATTATCTTCTTTATTACTAAAAAATAGACTCTTATTTTTGCAGCGCTATTTGTGTTACTCTCTCTTGGAATATTAAGTTTCTATACTTCCTAAAGTATACAAAATTAAAAATAGTTCCTAATAATAAAGCTAAATAGAATGTAATAGAATCATACTACATGAAAGATTCTACTCTTAAGCAGCTTGTTGAAAATGTAGATGAATCCTACTGTTAAAGGGATATATCCAATCTTTCTCTATTGAATGGAACTTTAATTAAAGTTATTAATAATGTACAAATTTAATAATTGTTCTCTTACTAGGTATCTTAAATAATACCAATACCATATAATTCTATCATTACACAATGATTGTATAATGAGAAGATTGGTATAAATGAGTCATATCTTTCTTATTTTCAATAATTTCTCATCTTTTATACTCTTGATTTTTGAGATACCAAAAAACAAGTTCATTAAATATTAAAAGATATCTTGGAATCTGATTCGAATGTAAAAAAGTAAAGGTCACAGAAAGTTATCCTGAGCGTACTTTTTTGTCTTCTTAACAATTCTCTGCTTTTGAAAATTAAACAGATATATTTTTAAAACCTAAAATATTTTTTGTGAAGGATATACCATTTGATTTTCATGGTGCAAAATTTACTATTAAGGTTCTTACTTCTGAAACGAACGATAGCTATACCATCCTAGATGTAATTCATCCGCCTAATCTAGGACCTGCATTACATATACATCCCAAAGGTTCAGAAACCTTTTACATAGTTGAAGGCGATTATGAATTCATTTTAGATGGAAAATCAATAATGGGTAAACCTGGAGATGTAATTTTTGTTCCTAAAGGATCTCCACATAGATTTGTTGTGGGATACAAAGGTGGACATGCTCTTGTTATCAGTCCTCCAGAGCTTGAGTTTTATTTTTTTAAAGTAAGTGAATTACTTGACAAGGGTGAAGTTTCATATGAAACAGAATCAAGTATAGGAAAACAATATGGTCAGGTTTTCTTAGATAACACAAAACACTGGAAATAGTCAAAATCTAAAGAAATTAAACAAGTCTTTAAAATATGCAAATATTATATTTTGTAAAGCACACAACAATTTATTCGAAATATTGAATCTAATAAATACTTTAATTTAAATTGCATTATTCATAATAAATTTATTATTAAAAATAAAGCCATAGCCCTTTGGTTAGGAGCAAATTTAGAAGGCTATGACGATGATGATTTTGTTGTTATCTCTTTTTCGATTTTGCTCAATATTACCGTTATTACAATTAATAAGAGATAAATCTAATATAATTATAATATTAGAGAAAATAACTTAATATTGTAAGGTAACATAAAGACATTATCTTGTTATATAACGTAATTGGATTCACTTTATAAATCATATTTTATATAATTCTAAGTAAACAAATGAATAGAACAAATTCATTAATCATTTTAGGAGTGATAATGTTAAGTACATTTTTAGTATTTAATACTGCAATAACAATACCTTTGAGTGAGGTGTCTGCTGCTGTTGCTGCTGAACCAGAAGGATATGAAAATGAAATAGAGGAACGATCACATGATTATCCAACAGAACGAGACAATGGGTATCCATCAATGATGAATGACGATTATACCTCACGAGGACCATCACCATCCATGATGGCAGAACGAGGAGAATATGACCCAGATAGATATGGCGGATATTATGGTCATTATGAAGGTGATTTTTATCTAGATCAATATGTTGATGGAAATCCATATGATGGTGAGGGTCCTCCATATGATGGTAAAGATAATGACGAAAGTCCATATGATGGTAATGGCAGTCCATATGTCTTAGGTTAAAAAAAAACAACAACAATTTTCTTCTTTACCTTTTTTATTAAATTAGGATTATAAAAATAAAATTATTATTATTTAATTTCTTTACCACGTTACGTTTAGGACAACGTAAGTAGCTTGTCTGATAAACTTGTACAAGTTCTTCATTCAACGTTATCTTATCCTGGCTTCAATTTTATGAAAATATTCTTGAGCTTTTTGTTTATATCTTAAACTTAAATTATACCACCATATCTTTGGATATGTAGGACGTGACCCCATAACTTCTTCATAACATTCTATTTCTTTTCTATTTTTCAACATTTAAACAACCACTCTCATCTTTTTTCTTAAAATTATATTGATTCAGTTTACAATTGCAAAACAAAATTTGGATTGGATACTGTAAAGCTGTATTTCTAAAGTATCTTTAATATCTATAGTATTTAAACAGGAGTATGAATATTTGACTACTCTATTGATTTTATTTATTATTTAAATAGTAATAAAATCAACAACTAAAATAAATAATGAATTTGACATTTAACAACTACTAGAAAGTTTACATATTCAATTGATTTCATATTTAATAACTTTTTACATTAAAAGAAATGTTAAATTAATAAAATTTTATGAAATATGTTCAAATCCTCTTTATCTCAATTTGCTTCATAATAATTTATCCCCCGTATTATATACCTATTCGCTTCTAAAATTATAATTAATTTCTAATAATAAAAGCTAATACAAGTTAATATTAGTAGAACCCTACTATATGGACGATTCTTATACCTTATTTTATCATGAAATTATTTTTTCATAGAGGAATGTTGTCTATAAAAAGGGATTCACCATAAGAGTTATTAAAAAATTCAAAAAAGAAGATTAAAAAGATATTATAAAAAATATTATAAAGAGCAAATAAAATAAACGGGAGAAAAAACTATTCAATATGGTAATTTAAATATCCAAGTGATATTTAATTATATTTTTACTTTTCATGAATATCTTCAATTCTACAAACAAATCCTTTATTACTTTCTATTAGTTTTATTTTGTAATGACAGAAGGATTCAATTTACCATTTGAAATAGTAGAATCTAAAAAGACTGATAAAAATAAAGTTTCTGCAGGTTTAAAAAAAATTGAGATATTTGTTAGTCCAGAACAAGTTGATGAAATAATTTCAGTAATTGAGAGTTTAAAATTAGAGGCAACGTTGTATGATTCCCACGGTTACGGACAGTCCAAGCAGAGGATAAGGTCAGGAAAGGCAGGAGGACAAACTGCCACGATATCTTCAAGTCGTAAAACCATAATGACTATAGTAGAGTCGGATATTTTAGAAGAGTTAATTAAAAAACTCAAACATGTAAATGACAAGAGTGAAAAAAAGATTGGTGTAATATCTATCCAACCAGTTGATACTTTGGTACATCTATAACAATTTCAGCATATCCAAAATCTTCCATAATAAAATTAATTGAGATTCACAAATACAATTCGTAATCAAAGGTTATCCTCTTAAACTAACTACATTTAACCTAGTAATTGGTAGATTAATACTCTTATTTACAGGAATGAGTCCTTTATTTTTAGGTGCTTTAATTAGCATTAATTCCTTCTAGTACCAAATTAAGAATAAATAATACTTCTTTGATCAATTAAAGTCTAAAGTTAAACTTTTATACAACTTTTTCTCTAATTTTTATAATGAATTTCTTTTCACTTTTATTTGATCTTTGCGTAGGCCGACTTTTTTTAAAAATGCTATTTTGGCCTTTTGACCGTAAAGATTAAAGATTCATTTTTTTATTGTAAACGATTTATCTTCATTAAATTTTATCATTAAACAATCATTAACGTATATCTAATTTCATGTACAATTGATTTGGGTATGTTGACGTATAGACTTGAATATTTTATATATATTTTCGGCTAAATATTTATTCATATAATATAAGTCGAATCAAACACAAATGAGAAGTATTATTATTTGCTATTACATAATTCGTTCTTATGATATTGAAATTAACCGTCTTGTCATATTATTTGGGATATTAGTAAATTCTCATTTTTGTAATGATATTATAGAGGAAAATAGAGAAAAGACTAAAAAACTGCTTCTACTATTATAGGATGTTGTTTATATACAATTGTAGTTGGATGCAATTTTAAAATCAATAATAAAACGGCAAATTCCTTTTCTGATTGGTGGCACTATTACTGGAAGCATTATGGCCTACTATTATGGTTTTTTATTTACTATTATAGTAAATAGTATAATGTGGTATGTGATTTCTTCTTTAGTTAGCAAATATTATTACAAAGTCAAAGGAATTAATGACCAAAAATATCTCGTTCAGTATGGTCTAACTAAAATAAAGTCAAGAAATAGACATTATAGATGAGTACGAAAAATGCATAATCTCTAGCCTTCTACATTATTATTATTATTATTATTGCCCTGACTATTTCTCTAAAGAGTGCTATAGCATTTTAAAATTTGATTGTTTCTTTATCTTATAAAGTAAGATATTTAAAATAAAAATTCATAGAATGATTTGTTAACAAAATTAAGATAATTATTTCATGGTACAATTGGGCTAAGGCATGAAGGTTAATTATATTTTTATTTACAAAGATATTTAGAATGATTTACTATACTTATATTACCTTTTCCTGTTATCTTATATTAATATAAGTAAATCACTTATCTAATAATATGAAAAATAGAAGTAGAACAGAAATAGTCGGTAATATACTTGATGCTGCAAATGGAGGAGCAACCAAGACAAAAATTATGTATAAAGCATATTTAAGTTATGCACAATTAAAGGAATACCTTTCTGTCTTGATAGAAAACAATCTCTTAGAATATCTTGAGGGAACTCAAAC
>OBLS010000816.1_pt1 | contig 12021 bp, 6 predicted proteins | sample 1519901 | NCBI WGS metagenome assembly OBLS01 (sample SAMEA3113585, study PRJEB22503) | soil metagenome
CATCACGGCGCCGCTGCAGCTCGGCCCGAATCGGCTCGACCAGGCTTTCACCAGCATCGAGCGCCGCGGCTCCGGCTTTCTGTACGGCCAGAAACGGCCCCGTGTCCACGTAGGACTTTACCCTGGTGAGTGCTGCAATCAGCTCCGGAGCACCTGCCGCAAAGCCCAATCGCCAGCCTGTCATGGAGTAGCTCTTGCTCAGTGAGAAGAACTCCAGAGCGACATCCCTGGCGCCTGCCGTCTCGAAGATGCTCGGGGCACGATAACCATCGAATGTCAGATCGCAGTAGGCATTGTCGTACGCGAGCAGAATTCCGTGCTGGCGACAGATCGCGACCGTCTGCTCCAGATACTCGCGAGTGGCCACCGCTGCTGTGGGGTTGTTGGGGTAATTCACGAAGACGATCTTGGCCCGGCGCAGGATGGCCTCGGGGATCTGGTCCAACCGAAGCAGGAAGCCATTCTCCAGCCGCAGCGGTGCAATATGCGGCTCGGCACCGGCCAGCAGAGCGCCCCCGATATACGCCTGGTATCCGGGCTCGGGAACGATCGCAACGTCTCCCGGATTGATGACCGTGAGCGCCGGGTGGGACAGCCCTTCCTTCGATCCGATAAGCGGCAAGGTCTCCGTTGAGGGGTCGAAACGAAGCCCGAAACGCCGCTCGATCCATCGGGATGCGGCCTGACGGAACTCCGGTAGCCCTTGCTGGAACCCGTACTTACTGAGCGCCGGGTTTCGAAGCGCGGCGGTCATCGCCTGCACTGCCACGTCCGGTGGGGGCGTATCGTTGTCCCCCGCGCCCAGGTCGATGACATCCACCCCAGCCTGGATGAGCCGGCGCTTGATCGAGGGAATCTCCGCGAGCGGGTATCCGGGCAGGCTCTGGACTCGTTTGCTGAAGCTGATCATCGGCTTTCGGCGTCACGCACAGGGTTGGAAAGAATGCCGACTCCAGGGATCTCCACCTCGACAACGTCTCGGTCGTGAAGCGGAGCCGTGCCCGCCGGGGTGCCTGTTGCGATCAGGTCGCCAGGCTCCAGCGTCATCACGCCGCTCAGAAATGAGACCAGGTCAGGAATCGAGAAGTGCATATCCGTCGAGCGTGCCCGCTGCCGCTCGACACCGTTGACGCGGCAGATCAGTTCCAAATTACGCCAATCCAGGTTACTGACCACCTTCGGTCCCACCGGACAGAAGGTATCGAATCCTTTGGCCCTGCCCCACTGACCATCCTTCTTCTGGAGGTCGCGGCAGGTGACATCATTGACGCAGACAAATCCTCCGATCGCCCGCTCGGCTCCGGCCACATCGGCGTGACGGATTCGCTTCCCGATGACCACACCGATCTCGGCCTCGAACTCTACCCGGGTGGAGACGCTTGGGAGCTGAATCGCCTCACCACTTCCAATCAGCGCAGTGGTCGGCTTGAAGAAAATGATGGGAACCTCCGGCATTTCGTTGCCGAGCTCCCGCGCATGCGCCACGTAGTTGCGGCCGATCCCGATGATCTTCGATGGCCTGACGGGAATCATACCGCGGCCCCTATGCCCTGCCGGGCAAAGAAGTCTTCGCACTTGGTGCGAATCTGTGCCCAGCTTCCCAGCACGCGTTCGGCCCGCGGCAAACCCTGGAGCAGCAGAGGGCCGTAACGCTTGGTCACGACCCTGCTGTCCAACAGAATCACGACGCCGGTGTCCTGGCGGCTGCGGATCAGCCGTCCGAATCCCTGCTTCAGCTTGAGCGCGGCATGCGGAAGCAGGTAGTTCATGAACCCGTCGAAGCCCTCCTCAGCCAGGCGCTCCAGCCGCGCGGCCGTGATCGGTTCAGACGGCACCTTGAAGGGGAGCTTGTTCAACACCAGGGTGCGGAGCGCACGGCCAGGGACATCGACGCCCTCCCAGAACGAGTCCGTGCCCAGAAGGATGGCGTTCTCCAGCTCTCGAAAGCGGCGCAGCAGCACATCGCGGGGGGACTCACCCTGAACCAGAATCGGCCATCTGTCGCCGAGACCGAGGCGGAGCTCCTGGGCCGCTCTCCGCAAGGCAGCATGACTGGTGAACAACACGAACATTCCGCCATCGGAGGCGTAGGCCAGGTCGGTTACTACTTGCACGACCGCGGCGCCATGCGCCGGCTGATCCTCACGGGGCTCCGGCAGATCGTTGGGAACGCCGAAAATGCATTGCGACGGGTAGTCGAATGGCGAGGCAAAGATCTCTCGCACCGTGACTGGCGATGTCTCGCCGCTGAGTCCCAGCCGGGATTCGAGAAACCCGAACTCGCCACCCGCCGCGAGCGTCGCGCTCGTGAGCACGACCGTGCGAAGCCGATCGAAGAGCAGCTCACGCAGAATTGGGGCGAGGTCCAGGGGTACGGCAAAGAGGCCGACGTGTTGCCCCCGCGCCGTGCGTTCCATCCATCGTACGGTAGGTGCGCCGCCCGCCGCCGGGCGCAACGCCCGGTTCAAGCCGTCGGAGATTGCCTCGATCCGGCGCATGACGCCGCGAAGCTCCTGGAGAACCTGGCCGCGGCGTTCGGTCTCCTCCGCCTGTGAGAGCCGGTCGGCGATTGTCTCGACCGAATCTCTCAGTGACCGGAACGCGCCTAACGTAGAGTCGAGATCGAACGCCAGGCCCTCGCCCCATATGCGATCGCTGGCGAAGCTGTCGTCGAGTCGCTCCTGTCCGCCAGGCAGATCCTCCAGCCGTTGATACAGGCGGAGAAAAAGGGCTTCGCTGGCCCGCCGCGCGTCGGTGATTGCAGGAAGCAGTCGCTGGTGCAGCAGGTCCAGACTGGCCCGGCTCAGCAGATCGCTACGGCTCTGAAGCTCGTACGAGAGTGTCGGAGCCAGTCCCCTGCCGTTTCGCTCGAACCGGGACAGCAGTCTCCGCACCGCGCGGCTGGTGACCTGAATACCCAGGTGATTCGCCGCCACGTCTTCGAGATGGTGCGCTTCATCGAGAATCAGCCGCTGATACGGCGGCAGCACGGCTGCCTCTTGCCAGTTGTCGGTGGTCTGCCGGACGGAGAGATCGGCCGCAAGCAAGTGATGGTTCACGACGACGACATCCGCTTCAGCGGCACGTCTCCGGGCCCGGAACAGGAAGCAGCGGTCGAAGTGAGTGCACTTGAGACGGGTGCAGAGATCGGGCTCCGCACTCACCTCGTCCCAGACTTCACCGCTGGGCGTCACGGGCAGATCGCTCAACGTCCCGTCTACCGTGTGGCCGGCCCATTCCGAGATGGAGATCAACTCATCCAGCTTCTCCTGCTCGAGGAGTGTGCGCTGCGATGAGACCGCCTGGTGCATCCGTGCAAGACACAGATAGTTCCGCCACCCCTTCAACAGCGCGAATGTTGGAGAGTAGCCATCGGCAGCGAGCGCCTTACGCAGCAGCGGCAAATCTTTGCCGACCAGCTGCTCCTGCAGATTGATGGTGTTGGTGCTCACGACCGTTCGCTCGCCGTTGGCCCGCGCCCAGGCAAGCGCAGGAACCAGATATGCGAACGACTTCCCCACGCCGGTTCCGGCCTCGAGCAGCTGCACACCACCATCGTTGTAGCCGTCCGCGATGTGCGCTGCCATGTCACGCTGACTGCGTCGGTCCTCGTACGGCCGGAGCTGACCCGCGATCGGGCCCTTATCGCCCAGAGTGTCGATGATGTCGAACGGATCTATTGATACGATGGGCCGATCGCGCGGGACCTCCACCACCATATACAGGTCCGTCGCGCCGTTATTCAGGATGCCGAATCCGATGCCTGCGTCGTGGAGCCTGGCGGCGACGTTGAGATCGGCCGCGGAGGGCTCCAGCACTCCGCTGGGATGATTGTGCAGGAGCACCTCTCCCCGCGTGGCACCACCCGGCAGGGCCAGCACCATGTCCGCAGTGCCTCGAGCTATGGCCCGCGCACCAGTTATTACGCCGTCGACATCGATCTGCGCGACGAAGCACACCTCGCGGCCGCCGGCTCGGGAAATTTCATCGGCCAGGTATGCTCGCACTCCCGGAGCCAACCGCTCGCTCACGCGATTGTGACCCTGAGGAAGCGAAGCGACCGAGGGGGCCGGAACCTGATTTGAGCTTCGGCCCCCTCGCTGTGCTCGGGGTGACATCGGATTACAGGCAAGGTCACGTCTTCAGTTCCTTCTTTTTGGCAGCCGGGAATAGAACGTTGTTTAAGATCAGCCGGTACCCCGGTGAGTGCGGATGGAGAGAAAGATCAGTGGGCGCATCACCGATCTGGTGTTGCGGATCTTCCGGATCGTGACCGCCGAAGAAAGTCCAGGTGCCCTGGCCACGATCACCGTGAATGTACTTCACCCAGGGCGCACCCGGTTCTTCCGCCAGAACCGTCACCCCAGGCTTCAGTGTCTTACGGCTGAAGGAGGTCGTCAGACCATAGAAGTCCGGGATCACCTGCCGGTGATTTTGCACCAGCATCGTTGCGACTGGGTCAATCTTCGCGCTGAAGTTGAAGAGAGTATAGGAGCCGAGTGGCTGACGCCGCTCAGGGGAGTTCACCTGGTGCCCGTCTATGTCCGAATAGACCGGCGTTGTGGGACTCAGCTCCAGCTGCGCGTTATGGAACGCGAACGCCCGATCCCACTTCATACGAGAGGTGGCGTTCGGATCCATGGGGTCACCATCAGCGTAGGAGGCCGCGATATCCACACCGCCTGCGGCGAGCGCCAGATCGAGGGTTTCCGTCGCGGTGCACATGGCGAACAGAAACCCTCCCTTTTCCACGAAGTCGGAAATCGCGCGGCCGACAGCGGCCTTCTCGGCGGGGACAGATGCAAACCCGAGTGAGCGAGTCATCGCCTTGTTCCGCTCCACCATCTCCACCAGCCAGGCTGAGCCCGCATAGTTCAGAAAGAATTTCGAATATTGGCCAGTGAAGTCCTCATGGTGCAGGTGCAGCCAGTCGTACGTCGTGAGCTTGCTGCCGACCACTTCGGCGTCCCACACCTTTTCGAACTCGATGCCGGCATAGTTCAGCGCCATCGTCACGGCGTCGTCCCAGGGGGGCGCGTTCGGAGGAGCATACACGGCGACCTTGGGCGCCTTCTCCAGCGGAACAGCATCCATGTTCCCATTCTGAAGCCCGCCCCGGATCTGCACGACCTGGCTGTCGTCCAGCGGCTCGACGGTCACTCCGGCAAGTGCCGCGTCCCGCGCGGTGCCGCTGTCCCCCGGGAGGAGGAAGGCTCCACTTCGATAGTTCAGGAGCCATTCAGCCTTCACACCGCGCTTGAGGGCCCTGTAGGTAAGCCCGTATGCCTTCAGATGATCCATCTGAGCATCATCCATGGGAACCAGCAGCCACGGCGCTCTGGTCCACACATGGCGCCACCCTCGCAGCGGCCCTATCACCACGATTCCAGCGCATGTCTTTGAGACGAACTCGCGCCGTCTCATGTGCGCGGCACGGCTCCCCGAGCCTCATCGAGCTTCCGGCGGGCCTGTGGCACGAGAGCGCTCTTGGGGTATGTCAGGATGAGATCTTCGAGCACTGTTATCGCCTCGGACTGTCGGCGGCTGGAGAGAAACAGCTCAGCCAACGCGAGCGCAGCCGCGGGAGCGGTGGATGGAGCATCCTTGTGCAGGGCCACTCGTAGAAGCCGCTCGGCGTCGGCGGTCTTGCCTGAAGCGGAGGCCAACCGTCCAGCCAGGAGATGCAGCTCTGCTCCGCCTTCTCGAGGTGCCAACCCTGCGGCGGCTCCTTCCAGGCCTGTGATCGCCGCGATAGTGTCACCCTGCTCCAGCCGGAGGAGTGCACTGCCGAGCTCGGGCAGGCTGTCACGCTCCAGAGGTTGGATCAACGCCAGCATGGCAGTCCGCTGAGTAGCTTCGCTGCGGTCGCCCGCATAAGGGCCGGCAGCCTGGAACAGTTCGGCGGCCCCGCGCAGATCACCTCGGTACAGGTGGATTCTTCCGCTCAGCGCCAACCCTTCGACACTGCTGTCCCGCGCAACTGCCGAGTCGGCGCGCACGAGGTCGCCGGCCTTCAGCCATCCCATGGCGATACGCCGACGCAGTGCGTCGTACTCATCGGCCGCCAGCTTCGGCTGAAGCTCCGCGAGCCGCTTGGCCGCCTGATCGATCTTTCCTTCGCTGATGAGTACGGTAACGAGCGTGGTGGCTGCGTCGGAGGCGACCGACTGTGGCGTTGCGATGTCATCGGCCAGACCGCCCAGCATCCTCCGAGCGGCAGCGCGATCACCCGCCGCAGTGTAGGCTTGGGCCGCTTCGAGACGAAGGCGGCTGGCTTGCGCGTCTGGCGAGCGCCCAGCCAGGGCTTCCAGCACCATCCCCTCAGCTTGCTTGCCCGGCAATGTTCGAAGAGTTCTGAGCTGATCGAGCAGAGCACGCAGTGTCGCGAAGCTCTGCACCCTGTCCGCCGGCAAAGCAGGCATCAGGATTCGCACGGCGCCGAGCGGATCTCCCCATCGAGCCCGGAGATCTGCCTCGAGCCGGCGCGCGACAAAGTCGGACTCGCGTCCCAGTTCCCGCAGCAGATCCGGTCTGGCAGCCGCCGGTGCCTGACCGAGGGTTCCAACTGCGCTGGCGCGGTATCCGGGTAAGCGCCGAACGGCCAGGAGCCACTCACGAAGGGCCGTGCGGTAGTCACTCTCCGAGAGTGCGAGCTGGGCCAGCTCCGCCGCCATCGCGTCGGCGCGGCCGAGACGCTCTCGTCCCCGCAGGTACGCGGCCCGTGCTGCAGATCGGTTCTGCCGGCTGAGCTCCGCGGCTCCCCATTCGCGGTAAGGGGCTTCTTCGGTCGGGGCAATGCGGGCCCAGCGTTCGGCGACAGCGCGAACACTGTCCGGCTGCTCGGCAGCAGCCCATGCCCTCAGCGCAATCCCGTAGACGGCCGAGCTGGCGGGTGCCGCCTGGAGGGCAGCAGTCACAGCCGGCAGGATATCCGAGCTCTGATTCAGAGTCAGAAGGGACCGTTCCAAACCCAGCAGTGCACTGATATCCGCGGGCTTGTTGGTAAGCACGGCGCGATAGGCTGCCGCCGCTCCTGCATAGTCGCCTCGCCGCTCCAGGTCGAACGCACGTGTCATCCCTGGCTGCTGCGATGAAGCCGCGGCAGGCAGGACCAGCAAAACGGCGAACGCAAGACTGGACCTGAAGCGGAGGGGCATCAGATCACCTGGAGGAGGTCTCAGAGAGGCGGCGGAAGTAATCTACCACCAGGCGGCGTTCCTCCGGTGAGAGGCGCTGGAGCTCCTCCCAGCTGGGTACCCGTAGTCTGCGGCTGTCGTCCTCGAGCCTCGCTCTGAGTGCGGGCGGGAGGAGGATACTGTCGCCGGTTGCGGTCGTGCTCTGCCGCTCCTTCTTCTCGTCCTGTTCACGGCCCTGAAGCGTCCGGCCTGCATCGAGCATGCGGCGGAACAGCCGCTGCTGCCGCTGAACGGTCTGGCGCTCGAGTCGGCCGGCTTCGAGCCTTCGAGAGAGCTCGGAAGCCTCGTCAGCCATATCCCCAGCACCTGGGATGTTGCCTTGCCCCCGGAGCTTCTCGAGCTCCTGCGCCAGAGCTCGCTGTTTGGCAGCGAGCCGCTGGAGCTGCTCCCGAATAGCTCCGCTACCAGCCATCGGCAGCATTCCCGCGCCTTGTTGACCGAGACCACCCTGCTGCTGCGCCAGCTGAGCCAGACGCTCCAGGGTTTCAGCCAGTCCTGAGCCCGACTGCGAGCCTGACACGTCACTTCGCGCCTTGAGCAGCTGGTGCGCCGCGGCGTTCAACCCGTCGACTGCTTCACCTGCCTGATCTGCGGCTTCGCGGCTGTTCGGAGCCGCCGAAGAGATGGCCTCCCGGGTCTGCTGCATGCGCAACTGGGCCGCACCGAGGGCGGCGCCGATTTGCGGCGGAACGAGCGCATTCTTGCCTCCAGCCTGCCGGACCTGCTCGAGGACCTTCTGAACGCCTTCCTCGATCGCTGCCTGCTCGGAACGCGTGGATGGGTCCTGTGACCCCGACTCCCGCAGCTGCTGCTGAACCCGGAGCTGCCGTTCGGCCAATCGGCTGGTTTCGCTCAGTGCCTGATCCATTGCCCGAACCACTTCCTGGCGCCATTGCTGCTGTAGCTCCTGCCTCTGCTTTTGGAGCTGGTCACTGAGCGGTGCAAGCGACTGCGAAGCTGCCTCGCCTTGCTGCTTTGCCCTCGGGCGCTGGCCCTGCTGCGCTGACCCTGCGGCCTGCTGCATTTGTGCGGACGCCTTCCCGGCCTGCCTGGCCAGCTCCTGGAGCTGGGCCTGCTTCGCCTCTACTGACGCTTCCTTGGAGATTTGCTGCAGGGCCGAGGCGAGCGAATCGGCTCTGGCGGCAAGTTGTCGTTCACTCATGGCGGAGCGGCCGCTGTCCGCGGCGGTAACCTGCTGGTTCCAGCTGGTTTGCTCCCGCTCCAGCTCTTTTGACTCCTGACTGAGATTGGCGAGGTCACCTTCCAGCGCAGCGCGCCGAAAGAGCTCGCGGCTCCGCTCCAGCGCCTCTCGAAGCTGCTTCTGCGCTTCGGCGAGCTGCTCCAGCGCATCCTTGGTGCGTTCGGCATCCAGGTCCCTGAGGGCTTCCTGCAAGTTGGCCAGCTTCTGTCGCAGCTCGGGCGAAAGCGCCCGCTCCAGTTGATCCCGGATTTCCGAGAGCTGGCGCTGCCATGCGGAATCGTTGATGCCTGCCGCTTCGGCTCCCTGGCGCAACGCCTCCAGCGATTTTTCCAGTGTCTCGGCCTGCCTGATCAGCTCCTCCTGAGACTTGGCCGCACCTTCCGCGCGCTGCGCTTCTTCGTAGGAGAGCGATTCGCCATCCTTCCCGCCGGGCGCACCTGTTGGACGGGAGCGCTCCCGCGCCAGATCATCGGTCTGGCGCTCGACTCGCCTGCTCGCCTGAGTGATGGAATCGAGCTGACTCGCGACTGCATCAGTTGCCTCGCGCTGGGCAGCCCGCACTTCACTCATGGTGGGAAGCCGCAGCACGAACTCGCGGGAGCGCCCGATCTGCCGTCGAGGGGTGTTGTCCCGTGCAATCGCCAGGTAGCGGACCGTGTCCCCCGGAAGAAGTCCTCTGCGGTTCAGATCCAGCGTGAAATTCAGGATGGCTCGGTCGGGGCGCTCGGCCGGCACCGTAACCGTATCGCGCCGAGTGGCATCAACCACTCCGAAGCGACTGATCCGGCGGCTTTCCAGTGTGACAGAGGTGATACTGTGATCGTCTCGGGCGTCGATGATGAGCGGTACGTGAAGGCTGAGCGGCGCCACTGTGTCGGCGCCGGGTACCGGAATCTCTACGGAGGGAGCACTGTCCTGCACGAGACGAATGGGAAGGCGTATGGAATCTCCGGCAATCGAGGCTCCGGCTGACGTGAGCAGCCGCAGACGATACTCACCCGAGCGTCGCGGCACGAAAGTGCCTGCGAAACGCGTAGCGGTGACATCGAGAGACTCTGGTTGATCCATGAGGTACCAGGCGGCACTCGCCAGGCTCGCCGTCGCCTCACCATTGGTCTCGAGCAGGGTGCCCACGGGCAAGATGAGGGTATCACCGCTGGTAGGTACCGGCTCGTTCTCCAGCCCCAGATATGCTGGATATCTGGCAACCACATTGAGCGAGCCGAGAAACACCGGCAGCCGGACCCGGACCATCACGGTATCTGAAGAGCGTCCTCCACTGGTAAGCCGCGCATACATGTCGCTCTGAAGCGGGCCCGATGACACGGTCGCGCGGCCGAGCGAATCGAGCCGGACTCCCCGCGGCTTCCATGCCTCTCCCGGTGCACGAAGCCACAGCATCGCAGTCTTTCGTCCCAGTGCCTCGAGGTACAGCTCAACTGGCTGACCTCGATCCACGAGACTCTGCGCCGCACGGATTCGTACCGGAGCGACGGTAGCCTCCCATGCGCGGTGTGGATGCCAGAGAGCTGCGGCGACTCCGTTGACCGGTCCGGCCGACGTGAATGCCGCCAGGCCCGCGGCAAGGCACAAAAGGCCGGCGATGGACAGGACACGCACACTGTGCGCGATGGGCTCGATCGCGGCCGAGCCGCGCTGGCGCACATCGAGCGCCTGGGTCTGGTCGGCCTGCGCCAGCAGCGCTCCGCTGGTGCCGGCAGCAGCAGTATCCAGCAATGAGGTCAGTGCACCGCGACGCCATCCACCCAGCTCCTCCAGCTGCCTTGCCACTCGCCCGGTTGATAGCCTCGCGTGCGCCCTCCAGGCCAGCCATGCAACCAGAACGACTGCGAGGAGCGCCATGATCCATGCGAGCAAGACCCAGTATGGTGCGCTCAGCCAACCGAGCCGCACCGACCAGGCCCAGCCACCCAACAGAACGGCGGCAGCACCAATCCCAAGCGCAGCCCAGCCTGCGCCGTTCCAGGTTCGGAGTGGACCGGCAAGGCGCTGCAGTGCTCCGTGGGTGGCAACCGCGGTCATCCGCCGAACCCTACGGCGTAGGCAAAGAGATTGACGCCCATGCGCAGAGCCGCCTCGCGCTTATCAGGGGGATCGTTGTGTACCTGGGGATCTTCCCATCCATCTCCCAGGTCCGACTGGTACGAGTAGTACACTACGAGGCGGCCGTCGAGGAAGATGCCAAACCCCTGCGCAGGCTTTTCGTCATGGGCGTGAATCTTTGGGAGCCCGCGGGGAAAGTCGTATACGAGATGGTAGATGGGGTGATCGAGTGGAACCTGAACCAGCGGTTCTCCCGGAAATAACCGGGCAAGCTCCCGCCGGATCGACGCATCCATTCCGTAGTTGTCGTCAGCATGGAGGAACCCTCCCTGCTGGAGAAAGCGGCGTAAGGTGGCAAGGTCACGCTCACTCCAGTGCACGTTGCCGTGACCGGTCATATAGAGGTACGGAACCGTCCAGAGCTCGTCATCACTCAGCGTGACGACCTTCTCGGAGGTTGCGACTCGGAGCGTTGTGCGGCTTTTCACGGCCGCGAGCAAGTTGGGAAGGCTCGATGGATTGGCATACCAGTCCCCTCCACCCTCGTAATGCAGTCGCCCGATCGTCAGCACCGGAGCCGGTTCGCTCGGCGTATGAGACGCAACTATCAACGCTGCAGTCAACACGATCCGGGCTATCACGGCAGCTCCATCACCAGCTTATAGGCTTCGTTTCGGGGCAGACCCAAGGATTGCGTGAGGCGCTGAACTACCTCGCGGCGGCTCAGTCCCTCAGCCAATAGCGTGGTTGCCTGTTCCATGGCGTCCTCGGTTCTATCCGGCGGTGCCGCGGGCTCGCCGGTTCCCTGAAGAATGACGGTAAGCTCTCCCCGAGGAGGCACAGCCGTATAATAGTCGGCCATTTCACCCAGGGTTCCGGCCCGGATTTCCTCATGCAGCTTGGTCAGCTCGCGGCCGATCACGACTGCTCTACCGGCTCCTGCCAGCGGAATCAGATCCTCCAGCAGACCTGTGAGCCGAGGAGGCGCTTCGAAGAACACGACACTCCACTCCTCGGCCGCGGCACGAGTCAGCAGACGGGTCCGCTCCCGGCCTTTGCGGGGAATGAAGCCGAGAAACAGGTATCGGTCTGCGGGCAGACCCGCAGCTGAGAGCAACGTGGTCACGGCTGAAGGTCCAGGAATGGGAATGACGGAGATACCGGCAGCCCGTGCCTCGGCGACGAGATCGGTTCCCGGGTCGCTCACCAACGGCGTTCCTGCGTCCGACACCAGGGCGACATCGCGTCCGGAACGGAGAATATCGACGATACTATCCAGCCGGTGTTCCGCTGAATGCGCGTGAAAGCTGAGAAGTGTAGGCCGGACGTCCAGATGGGTGAGGAGTCCACGGGTTCTCCGGGTGTCCTCGGCGGCCACGACCGCCACCTTCGACAGTACATCGGTAGCCCGAGCCGATAGGTCTCCCAGATTGCCCAAGGGAGTGGCCACGACGTAGAGGGTGCCGGTTGGGGGCATGTTTGATTCTAATGGGGGCGGCGTGGCGGAGTGGCGGAGGGAGGAAACAGAACTCCTCATCCCGAGTGCAACGAGGGATCTAC
>OBLS010000818.1_pt1 | contig 12009 bp, 9 predicted proteins | sample 1519901 | NCBI WGS metagenome assembly OBLS01 (sample SAMEA3113585, study PRJEB22503) | soil metagenome
CCCTGCTCGCCGTGCATGAACTGGCTGAGCGTCCAGTTCTGGCTCTCGACACCCATGCGGACCCACTCCTGCGGGCCCCACGAGGCGAAGGCGGAACGGGCGATGACCTGCTCGTCGATGCCGGCGGCGAGGCCGCCCAGCGTGGTGGCGGCGTTGGCGAGGACGACGGCCTCCTGGTCGACGTCGGTGTCCCAGGGCAGATCGGTCGCGCCGTTCCACTGCGATCCCTTGGCCTTCTCGTAGAGGCGGTTGAGGGCTGGACGCGCGCCCTTCTCGTAGTCCCAGGTGAAGATGGCGTCGGCGTTGTCGGCGACGGTGTGGACGACCTCGTCGACGTCGGTGTTGGACACCGAGAGGATGGCTTCGAGGTCATCGAGTGCGGAACGACCGATCAGGTCTTCGTTGGTGGTCATGAGTCCTCCTCCACGTGCCTCGGCTCAGCCCTGGCGCAGGAGATCGTCGAGCTCGCGGTCGAGGTCGTCGCCGCCGTCGTCGACCTCCTTGCCGCGGCGCAAGATCACCCGGCGCAGCACGAACGGGTACCCGATCACGGCGATCGCCGAGAAGATGAACCACTGCACCGCGTAGCCGAGATGCGGGCCCTCGGACAGCTCGGGCGGCGGCACGGTAAGGATCGCCTCGGGGTCGGGGGCGGCGGCATCGCCGGCGTTGGGCTCGGGCGGGTCGGACTCGTCGGCGCGCACCAGCGCCGGCAGGACGTCGTCGCCGGCCAGCAACGGCGCTACGTCGTCCGGTGCCGTCCCGTCGAGCTGGTCGGGATCGACCACCAGTCCCGTCACCGTCACCGTGCCGTCCGGCACCGGCGCGTCGACGACCGCGCCGTCGGGCGTGAAGCTCACGAACCCGCGGATCACCCCCACCCGCGCGCCGCCGTCGAGCCGCAACGGGGTGACCAGCCAGGCGCCGGCCGCGCCGTTCTGGGTGCGATTGCGCACCGGCACCGTGGCGTCGTCGTCGTAGGTGCCGGTGGCCGTGACCGTGCGGAAGCGCACGGCATCCACCGCGCCGTCGTCGGCTCCGGGTGCGAGCAGGTCGTCGACCGGCGCAACCGGCTGGTCGCGGCGCGATTCGATCAGCGCGTTGCGGTCGCGCTTGTCGTCGAGCCGTCGGAGCTGCCAGAACCCCAGGCTGACCATCGTGACCACCACCAGCCCCACCAGGAGGTGCGACAGCACCCATCGGGGCCGCAGCAGGAAGCGGGCGTTCGCCACCCGGCCAGCGTAAGCCTCAGGTCGTCGGCAGCGTGTAGTCCGCGAAGCGGTCGCGGAGGTCCTTCTTCGAGAACTTGCCGACCGAGGTCTTGGGGATCTCGTCGACCAACACCACGTCGTCGGGCAGCCACCACTTGGCCACCCGCGGCTCGAGGAACGCGATGATCTCCTCGCGGGTGACGGTCTCGCCCGGCTTGCACACCACGCACGCCAGCGGGCGCTCGCTCCACTTGGGGTGCGCGACGCCGATGACCGCGGCCTCGGCCACCTTGGGGTGGGCCATGATCTCGTTCTCGAGCTCGACCGAGCTCACCCACTCGCCGCCCGACTTGATCACGTCCTTGGTGCGGTCGACCAGCCGGATGTAGCCGTGGCGGTCGATGGTGGCGACGTCGCCGGTCTTGAGCCAGCCGTCGTCGGTGAACGACTCGGCTGAGCGCGGGTCGTTGTAGTAGCCGGCGACGACCCACGGGCCGCGCACCTGGAGCTCGCCCGACGACTCGCCATCCCAGGGCAGGGGGTCGACAGATCCGGGGCCGACGATGCGGGCCTCGACGCCCAGCAGCGGCTGGCCCACCGTGGTGCGCAGCTCCGCGAGGCCGTCGTCGTCGAGCTCGGCGGCGAGCGTGGACATGATGTGGCCCGACGACGCCACCGGCGACGTCTCGGTCATGCCCCACGCTTGGGTGATCGGCAGGCCGATCTGCTCGCGGTAGGCCTCGGACAGCGCTCGGGGAACCGCCGAGCCGCCGCAGGGGATCGCCCGCAGGCTCGACGTGTCGCGGCCCTTCAGCTCGGGCAGCACGCCCATCCAGATGGTGGGCACGCCGGCCGCGAGCGTCACCCGCTCCGACTCGATCAGCTCGGCCAGGCCCTTGGGCGACAGGTCGGCCCCGGGCATGACGAGATCGGCGCCGACGGCCACCGCGGCGTGGGCCAAGCCCCAGGCGTTGGCGTGGAACATGGGCACGACCGGCAGGACACGATCGGTCTCGCGGGGCGCCAGCCCGGCGGCGGTGACGACGCCGAACGTGTGGAGCAACGTCGAACGGTGCGAGTAGACGACGCCCTTGGGGTTGCCGGTCGTGCCGCTCGTGTAACACATGGACGCGGCCTGGTTCTCGTCGTCGACCCGGAAGTCGACGGGCTGGGCTGCGGCCAGCAGCTCCTCGTAGTCGTGCACGTCCTTGCCCGCCGGCGCGTCGGGGATCTCGCCGGCGCCGTCGTCGAGCACCACCACGTGCCGCACGGTCTTGAACGCGTCGAGCAGGGGCCACATGGCCTTGGCCAGCGAGCGGTCGACGAACACCACCTCGTCCTCCGCATGGTTGGCGATGTAGACGAGCTGCTCGGGGAAGAGGCGGATGTTGAGCGCGTGGAGCACCCGGTTGGAGCACGGCGCGGCGAAGTAGAGCTCGAGGTGGCGCGCCGTGTTCCACCCGAACGTGGCGACCCGACCGTCGGCGCTGATGCCGAGCTGGTCGAGGACACCCCCTAGGCGCCGCGTGCGCTCGGCCCACTCGCCGTAGGTGACCCGTTGCTTGCCACCCGCCGTGACCGTCACGACCTCCTTGTCGAAGAACAGCAGCTCCGCCCGCTGGTGGAGGTGCGTCAAGGTGAGCGGAAAGTCCTGCATGAGCCCTTGCATCGGGCCATCCCCCCTGGTAGCCGGCGGTGACGAGAGGTCTCAGCCTACGCGCTGACCTCCGTCGGCGCCGTAGGTGGCTGGTGCCGAACACTGGCGCACGTCTCTCGGCCAGGTGCACCGCTGGCGGCGTCCTCCTCCTCACCAGGGGGCCTACCCTGCCTCGTCGTCGTCCTCGCCAGCGGCACACCTGACTCGACGATCCGCACACCGCATTCGACACCAACCACCTAGGCTCGCGTCCTCATGGCGGACGCATCCCCACCCGCTGCCGGCCACGCCAGGGTGCCCTCCCGCCGCCGGCCGTCGCGGCGGGCGCTCACGGCGATCGTGGTGCCCCTGGTGACGCTCGTCGTCCTGGGCTACGTGGGCGACGCCTCGGCAGCGACCCTGGTCGACCGCCACCCCGCTTGGCTGATCGCGCTCAACGCCCGCAACCGCAACCTCGCGCTGGCGACCAACTACCTCGACGCCTGGACCTACTACGGCATCGGCACCGTGCGCCTGCTGATCAGCGACCCGCTCTTCTTCCTGCTGGGCTACTGGTACGGCGACGCCGCCGTCGCCTGGATGGAACGGCGCACCAAGACGTGGGGCCAGCTCCTGCGCCAGGGCGAGAAGTGGTTCGGCAAGGCCGCGTACCCGCTGATCTTCGTCGCGCCCAACAACCCGATCTGCTTGTTCGCGGGCGCCGCGGGCATGCCCCTGCGAGCCTTCTTCGCCGTCAACCTGGCCGGGACGCTGACGCGGCTCTACCTCATCCGGCTGTTCGGCGACGCGTTCGAGGCGCCGATCGACGACTTCGTCGGCTGGATCGGCGACAACCGGCTGCCGCTGCTCGCCCTGTCCGTCGCGCTGGTGGTCCTGTCGATCGCGCTGGAGGCCCGCCGGGGCGAGACCGAGGTGGAGTCGCTGGTCCACCTCGACGACGAGCTCGACGACGCGGAGCGCGAGCTCGAACGACGGCGGGCCGATGGCCCCGACGGCGGGGACCGCGCCGAGGATGCCGACGACGCCACGGGCGACCGCTAGCGGCCTGGGGGCGTACCCCTTGGTCTCCAGGTCCCGGCCTCGGGCGCTGCGCCGGGGACCGGCGGACCTACGCCTTCGCCCTCTTGGCCGCCCGCGCGCGGGTGGCCTGGTCGAGCGTGACCTTGCGGAGGCGCACCGAGCGCGGCGTGACCTCCGCGCACTCGTCGTCGGCGATGTGCTCGAGCGCCTGCTCGAGCGACAGCGAGCGGTGCGGGATCAGCTTCTCGAAGCTCTCCGAGGTCGACGACCGCATGTTGGTGAGCTTCTTCTCCTTGGTGGGGTTGACGTCCATGTCGTCGGCGCGGGCGTTCTCCCCGACGATCATCCCCTCGTAGACCTCGACCCCCGGCCCGATCAGCATCTGCCCGCGCTCCTGCAGGTTTATGAGCGAGAACGCCGTGGTCGACCCCGACCGGTCGGCGACGAGCGAGCCGTTGCGGCGCGGCCGGATCTCGCCCGCCCACGGCTCCATGCGGTCGAACACGTGATGGATCAGGGCGGTGCCCCGGGTCTCGGTGAGCAGCTCGGTGCGAAAGCCCACCAGCCCCCGGGCCGGCACCAGGTGCTCGAGCCGCACCCATCCGGTGCCGTGGTTGATGATCTGCTCCATGCGGCCCTTGCGCAGGGCCAGTAGCTGGGTGACCACACCGAGGTACTCCTCGGGCGCGTCGACCGTGACCCGGTCGACCGGCTCGTGCACGACGCCGTCGATCTCGCGGGTGAGCACCTGGGGCTTGCCCACGGTGAGCTCGAAGCCCTCTCGCCGCATCATCTCGACCAGTACGGCGAGCTGCAGCTCGCCGCGGCCCTGCACCTCCCAGGTGTCCGGGCGCTCGGTGGGCAGCACGCGGATGCTCACGTTGCCCACCAGCTCCTGGTCGAGCCGGCTCTTGACCAGGCGCGCGGTGAGCTGTGTGCCCTCGCGGCCGGCGAGCGGCGAGGTGTTGGTGCCGATCGTCATCGACAGGCTGGGCTCGTCGATGGTGATGACCGGCAGCGGCCGCGGGTCGTCGGGGTCGGCCAGGGTCTCGCCGATCGTGATCTCCGGGATGCCGGCGATGGCCACGATCTCGCCGGGCCCGGCCTCGTCGGCCGGCACGCGGTCGAGCGCGTCGGTGACGTAGAGCTCGGTGAGCTTGGCCCGCTCGATGGCGCCGTTGGTGCGGCACCACGCCACGTTCTTGCCCCTGCGCAGCGTGCCGCTGCGGATGCGGCACAGCGCCAGCCGGCCCACGTAGGGCGAGGCGTCGAGGTTGGTGACCAGCGCCTGCAGCGGCACGTCGGGGTCGTAGGTGGGAGCGGGGATGCGTTCGACCAACAGGTCGAGCAGCGGCTTGAGGCCCTCGCCCTCGGGCAGCCCGGCGCCGTCGGCGGGCCGCTCGAGCGCGGCCCGGCCCTCGCGGGCCACGCAGTAGACGATCGGGAAGTCGAGCTGGTCGAGGTCGGCATCGAGGTCGAGGAACAGCTCCTCGACCTCGTGGACCACCTCGCCGATGCGGGCATCGGGGCGATCGACCTTGTTTACGACCAGGACGACCGGCAACTTGCCCTCGAGCGCCTTGCGCAACACGAACCGGGTCTGGGGCAGCGGCCCCTCCGAGGCGTCGACCAGCAGCAACACGCCGTCGACCATCGACAGGCCGCGCTCGACCTCGCCGCCGAAGTCGGCGTGGCCGGGGGTGTCGACGATGTTGATCTTCACGTCGCCGTAGCGCACCGCCGTGTTCTTGGCGAGGATCGTGATGCCCTTCTCGCGCTCGAGGTCCATCGAATCCATGACGCGCTCGCCGACGTCCTGGTTGTCACGGAACGCGCCCGACTGCCAGAGCATCTGGTCGACGAGGGTGGTCTTGCCGTGATCGACGTGGGCGACGATCGCGACGTTGCGCAGGTCGGCGCGGGTCTGCACGGGGATTGTCCTTCCGGAGGGAAGCAAGGCGGACAGACAAGCCTACGGCCGGTCACCCCGCGATCGGCACGCTCCGGAACGTAGCCATGTGTCGCCTCGAGGGCTGAGCGGACCCCGTTCGTCAGGTGAGCTTGGCCCAGGGAGCCAGTAGCACGTCGCGGCACCCCTCCATCTGCCCCCGATGCTGGGCGAGCTCCTCGTAGACGTGCACGAGGGCCCCGCCCTGCGTTCTGCCGACCGGCGAGTCCGCGTCCTCGGGCTCAGGGGTTCCGCGGGGCGGTGCGAACGGCTCGAGCTGCGCCAGATCGGCCTCGAGCTGGGCCCTCGCCCGGCGGGTGCGCTCGGCGAGCTCGTCCACCGGGCCGCTCGCGCGGAACTCGGCGTCGCGGTCGCGCTCGACGCTTCGGCCCGCCACGATGGCGCCGGCCCAGTACTCCATCACGCCGAGGCAATGGTGGAGCACCACGTAGGGCGAGTTGGCGCGGGGGAGATCGGGCCGCCGGTTGGCCAGCTCGTCGCCCAGCTCGGTCACGATCGCCACCATGCCGTCGAGCGCCTCGTCGACGTAGTACAGGTAGTCGTCGGCAGAGATCATCCCTCCAGGCTCGCCTCCCGGGCCCGCCCTCGCCAGCCGCACCACCCCGAACGGCCTCGAGCACACCCCCGCCGACTGGACGACCCCGGCTGGTCGGCGCGGCCGGTAGGGTCGCCGTCCATGCCCGATCGTGTCGCACCGTTCGAGGGCATCGGGGTCGCACTCGTCACGCTGTTCCACCGCGACGGCGGCCTCGACGCCGCCGGTACCGCCGCCCACGCGGCCTGGCTGCTCGGCGAGGGAGTGGGAGCCGTGGTCGTGGCCGGCTCGACCGGCGAGGCCGCGGCCCTCGATGCCGACGAGCGCTCGGAGCTGCTGGCCGCGGTGCGTGAAGCGGTCGATGACAGGGTGCCGGTGCTCGCCGGTAGTGGCGCACCGTCGGCGCGCCAGGCCATGGCGCTGTCGGAGCGTGCCGCGGGCGAGGGGGCCGACGCCCTGCTCGTGCTGTCGCCCCCGGGTTCCGTCGATCCGCGTCCTTACTACGACGCCGTGGTGGGGTCGGTCGATGTTCCGGTGCTCGCCTACCACTACCCGGCGGCATCGGCGCCCGGCATCCCGGTCGACCTTGTCAGCGAGCTGCCGGTCGCCGGCCTCAAGGACTCGACCGGCGACCCGACCCGGCTCGCCATCGAGGCCGACGCGCTGCGCACCGGCCTCTACACCGGCAGCGCGTCCCTGCTGCTGCAGGCCCGCGCCATGGGTTGCAGCGGCGCCATCCTGGCGCTCGCCAACCTCGACCCGGCCGGCTGCGCCCAGGCCTGGGACGGCGACGGCGCCTGCCAGCGCGAGCTGATCAACGGCCACCGCGTCGGGGCGCTGTCGGGCATCGGCGGCCTGAAGCGCAGCCTGGCCGGCCTGCGCGGCACGTCGCCGGTCACACGCCTCGGCTGATCCCCCCGCGGACCATCAGTCCTCGAACCGCTTCTGCAGCTCGAACTTCAGGATCTTGCCCGAGGGGTTGCGCGGCAGCGCGTCGACCAGTTCGAGCTGCTCGGGCAACTTGCGGGTGATCAGGCCGGCGTCGAGCAGGTGGGCCTTCATCTCGTCGAAGGTGATCGGCTCGGCGTCCGACGCGGCGACCACCACTGCGCACGCCCGCTCGCCGCGGTCGGCGTCCTTGAGCCCCACCACGGCGACGTCGGCGACCTTGGGGTGCACGAAGAGCAGGTCCTCCACCTCCTTGGCCGGGATGTTCTCGCCCTTGCGGATGATCACGTCCTTGAGCCGGCCGGTGATCGTGAGGTTGCCCCGTTCGTCGAGGATGCCGAGGTCGCCGGTGCGGAACCAGCCGTCGTCGTCGAAGGCGTCGGGGTCGAGCGCCGGGTTGAGATAGCCGAGCGTGACCTGGGAGCCCTTGGCGCGGACCTCGCCCTCCTCGCCGGCCGCGGCGTCGGCGCCGTCGGCCTTCACGATGCGGAGCAGTGTGCCCTCGACCGCCCGCCCCTCGGTGGTGGCGAGCGTCTCGTCGTCGTCGGAGGCGTCGTTCATGGTGAGGATCGGCGCCTCGGTGAGGCCGTAGCCCGAGACCACGCCCGCCCCGAACGCCTCCCTCATCTCGTAGTGCAGGCTGGGCGGCTTGGGCGCACCCCCGCCGGGAAACGTGCGCACGTGCGGGAACAGCCGCTCACCGTCGGGCAGCGCCCGCTGGGCCTTGAGGTACACCTGGTGGAAGAAGGTACCGGCCCCGCCCTGGGTGATCCGCTCGCGGCGCAGCAGGTCGATCGTGGTCGAGGGGTCGAAGGCCTCGTCGAGGACGAAGGTGAGCCCGTAGGCCATGGCCGCGTACATGTAGACGCCGCCGGCCACGTGGGTGAAGGGGAACACCAGGGCGAAGCGATCGTCGCCGGCGAGGTGCAGGCGCTCGGACATCCCCACCGAGGCGGCCCGGAGCGAGCGATCGCCGTGGCGGGCGCCCTTGGGCTCGGCGGTCGTGCCCGACGTGTAGTAGATGAACCGCACGGGCACGTCGTCGGCGGCCAGGTCGTCGTCGGGCGGCGGTGGGAGCCGGGCCGGGTCGCCCTCGGGAAGCGACCGGTCGGCGACGAGCACCCGGGTCTTCGTCCCCTCGGTCACGCTGCGGGCCAGCGCCTCGTAGTCGAAGCCGCGCCACACCGACGGCACCACCAGCACGCTGGGCTCGGCCTGGCGGACGATGAACCCCACCTCGCGCTCGCGGTAGATCGGCAGGATCGGGTTCTGCACGGCGCCCAACCGCCGCAGCGCACCGAAGAGCACCATCGCCTCGATCCACGTGGGCTGGACCCACGAGACCACGTCGCCCTCGCCCACCCCTTCGGCGGCGAAGCCGGCGGCCGCGCGCTCGGCGCGGTGGCGGTACTCGGCGAAGGTGATCCGGCGTGCGCTCTCGTCGACCGCCATCTCGTGGTCGGGGGTCTCCTCCGCCCGGCGCACGATCAGGTCCCAGATGTTGCGTGCCTCGAGCATCGCCACTCCCCTCCCCCGGCGGCCATGACCGCCCGTTTCTGACTTGGCGTCAGGAGAGACTATGGGGAGCGCGACACCACGTGACAGCCCTCTCGCGGGCCGCCTACAGGCCCAGAAGCTCGTCGAGGCCGATGGTGAGGCCGGGCCGCCCGCCGACCTGCTTGACCGCCAGCACCACCCCGGGCATGAAGCTCGACCGGTCGTAGCTGTCGTGGCGGATGGTCAGCGACTGGCCGGTGGTGCCGAGCAGCACCTCCTGGTGGGCGACGAGGCCCCGCAAGCGCACCGAGTGCACGGGGATGCCGCCCGGCCCCAGCGCGCCTCGGGCCCCCGCGACCACCTCCTCGCGCGTGGGGTCCTCGCCCCACTCGGCCGACGCGTCGGCCATGCGCTGCGCCGTCAACATGGCCGTGCCGGACGGCGCATCCACCTTCTGGTCGTGGTGCAGCTCGATGACCTCGGCGGTCTCGAACCACGGCGCGGCCAGCTCGGCGAACCGCATCATCAGCACCGCCCCGATGGCGAAGTTGGGGGCGACCACGCAGTTGCTGCGCGTGAAGGCCGCGCGCAGCCGGTCGTAGTCGTCGGCGGTGAAGCCGGTGGTGCCGACCACGGCATGGACCCCGTGCTCGGCCGCCCAGTGGAGGTTGGCGCGGGAGGCGTCGATCGTCGTGAAGTCGACGACCACCTCGACGCCGAGGGCCAGCAGGGCCGACGGGTCGGGGTCGATGTGCACGTCGGAGTCGACGCCGGTGGCGTGCCGCAGGTCGAGGCCGGAATGGTGGGGGTCGATAGCCCCGACAAGCTCGAGCTCCGGGTCGGTGGCCACGGCCCGGCACACGGTGCTGCCCATGCGCCCCCCGGCGCCGAACACCCCGACACGCACGCTCATGTGGCCGCACCCTACTGGCGCACACTGTGCACGCAGGGCGTGCGCCGCGCAGGCCTTGATCCGGCGTTGACTCGTTCCGGTGGTCGCGACCGAACGACGCCGGAACGGCCGGGGGCTACGTCAGTGCCGAGTCGTCGACGTGGCCGATCACGGCGAGCGATCGGTCGCCGCCGAACACGCGCAGGGTCACCGCGGCCACGTCGTCGGCGGTGACGGCGCGGATGCGCCGGAGCTGGTCGTCGACGGTCACGATCTCGTCGCGCGCCATGAGGCTGCGGCCGAGGCGCGCCATGCGCGACGCCGAGTCTTCGAGGCCCAGCACGAGGGAGCCCTCGATGAACCCCTTGGCCACGCCCAGCTCGCCCTCGGTGACCCCCGAGGCGACCAGCTTGGCCACCTCGTCGTCGATGACCTGGAGCAGCTCGCCGACCCTCGCCGGGGCGGTGCCGGCGTAGATGCCGACCGAGCCCGAGTCGTCGTAGGTCGAGGCCCATGAGTAGACCGAGTAGCAGAGCCCGCGCTCCTCGCGGATCTCCTGGAACAGCCGGCTCGACATGCCGCCGCCGATCACCTGGTTGGCGACCATCAGGGCATAGCGCTCGTCGTCATGGTGATCGACGCCCCGCCAGCCGAGGGCCACGTGCGCCTGCTCGGTGGGCTCGTCGTGCACCACGCGGGGCTCGGGCGCCGTCCTGGCCGGGTGCCGCACCGGGCGCTCGCCGCCGTCGAGGCGTCCGAGCGACGACGCGAACGCATCGACGAGCCGGTTGTGCTCGAGCTTGCCGGCGGCGACCACGACCAGGTTGCTGGGCCGGTACCAGTGCCGGAAGAACCCGGCGATCTGGTCCCGGGTGATCTGCTCGACCGATGCGCGCGTGCCGAGCACCTCACGCCCGAGAGGATGGCCCGGGAACATCGCCTCGGCCAGCAGGGTGTGCACGTGATCCTCGGGCATGTCGAGGTTCATGAGGATCTCTTCGAGGATCACGTGGCGCTCGGCATCGACCTCGTTGGGCCGGAACGCGGGCTCGGTGATCACGTCGCCCAGGATGTCGAGGCCGAGATCGGCGCGGTCGGCCGGCAGCCGCGTGTAGTAAGCGGTGTGCTCGCGGCTGGTGAACGCGTTCATCTCGCCGCCCACGGCGTCGATCGCCTCGGCGATCTGCCGGGCCGACCGCGTGGGCGTGCCCTTGAACAGCAGGTGCTCGAGGAAGTGCGACGCGCCGGCGAGCTCGTCGGGTTCGTCACGCCCCCCGACACCGACCCAGACGCCGAGGCTGGCCGAGCGGGCCTCCGGCATGCGCTCGGTGACGACGCGGATGCCGTTGGCCAGCCGGGTTTCTCGGATGTCGTCGATTGATGCGGGGGACGTCACGTGCGTGCTCGTGCCGTGGCGGCCGGCTCAGCGACGCCGGCGCCGGCGGTTGCGGTCGCCGCCCCGGTCAGCGCCCCGGTCGCCGCCCCGGTCACCACCGGTGGACGCCGACGCCCGAGCGGGGCCCAGGTCGCCGAGCTCGGCGCGCAGCTCCTCGTCGAACGAGTCTTCGAAGCTCACGGTCTCGCTGCGGGACGAGGGTGCCTCGCCGAGCTGGTCGCCGGACGCCTCGGCTCCGCGGTCGGATGCGCCCGCCCTGGTCGCCGGCGCAGGCGCACCCGCCGAGGCCAGGCTCAGCGACACCTTGCCGCTGGGGTCGACGTCGTCGACCCGCACCTCGACCTCGTCGCCGAGGTCGAGCACGTCCTCCACCCTGTCGATGCGCTTGCCGCCACCGATCTTGGAGATGTGCAACAGCCCGTCACGCCCCGGGAGGATGTTGACGAACGCACCGAACTTGGTGATGTTGACGACCCGACCCTTGTAGGTCTCGCCGACGCCCGCAGTCGGCGGGTTGAGGATGAGGTTTATCTGCCGGCGGGCCTCTTCGACCGCACCCTTGTCGGTTGAGCCGATCGACACCCGGCCGACCATGCCGTCGTCGTCGACGCTCACGTCGGCGCCGGTCTCGGTGGTGATGGCGTTGATGACCTTGCCCTTGGGCCCGATCACTTCGCCGATCTTGTCCATCGGGATCTCGAAGCTCACGATCTTGGGCGCGGTCTCGCCGACCTCGTCGCGCGGTGCGGGAATGGCCTTGTGCATCACCTCGAGGATCTGCATGCGGGCCTCGTACGCCTGCTGCAGCGCCTGGCCCAGCACGTCGGCTGGCAGCCCGTCGATCTTGGTGTCGAGCTGCAGGGCAGTCACGAAGTCGCTCGTGC
>OBLS010000819.1_pt1 | contig 12007 bp, 15 predicted proteins | sample 1519901 | NCBI WGS metagenome assembly OBLS01 (sample SAMEA3113585, study PRJEB22503) | soil metagenome
CGAGCTGGCAGCGGTGCTCGCCGAGCTGGCAGCGCCCTAGGCGGCCGCCATGGACCTGGGCATCCGCCATGTCGCCGAGGGGGACGTCGAGGCGGTCCACGAGATCCTCACCAGCCCCCCATGTCGTGAGCGGGTCGATATGGGGCGGCTCCGCGACCCCTAGGGGCCGGCCAGGTCGACGATGTTGCCGGGCGCGAACAGGTCCTCGAAGCCCTCGACGGCGGCCCGCCGGGTGGCCTCGCCGGCGGTGGGGGAGAGCAGCGCCTGCTCGCCGTAGGCGGCGATGTCCTGGACCGCCCAGGCGCAGCGGTAGTAGGCGAGCAGGGCCGGGTCGGCGGTCACCTGGCCGTAGCCCTCCAGGAAGCTGGCCTCCTCGGCGGGGCCGACCAGGCCGTGGCCGATGCCGCCGCCGACCACGAAGGTGAGATCTCGCTCCCTCGGGGCCAGCACGGCCTCGTCCCAGTCGGCGATCCAGAGGCGCCCGGCGTCCTCGACCAGCACGTTCCAGGTGTGGAGGTCGGCGTGGCAGAGCACCTGGGGGGCCGGGGCGGCGGCGAGCTCGCCGCCCAGGCGGTCGGCCCGGTCGGCCAGGGCGCCGATCACCGCCCGGCGGGCCTGCCAGGACGCGGCCAGCGCGCCCGCGACCGGGTCGCCGGGGTCGGCGCCGGCCAGCGCGGCCTCCAGCTCCGGGAGGAGCTCGCGCCGGCTGGGGCGGTACCGCTCCCGGCCGACCAGCCGGGTCAGCTCCGGGGCCGGCGGGGTGGCGTGGACCCGGGCGAGGATGGCGCCGAGCTCGCGCCACTGGGCGCTCGACAGGCCGGCCTCGGCGCCGTGGCGGGCGTCCAGCATGGGGTAGAGGGCGAGCGCGAACCGGCCGGCGACCAGGTACGGCTCGCCGGCCCGGGTCGGGAGCGGCGCCAGGACCCCGGGGGTCCCCCGGCGGTGGAGGTAGGCGGGGACCGCCGCGCCCGGCATGGCCGCGGCGCCGGAGCGGACCTTGAGGAACCACTCCGGCCCGTCGCCCGCCTGGACGCGGTAGGCCCACGAGTCGGCGTCGTTGCCGACGGGGAGGAACCACAGCCCGGCGACCCGGATCCCGAAGCCGGCCTGGAGCGCCCCGACGATCGCGTCCTCGGCCAGGTCGGGCGGCTCACGCATGACGGGCTCCCTCTCCCGCGCTCCGGATCGCGGGTGCGCGATTACACTTGAGGTCGGACCGGACGTCTGGAGGCACCGATGACACTGGTCGTCAACCTGATCATCTTCGCGGGCTGGGCGCTCGTCCCGCTCGGCCTGGCCGTCCTGTTCATCAAGCTCGGGCGCCGGTTCAGCTCGTCCGGCTAGCGGTCGTCGCCGTCGTCGCCGCTCGTGGTCACGGTGGCCAGCTCCGGTCCCTCGTCCCCGTCGGGGGTCATGGGCTCCTGGTGGCGGAGGACGAGCAGGGCGAGGATGGCCAGGGCGACGCCGATGCCGGCGGCCATGGCCGAGCTGAGCCGCATGCCGGCCACGAACGCCTCCCGGGCCGCCAGGAGCACGGCCGCGCCGAGGTCGCCGGCGAGCTGGGCGGCCGCGGCGGCGGCGCTGCCCAGGGTGTCGCGGGCCGCGGTGGCCGCCTCGGCCGGGATCCCGGGCGGGAGCCGGTCGGCCAGCTCGCTGCGGTAGATGGCGATCCCGATCGAGCCCATCACGGCGATCCCCAGGGCCCCGCCCAGCTCCGACCCGGTCTCGGAGATCCCCGAGGCCGCGCCGGCCTGCTCGGGCGGCGCCGACCCGACGATCATCTCGGTGGTCAGCCCGAACACCGGGGCCATCCCCAGCGAGGTCACCACCGACCCGGCGACCAGGACGACCAGCCCGTCGGTGACCCCGGCCTGGGCCAGCAGCCCGAGGCCGACCGCGGCCAGGAACAGCCCGCCGCTGATCACATAGGCGGGGCGGACGTTGTGGAGGAGCCGGGGGGCGAGCTGACTGCCGACGATGAACCCGACCGCCGAGGGCAGCGACCACAGCCCCGCCCCCAGCGGCGACAGCCCGACCACCAATTGAAGATATTGGGCGACGAACAGGAAGTAGCCGACGGCCACGAAGATGGCCAGGAAGTTGGTGGCCAGGGCGGCGTTGAAGCGGCCCAGCCTGAACAGCCCGACGTCGATCATCGGGTCGGGCAGGCGCCGCTGCCGGACGACGAACGCGACCCCGACCGCCAGGCCACCCACGATCGCGGCCACCGGGCCGGCGCCGAGGCCGTCCTGGGCGATCTCCTTCAGCCCGTAGATCACGGCCAGGACCGCGATCACCGACATCCCGGCCGACAGCACATCCAGCCGGCCCGCCTCCGGGTCCTTGTACTCGGGCAGGACCCGCGGCCCCAGGATGAGCAGGGCGGCCATGACCGGCAGGGCGAGCAGGAACACCGACCCCCACCAGAACAGCTCCAGCATGGCCCCGCCCAGCACCGGCCCGATCGCCGACCCGGCCGAGAAGCTCCCGATCCAGAACCCGATGGCCACCGACCGCTGCTTGGGGTCCTGGAACATGTGGAAGATCAGCGACAGGGTCGAGGGGGCCAGGGTCGCCCCGGCGATCCCGAGCAGGGCCCGGCTGACGATCAGCGACTCGGCGTTGGGGGAGAACGCGGCCAGCAGCGACACCAGCCCGAAGGCGGTGGCCCCGATCATCAGCAGCTTCCGCCGGCCGATCCGGTCGCCAAGGGTGCCCATGGTGATCAGCGACCCGGCCACGAAGAAGCCGTAGATGTCGATGATCCACAGCAGCTGGGCGCTGGTCGGCGCCAGGTCGGCGCTCAGGGCGGGCACGGCCAGGTGCAGCACGGTCAGGTCCATCACATAGAGCAGGCAGGCCAGGGCCAGCACGGCCAGCCCGATCCACTCGCGACGCCCGGCCTTCGCCGGGACCTCGGTCGCAGTCACGTTGTCGAACCTCTCAGTCGGTCGGTACGGCCACCCTAGACGGTCCCTGAGACGGCCGGTCTTGGCCTCCGGGGCTGCAACCAACCCGACCCGGGCCGTGTTCCATAGGTGAGGAACAGCCCAGCCGGCGGAGGCGACCACCATGCAGCTGCACACCACCACCGTGCCCACCCCGATGGGCCCGTTCACCCTGCTGGTCGGCGACGACGGGGTCTGCGCGGCCGGGTTCACCGGCCGGGGCGAGACCCTGCAGCGCCGCCTCGACCCCCGCCGGCGGGCGGCCCGTCTCCGGCCGGCCACCGACCCCGGCGCCGTAGCCGCCCGGGTGCTCGCCTATCTGGAGGGCGAGACCGGGGCGCTCGAGGACGTCGCCGTGACCCAGCCCGGCGACCCCACCCAGCAGGCCGCCTGGTCGGCCCTGCGGACGGTGCCGGCCGGGCAGACGATCAGCTACAAGCAGCTCGGCGGCCTGGCCGGGCTGGCCGACCCGGCCACCGACCCGCTGGGCGCCCAGGCCGCCGGGGCCGCCTGCGCCAGCAACCACGTGGCCGTGATCGTGCCCTGCCACCGGGTCCTGCGGGCCGACGGCCGCCTCGGCGGCTACGGCTGGGGCACCCACCGCAAGTCCTGGCTGCTCGAGCACGAACGAGGCCACTGACCCGGCCGCCCGGGAGCCGGCCCGCCGGGTCTGGCATCCTCGGGCCATGGCGCGAGAGGTCACGGGTGAGGGGCGGCAGGTCCGGCTGGGGACCATCTACGCCGCCCACGGGGCCAGTCACGGGTTCGTGCTCGTCCTGCCGGCGGTGCTGGTCACCTTGCGGGCCGAGTTCGGGGCCTCGTTCACCACCCTGGGCACGGTCGCGACGGTGAGCAGCATGCTCTACGGGCTGGGCGCCCTGCCGGCCGGGCTGCTGGCCGACAAAGTCGGGGCGCCGGTGCTGCTGCGGGTGTTCGCCGGCGCCTCGGCGGTGTGCTGCGTGCTGGCGGCGCTGGCCCCGGGGATCTGGTGGCTGGCCGCGGCGCTCGCCCTGCTGGGCGCGGCCGGGGCCCTCTACCACCCGTCCGGGCTGGCCGAGGTGACCCTGAACGTCCCCGGGGGTGGGCGGGAGCTCGGCATCCACGGCGGCTTCGGCAACGGCGGGACGGCCCTGGCCCCGCTGGTCGCGGGGGCCGTGGCCGCCGCCTGGAGCTGGCGGGCCAGCTACGGTCTGGCCGCCGTGGCCGCCGCCGTCCTACTGGTCGCGCTGGTCAGGCAGGTCCCGCGCGACCGGCGCCTGCCGCCCCAGGCCCAGGCGGCGGCCGGGGGGGTCGGGCGCGGCGCCCTGGCCGTGGTCATGTTCCTGGCCGCGGCCGAGGGGTTCGTGTTCCAGGGGTTCGTCACCTTCCTGCCGGCGTTCCTGGCCGAGGTCGGCGGGACCGGCCAGGCGGCCGCGGCCAGGGGCGGCGTGCTCGCGGCGGTGGTCCTGCTGCTCGGCGTCCCCGGCCAGCTCATCGGCGGCCGCCTGGCCGAGACCGACCCGCGCCGCCTGGCCCTGCGCTACGCCAGCCTGTACGCCGGGGCCGTGCTGGCCGGGCTGGCGGTCAGGGCGGCCGGCCCGACCCCGCTCGGCGTGGCCCTGGCCGGCCTGTTCAGCCTGCTGATCTTCCTCGGGCAGCCGATCACCAACCAGCTGGTCGCCCGCTCGACCCGGGCCGCCCGCCGCGGGGCCGCCTACGGGACCTACTTCTCGCTGTCGTTCGGGGTCGGCGCCCTGGCCGGGGCGGCCGGCGGGGTGGTGGCCGACCGGTCCGGGCTGGCCGCGGTGTTCGGCTTCCTCGGGCTGGTGGCCGTCGTCAACACCCTCGGCGGGCTGGCCGTGCGGGCCCTGCTCGGCCCCGGGTCGACAGCTGGGGCCCCGGCGGCCTAGCGTTTCGGTCGGTTGGACAACGATCGATCCATCAGGAGGATGTCGACATGGCCATGGCCGACCGCCAAGCGCACACGCTCTGGGAGGGACCGCTGATCGGCGGCAAGGGCGACACCGAGTTCGCCAGCAGCGGCATCGGCCGCTACCCGGTGACCTGGGCCGCGCGGACCGAGAGCCCCGACGGCAAGACCAGCCCCGAGGAGCTGCTCGCAGCCGCCCACGCCACCTGCTACGCGATGGCGTTCTCGCACTTCCTGGCCCAGGCCGGCAACGCGCCCGAGCGACTGCACGTCACCTCGACCGTGTCCCTCGATCCCAAGGAGGGCGGCGGCGTCGTCGTCACCCGTTCGGCCCTGGAGGTCAACGGCGTGGTCCAGGGGTACGACCAGGACGGGTTCCAGCAGGCGGCCGAGGAGGCCGAGAAGGGCTGCCCGATCTCCAACGCCATCCGGGGCAACCTCGAGATCACCGTGAAGGCGACCCTGGAGTCCTGACCCGTCGCCGCAGAGTCGGCGAATAAGGCAGAACTACGTCAAATTGCGCATCCCTTGACGACCAGGCAGCGCTTAGCCTTGCCGCGCCCGGGGTCGGTCTGTCTGCCTGCGATCTGGAGTGGGGCCAATGCGCACCGCCGCCCGCATCCTTCCCGTCGTCCTCGCCACCCTGCTGCTGGCCGGGCTGGTGCTGCCGCCGGCCGGGGCCGTGCCGTCCCCGACCCCGGCCACCACCCTCCAGTTCTACGGGGGTGAGGTGCGGGCCGTGGCCCAGATCGGCACCACCGTCTACGTCGGCGGCAGCTTCACCGCGGTCGGCTACGGCAGCCCCACCATCGCCCGGTCCCACCTGGTCGCCCTCGACGCCACCACCGGCCTGCACCTCCCCGCCTTCGACCCGCGGGCCAGCGACGACGTCAACGCCCTGCTGGCCAGCCCCGACGGGACCCGCCTGTACGCCGGCGGGGTGTTCAACAACGTGCGCGGCTGCACCAGCTGCGACCGGCTGGCCATGCTCGACCCGGTCACCGGGATCGCCAACACCGCCTTCGGGCCGCAGCCCAACGCCGCCGTGCTCAAGCTCGCCCTGGCCGGCAACACCCTGTTCGCCGGGGGCACCTTCGCCAGCGTCGACGGCCGGCGGCGGGTCCGGCTGGCGGCGGTCAACGCCACCACCGGGGCCGTCGGGGCCATGGCCCTGCACGCCAACGGGGCGGTCCGCGACCTGGCCGTGAGCCCGGGCGGGACCACGCTCTACCTGGCCGGGGCGTTCACCTCGGTCGGGGGCGCCACCCGCTACAACTTCGCCTCGGTCGCGATCGCCTCGCGCACCCTGACCGCCTGGAACCCCAACATCCACGCCTCCGGCTGGGGGGTGGCGCTGTCACCCGACGGCGCCACCGCCTACCTGACCACCGCCGACGGCAACGAGAGCATCTGCGGCGCGGCCCACGAGTCGGTGATCGCCATGCCGGCCGGCACCGCCGGCACCCCGCCGGTCCTGTGGCACAACGGCGGCGCCCCCGGCTGCCCGTTCAACTCCGGCGACATCAACGCGGTCGAGGCCACGGCCAGCGCCGTCTACATCGGCGGGCACCTGACCAACCTGTGCACGGTCAAGAACACCTCCTACACCCTCCGCTGCCCCGGCGCCCTGACCGTCCGCACCCACGTCGCCGCCCTCGACCCGGCCACCGGGGTCCCGCTCGCCTGGAACCCCGGGGCCAGCGGCACCCGCGGCGTCCTCACCGCCGAGGCCCTCCCGGCCGGCCTGGCCATCGGCGGCGACTTCCAGGGCGCCGCCGGCGCCCCCCATCAGGGCTTCGCCCTGTTCCCGGGCACGCCCTAGCCGTCCAGCGGCATGACCAGCAGCAGCGCCTTGTCGCCCGGCCACAGGTCGGGCAGCTCGCGCGCCGGCAGGAACCCGACCGAGCGGTAGAAGGCCCGGGTGCGCTGGTAGCCGTCGGCCACGCCCGGCTCCTCGTCCAGCGACGACACGGTCAGGACCAGCAGCAGCCGCCGTCCCTCGCCGCGGAGCTGGCCGGTGAGCCGATCCACCAGCGCCCGGCCGATGCCCTGGCCGCGGTGGCGGGCGTGCACCGCCATCCAGGTGATCTCGCTGGCCGACTCGAAGTGGTGGGCAACGGTGAGGAAGCCGACCACCCGGTCGTCCCGCACCGCCACCAGCCCCGGCCCGGCCCGGACGGCCTCGGCGCACTGGCGCTGCCCGTCCTCGTCGCCGAAATGGTAGGGCAGGCTGCGGATGACCCCGTCGCACGCCCGAGCGTCGGCCGCCTCCAGCGGCCGGATGGTCACCCCGGTCGTCATGGCTGGCAGTCTACGGCTGCGTCATACTCCGCAAAGCGGAAACGTGGGGGAGCGATGGTGCGGCTGCGCTCGGTGGTGCTCGCCGGCTGCCTGCTGCTCGCCGCCTGCGGCGGCGGGAGCGGCGGGCCGGTGTGGTCGAGCACCGACTACATGGACTTCCTGCGGTTCGGCGGGGTCACCTACTACGTGGCCGACCATGGCGTCGGCCGGCCGCTCGAGCGCGGCGACCTGGGACCGCGGTTCGCGGTGGTGCGCGCCAACGCGCCGGAGAGCGACCCGGCCCACACCTACCGGATGCGGGACGGGGACGCCGCCTTCGTGCCCGCCGGGTCGCCGGTCTTCACCGTCAAGGGCTACCGCCCGAGCTTCCGCCTGGCCGCCAGCCACCGGGGCCACCTGCGGCTGTACGAGGCCGACGCCGGCGACGGCGCCCGGACCGGGGCCGACCTGCTCGACCTGGCCGGCAAGGTCGGCTACCTGAGCGTCAACAGCGGCCGGTCCGAGCTGGCCCGGATCAAGGACCGCCCCCGGATCGCCGAGCTGGTCGGGCAGGTCCTGGCCGCGCCCGTCAGGCCCACCAGCAGCCAGGCCGAGCAGCGCCACTGCTTCGTCGTCTTCAACCTGACCGACGGGACGGCGGTCCGGCGCGCCTTCTTCCCCGCCACCGGCGAGCTGATGCCGGGCGTGTTCGCCCCACCGGCGTTCACCGAGGCGGTCGAGGGTGCCCTGGAGGCACGCCAGCGCACCTGCGGCCGGAGCTCGTAGCCGCCTCAGGCCCCGCTGGTGTCGATCACGCAGAACAGGTTGCCCTCGGGGTCCTCGAGCACGACGAAGTCGTCGTCCGGCTCCGGCTCCCGGGGATGCCGGGTCGCCCCGAGGGCGAGCAGGCGCTCGACCTCGCCGGCCTGGTCGTCGGTGTAGAGGTCGAGGTGGAGCCGGTTCTTGCCGACCCGCGGCTCCGGGACCTGCTGCAACGACACGTTGACGTCGGCCCCGGCCGGGTCCCCGAGGACCACCCAGCCGTCCTCGGGCGGCTCCCTGGGCTCGTAGCGGAGCGCCGCCCGCCAGAACGCCAGCATCGCGGCGAAGTCGTTGCAGTCGACCACGACCGAGCCGACCCTCACCGCGACCCGCCCTCGTCGAAGGTGGCGAGCGAGGCCAGGACGCAGAACTCGTTGCCTTCGGGGTCGGCGAGGACCACCCAGGGGACGTCACCCTGGCCGATGTCGGCATGGCGGGCGCCCAGGCCGAGCAGCCGCTCGACCTCCGCCTCCTGCGAGCCGTCGACCGGCCGGATGTCCAGGTGGAGGCGGTTCTTGACCGTCTTGCCCTCGGGGACGGTCACGAACACCAACGTCGGGGCCGTGGGCGCCCGTCGCACCTGGTCGGCCAGGTCGGGGGGTTCCCGCTCCCAGGGGCCGATCTCGACCTGCCCGTGCTCGCTGCGGGTCACGTGGTAGCCGAGGGCGGCCGCCCAGAACGCCGCCTGCGCACGAGGGTCGTGACAATCGACGCCGATCTCGGTGAGCCTGGTCCCCATGAAGACCTCGCCTTCTACGGTGTGGCCACGGGGGTCGTGGTGGTCCTCGTCCGCGGTCCGGGCGTGCTGAGGTGGTCGACGAAGTCCTTGATCAGCAGGTTGATCTTGACGGGATGGCGAGCGGGGAGCATGTGGCCGGCGCCCGCCATGGTGACCAGTGGCGCTCCGGTCAGCTCCGCCAGGCGCTCCGCCCGAGCGTAGGGCTGGCAGCGGTCCTCGACGCCGTGGACGATCAGCAGCGGGGACTGGACCCGCCGGCAGATCTCCTCCACCTCCTGCTTGGAGAGCTCGAAGGGCGCGTCCATGGAGGCCAGCATCACCTCGGTGCTGGTCTCCAGGGCCCAGCCGACGCAGTCCTCGATCTGCTTGGTGGAGTGCGGCTCGGGGAGCATCTCGGCGAAGAAGAACTCGACGAAGCCGGGGTAGTCGCGCCGCCAGTAGTGACGGTTGAGCTTGGCCCAGCCTTCGTCGCTGTCGAGCACCTGGTCGAACGTGGTCCCGTCCTTGAACGGGTGGGGTGGGGCGATGAAGGGCACGCCCACCGAGAGCGCGACGACGCCCGCCACCCGCTCAGGGTGGTCGGCGGCGAACCACAGCGACCGCCACACGCCGTCGCCGCACAGGCCGATCAGCACCGCCGGCTCCGGGCAGGTGGCAGCCAGCACCGCCTCCAGGTCGGCGACGCACGCCTCCTCGGTGTGGGCCCCGGGCGTGACCGGCCGGTCGGAGCGGCCGTTGCCACGCCCGTCGAAGGTCACCACCCGGTAGTGGCGGGCCAGGTACGGGACCTGCGCCTTCCACTGCCGGGAGTGGACGATGGGGTTGGAGGGCACCAGCACCAGGGTGGGCTCGCCGTCGCCGAACACCTCGTAGTGCAGCTTCACCCCGTCCCGGTCGACGAATCCCTCCCGATCGGGCTCCCTGGCCCGCATCGCGCCTCCTCCTGCGCCGTCCCGCTGGAGCGTGATCCTACGCCGGGGCGATATTGCGGTTCACGCGGAACAGGTTGCCGGGGTCGTAGTCGGCCTTGACCCGTTGGAGGCGCTGGTAGTTGTCGCCGTAGGCGTCGGCGGTCCGAGCGGTGTCGTCGTCGGCCAGCTGGAAGTTGACGTAGTTCCCGCCGGTCGAGAAGGGCCGGATCCGCTCCCATCCGTCCCGGGCCCAGGCCACATGCGGACCGGCGGGGGCGCCGGGTGGCCAGGTGGCGTTGAACCCACCGATGTAGTGGGCGTCGCGGTTGCCGACCGCCCCGTCGTCGTCCTTGTGGTCGTTGAGGGCGCCGGCGAGGTGGAAGATGACCGACTGGGACAGCGGCGAGGTCACCCGCAGCGCACTGCTCCGGAAGGCGTCCAGGAATTCGCTCGACAGGCCAGGGAGGAACTCGGCCTTCCAGTAGCGGTGCAGCCACTTGGGCTCCATGGCATTCAGCATCGACTGCATGGCCACATACGGCTTGGGGGTGACCAGGTCCACGATCGGGTTCCCGAGCGCGCGAACCGGGGCAAGGTCGGCGTCGGCGTTGGCGCCGCTGTGGCACACCTGGATCCCGGCGATGGGCTTGCCGTGCCAGGCCTGGGGCAGGAACGGGGCCGGCGGGGCGAGCCGCACGATGGCGGCGGCGGTCAGCTCCCGCGGTGCCGATTCGGTGAGGTCGCGGTAGGCGGCCAGCACCTCATCGGCCCGCTCCGCGCTCCAGATGATCAGTCCGCCGGTGATCATCGGGCCGACCTGGTGCAGGCGGAAGCTGAACCGGGTGACGACCCCGAAGTTGCCGCCACCACCCCGCAGGGCCCAGAACAGCTCGGGGTGCTGGTCGCGGTTGGCGGTGCGGAGCTGGCCGTCGGCGGTGACGATCTCGACCTCGGCGAGGTTGTCGACCGTCCAGCCGAAGCGGCGGGCCAGATAGCCAAAGCCGCCCCCCAGGGTCAGGCCGGCCACGCCGGTCTCGGACACGAACCCGAGCACGGTGGCCAGCCCGTGGGCCTGGGTGGCCTGGTCGACCTCCCCGAGCAGACACCCCGGCCCGACGTGGGCGAGCCTGGCCTGGGGGTCGACGGTGACCTCACGCATGCCCGACATGTCGAGGACCAGGCCATCCTCGGCGATCGAGGTCCCGGCGATGTTGTGGCCCCCGCCCTTGATGCTGACCAGCAGCCCGTGCTCGCGGGCGAAGCTGACCGCAGCGGCGACGTCGTGGGCCGAGGTCGGCTGGAGGATGAGGGCGGGGGTCTTGGCCGCCATGCCGTTCCAGATCGCCACGGCCTCGTGCCAACCCTGGTCGCCGGCCATCAGCAGCCGCCCCTGAACCCGCGACTCCAGGTTGTCGAGCTGCTTGGTGGCCAGGCTGACGGGTCCGCCGTCGAGCCCGGCGATGTCGATGGTGTCGGTGTCGGTGGTGGTCATGTCCTGACCTCCTCCCGGCCGGGCGGTTGTCCACGGGCCGGTCCGCCGGTATACTCCAAACGCGAGTAACCGTATGCTTGCGTTTGGAGTATGTCAAGGGCCATGTCCGATGGTTCATCAACGCTGACGACGACCTCGTACGCCGTCCTGGCCCAGCTGGCGCTGCGTCCGTGGTCCACCTATGAGCTGGCCCAGCAGCGGGTCCGCTACTTCCGCTACGTCTGGCCGCGGGCCGAGAGCGCGATCTACCGCGAGGTCAAGCGCCTCGCCGCCATGGGGCTGGTCGCGGCCACCCGCGAGTACGTCGGGAAACGGCCGCGGACGGTGTACTCGATCACCGAGGCGGGCCGCCAGGTGCTGCGCGAGTGGCTGGCTACCCCGGTGTCGCCGTTCGCGATGGACTTCGAGGCCATGATCCGGCTGTTCATCGCCCCGCTGGGCACCAAGGAGCAGCTCGTCGCCACCTTGGAGCAGGTCCGCGACGACGCCCAGGAGATGCTGCGCTTCGGCGGCGCCGTCAAGCAGGAGTTCCTGGACGGCCGGGCCGTGCTGCAGGACCAGGTGTACATCCGTGCCCTGGCCGTCGACTTCTTCGTGAGCCTCCTCAACACGGTCGACGGCTGGGCCGAGCGCACGCTCACCGAGATCGAGGGGTGGGAGGATCTGTCCCCCGACGGGAAGAACGACCGCGGACTGGAGATCTTCGCCCAGCTTCCGGCGCCCACTCCCGGGCAGCCCACCGATCGCACACCGGTGCCGCCTCGCACCCAGCGGCGACGGCGCTCCTCTGGATCAGGCAGCCCGCAGGGTCGGCCTTGAGGCGGCGTTCGGTCACAGCTCGCCTCGGCCCTTGGAGCGGGTGACGGGAATCGAACCCGCGTCACGAGCTTGGAAGGCTTGTGCTCT